>Ga0163108_10000137_pt1 | contig 53305 bp, 52 predicted proteins | sample Fk1155metaG_FD_109644 | JGI IMG/M metagenome (GOLD analysis project Ga0163108, IMG submission 109644) | Marine microbial communities from the Central Pacific Ocean - Fk160115 155m metaG | ecosystem: Environmental > Aquatic > Marine > Oceanic > Photic zone | place: The Central Pacific Ocean...
GAACCGAGAGTCGATTTATGAACCGGTGACTGACTCAAAGGAAGGGTCGCGTTTCTCAACGAAACTCGCCACCCCTTCCTTGAAATCGGGTCGCTTCAAGGATTGGGCCATTATTTGGTTCGATTCGTTCAGCGCCTCTGTACGAGCCATATCCATCTGACTCCACACTTGATGCTTCATCTGAGCCATCGACCACGGCGCGCTGTAGCGCCCCAATTCTTGCGCGTATTTAATCGCATCGGGGACTAACTCGTCTGGTGGTAAGACACGGCTCACTACGCCCATCTCTTTCGCTTCATCTGCCAGAAAAATCCGGCCAGACATCAAGATGTCTAGTGCGTTGGATGGACCGACGACCCTCGGCAACATGTAAGACACGCCATGTTCGGCAATCAGTCCTCGCCGCGAGAAGGCACTAGTGAATTTCGCTCCTTCTGCAGCAAACCGAATATCGCACATCATGGCGTGGACGAAACCCAAGCCGGCGCACGCCCCGTTTATGGCTGCTATTACCGGCTTAGGGACCGTGAGGGCGTAGTCATGTCGCTCAGCTCGTAATTGCCGCTGCGTTTCTTGGCCATCTTTGCCCGCGCCGATTCCCTGAAGCATGTCCATGTCTGCTCCAGAGCAAAACCCCCGTCCTGCACCAGTTACAACTATTGCCTGAACATCACTCGAGGCAGCCCCACGATCAAGAGCATCAAAGTATTCCGAACCGAGCTCATCGGTCCAAGAATTCAGACGTTCGGGCCGGTTAAGGGTCACCACCGCCACGCCGTCGCTTTCTTCGTACAGAACTACGTCACCCATCGACTGTCCCCTTTTCGCAGAGAAACCCACCCTAGCGTTCGTACTACAGCTAATTCCCGGCAGATCTAAGCAGCGTCTATTTCCTCAACATCTACGGATTCCATCACGTCTCCGACCTGGATATCCAACGCAACTTCCATTCCACTGGTGACGTACCCGAAGAGGTTGTACGCCGGAGCTAATTTGGATCGACAATCGTCGATACATATAAAGAATTGGCTGCCGTTTGTGTTCGGCCCGGCATTCGCCATGGCTACGGCCCCAAGGGTGTAATCGCCAGCTACTGGTTCGTCGTCAAACCGATAGCCGGGTCCACCGGTTCCAGTACCTTCCGGGCAACCACCCTGGACCACGAAATCTGGGACCACTCGATGGAACGTCAGTCCCGTGTAGTAGCCGTCGCGTGCCAGATTGACGAAATTGTTCACGCTATTAGGTGCCAATTTGGGGTCCAAATCCATCACTATGGCCCCTTTGTTGGTCTCAAGGGTGACTCGATAAATCAATTGTTCATCGATATTCATTGGTGGTGGAGAAGCCATCACAGCACCCTAGCGGTGCCGTGAGAAAAGGACTCAGTCCGTCGATCGGAGTGTTACACCAGCCAAAGCACCCGTGTGTTCCCCGTGTTCCATGAACACTTGGCCGTTCACGATCGTCGCGTCGTAGCCGACTCCGCGCTGCACGTAGCGCCCGGCTCCTCCGGGGAAGTCATGAACGTATTCGGGTCCGTTGAGAGCCAGATTGTCGAAGTCGATGACGTTGATGTCTGCATAGGCACCCTCGACAATACGGCCACGATCCACAAGTCCGAAGAGGTCAGCTGTATCTGAGGTGATTCTGCGCACCCCTTCTTCCAGAGAAAAGAACCCGGTATCGCGAACCCAGTGACTGAGGAAATAGGTCGGTTGGCTTGAATCCATAATTTGCCCTACGTGTGCGCCAGCGTCGGCAAGGCCCATCACGATTGAATCATCTCGAAGCATGGTTTCTATGGCTTCGTAGTCCTGATTCAAAATGGGTAGGGAAAGCATGACGGTTCCCTCCGAGCGGTCGGTTTCTTCGAGGAACAGTTCTACGGGTGTCATGCCCGCCCGAGCCGCTTTGGCTTCTAAGGATCCCTCTGGTCCTACTCGGTAGTCAGGATTCTTCGCGTCAAGGAGGTAAAGCCGGCTGAGATCGATCATGACACTCCCGCCACCGTGAATCTCTTCTGGGTTGTTGGCTTCCTCAATCAGACGTTGACGGCTCTCAGGGTCTCTGATGAGCTCAAGTCGTTCCTTTAGATCTAGATGTTGCATCGACTTCCACGTTGCCCCAGCGCGCGCCCATGGAGTTCGGTGCTGAATTCCAAGAACCACTCCGATAGGGCGGCATGTGGTTTGAGGTCGCAGGGCTGCTCCACTTGAGTTTTGTGATGCAACTTCGGCGAGGGCAACATCACTCATCTCTGGGCGAACGGCGTTGTAGACAAGCCCGAACGTTGATGGTCGGCCGCTCCGCCGCGTGATTTCCCCTAGCGTTCGGATCTCGTGTCTTAGACCGGCCCAATCTGGACCAGCTTTTTCGAAGCGAGGCGCAGATTCGAACACTCCCCGCCCATGACGGCCTAATACTTCGGCAAACGCGAATAGCTCGTCATCATCGGCGAAAGTTCCCGGAATAGGTCGGCCGTCGGGAGTGCGATGCAACAAGGTTCGGGAAGTGGAAAAACCAAGAGCACCGGATTCCATCGCTTCGTCAACGAGGGTGCACATGGCTTCAATTTGTTCGGCCGATGCGGGTTCTTCGTCAAGACTGTCTTGACCCATGACGTTCCATCGAACAGCCACATGGCCAACCATGCCACCGACGTTCAAACCTTTAGGCAGCCCATCTAGAAAATCGAGGTACTCGCCATATGTTCGCCAATCCCACGGCAAGCCTTCCAATATTGCTTCTCTTGGGATGTCTTCAACCGACTCCATGATTTCGGCCAGCGCGGAGATGTCCTCGGTTCGGACCGGTGCAAACGTCACCCCACAGTTACCCATCACCACGGAGGTAACTCCGTGCCAACATGAACTCGATCCGATCGGATCCCAAGCCAACTGGGCATCGAGATGTGTGTGTATGTCGACGAAACCCGGCGTCACGATACGACCCGTGGCATTAATTTCGCGGTGCCCTGATCCTTCGATCTCTCCGACACCAACAATTCGGTCACCCAAAATCGCTACATCAGCTTCCTTTATCGGCGAACCGTTGCCGTCAACAACCGCGCCTCCTCTAATGACAACGTCAAATTCTGGACCGGCCACGAGAGAACCCCCTCTTAAAATGTGCGCCATCTCTGATTGATAGTCACACGCTGAAGCATATTTCCTGCAATTCAGACTAACTCAGCAGCTCGGCCGACACATTGAGGCGAACAGAGGTACCCTCGTCGATACCCGTTAATTTCTAGGCGTCGCGAGTTAGGCGACGTCGACATGAGGTAGAGACTGGATGAACCCAACTCGAACATCGAAATTTCTTGGGGTCCTCGCCGGATCCATCTTTGTGGCGCTGCTGGCGGCAGGGTGTTCACTCGGCACAACTGATTCCGCTGATTCGACCACAACTCTGCCAACCGTCACCACCTCGGCGTCCGCGTCATCTCAGACCGCTGACGCTGCGGAGCCAAGTTCGACAACTGCCGCTATCCAAAGCGCAGCAGAGCGTTACGGGACCGAGACAGCAACGACCCTCGCACCGATCCTGACCAATGCTGACACGATCACTACTGCGGGACTGGGTCCGGTTCGGATAGGACAGTTACTCGAGGAAGCCCAATCCGAAGCCGGAGTAGAACTTGTTGCGGCATCAACCGGAAATGAGGCTTGCCGCTATTACACGCCGGCTGCCGGAGCAAGTGGTGCATCGTTCATGGTGGTGAACGGAGAGGTCGTGCGTGTGGATATTTCGAGCGGTCCCATAACCACCAAATCTGGTTACGGCATCGGGTCGACCAAGGACGCAATTAAAGAGGCATTCGGGTCCAAGATTCAGGAGTCAGCAGAGGGCGATCAGTTGACGTATGTACCGTTATCTGATGGCGACAAAAACATGCGCGTCATCTGGGAGTTGGATGCTGAGGGCATGGTCACTTCATTGCGTACGGGCCGGGTTCCTCATGTAACAGCCAAGATTGGTTGCTCTGGGGGTTAGGTAGTTCCGGTTAACGGTTCACTTTCTCCCAAAAGTTCGAGGCCACGTCTAACCAAAGTTGTGTCGTCAGGGCCAGCGAGTCAATATCAACACGTTCGTCGTGTCCGTGGAAGCGACTCATAAAGTCTGAGGAATTGACGCGTTCGCTGAACAGTCCTGCGCCGTAAGCCACCGATCCTTTTTCTCTGTAGAAACGAGCGTCAGTTGCTCCGACGATGAGTGATGGGATGAGAGGAGCTCCCGGATGTGCTTTCTGCATCAACTCTTGGAGGAGATGCCACATCGGAGTGTCAGTGGAGGAAAAGGTTGCGGGGTCGTCGTGGATAGGGCGAATTTCTATTTCATCAAATAACTCTCCGAGGGCGTCTCTGAGATGCTGATCTACTCGGTCGCTGTCGCCGGGGGCGGTTCTAATGTCCACGTCGATTTCGACGGAGTCAGGAATCACATTCGTCTTCACACCGCCATGAATCACATTCGGCGAAAACGTCGTATGGGTGCACGCATGCAAGTGCCGGGCTAGGGCTGGTGAGTCCAGTTTCGAAATCGTGTCCCACACCGAAGCTGGGTCCAGAAGAGCTGCCTTTACATCTGGTCCAAGGTCGAGAGTTGAAACTTGATGCTGCCACATCTCTGTAAGTTTGGGGTTGGGGCGATATTCTCCCAAGCGTCGAATGATCTCGGCGGCTTTGAGGACTGCATTGTCTGAGCCGAACGGCATTGAGCCGTGCCCTGGTGTGCCTTTGACAGTCAATCGTCGCCAACCCAGGCCTTTTTCGCCTGCTGCCAACGTAATCTTCTTGCCGTCAGGGGTGTCTATCGGAAGTCCACCAAATTCAGTCAGTACGTAGTCAGCCGATATCGCGTCCCAATGGTTTTCGGCCATCCACTTTGCGCCGTACGTTCCGCCAGCTTCTTCGTCGGCGACACCGAAGTAAACCAAATCTCCCTCTGGGCGAAACCCATTTCGTGCTAGGTGGCGGAACGCCACCGCCATTGAGGACGTGAGATTGAGCATGTCCACCGCGCCTCGACCCCAGACTTCACCTTCGACAAGTTCTCCACCAAACGGGTCGCGACTCCACCCATCGGGGCTGACTGGAACTACGTCAGTGTGACCCATGAGGCAGAGCGATGGAGCTGATGGGTCCGTTCCTTCGAGCCGTGCCACCATTGAGCGGCGACCAGGAAGACAATCGAAGCGTTCCACTTCTACGCCTGGCCCTTCAAGAAATGTTTCTAATAGGTCACTGTTGCGAATCTCTTCACCGGAATCGCTCTCTCCGGTGTTCACACATTTGTTTCGGATGAGTTGCTGCAGCAACTCCACAGTTTCGTTGGTGCGGTTCTTATCTGTATGACTGAGATCGCTCATGGGCGCGATGCTAGGTAAGAAGACGGTGGGCGGCCAGTAAGAGTTGGCACTACGGTCTTTCCTATGTCCAATACTCAAGCTTTGGACGAATTCCGTGACGAAGCAGCGCTCTTCATAGGTCAAGCAGTGGGCTCGGGTGATGCCTGCCCTGCTTATGGTGCGATCCTGCCTCCGGGACTCTATGAGAAGGCGATGCGTTGGCAGAGGTTCTGCTTTGACCATGGTTGGGCTGGGGTGCATTGGCCACGTGAGCACGGTGGTAGGGGTTTGACCCCGGAACACAATGTCGTTTGGCACGAGGAATGCGCTACTGCCGAAGTCGCGCCGTATTTGAACTTGCAAGGGTTGTTTCTGGCTGGGGAAGCCATTCTTCGCTCTGGGACCCCAGATCAGCGCGAACGCTTTCTTCGGCCGACACTTCGTAATGACATTCTTTGGTGTCAGCTGTTCAGCGAACCGGAGGCGGGGTCTGATTTGGCAGGGTTGCAAGCTTCCGCAGTTCTGGACGGAGATCACTTTGTTTTGAATGGGCAGAAAGTTTGGTCTTCGAATGCGCAGTTGGCGCAGTTCGGCATTCTGATGGCTCGAACCGATTTTGAATTGCCGAAACACAAAGGCATCACTTTCTTTCTGCTCGATATGGCCCTTGATGGCATTGAGGTGCGCCCCATCAAGCAAATGACAGGAGACAGTGAATTCTGTGAGGTTTTCTTTTCCGACGTGGAGGTTCCCTCGGAGGCCGTCTTAGGTGATTTGAACGGTGGGTGGGCAGTGGCAATGGCCGTGCTGGAGGACGAACGAGGCGGTGCTGGTGCGTCGGGCGTTATCAGTCTCCGTCGTCGTCTTGAAAAGATGATTCGAGGTCTCGGGGAAGTTAATGCACTTCAGCTTGATGAACTTGCAGGAATTTTGAGTCGCGGAAGGGCGCTTCAATCGCTTATGGAGCGAAAGGGCGGTGATCCGCAGGTAGCTCCCATCGCGAAATTGATGAATAGTGAATTGGGGTATGACGAAGCTCAGCTGGGTTCATCTTTGGAGGGGGCCCAGTCGATGCTGATTAGTGCATCCACGGAATCTTTGCTGTATTCCCCTGGCATGCGTATTGCTGGCGGCTCGAGCGAAATTCAGCGAAATATTATTGGGGAGCGCCTTCTCGGACTTCCGAGAGAACCGCGAGGCTCCCCCGAATAGCGTGTGTTGCCGATCGGTTATCTCGGCTCAAACTTCAGCGGAAGATTCCGAGGACGTTGTCGGCTCGGACCGCGGATCCCTCCGACTTTGTATTTGCCGCGCCGGCGTAAGAGTTGATACCTAGTTCGGTCCTGAAGTCCGCGGATTCGTCGGCCAACCCCAGATCTAACTGAATACCCGTTGCGTCCGCGAGACGATTAAGTCCCTCGAACGCGGATACTGTCGCAGCCGCTTCGATTAAGGCCTGTGGTCCGGCTAATTCCAGTAAGCGATTCCGGGATGCGGCTAAATCGCTATCTCGCCGCACCGCAGACTCGGCGTAACGAACGAGGGCGGATCCATGTTCGATGTTCGCTCCGTCCTCAAGTTGACCGATCTTGACCTCGCCGTTGATGGCTTCGCTGCTCGCACGGAGCAACGATACGTGGGCTGCCGTTCAGTAGAAACATTCGTTGAGTGAAGAGACCGTGGATGCCAGCAATTCCACCTGAGGCCTGGTGAGTGCGCGATTCCATACCAGTTCGGCGAATTCTGGCCCTCGGCTGTAGTGACATTGAACTATGTCTCGCCATAGCGCTTCTGTATCGGGAACCAAAGATGCGGCTCGGGAGACGTTGGCCAAGGTTTTGTCTACTGTTTGGCTCACCCACGCTCCCACGTCGCCAACATCGGTTGGGCGGACTTGAGCCGGAATTCCGTCTCCGGGTTGCGGGAGTTCTGGCAGGGGCAGGCCGAGACTGCTAGCGAAGCTTTCAATCACGTACTGGGTGCAAACAATTATCACTAGTTCCACGTACCGTTCTTCACCCAGCGCGGCGATCACCGTATTCGCCCAGTCTTGAGTCAAACGACCGGGGTCGGAGGTCAATCTGTGAACTAAGTCAACCGCTTCTTGAGGAAGATCAGATACAGCCTTATGACTTCCTTTGACCATCGATGGGCTGAGCGCTTCAGAACGTCGATCACACAAGTGACAGTTGAACGCGGCACGTACTTCCGACATGGCGGCTACCCGCTGAGCGCCTGTCCACCAAGTCCCGCAATCACCAAGACGCTGCCATACGTCGGTGTGGGTAGAGGAGAACATCGGGTCGATGCCTAGCTCGCTGTCGTAGTTGGTTAATGCCATGGTCTGAAGCTACTCGCATCTCATTGGTCGAAAATCTCGAATACCAGTTACACGTGTTAGACGCCTGATGGTCATAATTCAAATTGTTCCTGCGTGGCGGCTACCACTGAAGCTTTGGTGAACGTCATCGGCACTAGATCACAGCTGAGCCATTTAGCTCGCTGATCAAGGTCGTGTCCACTGCCACGTACACCGGACACACCGTGGGGCACAATCCAGCCCGAAGAGTCCCAATCTGCCAGATCGAAGACATATCGGGCTACCGATGCAGCGACCGCTCGTTCTCCGGTTTCTGGCATCACTGAGCCGCATCTCACTGTGTCCCCGTCACCTGGGCAACCGTCCAAGGGTGGGTGTAAATATCGCGCGTCGCTAATGGCCGAACCCAGTGGATGCGGCGAAGCCATCCTGTGTAGCTGTCCCCAGGACCACTGGGAAACGTCTGGCCCTAGGCGTAGCTCAAGTTCATCGAGGGTTTCATCGATACACGCAGAGAGTGCGCTGTCGAGGTCTTCGTCTGTTTCCAGGCCGGGCACGCATTTCCAAGCGTCTCCAGCTAGCAGCGTTGTGGCCGATTCGAAAAGCATGCGACTGGTCGTTTCAGCCGACGGCCACCCCGGTGCCCCAAATTGGGCGACTGACACCCCTAATCTTTCTCCGACGCTTTCACACCACCTGCGTCGTATCACCGCCAACAGTGACGCCTCAACCGAATCTTCGGTCACTTGAAAGTTCCATGTCGATAACGCATCTACAAGCCATTTACCTCGCGCGTGAGTGAACTGAGAGGCCCTTGAAATTAAGAATGAGACTGTTGATCTGGCCCTTTGGGACAGCACGTCGCCGTGAATCCTTGTCATATCTTCGAGCGAAGCTTGCGGCAACTGTTCGAGAAGTTCGACGATTCGGTCATACCGGGAGGATCCAGCGAAATCGAGTGTAATAAAGGGCTCTGTGTCGCTAATTCGGTTATTTGCCGTCACCAGAAACCCGCTCTGGGGGTTACGTAAGCCAGGCAATTCCTCGAAGGGCACGGGCGGGATTCCCGACCAGGCATGGTCTGAGTTCCCTATGACGGGTGTCCAACGGTTCGCTGGCGGTCGTTCGACTACTCGCCCTCTTATTTTGAAAGAAATGTCTCCGCTGCGATCGGCTGTTAGAAGGTTGTTGACCGGTATGACCCATGGGCGAACACTGTCTTCGAGTTCTTGACAGCTTGAGGCGGTCAACATTGGTTGAAGGGCTTCAAAGGTGCTGTCTCCGTCGATAATGCCAGTCCATGCAACTGAGAGCGCCATCCCATCGGCTGGATCACCGATCACTACCGGGCCCCGCTCGGTCGCACCGCAAAACACTTCGACGTCTTCGTGCCCTCGGACGTGAATAAGTTCTGAGGTCCAATTAACTTCTTCAAGGCCTTCGGTTTCAATAAATACGTCAGTGTCATCTGACATTCCATGGGTGATACCCCAGGCGACGTCATTGTTGTGACCGAAGTGGGGAAACCCAGGAACTCCGGGGAACCCAAGCCCAATCACATTAAATTCAGGGCATTCCATATGGAATTGGTGGTACACGTTTGGAAATTCAATGCCTCGGTGAGGGTCGCCTGCTAGTAGCGGCTGACCTGTCGCAGTTCTGGACCCGTGGATCGCCCATGAGTTGGACCCACCATCAATGTCGACCAGGGCTTCGACTAGTTCGGCTTGAGAATCTAAGAGCGCGGAAACATCCTCCAACAAGTCCAGTCGGGTGCCTCGTCCCGGCGCGATCACGGAAGCTTGATTTGGATCTCCTTTCATCGCCGTCACGACATTCGGACCGGCCTTAGCTAAGAGATGCCCCCGCCAAAGCTTGCGATGCAACGTCCCCATGAAGATATGACGGATCTTGTAGACGGCTAAGCAGTGCCAAGGCTCCCATGGCTCTGGGGGGGCCGGATGATGGTCGTATTCAGGAGGTAGGGGTTCAGAGCTTTGCTCCAACCATCGGTTGACACCGCGCGCGTAAGCCTCGGTCATTTGTTGAGCTTCCGTGCTGAGAGCGACCCAATCGGCGTATGCGACTTGTCCGAGCCTCATTCTTCGGAAAAACGCGTCTTCCTTCAGCCCTGTGAGACCAACTACTTCGGCCCACCTGCCCAATGCTTTGAGTCGGTCAGAATCCATCTGCCAGATTCGGTCAGACGCCGCTATCCAACCTTGAGCTTCGAAGGCCGCCACCTCGTTCGGAGCTTCGGCATGGGATATTCCCCAGCGATCTCGCCTAACTTTGACCTTCATCCGAAGGCCGCTATAAGGGCCGCTGCGCATTCTTCAATGAGAGTTTTGGCGCCGTTACAAACGTTGAACATTTGGAATAGGACATGTGGTTCGCCTTCATACATTGAGTGATTCACGGGGACTCCTGCTGACATCAAGATTTCTGCGTAGGCGTTCCCCTCGTCGCGAAGAGGGTCGGCGGAACAAGTTGCCAGGTACGTGGGAGCTACATCGAGGTGACTGGGAGCTTGAGCTGGCGAGAACCGCCAGTCGTTTCGTATCTCCTCTTCGGGTTGGGGTCCCAGATAATGGGACCAGAACCAGTTGATTACCTCCACCGTCAAGAGTGGACCGCCCTCGTTCTCGTCGAATGAGTCGTAGTGCTTTGACGCGTCAGTAGCCGGGTAGACAAGCATTTGTAGCTTGAGGAGAATTCCTGAGTCGCGAGCCATCAGGGCGGTCACCGCTGCAAGATTGCCTCCTGCTGAGTCGCCACCTACAGCTAACCGAGTGGTGTCAATGCCAATTTCGTCGCCATGTTCGGCGACCCACTGAACGACCGCCCATGCGTCCTCCACAGCAGCCGGGAAAGGAGCCTCGGGTGCTAATCGGTAGTCGACGGCGAGCACCAAACATTTCGCCTTTTCGCACAAGAGCCGACATTCTTTGTCGTGCGTCTGTAAGTCTCCGGTGACAAATCCCCCACCGTGGAAGAAGATGAGCGCTGGATGAGGCGCTTCTCCCCCAGGTCGATAGATCCGTATCGGTATGTCTCCGGCTGGTCCTGGAAGATTTGAATCCTCGATCCCTCCTGCAGGTTCGGGACCTTCACCCAGAATGTGGGCGAGCGCCTGATAGCCAATCCTTGCGTATTCGGGCGACTGCTCAGATCTTGGGGGTGCGTCGGCGTTGGCAGCCTCGACCATATCGATGAAGGCTTGTGTGTCGGGTTGGAGTGTCATCCCTAGGGTCCTTTCTAATGGTTGAGCAGACTGAAGCTTAAATACCCAAGATGCGTCTCAGCGCATGTTCAAGGTCACCGTCTTGAAATTCGAATCTCTCGGCACTGAGCACCGATGGTTGCAGACGCGCTGAATGCAGCAAAAGACTTTCGCCCATTTCCCCAAGCGCTGCTCTGATTGCGATTCTCGGAGCGGGTAGGAGCGCAGGTCGGCGAAGGACTGTAGCAAGCGTCTTGGCGAAGGCTCGCTGTCGCTGAGGCTGCTCTGAGGCGACATTGACCGGTCCGGAAATGTCGTTTTCGAGCAGATGCAATATTGCGCGAACAGCATCGTGGAGAGAAATCCAACTCCACCATTGGCGCCCTGTCCCTAACGGCCCACTGATACCCAATTGAGTCACGGTTTTGAGTCGTTTCAGCGCTCCGCCTTCGCTGGCGAGTACCACTGAGAATCTTGCTAGCACGAGCCTTGTATTAACGGCGCTCACAGGAGCTGCTGCGGTTTCCCATTTTCGACACAATTCAGCCAAGAAATCTGATCCACTACTTGAAGATTCGACGAGAGCCTCATCGCCGCGGCTTCCGTAGTAACCCGATGCTGAAGCTTGGATCAGCACGGTCGGGGGATGTTCCGCCTGGCTTATAGCTTCCGTGACCGTTTCGGTGGCGTCCAGGCGGCTCTTGGTGATGAGCCTTTTCTTTGTGTCAGTCCATCGACCCGAAATTGTTTCTCCCGCTAAGTTGACGACGGCATCGACTTTGTTCATCAGTGATGGGGTCACGTCTTTCCAGCCGATCGCGGGGGTCGCTGGAACGCGGGATACCCCTACGACTTCATGGCCTTGGACTGTTAGTTCGCTAGCCAACGCGGAGCCAATTAGGCCGTTAACACCGGTGACAAGGATTTTCATCTTCTATTCGTACATCCGTTTTGGTCGGCGCCAGCGACGGATCGCTTGGTGCTTATTGACCCGTGAAATCACCGGGACGTCGTTCGGCCACCGAAGCGATCCCCTCTTTCGCATCATCGCTAGCAGATAGTTCTGCCTGAATCCGGGCTTCGCGTTGGGTGATTTCACGTACGCGGTCGCCAAGACCGAGCCGTAAGGTCGATTTTATTGCCCGAAGCGCCAGGGGGGCATTTGCAGCGATGTCCGCCGCGACTTCTAAGGCGCGCTCCCTTATTTCTGAAGACGGGACGCATTCATCTGCTAGTCCAATAGCCACCGCTTCTTCACCCTTGTACCTGTTGGCGGTGTAGAGCACTTGGGCTGCTCGCGATGGGCCCAGGAGTTCGGGAAGGGTGACGCTCATACCGAACCCTTGATGGATGCCCAGTGCCGCGAAATTCGCGGAGAACCGAGCGTCTGGGCAGGTAATTCTGATGTCGGGGACCATGGCTAGCCCCAGCCCACCACCAACCGCCGGACCTTGTATCGCTCCAACGATGGGCAATGTCACATCGAACAAACGCCCTGAGCCTTGGTAGAGAGCCAACGTCGCGTCTCCCCCGACGACCTCGTCGTCACCTCCACCTACCCCATCACCTGCAAAGTCAGCGCCGGCGCAAAATGAACGTCCTTCTGCCGCTAGAACTGCGCAGCGGATGGACATGTTGTTTTCCATTTCCACGAGAGCATCCGCTATGTCATGGATTTGTCGGAAATTCAGGAAGTTATGTGGGGGTCGGTCCATGATGACCATTCCCACATTGCCGTGAATTTCGACACGAAGGCCGTCTGCCATTGCTATCTCCTCGACTCAACACCGTTGAAGTCCCTATTGCATCTAGGGGCAAGGGGTCACCCTAATCGAACACTTCGACCCAACTCGCTCCGTACTAGTCGAGGAGCACTGAATCGTTGCCTCTCGTCGTCTGTATCTGAATAATCTCACCTCGCATCGGTGGTCCCGTCACCGTAAGTCGCATCAAATTGGCCGCTTATCGGCTGGGGTTTCTTCCATTGTCAGACCCCACCACCACACTCGACACCTATATGGAACAACTCACCTCAGAATTCGACATTCGATACCTCCGCCAACCCATCGCAGGTGACCGGCCAGGAGCAGACACCACCATCGCGGTAGTGGTCACCAGAGACGACGCCATCACCATGCTCGACGCAGTACTCACCGCCAAAGGCCGTCACCCAGCATCAGCCCCACACCAAGCTGCATAACAAAACGCGGAAAGGACCGCCCCGAAGGACGGCCCAATCCCTAACAACAGTCGTTAAATCGTCTGAGTAATTGAACGCATCTGCGTCACAAGTCCTGCCCTTTGGAACCCAGCAACCATATCTGCATCAGCCAACAGGTTCGGCAACGTACCGAAAAAGTCCGAAAGCGAATCAATAAAGAAAACACCCAACGCCATGCCAGTGTTTTCGCCGGTAAGAATGCGAGTGGTACGCAAACCGTTCGCGCCTTGGCCGATCATGGAAGCCTCTACAGCATCAACAACTTGATCAACCGCCGCCTGAGAGAAGTCAGTGCCTGTCTGGAAGACACCTACCCCGTATTTACCTTCACAGGTTCCTCGTTCAGCCGTAATTTCAGCCATTGTGACCTGCGTCGACGTGATACCCGCTTCGCCAAAAGCTGCAACAACTTTCGGGTCCGCTAACCACGATGCCCGATTATCGAAATACCCATCTGGACTGTCCCAGACCGACGACACGAGAGCTTTCCCTGTGTTTGCCCCGGTGAGAATCGCCGATCCTCTAACCGACGTCGCCCCTGCCGCAGTCATATACGGTTCGCTTGCATCTATGACTGCTCTTGTCGCCGCCGCATTACCGTCACCCAAAGCCATCATGAGATAACTCATACTTATTTACCTTTTCTGCTCAATGATCGAAGATGAACCTAGTTGAACCCATCAGACCATGAGGCATGACATATCGGCACGTCGGTAGCAAGACCGGACGCTGAACACAGAGGGTGTCTCGTTGTGATGCAGCCAGCTCAGGTTTTGGGGAACACCTGAAGCAGGTCTTGGGTCACTTCTTCCAGGGTGAGCTGCCGATCAGTCACGTTCTTAAGGTGAGCGAGTCGATCGAAGGTTTCCCCTGCGTGTTCAAAGAATCCATTGCCTAACCCGGCGGCTTCCAGCGCTTCGGATATTTCGCGCATTTCGTCACCGAAACGCCAACCCTTCGGACCCATTTGTTGTGCCACGCTTTCAGATTGAGTCTCCAGCGGCATCCCCCGACGTTCCCATTCCTGAAACAGTTCCTTTTCAACCCCCGCTGATCGCGCGTAGGCACATATCAAGAGCAAGAGCGACCCGGACCCTTTAGTCCAGGCCGCAAAACCGATCTTGAAGGCTGAGGCTTTGCCAATTTCGGAGCCCAAATTAATTACTTCGACTGGCGAGTTAGCGAACAGCAATTCGACTTCCTTGGCCCTCGGACCACTCAATGCGAGTCGCGTCGTCCCTATCTCCCAGGCTGGAGGTCCGACTATTCCACCGTCGACGTAGTGTGGAAACGCTTCCGCGATCTGAGTTGCGCTTTGAGGGGCAATTGCGTTGAAATCCGCATAAATGCCGTCGAAACCGCTGTCAGCGACTTCGGCCGCGACCGACGTAGCCGCCCCGGGCGGCACCACCGAAACGGCGACATCAGCTCGGCCTGCGGCATCGAGAAACCCAACTTCTTCAAATCTTGCATCTGTGGCACGCAGTGTCGTCGCGTCGCTTCGCCCGTCAGGCACCCACAGCACGCTGTGTCCGTTCCCAGCGATAGCCGATCCGATCGACGTCCCCATCGCCCCGGGGTGCAGGAGCATCACAGTTGTCATGGGTTCATTCTGTCGCGCTTCGACCGACGCGGCGCGCGCGGTAGGTTGGCTGCCTAAGCCAGGGGGACCCATGAGTGAAACTGAAGAACAGCCGGTGCATCTGCGAACAGGACAGATGGACTGGGATGATTTACTAGCTCGACTTCAGGCTCTCCTCCGAATCCGCACTACCCCGATCGGAATGAAGCTGTTTGCGACGGTCGAGGAGATGGAGTCAGTGCCACGGATTCGTCGGCCCGATGACATCCACACAACGGACCAAATCGTAGGAATGGCGTCACGGCTGAACTGGACCGTCGGTATCACCCGTGCTGACCTGGTGGGCGATCAATGCGGTGCAGTCATAGGACTTCACCCACAGGACGAGGATTGGTTGTCTGGCGAGCGCATGCAGGGAGTCTGGTTTGAAACCCTTGATGACAGTTCGGCACACCAAGACGCTATGGACTGCGTGCCTTTCGGAACTTATGCGGCGATGGCTGTTTCACCTTTATCTTCAAAACGGCTTGATCCACCTGATATTTGTCTTGTTTACGCGACTCCTGCGCAAATGATTCTGCTGATCAATGGTCTGCAGTGGCGCGGCTACAAGAAACTTGATTGGGGATGTGTTGGTGAGTCCGCGTGCGCTGACAGTTGGGGGCGGGCCTTGAGTACAGGAGAGCCAAGTTTGTCGATTCCATGCTTCGCTGAAAGACGTTACGGAGGAGTGATGGAAGACGAACTTCTGATGGCTCTTCGCCCTGAAGATTTGCTTGTTGCTGTGGAGGGCATGGAGTTTTTGAGCCGCAATGGTTTTCGTTACCCAATCCCCAACTACGGCATTCAAACCGATGCTCGTGCCGGTCTCGGCGTGAGTTATTAGTAAACCCCGTCTTTAACGCATAGGAGAAATGATGAGTAACAGCTTTACAAAAGGCGGTTTCGATCTCGGAATTGTGACCACAAACGGTGACGAGATGCTTCAGTTCTATCGAGACGTAGTCGGACTTGAGTTTGAAGCCACTGTGAATATGGAGGCTTTGGGTGTCGCTGCAATGCATCGCGTGTGGGCCAACGAAAGCTTGTTGAAAATTGTGGTTCCCACGAAAGAAGTCCCGGCGGGACCTGGCGGAGGAATGATGGGGGCCTCGGGAATGCGCTATTTCACTCTGGCCGTTCCCGATGTTCAGTCTGCGCTTGATGCATGTGCTGATGCTGGCGCGCCGATTATCTGGGACCGCAGAGAGGTGAGGCCTGGAGTGGTTGTGGGCATGGTTGAAGACCCTGACGGCAACTGGGTCGAATTTATCGGTGAATAGCGATCTCGGGCCTTTCGACGGCAGCTAGAGGTACCCAAGGATGACCTGTGTTGCGTGTTGTACATCCCATGGGTGGGTAAAGCACAAGTCAGCGAACTCCGAACTAGGCAAAACGAGGGTTTGGTGCATTGGCTCTACTGAGTCACCGAACTGTCTAATTACGCCATCGCGGTCACGTCCTCTGTCCCTAACGTCTTTCTCAAGCCGCCGAGCGAGACGCACTTCGCTGGGCGCATCTACAAAAACTTTGAGATCTAATCGTTCTCGACATTCGGCAAGTGCTAACAGCAATAGGCCGTCGACGACGACGAGTGACGAGGCCTCCACTCGATGTACACCACCGGGACGAGTGTGGGTAGCGAAATCGTAGTCAGGCACCTCCACCGCACGTCCCGCAGCTAACTCATCCATGTGGGTCACCAAAAGTTGAACGTCTATGGCGTCAGGGTGGTCGTAGTTGACCTTTGCCCGTTCCCCAACGGGGACTTCTGACAGGTCATAGTAATAGTCATCAAATTCGAGCAATGCGGCGTCAGGACGTTCCGCTAAAAGCGCGCGCGCCAACGTCGTCTTCCCCGCACATGATCCACCGCACAGACCTACCAACACTTCAGCGAATCGTCTCGTTCCAGGGACCTTCATCAGCTCGCGGCTCTTTGGGTAAACCTAAGATTCGTTCACCAATGATGTTGCGCTGCACTTGGCTAGTACCCGCGTAGATCGTTCCTGATCTCGCTGATAGAAAACTGTTGATCCAAGCTGAAGTCGTGTTGGGTGTGCCTGCGTCTGCGGCTCCTAATCCGGCGGCGAGAGCATCATCTCCCTCGACCACCATCGCTTCGGCTCCAAGAATGTTGATTGACAACTCCGTGACGTGACGGTGATATTCGCTCCAGTTGAGCTTCCCAATAGAACTCTTGGGCCCAGGCGGCTCACCATTCAGGAAAGAGGTGAGGACTTGCTGTCCAAGCCATCGCATGATTTCGACTTTGCTATGACACCAGGCCAAACGCTGACGGATAGATGCATCTTTCGTCCGACCGCGTTCTTGGGCCATTTCGACCAAACGATCAAGTTCAGCCCGATAGCGGAAGTACGTCGTCGTCGCTCCGAAACCGCGCTCATAACCCAACAACGTCATGGCAACGGCCCAACCACCATTTACTTGGCCGACAACGTTTTCCTTGGGCACTCTCGCATTTGAGAAAAAGATTTCGTTGAAGTGGCTGTGCCCGGCGATGTTAACGATTGGGCGAACCTCAATTCCTTCCTGGTCCATTGGACACAAAAAGAACGTGATGCCTTGGTGTTTCGCGTGTTCGGGAGCAGTTCGACCGAGGACAAATATCCAATTCGCTAAGTGGCCGCTAGAGGTCCAGATTTTTTGTCCGTTCAGGACCCATTCGTCACCGTCAAGTTCAGCCCGGCAACCAAGATTTGCCAAATCTGAACCCGCGCCTGGTTCTGAGTACCCCTGACACCAAAGATCCTCACCCTCCAGGATTCGGGGAAGGTAGTGCGTTTTTTGCTCTTCAGTGCCCCATTCGATGAGCGTGTTACCCACCATCCCGATTCCGAAGCCGTCGTTCGAACCACCAGTGGGCAATCCAGCTTTTGTGAATTCTTCGGCGATGATCACGTTTTCGTTGACTGTCAATCCAGGACCGCCATACGCGGTGGGCCACATGGTGGCTAAAAGGTGATGTTCGCTAAGAGTTTGGCGCCATTGGCCAACGAACTCGGCTTTCGCGTTTCCTGTTAAGGACCCAATACCTTCCCAGTTCGCGGGTAGATGTTCGGTGATAAATTCCTGGATCTTTGTGCGGTATGCCTCTGCGTCTTGTGAATAGGTTGGCTGCATACTGAGGACAGTACCCGAGGCGACGAGATGATGATTATTTGATGTTCTCGTCGCTGTCGTTACTCAGTGTCAGTCGTTGGATGACCCGATCGAAAAAATCGTCGTCTTGTAACCCGGGAACCATGAGCTTGTTGTCTATTACCCAACTGGGCGTACCGGTAGCTCCCCACTCGTGAGCTCTTTCCATGGACGAGATCACTGCGGGCCACAACTCATCGTTGGCAACGACCCGTTCGATAACTTCTGAAGGAACTCGCAAATCACCGGCTAACTCGGCGAGCACCTCTGGATCTTCTATGTCGCGCTGATCTTGCCAAATCGAGGCGTATATCCGATCGTGGTAGATATCAGCTTCTTCAGGGGAGGCGTACTCCACTACTAGGGCTGCTTGGTGAGCGCGCCGCGTTGGTTGAAACCTTGTCGGAGGCACCAGGGTTACCTGGAGTTCCTCGGCAAGAGGCTGAAGCGCGGAGAACTCGCGGCTGTTGGGTGTGCCGCCGTCAGGAATTTCGGGATGCAATTCGTACGGCAGCCAGGAAATAGCCACGTCATGTCGCTCCTCAAGGCGAGCCGCCCGGGCTCGCGCCAAATGACACCAAGGTCACAAGAAGTCCGACCAAACAACAATTGGCAACGCCATGGGATTCGACGGTATACGTTCACTGACTATGGACTTCGCGATTCCTTCTGACATTCAAGAATTACTTAGTGACCTTGACGCGTTCATCGAGGACGTAATCAAGCCAATCGAAAACGAAAACGACAACATACGGTTCTTTGATCATCGCCGCGAAGACTCACGCACAGACTGGGAAAGGGATGGCCTACCCAACGCCGAATGGGAACAGCTTCTTGGCCGGATGCGCAGAGAAGCCGATACCGCTGGATTTCTCCGGTGGCATCTCCCGAAACGTTTCGGTGGCCAGGACGGCACTAATCTTGGAATGGCCATAGTGAGAGAACATCTCGCTCGGAGAGGTCTGGGTCTTCACAACGACCTGCAGAACGAAAGTTCGGTCATCGGAAATTTTCCAACCGTGTTGATGATGGAAAAATATGGTTCGGAGGATCAAAAAGAATATTGGATTCCAAGAATGCTCGAGGGAACGGCGCGCATTGGGTTCGGGTTGACGGAACCTCTTCATGGCTCCGACGCGACGTGGATGGAAACGACAGCTGTTCGCGACGGCGACGAGTGGGTGATAAACGGCGAGAAGTACTGGAACACCGGGCTTCATCACGCAACTCACGATTACATTTTTGCGAGAACGTCAGGAGATCCGGGCGAAGGTCATGGGATCACCTGTTTCATCGTTCCTGTGGATTCGCCTGGATTCAAGGTTGAAGAGTTCATGTGGACCTTCAACATGCCCACGGATCACGCTCACGTGCGTCTGACCGACGTTCGCGTTCATAATGACGACATCTTGGGAGAAGAAGCCAGAGGCCTTCAAACCGCTCAACTCTTTGTTCACGAAAATCGGATTCGGCAGGCTGCCTCTTCCGTAGGCGCTGGGCTGCATTGCATTGACGTTGCCGTGGACTATGTGAATGGGCGCATTACCTTCGGGAAACCTCTTTCCCAGAACCAAGCAATTCAATTTCCCTTAGCCGAGTTGTACACCGAAGCCGAAATGATCCGTGCCCTTATTTGGAAAACGGCTTGGGAAATGGACGAAGGAGTTGACCACATGGAGATAACTGATCGGGTTGCCATGTGTAACTACCGGGGAAACAGATTTTGCTGCGACGCCGCCGACCGAGCGATGCAAAGTTGTGGTGGAGTCGGGTACGCGCGAAGTATGCCCTTTGAACATATTTACCGACACCATCGGCGCTATCGGATCACCGAAGGTGCTGAGGAAATTCAAATCCGTAAGGTAGCCGGAAAACTATTTGGGTACGCGGGACGAGCGAAAGGCTAAATTTTCCATTTGTTGCCGCGTAGCAATTCCCGCAATCCAGCAGCGTCTGATTTAGTCGGCTCTAGCGGTCGCGCTGCCTGTGAGAACGAAATTTTCGTCTTGGTTCGTTGTCGAAATCGTCAGATCAACCAGCGTCTCGCCGTCCTCCTCGCGAATGGCTGCTATTTCTGCTCTAGCCGTCAAGGTATCGCCCGGCCAGACCTGATTGACGAACCGCACCCCGTAGTAGGTCAAGCGGCCGTCTCCTACGTAGTTGGTAACCATTCGTCCGGTCATTCCCATCGTAAGCATGCCATGGGCAAAAACTGTTGGGTATCCGGCCACTTCCGTCACGAATTTCTCGTCGCTGTGTACAGGGTTGTAATCGCCAGATGCCCCCGCATATTGGACGATCTGGGTGCGGGTGAGGTCCTCGACGATCATTTCGGAATAGGAATCGCCAACTTTGATTTCGGTTGCGTTCAGTGTCATGTGTTTTCTCCCCCTACTGTTCGATGACTTTTTCAGTCACTACGCCAACACTTCGAGCAGTAACGACGAGTTCACCGTTCTCGTCACGATATTCAGTGATGCTCTCGCTGAATTTGAGCACTCCGGCTCGTTTTGATTCTTTCTCCCAGTTCTCGCCCGGCTTTGTTTCGCCCGTTAGGACGTCGCCAGGTTGAAGATGCCTGTGGTAAGTGAAGTGTTGTTCGGCGTGTAGGCCTCCTGCCGAGGAACCAGACTTCTTTTCGTCGCCTTTTGAGTCCGATGGCTCTTCTTTCTCTACCGCCATAGCTCCTGAAGGTGTGGCGCCGCTACCAAACCATTTCTGTCCGGCCTTTGGGCGAAGGAAATAGTCGGGGTCAAATTGTGCGCTCGCTTGAGCGAAGGTTGGTGGGGCAATTATTGACCCAACCTCAGTTCCAGCCGCGTGGGCCTCGTCGTAATAAATCGGGTTGGTGTCTCCGATCGACCTAGCAAACATCAAAATGTGTGAAGCCTCGACCGGGAAACGGTCCACTGCCATGGGTCCCCCTTATTCGGATGAAGGTTGTTTGATCATGACACTGATCGAGTCTGTTTGTCGCCTCGAGTTACTGCAACGCGTCTAAAAGTAATTCGCGTATGCGGTCCGGTACCTCAATCATCATCATGTGACCAACGCCGTCTAAATGTTTGAGATCAACATCGGATAAGCCGGCGACTAGTTGAGAAGTGGCGCGCGGGGGCGTCATTTTGTCTTCGCTGCCAACCACAACGGTAATGGGGCATGTGATGCGCGCTGCGACGTCTCCCGCTTCGTACGCGTTGCAGGCAGCGAGGTCGTTGAAGATCACTCCGTCGTTTGCTCTCTCAAGTAACGCCTGACATCCGCTCCGCATCCATAACCCCGGTGTGGGATTTCCTGCGATGTGGGCTCGAGTACCGTGGCCCCAACTTGTGATGAGTTGTGGAGCCAGGACTTCGTTTCGTTCCGCTGCCCCGAGTAAATCAGGATGCACGGGCATCGCAGCGGCCGCTCCTAGTAGCACAATCCGCTCTACGGCCCCAGGATGGCGGGCGGCGACTTCTAAAGAGATCAGGCTCCCCATTGAATGGCCAACAAGATGAGCGGGTCCTAAGCCAATTTCGTTGATGGCCTCAGCTACCCAATCCGCCATTTCCGCAATGGAAGACAGCGGTTCTCCACCCGATTCGCCGTGCCCTGGGAGGTCTACAGCCATGGCAGCAAAGCCGTGGTGAGCGAGGTACCGCGTTTGTTGACTCCAGACTGTTCGATCCATGCCTGCACCGTGCAACAACACGACTGGTGGGAGGTCCCGATCGACTTCAACGCCACCGGTGGCGATATTGATCGTTTCGCCTCGACATTCGATGTTCATCGGAGCTATCCCTTCTGAGAAGCGCGAAGGGCTCGGCGCAAATCCGAGATGATGTCTTCGGGATCCTCTAGACCTACCGACAGGCGAATCAGGTCCTCCCCCACGCCCGCCGCTACGAGGTCTTCAGCGCTGAGTTGTTGGTGGGTGGTGGAAGCGGGGTGGAGTACAAGAGTCTTAGCGTCACCTACGTTGGCTAGGTGCGACGCAAGTTGCACGTTTTCGATGAATCGACAGCCAGCCTCTCGCCCCCCTGCGATACCAAAAGAGAGGATCGCTCCGGCACCTTTGGGGAGAAGCTGCTTTGCGAGTTCGTGATCGGGGTGGGTTGCTACAGAAGGATGACTTACCCAAGTCACAGCGTCAGCTTCCTCGAGGAATTCGACTACTGAACTGGTGTTCTCAACGTGACGTTTCATTCTTAGTGGAAGAGTCTCAATTCCTTGTAGGAGATGAAACGCGTTAGTGGGGCTCATTGCGGCGCCAAAGTCGCGAAGCCCTTCTGCTCTGGCACGCATCGAAAGGGCCTGATGACCGTATTCGTCGGCGAAACTGATTCCGTGATAGCCGTCATAGGGCTGGGAGAGGGTTGGGAACTTGTCATTTGCTGCCCAGTCGAATCGGCCGCCGTCCACAACAACGCCGCCTAAGGCAATGCCGTGACCTCCTAAGAATTTTGTTACCGAGTGCATCACGATGTCGGCGCCAAGGTCGATGGCTTTCATCAGGTAAGGGGTGGTGAACGTCGCATCAACCATCAATGGGAGACCGTTTTCATGAGCAATTTGGGCGATCAAAGGAACATCGAGGACCTCTATTCCCGGGTTACCTAAGGTTTCGGCAAATAGGAGCCGGGTCTCGGGGGTGATCGCTGAACGCCAAGCCTCAGGGTCTCGTGGATCAACAAACGTTGTGGTGATTCCGAACCTAGGCATAGTCAGGTTCAGCATGTTGTGGGTTCCGCCGTAGATATTTCGGCTGGCCACGACGTGATCGCCTGCACTCATAATCGTTGCTGCAGCCAGGTGGAATGCGGCCATTCCGCTAGCTGTGCAGACGGCTCCCACTCCTCCTTCTAGGGCAGCTATTCGCTCTTCGAGTACGGCGACCGTGGGGTTAGAAATACGACTGTAGATGTGTCCGGGTTGTTCAAGATTGAACAACCCCGCGGCTTGTTCGGTGTCGACAAAGCTGTACGAGGTGGTCTGATATATCGGCACGGCACGCGAACCGGTAGTGGGGTCCGGCTCTTGTCCGGCGTGAAGCGAAAGCGTGTCGAATTTCAGGTACTCAGGGTCAACCATGTCGGCATCCTTGCTAGTGACATAACGATGGTACGCCTGAGGGCACAAGATGCCCAATGAAACGACCAGCGAGGCCGTTCTCGGTCTTACTTTCGACTGCTCAGCGGCCTATTAATCATCGGAGTGTCTAAATACCTAGTCGTTGCCGAGTAGCTTCAATCCAATGTCTTCCGCTGAGAACCTGGATCGTCCGGCCCTTGTCACCGGATCTTCATCCGGTATCGGTCGTGCTGTTTGCAGTCGCCTAACCCGAGCAGGCACTCCGGTGATCAGTGTTGATCAAAACGACGCTCCTGATGATGTGGATGTCGCTGAACACTTTTGTTGTGATCTCAGCGACCCAGGCGCCGTCGAGAAACTGATCCAGGATCTCGACAACCAGTTTGATCCAGCCAATTTTTCTTCTCTGGTAAACGTCGCCGGAGTGCCCGGTACTCGACCCGCTTCCACAGTTCTTGAAGTCAACCTCCTAGCTGTGCGGTCTCTCAGTTGTGCTTTAGCGGTTCGCTTTTCCGCCGGAGCAAGCATTGTGAACATTGGTTCAATTTCGGGTAACTCCTGGCAGCAGCGACTTGACGTTCATCGGTCGCTGTTGGAGCTCGACGACGAACAGATTCGCGACTGGTGGCGTGATCGAGGTCGTTCTATAGGCGTTGATCCGTACACCTTTTCTAAGGAAGCCGTCATCGTGTGGAGCATGCTGCACGCCGGGGAACTTTTAGGAACGGGAATTCGATGCAATGTGGTGAGTCCCGGACCGGTCGAGACGCCCTTGTTGCCAACCTTTCGCGAGCAAATTGGTGACGAACGCATCGACTGGGTTCTCAGTCACTCAGGGCGCGCTGCCACTCCCGACGAGATCGCCGAAGCAATCGAATGGCTCGCTATCGGCGAATCTCGCTGGGTCAACGGTCATCATCTGGTCGTTGACGGCGGCTACACCTCTGGTTTGCTATCCGGATGGGTCGATGTAGCAAACGCCCCAGCTCCAAAGGTGACGCACGTCGAGTGAAGTCTCAGCTAACTAAAGCGCGTTAACTGAATTCCGAACGCAGTTCAAGCTCGTGTTCGTTGAAGCGAGGAGCACGTTCAGGATGTGGGCCGGCACCTTTGATTAGTTGCCCAACTTGGTTCAGCGGTCCCCATCCTGAAGAATCGGGGTGCTCACAAACCAAACCGTTAGCTAAAGCAACTTCGCTGCCGACAAAACCTTTAGTCTCGACGGCCACTTGACCTAGAGGGTCCGACCACATCCATGATCCCTCTTGTTCAATGAAACAATGCTCTTGGTCGGGGCCTTTGTAGTCGAATCCACCTTGGGCGACTTGAGGTCGGGTCTCATAATGCACGAACTCTGCTAATTGGGCCGCTGTGGTGGTTTGTACCAGCGAAGTGTGAACCGTTTGGGTCTGCCCCGTCCGTAGCCGATGGTAAAGCGCTGCAACAACGCCGAACGCTGCGATGATAGGCGTCGCAGCGTCATGCACTGGGACGGTCAAAAACACCGGATCGCCTTCTCCTCCCTGTGCCGCCATCATCCCTCCCAACGCCTGTAGCAGGGGGTCGAATGCCGGTTGGTTAGCTCGCGATTGGTCCGAGCCGTAACCGGGGCTCTTTACCAAAACGAGATCCGAACGGAGTTGTCGAAGTTCGGCGCTAGAGCAACCCAACCGTTCGGCAACACCCGGCCGGAAGTTCTCTACTACCACGTCGGACTCCGAGATCATCTGATAGAGAAATTTTCGATCAGTTTGGCTTTTCAGGTCTAGCGTTACTGCTCGCTTCCCCTGGTTCCAACCGTTAAACATCGGACTAAAGGTGCGAAACGGATCGCCTTCAGGGGGTTCGATCTTTACGACATCAGCTCCCAGCATCGCCAGATGCCGGGTAATCACGGGGCCCGCTATGAATGAGGCCAAATCAATTGCTCGAGTCCCCGCCAAAGGCGGTCCCCCTTGTCCGGAACCCTTAGCCGGCACATGTGGCTGGGCAAGTACTTCGTGAGTGTGTTCACCCACTTTGGGTGCTACCTGGATTGGTTTAGCTGGACAAGCATCCAAGATCAGGGGTTGCGTAGGCATCGATAGAGGCCCAAATTCGGGATGTTCGATTGTTGCCATCAGATCGTTAGTTCGGGCCAAATCAGAGTCCAAGAATTCGTTTCTTGTCTGGATGGGCTGACACGGCACATCTTCGGCTCGCAAAATTTCTAACCAGTCCTCCCGGCTGCGGGTTGCGAAAACGTTCTCAAGAATCGGGGTGATTTGAGCCAGGGGATCGGGTTCGATGAGACCCCAGGGAGGGTTAGCTAGAACTGGATCTTCCAACAGATCGAGACGCTCCACGGCGCGTAACATCGACTCATAGAAGCGGCGTGTACCGCAAGCTACGAAGAACCACCGGTCGTCTGCTGCCCTAAAGGGACGATATGCGGGAGCTCTTCCTGCCGGACCCAGGGGGCTTGCTCCGTCTCGTTCAGGGGGCGTATCGGGCGACCAAAAGTCGCCAACTTGCATCACTCCTGATCCGGCCACGTCCGACACTTCATATGTAGGAGCAAAGCCGTGGGCTTCACGAGCGTACAAACCAGCTGCAATGGCTAAGGCTCCGAGCATTCCGGCTCCGTAGGAAGCCAGTGGCAGAACAACGTGAACCGGCCCCTCGGTCCAACTCACCTGATTCCAGGCAATTCCAGTCATCGCTGCAACTTGAGCTGAGGAACCTTGCTGACCGACCATCGGTCCCTGCGATCCCCAAGTAGGGAAGGAAACAATCACCGACCCTGGAGCAAGACGACGGGCCCTATCTGCCTCATTTGGGCCAGTCACGATCACTACATCAGCAGTTGCTATGAGATCGCTGTCATCGGCCACCACTACCGACCGTTTATTTCGGTTGATCGCTTGAAATCCGGGATCGTTGCGATAATGGTCACCTAGCGGTGATTCAACTTTGATTACATCGGCGCCTTGATCAGCAAGGAACCTGGTGGCGTAAGGCCCAGCTATCCCTTCCACCAGTTCCAGGACTCGAATCCCCGTGTAGGCACCGACTTCGGTCACCAACTCCCCCATCGCAGTCTGGCTTCTTCCGCCGTCACGATAGTCAACCGTGCCTGCAAGAACTCAGACCAAAGACATGGTAAGTGCGGGAGTTCTAAACTGAGCTGCATGACCAATACTGTCGATCCCATCACAACGATTGATGACATGATCCCAAGCGCGCCGGTGTTCGATTCGATTGAGCAGGAACGTGAACACCGCAAACAGCGCCTCGCTTCAGTTTTTCGTGTGTTTTCAAAATTCGGGTTCGAAGAGGGAGTGGCGGGGCACGTAACCGCAAGAGATCCAGAACTTGCCGACCATTTCTGGGTGAATCCTTTTGGCGTTGCCTTCAGCCAGGTCAAAGCCTCGGATCTTCTGTTGGTAGATCATGCTGGCAACATCGTCGAAGGGCGCTATCCCCTCAATCAGGCGGCATTCGCGATTCACAGTCGCGTGCATAAAGCCCGTCCCGACGTCATCGCTGCCGCTCACACACACTCTTTGTACGGCAAGACGTGGTCGAGTCTTGGGCGGCTTCTCGATCCGCTTACACAAGATTCTTGCGCGTTCTACGAAGATCACGCATTGTTCAACGACTTCACGGGTGTGGTACTTGACACCGATGAGGGCGACCGGATCGGCGAAGCGTTGGGAGACAACAAAGCTGTGATTCTCCAAAATCACGGCCTGCTCACCGTTGGGCACACCGTCGAGGAAGCCGCATGGTGGTTCATCACGATGGAACGCACTTGCCAAAGCCAGTTATTGGCTGAGGCGGCAGGGACATCTATTCCGATACGACACGAAGTGGCGCAGGCGACAGCACTACAAACCGGAAGCAACCTGGCAGGCTGGTTCAGTTACCAACCAATTTACGACAAGATCCTCGCCGAGAATCCAGACTTTCTTGACTAGACGCAACCTACTCACCTGATTTTTCGACGCTTCACGGGCAAGGGATTTATCTCATCAGTTCCGCAGCTTGTTCTCGGAGTTCAGTCTTCAGAACTTTGTTAGACGGATTGAGAGGCAGCGCCTCGACGATCCAGCAATATCGCGGCACCTTGTAGTTGGCCATTTCTTCCCGGCACCAACCGAGTAAATCAGCGACCTTTGGAGTTCCTTGAGGGCTCGATACGACAAACGCTGCACCAACTTCACCTAGACGTTCGTCGGGAACACCAATCACGGCTACCTGACCCACTAGCGAATGTTCGAGCATCGTTCGCTCAATCTCTGCGGGGTATACGTTGAATCCACCATTGATGAACATGTCTTTCTTACGGTCGGTGATGTCGATGTAGCCCGCGGAGTTCATGACGCAGATGTCACCGGTGCGCATCCATCCTTCGCCATCTATGGTCTCAGCGGTCTGCTCCGGTTCATCTAAATAACCACGCATAACCGCGTAACCTCGAACCCAAAGTTCACCTGGCTCTCCCGCCGCGACCTCGTTCCCGTCGTCGTCGATCAATTTCAGTTCGATACCTGGCAGCGCCTTGCCGCTCGTCGTGGCCACAACGTCAGGGGGGTCATCCGCTGAGCAGATCGTTACCAGCCCGTGAGTCTCAGTCATTCCGTAGGCGGTTATTACCGTTTCAAACCCAAGGCGTTCACGCATACCTACGACTGTTTCGAAGGGAACATTTGCCGCTCCTGTGAGAGCGGACCGAAGGGTCGAAGTGTCGTATTGGTCGAGTTCAGAATGGTTGATCAAGCCTTGAAAAATAGCGGGGGGTCCCGGAAAGACGGTGACTTGATCATTTTCGATTCTCTCTAACACCTTCGGCACATCGAAAATTGGGTGCGGCAACATGGTTGCTCCATGAATAAAGCAGGGGTTGATCGCGCCGTTGAAGCCAAACGCGTGAAAAAAAGGATTGACGATAAGCATGCGATCCCCTTGTCTCATCCCTAGCTCTCGCGCGTAGTGACTGAAGCCTCTGATAATTGGCCCCTGTTCCACCATCACTCCTTTGGGAAGCCCGGTCGTTCCGGAGGTAAACATGATGAGACCTAGATCGGACCCTGATACGCGAGCGGTGCGCTGTTCAACTTCATCTAAATCGTTGTTGCTCCCTCGAGAGAGAAACTCTTCAAATGAGATGGTCTCGGAGAGAACGTCACCACGCAAAACAACGATGTCAGTCAAAGAGTCAACTGTTTCACCTGAATTTCGAAGGTCGGACACGTAGTCGTTTCCCAGAAAGCCGACAACGGTGAAGAGGAGTTTGACTCGCGCCTTGTTCATCACAAAGGCCGCTTCACGGCCTTTGAATCGCGTATTCACCGGCACGAGAACCGCTCCGACGCGAAACACAGCCATACCCGCTACCACCCATTCCCAGGAATTGGGGGCCCAAAGCCCAACCTTGTCACCGGGTTCTATGCCTGATGCGACTAAACCAGCCGCGGCTTCTTCGATTCGACTTCCCATTTCGGCGAAATCGAAACTCACTTCGCCGTCAGAAATTGCTTCAGTTGATCCGAATTCCTTTGCAGCGCGAATCACTAAGGCCGGGAAATTGTCGGGTAGTGGTAACGAGACCATTCGCTGCCTTCTTCCTGAAAAACGATTTACTTACGAGATCTGCGCTAGGGCTTCACCATTAATGAAGTGGAAATGCCCATCGGGGTTGGTGGCCCACTCACGCCAGCCATCTGCGATCGCTTCTAGCTCCGATCGAGTGGCGTACCCGTATTCCACTGCTTGTTCGGCGAAGCTCGTCGTCAGGCATCGCTCCGCCCACGAGAAACCCCAGTTCGCACGTTCTTCTGGCGACGAATAGGCCCACGCCGAGGCGGATGTATGCACATCCTTAATGCTCGCCTGATGGAACCAACCGAGCAAGTGTCTGCCAGCATCAGGCTCTGCCCCATTGTGACGAGCGACAAGACAGTAGATCCGACGCCATTCGTCGATCATTTGTGATTCCGGACTACAACACATCGTGTAATAGTCCGCGTCCCGGACCGCTACGTAACCCCCGACACGTGCCACCCGAGCCATTTCCTTTAAAGCCGCAACCGGGTCGGTCAGGTGTTGCAACACTTGGTGCGCGTATACGACGTCAAAAGAGCCATCTTCATAAGGCAATTTGTATACCGAAGCTTGCTCTACAGCGACGTTCTCTAACCCCGAAGCTTTGATGGTACGTCTCGCCACTTCAAGGATGTCGGAGGCGATTTCGATTCCTGTGACAGTACCGTTTGGCACCCAGTCACCTAACCCTGCGGTGATGGAAGCTGGACCACATCCGACATCCAATATTTGAGAATCTTCGGCGATAACGTCACGGGCGAAAGCAGCGCACTGTTCAGCTGTGCGTCGCGCATGTTGATTGACAACAGCTGGTTGATGGCCGTGTGTGTAGACATCGCGTTTTGGCATCGCTGCAAAGCTAGGAGATCCGACGCTCCACGTCACCCGAGAAGATTGATCCAGTTACCAATTCTCGTTGACTACGGTTTCACTATTAGAAGGCCCACCCCGCGTCGAAAGCTGCGAGTTTGACCCAATGCAAACTCACCACCCACCTCCGTGTGCGTCACCAGTGCAAGTGGCATTGAGATGAAGGATCTACTCACTCCCGATTATTACCGGTATCCATGGGCCGCACTTGAGACCGTCAAAATACTGCCGCGAGGCGCTGTTCTCGTCGTCTGGCCCGATGGTCAACAACTCGAATGTCACCCACTGTGGCTTCGAGAAAATGCTGCGGGTCCTGATGGAATCGATCCTCGCTCCAAAGAGAATGGTCTGGACGTAACAGATATGGATATGTCCACGACAATCGGATCCGCATCGGTTGATGCCGGGGCGTTGGTAGTCGAGTTCGTCCCGGAAAATCGTCGGGCAAGCTTCCATCCGGGATGGCTGCGCCATGTCGCCGATGAGCAACACCGTCCGTTCGCTTTGTTGCCGGAACCCAAACCTTGGGTTGTCGCTGACCTACACGAACCGCCAACTCATGATGGGCCGTCCGTTCTTGACAACGACAGGGCTCTGGCTGCATGGCTGCACGATCTTTTGGAGATCGGATTAGCGAGACTCACTGGTCTGCCCTGCGAGCGGAAAATAGTGGGGTTGGTAGGTGCTCGTATCGGAGCTTTGCGAGATTCAAACTTTGGTCTTACTTGGCACGTGAGCGTCGATCTAGATCCAAACTCAACGGCGAACACGAACTCGAGACTCCCAGCCCACAGTGACCTACCCACGAGGGAAACCCCACCCGGGTTTCAACTCTTACATTGTCTTGAGAACGACGTGACCGGTGGACAGTCAACCATGACCGACGGGCTTGCTGTAGGCCAGTACCTCCAAATCGCGGAACCGGACGTATTTCGTTGGTTGACGACCCTTGAGTGGACCTTCTTTAACCGCGACAGCAACCATGACCACCGTTGGACTGGGCCCATCATCGATAAGGGGGATGGCCGAATTCCATGGACATTCAGGGCATTTCACCCGGTGCGCGGATTTCCGGCCATGGCCTCTGATGCTTTAGACGACGCCTATTATTCGCTGCGGCGTTTCGGTGACATCGCTAACAGCGACGAATTTCAAATCCGTTATGACTTAGAACCCGGCCATTTGATCGCTTTTGACAACCGTCGCATCTTGCACGGAAGAGAGGCTTTTGAAAGTCACGAAGGTATCCGCCAACTCCGCGGCACTTACCTCGATGCCGACGAGGTCTATTCGAGGGTGCGAGTGCTACGCCGAACCCTCAACACGCGGCCTAACTCTCTAGGATTCACTCACTCAAAGGAGGCCGAGGATGACTGAAGTCTTCATCACCTGTGCAATCACCGGCGCAGGAGACACTGTCGGGAAATCAGACAAAGTTCCTTTCACTCCCGAGGCGATCGCCAACGATGTCATCGCCGCGGCCCGGGCGGGTGCAGCTATTGCCCACGTTCATGTCCGGGATCCAATTACGGGAGATCCGGACCGCCAGATCGCGTATTACCAAGAAGTGGTGGAACGAGTTCGGGCTTCATCCACCGATGTCGTGCTCAATCTGACTGCGGGTATGGGCGGCGATCTAGTGATCGGTTCGGTGGAGGAGCCTCTACCGCTTGACTCTCGACAAACCGATCTAGTTGGTGCTACTGAGCGACTCGATCACGTCCGTTTACTACTACCGGAAATCTGCACCCTCGATTGTGGAACCATGAATTTTGGGGAAGGGAACTACGTAGCAACCAATACTCATGACACCCTCGCCGAGATGGCCCGTCAGATTCAACAACTTGGTGTTCGACCAGAGATCGAAATCTTCGACACGGGCCAACTGTGGGAAGCGAAATCATTAGTAGATGACGGTCTGATCGACTCACCCGTAATGGTCCAGCTGTGCATGGGAGTCAAATGGGGAGCGCCCAATGACCTCAACACGTTCATGGCGATGGTGAACAATGTTCCCCAGGAGTGGACATTTTCGGCATTTTCACTTGGCAGAGACCAGTTGCCGTACGTCGCTCTGGCAGCTGTGGCGGGAGGAAATGCGCGGGTTGGTCTTGAAGACAACCTGTATCTAGATCGCGGACAGCTCGCAACAAATGAGAGTCTCACCGCTCGCGCGAAACAAATTCTCGAGTCCTTGAATTTCGAGGTGATCGGACCAGACCGGGTTCGCGAAACACTGGAACTCACTGCACACCATCAATGACCGACCAAACCGCATTACCTGAACGTGTAGCGATCGTGGGGGCTGGAGTTATTGGTGCTGCTTGGGCCGCTCGTTGGCTCCTTCGCGGAGTGGATGTTGCCGTGACCGACCCATCGGCTACTGCTCCCAAGATTGTTTCTCATGTTGTCGACAATGCTCGGCATGCCTGGACCCGAATGGGCATCGAACCTGAACGCGAAGGAGAGTTGACTTTTGTTGACTCGATTGACGCTGCCGTCCGAGATGTCGACATTGTGCAAGAGAACGTCCCCGAGATGCTTGAGTTGAAGAAGATAATTCTGGGACAAATCGAGGATTCCGTCGATGCAGCAACGTTGATCGCTTCCTCCACTTCGGGCCTGAAGCCAAGCGTCTTACAAGCAGACCTGAGGAATCCCGAACGACTCGTCGTGGGTCATCCATTTAACCCGGTGTATCTGCTTCCTATGGTTGAGGTGGTGGGAGGCGAGTCGACTTCGTCCGAGTCGATCTCTCGAGCGATGGCGCTATATAACGCTGCTGGTATGCATCCTCTGCATGTTCGGGTCGAAATCGACGCGTTTATTGCTGACCGTCTCCTCGAAGCAGTCTGGAGGGAGGCTCTGTGGTTGGTAAGTGACGGGGTCGCTACGACTGAAGAGATCGATGACGTCATCCGTTTCGGCTTCGGACTGCGTTGGTCTCAAATGGGACTGTTCGAGAATTACCGGATCGCCGGTGGTGAGGGCGGCATGGCTCATTTCATTAGCCAGTTCGGTCCGACTCTTTCGTGGCCTTGGTCCAAGCTCACAGACACCCCTGAACTTACCGACACGCTAACTCAGCGGATCGGCGAGCAATCTGATGCTCAATCAGGGCATCACACGATTGATGAACTCGAAAGAATTCGGGACGACAACCTTGTCGACATCTTGTTGGCTCTGGAAGCAAACCAATGGGGCGCAGGTCAAACCGTTAGCAAACTGCGCAACCAATAACTCTGGTGCGTCAACAGAGGGTCCTGAGATCATTTGAGTTGGTTCTCATTCTTCGATGGATATAGCAAATTCGGGACAATTTGCAGCTGCTAGCCGTGCCTTGTCCTCAAGGTCGCTTGGTACCTCTCCGTCGCCTAGTTCCGTCGCATATCCGTAGTCATCTACATCGAACAACTCAGGCGCTAACGAAAAGCAGCGGTTGTGTCCCTGACATTTTTCAGTATCGACCTGAACGCGCATACTGGGCCTCCCCCTAGGTCGCGGTACGACCCGCGATGGCTATCAATTTATCGGTAACGGAAGCGTTGGATGCGACGGGTACGGCCGGACCGAATCGTTCACCTCGAATCATGTCTCCAGCTTTTTCGAGTTGCTTGTATCCCGCAGAAGCGAGATCCTCGTCGAGAATGACCAACTGACCGGAAGCTTCAGCTAGGTCGAAAGTGTGCAGCAGGGGATCAACAACGACTATGCCCACGAAGCGGTCGACCGCTAAGCGCCCCCAAGGAGTTCCGACCTCTACTTGAAGTGCCTCTGGGTGATCAAGGGCTTCGAGCACGTCGTCACGGGCCTCTGCCCACTCGTGTTGGGGGTGGTCTAGAACCGGGTGCTCCGCGCCGCTTGCAGATATTCCTCTCGCTATTTCGGCGATCATTCTGCACATACCGATGTTGTGAGCAAGTACATCAAGCGCTGACCAGCCCTCACATGGGGACGGCGCTTCCCAACGTGACGGTTCGACACGTTGGACCACCGCGTCGAAGCCGTACATGGCTTTTACGTAATTCCTCGTATTCGCGCTCATGGCTGCACGTTACTAATCTCAGGAGCGATAGTTTCTGGATCGGTGTGGATCGACCAGGAGTGTTTCGTCGCTCTAGCATGGTTGTGTCGGAGGGACGGACTAATGAGCGACAGTGGCCTCGAGCGATCGACCGAAGAAATTGCAACCGAAACCGATCCGACCAAGGTGTGGCACAAAACGGCATGTGTGCTTTGTTCTGCCAACTGTGGGATCGAGGTTCGGATTGATGACCGCGAGATCATCCGAGTTCGCGGCGACAAGGCTCATCCTGCAAGCAAGGGGTACACCTGCGAGAAGGGTTTACGAGTCAACCACTACCAAAACGGTCGTGACCGGCTTACCGCCCCAATGAAACGTATGGAAGATGGAACGTTCGCCGAAATCAGTTGGGACCAAGCGATCAAGGAAGTCGCTGACCTACTCGTAGGAATCCGCGATACCCATGGTGGAGACAAGATCTTGTACTACGGCGGTGGCGGACAAGGTAACCACTTCCCAGGTGCCTACGCTCGCAGCGTGTTACAAACCTTGGGGGTCCAGTACAAAAGCAACGCTTTGGCGCAAGAAAAAACTGGCATGTTTTGGGTACAGGGAAAGTTTTTTGGTCGACAAGACATCGGAGCTACCCCGGACTTTCATCACACAGACTGTGCTGTCTTCATCGGGAAGAATCCGTGGCAAAGCCACGGTTTTCCAGAGACCCGAAATGTTCTCAACGCGATCAAAAATGATGATGACCGCAAGATCGTCGTATTCGATCCTCGGATTTCCGAAACCGCCAATATTTCAGATCATCACCTCAGGGTGAAACCGGGCACCGACGCGTGGGCGCTCGCCGCTGTTCTGGCAATCATGGTTGAAGAAGGCTTGATTGACGACCGATTTTTGGCGGAACAATGCGTCGGCTGGGAAGAGCTTCAACCGTTGATGGAAGAAGTGAACATCGCGGATTATGCGAGGAAATGTGGCATCGCAGAACCGGACCTTCGATCAGCGGCGCGAACCATGGCAAACGCTCACTCGATGGCCACCGAAGAAGACCTTGGGATCGAGATGGCCCCGCATTCGACCCTAAATAGTTGGTTACAGCGGCTCTTGTATCTGCTCACGGGAAATTTTGGCATCGAAGGTGGCATGAATATCCCGGTCCGGCTCGCGCCAATCTGTGGGCATAGTCCTGACGGGGCAACCGAGCCCGTGACTGGCACTCCCCTTTTGTGCGGCATGGTGGCCTGCGCCGCAATTCCTGATGCCATCGATACAGACCATCCGGACCGATTCCGCGGGATGATCGTCGAATCAGCAAACCCAGTGCATTCGCTTCCGGATTCAAAGCGCTTCCGAGAGGCATTCAATAAACTCGAGTGTCTCGTAGTGATCGATGTGGCGATGACGGAAACGGCCCGTCAGGCGCATTATGTCCTTCCGGCATGTTCTCAATACGAAAAGCCTGAAGCGACTTTCTTCGCGGGCGAAATGCCGTCCAACTATTTCCATATTCGGCAACCGATCTTTGAACCCTTGGGAGACACTCTTCCCGAAGCTGAGATCCACTCACGCTTGGTTGAAGCCATGGGGGGGATGCCTGAAGGTGTCGATGAGCTGGCCGAGGCTGCTGAACAAGGTCGGGAACAGTTCATCGATACGTTTACACGCTTATCGGCAGACAATCCTGACCTTGGCTCAAAGCTCCCTACAGCGCTGTACCGAAGCCTTGGGCAAAGTCTCGGACGGATGGGGCCGGCAGCGGTGATGTTCGCTTCAGCGATGCAAGCGTCTATGCGGTTCCCGGATTCGTTGCGCGCGGCGGGAGTGAAGGGTGAGGGGCTAGAGCTCGCCAGCAATTTGTTTGACTCCTTACTGGAAGCCAAATCCGGCATGGTGTTCAGTACGAGTGACTACGCGTCCAGCTTTGATCGCATTAAGACTCCCGACGGGAAAATTCATCTGTACATCCCCGAATTAGTCGATGAGTTGCGCGGTCTGGCCCAAGAGGAGCCCCCTTCTCCGTCAGATGCTTACCCGTTTGTTCTTACAGCTGGCGAACATCGATCATCTACGGTCAACGATGTCATCAGGGATCCATCTTGGCGCAAGAAAGACAAGGACGGCGCGCTGCGAATTCACCCTTCCGATGCCAATCGAATTGGGGTCGGAGAGGGCCAAAAGGTGCGAATCATAACTAAACGCGGTGAAGCCGAGGCTCCTGTTGACATCACTGAGACGATGATGGAAGGCCAGGTAAGTCTCCCGCATGGTTTCGGAATGGAATACCCCGACGAAACTGGTGAACATCGAATTCATGGTGTCGCAGTAAATGAGCTGACCGATATCGAAGATCGAGACTGGCTCGCTTTAACTCCTCACCATAAGCATGTAAGAGCCCGACTTGAGGCATTGCCGAGTTAGCTCTCACTCGTACCCGGTCAATAAGTCAGAAGTTGGTAGCGGCGTTCCGGCGCGAATTGCGGCGTGACGTCGCCGTATCTGAAGTGGAATGTGAGCTCTCACGTACTCCACTTCTTGAGCCAGAACCAAGTCGATCAGTTCGAGTCGGTCTGGTGTCTGTTTCCACGCAATGGGTACGTAGATCGGTAGCTCAAAGGAGCGCAGCCGATCTAATCCGGTGTAAATAATCTTCTGATACTGAAATCGGTCTTCCCAGTCCCAATGGGGGGGAGCAAAACCTGTCCCGGGGTCAAGCATTAATCGTTCTCGAATTCCCCATCGTGCTGCTCTTTCCAACTGAAGGTCAAACCAGTCGACCATCACCTGCACGGGATCGCCTTCGACATGTTTGAGATGCCGAGGGTCCGGTCCCAACATGAACGGCAAAACCACCGGAACCTCGCGTTCAGCTGCCAGTTCGATCATTTGGTCGGTTTGTAACGCGTCTGCGGCGTTGAGCACACACGCGCCTGCGTCCAGCGCCCGGCGAGCTGTTTCGACCTGCCATGTGTCAATTGCTACGTCGACGTCTAACGAAAGGAGCCCTCGCAACGGACCCTCAACAATCTGCCATTCTTCGTCCGCTGTGACGAAAGCGGCGTCTCCATGAGATGCCTGAGCTCCAACGTCTAGGTGATCTGCACCGTCAGCGACTAGGCGAGCGCCATACTTTTTGGCTGCTACTTGGTCCGAAACCACCGAAAACCCAGCTAAGGAATCAGGGGAAGCGTTGACTACCCCAAAAATCTCCATGCTCGGAAGTTACCGCGGACTCTGGGGAGGTAAGCCGTCAACGCGAGAATTTGCACGGCGCACGCTGATTGCCGCACCGCCCACCAATGTCACGACCACACCCATGACGAAAAGAGTTTGGCGAAGCCCAAAGTTGTCAGCACAAATTCCGATTGGAAGCGCGGCGATGCCGAACAAGTTGAATCCCAGTTGCAACAGCGATTGCATACGGCCGTGATATTCAGGTGTGCTATTCGCGAGAATCAGTGTCGCATTCATCGATTGAAAGGCCGACGACGCCGCCCCTAAGAAAAACATGATCGCCAACGCTGCTGCGAAGGTGGGTGCCAGGCCTGTGCTTGCCACACCTACGCCGAATCCAATCACCGACAAATTCTGGATTTTCCAAGCGGTAGGGCCCTTGGCCCGCCCGGCGATGAATAGCGATGCGCCTAACCCCCCTAGCGCCCCAATAGTGGAAAGCCATGCGAACCCCGTATCTCCGGCTCCAAATAGATCTTCTGAGACGCTCGGTAGGAATACGACATATGGGAATCCGAATACAAGGGCCAATGTTGATGTCGCTAGCAGTAGCGGCAACGGCCACCGCGTATAGCCGTAGCGAACACCGTCAAGTAGATCTCGTGTAGCCGAAGAGCGACTGACTTCAGGGCGGGGTAGGCCTGGTGGAAGGGTGAGGAAAAGGAGTCCACTGATCGCGGTGATCAGGCTGCTCACCCAATAGATGCCACCGATCCCTAGAACCGGCACACTTAGAAACACCCCTGCCAGTACTGGTCCGGCTACACGATTCACGTTAAGTGATATTTGTGAAAGAACAACACCGTTTGCTAGCCGGTCAGGACCCACAAGTTCAGCGGTGAAGGCCATTCGGGCAGGGGCGAGTCCACTGAATCCGGCGGACTGTACTGCGGACGCCGCTACCAGCATCCAAAAATTGATGAACTCGAACTGAACGGCAATAGAAATCCAAACCGACGACACCAGCAACAGACCTGTCGAGACAAGTAGCACCGCGCGCTTGGAGAAACGATCTGCCGCCACCCCACCGAAAGGGGTCACAACCAGACCCGTCAGACCAAAGACCAGAGTGACCGCTCCCAGTGCCGCGTTGCTGCCCTCTAGGTCTTTCGCTAAAGCCCCGCGTGCGATCATTTGCGCGAAAATCGCAAAAAAATATAGGTATCCCGCTATCCAAAGCCGGCGAAACGCTGGTATTGCAAGAGCCTCGAATGTGGAGCCCACAGATGGTGCTAACTAGTGCCCAAGACCGGTCAAGTCGCGCACTGCGCCCTTATCAGCACTAGTTGCCATTAGTCCGTAGGCCTTCAAGGCCGCCGAAACCTTCCGCGGTCGCTGCATTTCAGGTTTCCAACCGATTTCATCCTGGGATTGTCTGCGCTCAGCTAAATGCTCGTCGTCGACGTCAAGATAAATGCTGCGATTGGGGATATCGATGTGGATGATGTCGCCATCTCTTACTAGGCCAATTGCGCCGCCTGCCGCTGCTTCGGGTGAGACGTGACCGACGGATAGGCCTGAGGTCCCTCCCGAGAAACGACCGTCCGTCACTAAAGCGCATGCTTTCCCAAGTCCCTTCGATTTGAGATACGTGGTCGGGTAAAGCATTTCCTGCATGCCCGGCCCTCCCCGTGGTCCTTCGTATCTCACTACGACAACTGATCCTTCGGTGACTTTGTCGTTCAGAATGTGATCAACGGCCTCATCTTGGCTTTCCACAACATGTGCTTCGCCCGTAAACACGAGGTTTGAATCATCTACGCCGGCCGTTTTAACGACGCAGCCATCTTCGGCGAGGTTGCCGTAGAGCACAGCTAGGCCTCCGTCGAGACTGTAAGCGTGCTCCACCGATCGGATACATCCCTGCTGACGGTCGAGATCAAGATTGTTGTATCGCTCAGCTTGACTGAACGCAGTTTGGGTAGGAATTCCGGCAGGTCCGGCCCGATAGAAGCTATGGAGCTTTTCGTCGTCATTAGTCACAACGTCATACTTCGCGATGGCGTCAAACATCGTTGGTTCGTGAACGGTGGAAACTTGGTTGTTGAGCAATCCAGCTCGGTTCAGTTCCGCCAGGATCCCCATTACCCCGCCCGCTCGGTGGACATCTTCGACATGGAATAACTCCGTTGCCGGGGCGACCTTACAAATGTTCGGTACTTTTTTTGAGAGCCGATCAATATCGGCCATGGTGAAGTTCACTTCTCCCTCTTGCGCCGCGGCGAGAAGGTGCAAAATGGTGTTCGTTGAGCCGCCCATAGCGATGTCAAGGCTCATAGCGTTTTCGAAGGCTTCAAAGGTTGCGACCTTGCGAGGGAGCACCGAGTCGTCGTCATCGTCGTAATAGCGGCGGCAAAGATCAACAGCCAGTCTTCCCGCTTCCAGGAATAGCTCACGTCGGTCGGCGTGTGTGGCAACCACAGTGCCATTGCCTGGAAGCGAGAGCCCTAGCGCTTCCGTGAGGCAATTCATCGAGTTAGCAGTGAACATTCCCGAACACGATCCACAAGTGGGGCACCCCGATCGTTCCATTTCAAGAACATCTTCGTCGCTGATCGAGTCATCTGCGGCGACAATCATGACGCTAATTAGATCAACTTTGTTTTCGCCAAGCTTCGTCTTTCCGGCTTCCATGGGCCCGCCAGAGACAAAAACTGTCGGGATGTTTAACCGCATCGACGCGTTGAGCATTCCGGGGGTGATTTTGTCGCAGTTGCTAATGCAAACCAACGCATCGGCACAGTGGGCTTCGACCATGTACTCGACCGAATCTGCGATTAGGTCCCGACTCGGCAAGCTGTAAAGCATTCCGTCGTGACCCATGGCGATGCCGTCGTCAACAGCAATGGTGTTGAATTCTTTAGCAACTCCGCCGGCCGCCTCAATTTCTCGGGCGACCATCTGACCGAGATCCTTGAGATGAACATGTCCAGGCACGAATTGGGTAAAGGAATTGGCGATCGCGATAATTGGCTTTTCGAAATCATCGTCTGTCATTCCCGTCGCACGCCATAGCGCCCGTGCGCCAGCCATGTTGCGTCCGCCAGTGGAAGTCAAGGAACGATACTGAGGCATGGCTCCAGCCTAGAACCCTGGAGCAAAAGAAGAACTCTGAAACGGGATTCAAGACCCGTACAGTTCATCCCCCAGTAGGTCGAAGAGGCGCCCGGCTGCAGAGTAATACTGCCAGTAGATGTCTCTGTGGCCGGTCCTGACAATGCCCTCAGTCTGGGCCACTGAATCAACATCGGCAGTCGAAGAAACACGCGTCGATAGTGCTTGTCTCCATGGAGCAACGGAGGCTTGGAAGTTACAATGCGTCATCTTGACGGGAGGTTTTCCGACTCGAATCAGATCACCGCCGTCAGCGCTCACGACATTCGCATGCCGTTACTAATTGCCATGGTTTGGCCAGTCATTCCAGATGATTCATCGCTACCGAGATATACGGCAAGGTTTGCTATTTCGCTGGGGTCGAGAATCCGACCCATGGGAGTGCGCTGTGCCAGTCGTTTTCTCAGTTCCTCAGCTTCGGCTCCGACAAGATCAGCGAATCCGTCAAGCATTGGTGTATCGACGAAGCCCGGACATATGGCGTTGCAAGTAACACCACTGGACGCCAGTTCCAATGCCATGCAGCGCGTTAGCCCAACTGCTCCATGCTTTGACGCGTTGTACGGGGCCTGCCCAGGGGATTCGAACAGTCCCGCTGTAGAGGCCATATTGACAATGCTCCCCCGGCCTCTCTCAATCATTCCCCCCAAAAAAGCTTGACTGACGCGCACTATGCCTACGACGTTGACTTCGTAAAGGCGTGAATACGTCGCAGCATCTATGTCTAGGAAGCTTCCAGCGGCGTGAACGCCGGCGTTATTCACCACAATGTCTGCGCCGCCGTACTTGTCTCGGACGTGTTGAGACATAGCCATGACTGACGCATCGTCGGCGACGTCGCACACTATTGGTTCGATAGCACCATCTGGCGCTAATTCAGCGGTCGCTTCGAGGTCTTCTAACTGGCGACTGGCGACCACACAGCTCGCTCCTTCATTGACATAAGCAAGCGCGATTGCTCTTCCTATGCCCCGGCCGCCGCCGGTGATAACTGCACGTTTTCCCTCTAACCGTTGATTCATGGTTCTATTCTGCGCGCGTCACTCCAGCAAAGCCGGCCATCCTGGAACAGACATCACCTGACCTACCTCCTGTGGCACCTCAAGTTTCTCGTGACTGTCCCACACCTCAAGCAGACGCTCATAGGCCTCATCGTGCATCTCGGACACTCGTCGGGTTTGTTCTGATACATGCAACGACATGACCTCACAAGTCGCGGCAACAAAGTTTTCGTCGCTGTTCCACATCACCTGCATCGCATGAATGCGTTTCCGATCAAACGCCAGCAGCTGTGTCGTAACGGACAGCTTGGCTCCTTCGCTGACTTCGCGAAGGTACGTAACATGATTTTGTGCCGAGAAAGTAGTCACTGAATGACGATCCCTGTGGGATCGTCCCAGACCAATGAAATCCATCCAGGACTCGATCGCATCGTCGAAACAGACCACGTAGTAGCCGGCGTTGAAATGGCCATTGAAGTCAATCCACTCTTTTCGCACAACATCGTGATGTCCCTCGAAGGGGGTTGCCGTGTGATTCACACCTTGATCCTGCCTCACCATCAAGTCCTCGCGTCGAATACCATCAGTTACCGGTCGCTGCATTCTTGGAGATACCGCGGCCGCCTACGACATTAGGAACTCGAACATCTCTTCCCGGGCCAATTTCTCTACTTAGTTACAGAAAACAACTCACATGCGTTTCACTCCGACAGAACTCACAAACGAAGAACTCGACCTCCAGCAGGAAGTGCGTGATTTTCTGCAAGAAGAACTGCCGCCGGGCTCACACGAACCGTGTCTGGGTATGGCAGCAAGAAAAGATAAAGAGTTCTCCCTCAAGCTGGCTGAACGTGGTTGGGTCGGCATGGCATTACCCAAAGAGTGGGGTGGGTCAGATCGAACTGCAGTTGACCGATTCATCGTCGTGGAGGAAATGCTTCGCTGGGGCGCACCGGTTGGACACCATTGGGTCGGTGATCGCCAAACAGGAAACGTGATCCTGAAATTTGGAACCGACGAGCAACGGGAACGATTCCTACCTCAGATCTGTCGGGGGGAGCTCGGATTTTCGATCGGCATGAGCGAACCCGACAGCGGATCGGACCTCGCATCGGTGAGCACCAAGGCCGAGCGCGCCACGGATGGATGGATCATCAACGGTACGAAAATTTGGACTTCTGGCGCACATGAGAATGATTGGTTCGTGTGTCTTTTGCGAACTTCCCCCATGGAAGACGGCAATAAACACGCTGGGTTGTCACAGCTACTGGTAGACCTCACTTCACCCGGTTTGGAAATTAGCCCTATCCCATTTCTTGACGGCTCCCACCACTTCAACGAAGTCACTTTCAACGACGTGTTCGTTCCCGACATCAATGTCGTGGGTGATCTTGGAATGGGTTGGCATCAAAACACCACCGAGATGGCCTATGAGCGCGGCGGTCCAGACCGTTGGCTTTCTCCGTTCTCGACGGTGGAACAGCTCTTACGCGAAGCGAAAGGGAGCGAACTTGAAGACACTGTGTCAGACCTTTTCGGAGAGCTCGTGGCTCGCTGGTGGGGCATACGAAATCTCTCTCTATCCGTAGCAAGACTCATTGACACCGGTGAGGCACCTTCCGTTGAGTCTTCGCTTGTCAAGGAGATGGGTACTCGATACGAACAAGAGGTAGTGGAAAAGCTTGTCCATTTCATTGATCTCGAATATTCGCCTGACTCGGATTCACTGTTTGAGCGCCTTTTGGCGCAATGCGTCGTGACGTTTCCAGGTAACACGATCAGGGGCGGCACTATCGAGATTCTTCGTTCGGTCGCTTCCAAAGGTTTGAAGGGGCTACCGGCATGACCGAAACACCCGGCGTCGACCCGTTAGTCACCGAAACTGCTGATCGGCTATTTACTCAGATCTGTGACCATGAAGCTGTGCAGCATGCGGAGACATCGGGTGATGCGCCCGAAATTTGGTCTGCTTTTGCTGACACAGGATTTCCGTGGATTTCGATCGACGAAGACCTAGGAGGCTCAGGTGGTTCGCTCCTTGATGCCTTAGAGGTCTTGAGGCTCGTCGGGTATCACGCTGCTCCAATTCCAGCCGCCGAGACTGGGATTCTTGGTGGCTGGCTTTTTTCCAGTTCAGGCCATGAAATCCCCGAAGGGCCGATAACGGTTCTCCCTGATGGAGGTGCAAACGTCACGGGATCAGTTTCTGGAAACGAAATAACTCTTAGGGGAACCTGCATCCGGGTTCCTTGGGCGCGAATTGCTGAACGGATCGCTGTTCTCCTCGAAATTGACAACCAGAGCATTGTCGCCTCTGTCGACCCCAAAGACTGCACGATTCAACCGATGACAAACATGGCTGGCGAACCTCGCGACACCGTGTGCTTCGACGAGGTCAAAGCGGCTGTTGCGCCGACGGTTCCGGGAGTCAACCTTGAGTCCTTTCGTTTCCGCGGAGCATTATCGCGTGTAGCGCTCATGGCTGGGGCTATCGAAAAGATGAGTCAATTAACGGTCAGCTACACGAATGATCGTGTCCAGTTTGGTCGTCCGGTAGCGCGGTTTCAGGCCGTGCAGCAACACCTCGTTTGGGGTGCTCAAGAAGCGGCTCTAGCGCGAATGGCGGCTGAAACAGCTGCCCGTGAAGCGAATCGCGGATCCGCTTTCTTTGAAATCGCCGCAGCCAAACTCATTGCTAACCAGGCTGCCGCCAAAGCCACGAAGGCATGCCATCAAGCCCACGGTGCAATGGGGATGACTCAGGAATATCCGCTTCATCACTACAGCCGTCGGCTTTGGGCTTGGCGCAAAGAATACGGGAGTGACGCTGAGTGGAGTAAGTGGCTGGGGAAAGTCGCTGTTTCTCAGGGAGCACAGGGCTTGTACCCGCTCATTACGGGCGGATCCTTGAACCTTGGCTAGGCCACTAATGGTTCATTCGGCAAGCAATGCAGATCGGATCTAGCATCGGCTCACCAGCGATCTTGTCTAAGCCAGTTCTCGTCGGCGTATCCGCATTTTGCCGGATGGTTTAGGGGCTTCTGTTATGTCAGTGATGGCCCCTCTGCTGTCACGCGAGAGCGACAAAAGACCGTCCCCATCAAAGGAGCGGCTCCTCATTATGAGGAATGCAGATATGTGTGACCCAAACTCCGACTCACCGCCAGGGACCTTGACGCTCCGGAAAATGTTCCAGAGCGTGGTCTCAGCATTCGTTGTTCTTTGTGTGGGTTTGACCTCATGCACTGGCACTCCACGATGGACCGAAGCCCAGGAAAAGAACTTCTTGAGATCATGCCTGCAACATGCTGAGTGGGCCTCGCGAGACAAATGTGTTCCGTTGTCTCGCGAAGTTAGAGAGCTAGTCCTTGCGGGCGCCCCGCAGAAGTGTCTCTTGACCGCAGCGAGCAAAATCATCGTCGCCCCCGATCAAGAAGCTGAGAACGCTGCCCGAGCTGCGTTAGCTCTCTGCCTCAAATCATGAAATAGGCGTAGTGGAAAGGGGTCCGAATTTCGCAAATAGTTGATTTTCGATGCCGTCACAGAGAGCCAGCGGTCCCTCAGAAGGGAGCGATCCGTGTCAGGTGAGTAGCATCAGGATATGAACGACTTTGGTGTCTATGGCGACCTTCACGTATCTATCGACGGGCACGTCGCGACGGCAGAGATCCGGCGTCCGCCGAACAACTTTTTTGATCTCGAACTAATCGACGGCTTGGTATCTGCGTTCAGAGACCTAGATGCGGAAGACAGTTGTCGCTCAATAATGCTCTGCGCCGAGGGAAAGAACTTCTGTGCAGGCGCACAATTCCACAACGACGGACGCAGAGGTGGTGAAATCACCGCCCGCAACGCCGACGGCTCAGCAAGACATCTCTACGACGCCGCCTTCGACTTGTTTAGTTGCAAAAAACCTGTCGTCGCAGCAATCCAAGGAGCGGCAGTCGGTGGAGGCCTAGGGGTTGCCTGTTTTGCTGATTTCCGAATTGCGGCTCCGGAAGCGCGCTTCACTGCAAATTTCGCTCGACTTGGCTTCCATCACGGATTCGGCTTGACCGCTACTCTCCCAGCGCTGGTGGGACAACAAAAAGCGTTGGAGCTGCTGTACACCGGAGCGCGCATTAAGGGCGAAGAGGCCGTCGCTATTGGCCTGGCGGATCGCCTCGTCCCCCTTGAAAGTCTTCGTGCAGCCGCTTACGAACTGGCCGGAGAGATTGCAGCGTCTGCGCCACTAGCGGTCGAGTCGATACGGGACACGATGCGAGGCCACCTACCACAAGCTATTAGGGCGGCCACCGACCGCGAGAAGGTAGAGCAAGACAGGCTCCGAACCACCGACGACTGGAAAGAGGGTGTGGCGGCCATGAATGAGCGCCGCACCCCGGACTTTTCACGCAAATAGCTGCTGTCATGATTGACCACTCTCCACAACCATGAACGATTCGACTGAAGAACAGATTCGCTCCGAGCTTGAATCACTTCTTGAACGTCGAAATGCTGACACCCGACTCACGACGATGGGTGCGGGGTCAGACAATGTCGAAGACGGTCGACAATATTTAGCTAAGACGGTCACTGGAGGCTGGCATGTCCCCACCTGGCCACAGGAATTTGGTGGTCGCGGGGCGTCTCCAAGTCAGAACGCGTTAATTGGTCGTTTGCTGCGCGAGTTCGTGGTTCCGGACCTTTATCCCTTCGCTATAGGGCTTGGGATGGTCGGCCCGGCCCTTTTGGCTCACGGCACACAGAGACAACAACAGGACTGGTTGCACCCGATTGCTTCAGGGAGCTCAATTTGGTGTCAAATGTTTTCCGAACCCGAAGCGGGATCTGATCTTGCCAATGTCGCCTTGAAAGCCACACAGGATGGAGAAGAGTGGGTGTTGAGCGGTCAAAAGACTTGGACCAGTCGGGCGATGTGGGCTGATTGGGCTATTTGTCTCGCGCGAACTGATCCTGGCCAGCCGAAGCACAAGGGTTTGACGATGTTCGCTTTACCTATCGATATTCCTGGGGTTGAGGTTCGGCCGCTTACCCAAATGAACCGCGACGCTCACTTCAGCGAGGTGTTTGTTGAGGAAGCCCGAGTTTTGGATCTGTGGCGTATCGGCGAAATAGGCGAAGGCTGGCGGGTCGCTATGACCGTTCTCGCTCATGAACGAGCAGGCGGAGGAAGCCGAGGTGGCGGTGACGGCAATGCCCGCGGGGTCAGAATTCCTGGTTGGATCTCGGATCTTCAAGCGCTGGGAGTCGCCGAAAACCAGTTATGGCGAGACGAAGTTTCTAACATTTACTCACACGACAGAGTCAGTCGGTGGACGTCGCAACGGGCAGCCGACGAGGCGCGCGCGAGCGGCGTTCCAGGTCCCGCAGGCAGCGGAGCAAAGTTAAGGACGGTCAAGTCGTACAAAGATCGGGCCTATCTATCGAACCGGTCGGCTGCGTCGTACGGGATGCTCACCGAAGGGCCGGGATACATCGAGACAATGACGGCTCCGTCGATGTCGATTCGCGGCGGCACGGATGAAATTCAACGAAACATCCTCGGGGAACGCGTTCTGGGACTGCCGGGCGAGCCGCGGCTGGATCGCGACGTTCCTTGGAGCGACAGTCGTCGCGGTCTCCTGTGAGTTGGGTGGCTTCCGGTTCGTGTAGGAGAGCCCCTAACAGTAACGGTGTGTTGTCCATTACTGCCCCGTGAATGTTGATGAGGATCAGCGGGCACGCCCCACCGCAAGCCAACTACGGTCGAACCAGTGAATTCTCTCAACGACAATCAATCTCGTGCCGCCGACGCTCTTTGGGACCATTACCAACGAGGCGCCGACCTACCGGACGAAGCCTTTGAGGGACTCGATTTCAACGATGGATTAGCGATTCAGGCAGAAATTCGTCGCCGCCGGCTCGAAAGCGGGGCAGTGCAAATCGGTTGGAAAGTCGGTCTGACCTCCGACAGGGCCCGGAGACAGGCAGGTATAGACGACCGACCCTTTGGGCACCTCATGCAGAAGTTTGATACCGGGATTTCACTCGTCGCTTCTTCAGTTAACGGAGCGACTATTGAGCCAGAAATGTGTTTCACGATCGGTGAACAGATCTCGGGGCCTGACGTCGATCCAACAACTGTGCCCAGCCGAATCGAACGAGTTTCAGCCGGCTATGAACTGAACGAACGGCGAGCCATTGTTGGAGGGAACCTGGCGATGCTCGTCGCGGACAATCTGACGAATTGGGCCATCGTTGAGGGCAGCGGCGTAGCTCCCAATGAGATTCCCGATATCGATGAGATCGAAATTGTTCAGTACTGCAACGATGAAGAACGTTTTCGCTGCATCCATAGGGAGCAAGTCGATAATCCTTTTGTTTCGATAGCGCGCCTCGCTGCAACTCTGCATCGTTTCGACATGTCTATAGAAGTAGGGCAAAAGGTCATCACCGGCGCTTACACCCGATATGCCGTCGCCTCAGGGGAACATTGGGTCGCGGACTACTTGGGTATTGGCCGTGTAGAAACGAGCTATCAATGAACTCCACTATCTCGATGCCGGACAAGCCGCTCAACATTCTGGTTACGAAAACCCTGACGTTGCCTGAAGTGAGCGCTGAAGATGAGACGCTGATCAAAAAGGCGGCCGGACCCGATGCCGTTATCACCGTTGTCGATAGCCCAAAGGAAGGAATCGGCCACGCTGGCGACGCGGACGTCATATTGGGAATCACTCCCAGATCCCTCTTCAGAGCTGCCCCCAACCTGAAATGGGTCCATGCGACCGCGTCGGGGGTTGACATGTTCATGTACGACGAATTCTTGGAGAGTGACGTCGTACTTACGGGCGAAAAGGGTCTAGTGGGCGGCCATTTAGCCGACACAGCATTCGGGTTATTGCTAGCACTCACCCGAAGAATCAAAACTGCTATAGAGCTAGGGCCAGAGGGTTGGACTCAGGAGAATCGAGAAAGAATGCGTTTCTCTGAAATTGAACTTGAGGGCCTGACCATGGGCATCGTCGGGTTTGGAGGTACGGGTCGACATCTCGCAAGGCGAGCGGTGGCCTTTGGGATGACTGTGAGAGCCGTTGATGCTTTCCCTATTCAAGGCAGCGACGGCGTTGAAGTTGTCGAAGGGATGGACGCGTTGGAAGAGGTAATACGTGATAGCGATGTGCTAGCTGTCGGATTGCCGTTGACCAACGAAACTCGTGGCATGTGCAACGATGAGTTTTTCGGGGCGATGAAACCAACCGCGATATTTCTTAACGTGACACGCGGCGAAATTATCGACGGACCGGCACTTGAGCGCGCTCTTCGAAACAGCGAAATTGGCGGCGCTGCCCTTGATGTGGCTCCGACCGAGCCCCTACCTCCCGATAGTGCCCTTTGGGGCTTCGATAATTGCGTGATGACGCCCCACACAGCGGGCGCTAGTCAACACCGGGGACGTCGAAATTTGGAACGCTTCTGCCGAAATTTAGTAGCACTGCGCGAGGGTAGGGAGTTCGAAGGGGTCGTCGATAAACGGGCTGGCTTTTAAGGGACCGACAGTGCAAGGAGCCGGCTCCAACGGCGACCAGAAGGTCAGTCAGGGTTTCGTGGGGGTACTACCCCGCCGCGGGCTAGGGATTCAATTTCGTCAGAACTGAAACCAAATTGGGCTAATAACTCCTCGGAGTGCTGCCCTTTTAGAGGACTCGCCAGTCGAATGTCGTTTGGCACGCCCTCTAGGTTGGTTGCGTTTCTCACAATGTCGATGTCGCCGGCGGTGGGGTGAGACACGGGCTTCGCTACGCCGAGATGTTGCACCTGCGGGTCGGAAAAAGCTTCGGCAACAGTGTTCACGGGACCGCAGGGAACGCCGACCTTGTTGAGCCGCTCAACCCAACTCGTAGTGGTGTCATGCATCAGACGCTCTTCGATGAGTGCGTTGAGCTGGGCTTTGTTTTCTCTACGCGCTGATACCGAGAAAAATCGTTCATCTTCTAACCATTCTGAGACATCGAGCTCTTTACAAAACGCCTCCCAAAGACGTCCGCCCGAAGCGGCGAGATTTAGGTGACCATCCAGAGTCTTGTACATCCCCATCGGACCAAGAGTTGGGTGATCATTTCCTGCTTGAGGAGGGTCGTCGTTTGCCACAGTCCATCGGGCAGCCTGAAAGTCCAACATCCCGATCATCGACTCAAGAAGCGATGTATGAACCCAGCGTCCTTTCCCGGTTGTGTGTCGCTCATGTAAAGCCGTCAAAATACCTATAGCAAGTTGCAAACCAGCAGTTACGTCGCTGATCGCTACGCCGGCGCGCACAGGTCCCTGGCCAGGTATTCCAGTAATCCTCATCATTCCGCCCATTCCCTGTGCGATCTGATCGACCCCTCCGCGTTGGCTGTACGGCCCGTGTTGACCAAATCCTGAAATGGATCCGAGGATGATTCTCGGATTGATGTTGGCGAGAGTTTCGTAGTCAAAGCCAAGTTTGTGCTTTACCGGAGTCCTCATATTTTCGACGACGACGTCAGCTGACTCCACCATTCGGTGCAGGACTTCTTGGCCTTCAGGGAGTTTCAGGTCGATCACAATGGAGCGCTTATTTCGATGCAGGTTCAGGTAATCGGGCGAAGTACGCCCACCCATTTCCATACCGCCCTCGGGCGACTCCACTCGAACGACATCAGCACCCCAATCCGCTAGTTGTCTTACAGCGGTCGGTCCAGCTCGAGCGATCGTCAAGTCGATAACGGTGATATCGGCCAGAGGCATCGCTTCACCCATCAAAGTATTCCTTGGTCCAATTCCGCAATCTCGGTGAGGCAGTATTCCAGATCGAGCATGTTTTGGAAGCGTACCCAACTTGGAGCATCGGTAGCCGCTCGCTGTGTCGGCTTCGTTCAGCTACATCAGATTTCGTTCCCTATATGAACGCAGCGGGATCTGATGGCACAGTAGAGCCATGGCTAGACAAGTACTGGTCGTACATCAAAGCCGAAGCGGCGCAACTCTTCGATTAGTTGACTCTCTTTCGGCGGGAATCAAAAGCGCGTCTGATCTGGCCGACACCGAGATAGCCACCCTTGAGCGCGCCGCCTTGCTGGTCACCTCGGCCGAGGTCATTCAGGCAGATGCCCTTGTTATCGCGACTCCCGAACACTTTGGCTCAATGGCCGGAGCGACAAAGTTCTTCTTCGAAGAGATTTGGGACGATTGCTTAAATCACACACAGGGTCTCCCGTGGCAACTGATTGTTAAGGCCGGCTCGGATGGGGCTCAAACGATTGAGGGCGTACAAAAACTTGCGAACGCCCAGGGTTGGAAACAGTTCCGCCCTCCTTTACTGGTCGTTGGGGAGGTGACGGAAACCGCACTAAATAGCGCTTTTGAATTAGGCGCTTTGCTGGCTGTGAGCCTTGATAGCGAACTGATCTAAGCGTTAGCCGTCTTAGTCTCTACGATGTCATCGTGCCTTGGTATGAGCAGGTTCCCGCGGTGACATTCGACGTCGATTGTGAGGGCGACCGGCATAACATCACATGGTCCCAGGGGGAAGTAGTTCTCGAACAACACCTCGAAGTAGCGGCTGAAAAGACGCTGGTTGCTCTGGGTGGGGTGAAACCGAAATGCCTCGAAATTCTTGATCTATGGGAATTGGCTATACGGGACGGTGGCTTCATTGAAGAATGGGCGCTCTGGCACACAGCCGACCGGCAGCGACGTTGGTGGCTGACGACGGCGCTCGAACGATTGCGCTCCGAGGGAGTGCAAGACTTCCTCTACGACTTGCCCCGAGAACGAGCCGTCAAAATGGGAGAGGCATCGGTGACGCTCCCCCACGAGTTCCTGGATCGAGCCATGGCAACAGTTGTCGATGGGGCCGACCAACGCGGGTGGGATTTCAATCCCGCTCTTAGCCGCCACCTCGCGGAAGCGACAAGATTACGGGCCCGCCGGGCATTCGTAAAAGCCCTCAGTACTCAAAGGCCAGCAATACCAAGCCCCGCACTTATTCCGTTCAGATGTCAGATAGAACTTCTCGAAGAACCCCGGGTCCAGGGATGCTTAGCCGGTAGAGATAGCCGCGTGGAGATATCGCTTCATCCTCACTGGCTGAGTCGGGTCTGGGCTCGGGGGGTAGCTGTTTACGATGGCCGCTTCACCGTCGATGCTTCAGAGACAAAAGATTCGGTGGTACTGACTCAGGTTCATTGGACCGGCAACGAAAGCAAACTGGATCCCCACATCGCGACCCATCAGTTGTGAGGGATGATCCAATCAATCGGGTCTCTTCCGGCGTCAGTGAGCGCAGCGTTGGTTCGCGAAAATGGGCGACTGCCAAGAAACCCTCTGTGTGCGCTCAGCGGAGATGGATGAGGCGACTCAATGACAACATGACGATCGACGTCTATTAGTTGCTTCTTCTTCTGGGCGAATGCCCCCCACAACAAGAACACAACCCGTTCTGTTTTGGCGTTGACGACGCGAATGATCTGGTCTGTAAAGACCTCCCAACCGCGATTGCGATGCGAACCGGCCTGGTGAGCTCGAACCGTAAGGACTGCGTTGAGTAATAGCACCCCTTGTCGAGCCCAGGACTCAAGGTTCCCGTGAGTTGGAGGGATGACGCCAATGTCCGACTGCAGCTCCTTATAGATGTTGTGTAGGGAGGGTGGAATGTTTACATCTCGACGAACCGAAAAACATAAGCCGTGCGCCTGCCCTTCACCGTGATACGGGTCTTGTCCCAGAATTAGAACCTTCACGTCGTTATGTGGGGTGAGATGGAGTGCCGAAAAGACTTCCTCTTCAGGTGGGAAAACAGTCGAAGCCCGCCGCTCACCCTGGACGAACCCTTGGAGTTCAGCCCAATAAGGCTCCCCAAATTGATCTCGTAGTAAAGGATTCCAGTCGGTAACCATCTCTGAATCCTTAGTCGAGCTCGTCGGCTGCCTGCTTGCTCAGGGTGATGCAGATACCGATGCGCGAACGGTAGTACTCCAGATCGACGCCCTCCGTGGACTTTTGACCTTGCATATATCGGGCATAGACGCCATGAATGATGCACGCGCTTTTGAAGTGATTGAAGCTGACGTAGTAGGGCAAGTTGGTTAGATCACATCCGGTCTGTGACGCGTACCGGTCGATGAGCTGAGCGCGTCCAACGAATCCCTCGGCAAGAGTTGGCGAGTTCTCTTTGTTGGCTAACTCATCACCAGGCTCAGCCCACGTGTTTAAGGCGTAGGCAAAGTCAGCCATTGAATCCCCTAACGTCGAAATCTCCCAATCCAAGACCGCTGTCAACTCACCGCTTTGGTTGATGAGGCAGTTGTGTAGCCCATAGTCCCCATGGACGACGCGAGCAGGACCTTGGTCGGGTCTTCTCGCATCCAAAAAGTCATGGAGTTCGTGTAGGTCTGGGTCGTCATAAGATGCGCCTTCGGCTGATGCGAGCCAGCTCCGGTACCAGGTGCGAATCTGTCTGCCAACATAGTCCTCTTTTTTTCCTAGGGCGCCTAGGCCGACGTCGTCGGGGTCGACCGAATGCAGAGCTGCGAGCACATCCATGAATGACAATCCGACCCTGCCCCGCGCATCGTGGTCGAGATACTCCAATGCATCTTCTAACTCAAAGAGGGCGCGGCCGTCGACCAGGCTCATGACATAAAAATGGGCGCCGGTAACATCGGGGCTTTCGCAATAGCCGTAAGCCGCTGGAACCGGAACCTTTGTTGGTCCCAGGCCACTGATGATCGAGTATTCGCGGCCCATGTCATGAGCTTTTGGTAAGAGCTCACCCATTGGAGGGCGCCGAACGACCGCCCTGTTGCCGTTCTGATCAGTCAATGCGTACGTAAGGTTGCTATGGCCGCCCTCAAGGCGAGTCCACTGGAAAGGTGGTTCAAGCCCTTCAGTATTTTGGCCGATCCACGCCTCTACGGCCGGAAGGTCGTACCCAACGATTTCCTCGCGGTCACTCATACCATCCTCGCTCGCGTCGACGCTGGCCACAGACTTTAAGCGACATCATCGACCACTTTGGGGCTGCAGTGCTCTGTTCGGCACGTTAACGCTCAGCGGACCCCGAAAAGGTGCGGTGTTCAATGAGAGATCGGAGTGTTCTGCCAAGCCAAGAACTTCCAACCGGTGTCGGTGGAGATCCAGACACATGTGTACCGACTATGCAGCTGAAACTCTGTGCCGCGAGCCGCCACGGTGATCTGCGCTGTTCCGTTAACAAGCGCTACATCACCAATCATCTGGATTTCTACTTCGCTGTTATCCACGGCTTGGTAGTCGAAGACACCCTTCTCGATTGCCGCGAGATACGACTCCCTAGAATCGACGGTTGCGTTGGAATGTGTATATCTCAAATTTGGGTGCAGCAACTCCCCCAACGCTTCGCAGTCTGCTGCGATCATCGCCTCCCAGCGTCGCTGTTCCAACTCTTGAATCTCTGTTTCCATGACACAGAAGTTAACTTGATTTCGAGTTTCGATGACCGACGAAAC
>Ga0163108_10000139_pt1 | contig 53022 bp, 50 predicted proteins | sample Fk1155metaG_FD_109644 | JGI IMG/M metagenome (GOLD analysis project Ga0163108, IMG submission 109644) | Marine microbial communities from the Central Pacific Ocean - Fk160115 155m metaG | ecosystem: Environmental > Aquatic > Marine > Oceanic > Photic zone | place: The Central Pacific Ocean...
CGAACTTATGATCGTGGCAGCGAGCGCAGGCGACGGTTACTCCCAGCAGGGACCGGGAGATCGTGTCGATCTGTTCATCGATAATGTCAGACTCTTTTTTCGCGCCATCCTTCTCAGCCGCGATCTTGATTCCCATGGCCAGGTAGGTGGTCGCAGTCAGCCGGCGATTGGTGATGGCCGCGTCCGAAGGATGCGGCAGGAGGTCGCCGGCAAGCTGTTCGCGGATGAACTCGTCGAAGGGGCGGTCCTCGTTGAAGGCGTCTATGACATAGTTGCGGTAGTGGTAGGCGAGGGGATAGGGCGCGTTCTCATCGGCGCCGTTAGAGTCGGCGTAGCGCACGACGTCGAGCCAGTGGCGTCCCCAGCGCTCCCCGTAGTGGGGAGAATCAAGCAGCCGGTCGACCAGGTTTCCCCATGCCAGCGGATCCTTGTCGTTGACGAAGTCGTTGATTTCCGCGGGAGTCGGGGGGAGGCCGATGAGGTTGTAGGTAAGTCGGCGAATGAGTGTCCTGCGATCGGCCTCACCTGGCGGGCTCATCTTCTGATCCGTCAGCCTGCTGAACACGTAGTTGTCAATCCGGTTGCGAACCGGCGCCTCCACCCCCGGGTCTTTTACCGGGTAATCGGTCAGCGGCTTGAAGGACCAGAAGCCGGCCTCGGTCTTCCAGTCGATCACTTTCTCCGTGGGGGTTGCCGGGGTCGGGTTTCCGAAGGAGGCCGGGGCCGGGGCGCCCAGCCGGATCCAGCTCTCAAAGTCTTTCGCCACGGTCTCCGGCAGCTTCCCGCCCGGGGGCATCTTGAGCTCGTCGTACCTGAGCGCCGAGAGTGCCAGGCTCTCCCCGGGCTTGCCGGGAGTGATGGCGGCTCCGGATTCACCGCCCTTGAGCCAGCCTTCGCGGCTGTCGAGCCGCAGCTTGCCCTTGAGCTTCTTCGACTCCGCGGAGTGGCACTTATAGCAGCTCTTGACGAGCACCGGCCGAATCTTCTTTTCGAAGAGCTCGATGCCCGCGGCTACGTCCAGGGCTCGGGCATCGCAGGTCTGGAGGAAAACAGCGGCCAGCGCCGCGGCAAAAAGAAGGAGCAGGTCCGTTGTTCCCCGGGTGCCGGATCGAGTTGTAAGCGCGGTTAGTCCAGGCATGCTCTTATTCTACTGAAAACAAGGGTTTCGGCAAAAATCCTAATGACCAGGAAGCGGTCGATGGCCTGATGATTTGTTCCAGGCTTTGGAGCGGCGGTGTTGCGCGAAGCGAACCTAGGGCAGGTCGGTGTTGCCGCCGGTGAGGATGGTCACGACCCGCAGGCCGGCGAGCTCATCGCAGCCCAGCAGTGCGGCGACGCCAGCTGCGCCCGAGGGTTCCACCAGGAGCTTGGCGCGTTCGAGCAGCAGGCGCTGGGCGCGCAGGATGGATTCATCATCGACCAGCAGGATCCGGTCGACGTGCTCGAGCGCCGCCTCGAGGGTCAGCTTGCCGGGGGCCATGGGTTTCAGGCCGTCGGCTATGGTCCCCGGTACGCTGTCGAGGGTGACGATCTCACCGGCCTCGACCGACAGCGCCATGGCGTTCGCATCGGCGGGTTCGACCGCGATGACCCGGGTCGATGGGTTCCTGTGGGAGAGCGCGATCGCCACGCCGGCGAGCAGGCCTCCGCCGCCGGTGGGAACCAGGATCGCATCGACCTCGGGCAGTTCATCGATGATCTCGAGGCCGGTCGTTCCCTGCCCGGCAATCACATCCGGATGGTCGAAGGGCGGGATGATCAGGCCTCCGCTCTCCTCAGAGAGCTCCAGGGCTCGCTGGTGCCGGTCCGTTGAGGTGAGCCCGGCGATCTCCAGCCGGGCGCCGTAGGCCTCGATGGCGGCCTTCTTGACCGAGGGGATGTCCTCGGGTACGACGATGGTTCCATCGATGCCGAGCGTCCTCGCGGCGAGGGCGACCGCCTGACCGTGGTTGCCCGAAGAGAAGGTGATGACTCCCGCCTCGGGCATCCTCTCCTCCTCGACCGCGCGCAGGCAGGCGTTCATGGCGCCGCGGAACTTGAAAGCCCCGGCCTTCTGCAGGTTTTCGCATTTGAGCCAGACGTCGGCCTTCGCCAGCTCGCCGATCGATCGGCTGCTCAGCAGGGGTGTCCAATGCGCGTGTGCTCCGATCCGGTTCCTGGCGGTTTCGATTCCGAGGAGATCTGGGAGCTGGAGATCCGGCATGGCGTTCAGTCTTTCCTTGTTTCTCCCGGACGCGGGAGGCCGTTCTTTTCAGGGGCCGTCCGTGATCGTTATCACGGATCGGTATTGCCCATCGACACCCGCAGGCTCGTAATCGAATGGTTGGATCGCGAGGTACAGCCTGCCGGCGGTCCGGGACCGAAGGCGATATTTCTTGCCGGCCTTGAAGGGCTTGCCGCTCTTGCCGATCTTTCCTACCAGCGAGAGCATGGGAAATCCCTGGTTTGATTTGAAGGTGGAGTAGCGATTGGTTCCGTCCGGGTCGGCGGTCAGGTTCCAGCTCCCTATCGAGGTCTCGCCGCTGGATTTGATAGTGAGCAGCTTGTTCTTGCCGACATCCATCCTGGTATCGAGCCAGGCTCCAGAGGGTTGGAAGCTGGGAGCGACATGGATGACGCGGTTAGTTCGCCCATCTGCTTTGAAGCGGATGGACTCCAGGTCCACGGCCTTGATGAGAAGCTCTCCATAGCGGGTCTTGAGCGGAAAGCCTTCGGTCAGGATCTCTCCCCTGAAGGTCATCAATTCAGTATGGATTTCGTCCATGGTGCCGTTGTATTTGCCCGCGCCGCGGCTCTTTTTTTTGCCGGTCTTCTCGATCCTGGAGACGACCTCCAGGATCCCGAGGCGGACCTCCTCTTCGGCTTCCGGAGCTAGCCGCTTGAGGGCGGCCAGGGCTGGCTCGCCAAGATTGACCAGGGCATCGGCGGCGGCCTCTCTCCCGGGGGAGGCGCTCGAGCCGAGCCGCTCAACAAGGGCGGCTGTTTTTTTCTCCAGGTCGGGATCGATACGGGGGGCGAAGCGTACGGAGATGAGCTGCTCCCGGGGAATTTCGAGGATGCCGTAGCGGGTGCGTACGCTGATCGTTTCGAATGCGGGCAGGGCCGGGATCCTCGCCCGGTCACGCAGGAGAAAGATGGGGAGCCTCTCTTCTTCCTCCTGCCGGGTCTTCGAGGGAGTTTTCAGGCCCGTTTCTTCCTTCGTCTCGGCTGCCTTACGAAGAATCTCGGCGATCTTTTTCGCGTCCTGACCCCAACCGGGACTGGCCGCCAGCAGCGCGGTAAAGAAAACCAGCGGGAGCAGGGAGCGTATGTCTCGCAACATCGAAGTTACCATGAAGGGTTCGGGGGCCATGGCTCTCAGGCAGACGGAAGCCGCGAGAGACCTGTAGCCGGATCATAAGCTCCGCTGCGGGGAGGACACAGCATATTCTCGCCAGCCAGGCATCCGGTATTCTCTGCCGCCGGATTCGGGGGGGATGCTCCCGGCGGTCGTTTCGGTTAGTCTCAACAGGGTAGACAATCAGGGACCAGGTACTGTTTTCATGAATGATGTCGCGATTCTGGGTGGAGGAGTTGTAGGGCTTTTCACGGCGCGCCGGCTGGCCCGCGAGGGCTGGAGGGTGACCCTTTTTGAGGCCCGCCAGTTGGGCGCCGGCGCGAGCGGCTCCGCTGTCGGGGTCCTGCAGGCTCCCAGGCTCTCACAGTCCGCTTTTTCGCGGCTTTCGCGAGAGGGAGGCGACTCCTATGGAACGATCGCGGCCGAGCTGCTCGAGGAGACGGGTATCGATACGGGCTACCGCCCCTGCGGTTGTATCCACCTTCGCCATGAGCTGCCGACCGATCCGGAAAGAGAGCTGACCTTCTGGAAGAATTCCGGGGTGGAGGCGTCCTGGCGCGGCCGCGACAGGATCGAGGAGCTCATTCCCGGCTACGGCGGCGAAGAGGCGTTCGGTCTCGAGCTCGACCGTGAGGCCGTCATCGATCCTGCCTCCCTGCTGGCGGCCCTGCGTTCATCCTGTCTGCGGCTTGGTGTCGAACTGGTAGAGGAGACGGGCCGGCTGGAGTTGTCTGAAGAGTCAGGCCGGGCGGTCCTGCCCGAGCCCTGGTCGTCCCGCCTGGGGCCGCGGTCGCAGGTGGTTGTCGCCGCCGGCTGCTGGACTCCGCGCGCCGTCGAGTCGCTCGGCTCGCGCCGGGTGGATGTGGGGCCGGTGCGGGGCCAGGCGATCGAGCTGGAGCTTCCGCCGCCAGGCTGCGTTGTGCACTTCGCCCTGGCCGGCTCCGGGAACGCCTACTACCTGGTTCCGAAACCGGGAGGCAGGACCTGGGTCGGCAGCACGGTCGAGGAGGCGGGCTACGATGAGTCGACCACGCCGCATGGTCTCGCCGAGCTGCTGGTCGCCGCGCGGACGATTCTCCCTGCGGCGACCGAAGAGATGGTCAGCAGGCAATGGGCCGGCCTGCGGCCGAAGGCGATGCGCCTGGGCGGCCCCTTCATCGGCAGGTGGTCCGGACTCGAAAATCTCTGGATCGCCGCGGGCAATTTCAAGACCGGCATCATCCAGGCTCCGGCGACGGCGCGGATCCTCTGTGATGCGATGACCGGAGACGGAGAGATTGACAAGAGCTTCGCTCTGCTGGGCGGCTGATCGAATCGTGGAAGATTGATCCATGGTCTTCGGGCGGGTAGTCTTTGGGATAGGTTTCTTTTACACCCTTTCTCTTCCATGGAGTTTCCGATGAGAGCTTCCCTGATTCTTCTTCTTGTTGCCGCCTGTGTTTCTTCTCCCGCGGAGGAAAAGCCTGTTCCCGGAGCGCAGGTCGCGCGCGAGGTGAAGGTTGAGGTCGACGGAAAGAAGGTGCCGCTACGCTACTGGCAGTTTTTGCCGAAGAGCTACGATGGCAAAAAGAAGTTTCCGTTCATGCTCTTTCTGCATGGGGCGGGGGAACGTGGAAGCAGCCTGGAAAAGGTGAAGAAGTGGGGACCACCCAGGCTGGTCAGCAAGAAAAAAGATTTTCCATTCGTGCTGATCTCCCCCCAATGTCCCAAGGGTACCTGGTGGAAGACCGAGGAGCTCTATCAGCTGGTGAAGCACATCGCCGGCAGCCTGAAGGTCGATTCCCGGAGAATGTATGTGACCGGTCTCAGCATGGGGGGCTTCGGTAGCTGGCATCTGATGGACCGGTACCCCGGGCTGTTCGCCGCGGGGGTGCCCATCTGCGGGGGAGGCAATGCCGCCAGCGCCAGCAACCTGGTAGGCACCCCGATCTGGGCGTTTCATGGAGATGCCGATGGGGTGGTGAAGGCCGAGCTCAGCAAGCTGATGATCAAGGCGATTGAGAAGGCCGGGGGGAAGAAGGCGAAGCTGACCCTCTATCCGGGTGTTGGGCACAACTCCTGGAGCAAGGCCTATGCCAACGAGGAGGTCTACAAATGGCTCCTGTCTCATAAGGCCTCCGGCTCGTCGAAAAAATGACTTTTTCTTCCGCCCGGGTCAAAAAGGCCCGAAAGAGCTGAGGTCTCTTCGATACTGAAGAAAGCGGCCTGGGCCACGCAGGTAGCTTCGAAAACGCCTTTGGGACCGTTTTTATGGGCTTTGAAGCTTCTTCATCGATCTACCCGGACCTCCATCTGCGTTGCCTTTGGGTCCCGCAACGGGTACAAACGATAGTTCGTATCTTGACGGTTACGACAAATGAATAGCGACAAGCAGAAAAACAACTCAGATCTCTCACGCCGGCAGTTTCTCGTTCATTCCGCCGGTGTTGCGGGAGCCTCGATGGGGCTTCGTGCGACCCGAGCGGCGGATTCTTCCTGCTCTGAGGCCGAGGTTCGCCTGGGCTTCATCGGTCTTGGTGACCGGGGCCGACAGCTCCTGGGCGCCGCTCTCGCTTCCGCCAATGCCCGGGTTACCGCGCTCTGCGATGTAGATCCCTCCAGGCTCAAGCGCTCTCTTCAGATCGCCAGGGGGGGGGAAGGTTCCGGGGCGGGGCCAAGAGGTTTTACGAATTACAGGGCCCTGCTTGATTGCAGGGATGTCGACGCGGTGGTCATCTCGACCCCCGCGTACCAGCATCTTCCCCATACCCTGACGGCGCTTGCCGCCGGGAGGCATGTCTACTGCGAGAAGCCCCTGGGGCTCACTGTCGAGGAGTGCCGGCAACTGCGGCGCGCCTGCGCGGATGCTGAGGGGCGCGGCCAGATCTATCAATGCGGTCTCCAGCGGCGCTACAATCCGCGCTACCGCGAGAGTATCCGGTATGTGCAGGGCGGCGAGCCCGGAAGAATTCTCTTCGTGCGGGCCCAGTGGCATGGGGTTGCCAGCTCGCGAAAGAACAAACCCTGGCTCTTCCGCCAGGAGAAATCAGGCGGCCTGGCCCTCGAGCAGGGAACCCATCAATTCGATGTCTTCAACTGGGTCTTCTCCTCCACTCCGGTGGCGGCGGTGGCTCTTGGCGGCTTGAACCATTCCGGTGCCTCCGCTCCCCTGCAGAACACCATGGATCATTATGGAGCTATCCTGGAATATCCCGGCGGCGCCAAGGTACAGCTCAGTCACATGAACTTCTCGATTCCCGATCGACGCTTTTCCGGCGCCTACGAGCTGGTTTTCTGCGAGAACGCCGGCGTCGACATCTCCAACGCCATGGCCTGGGATGCTTCCGGCAAGAGCCGCGAGCTGTGCCGGACCCGCGGCAATGAGACCAGCCTGGCGATGGCATCCTTTCTCGAGAGCCTGCTCGATGGGAAGAGGCCTGAGGCCGACATCGAGGTGGCCTACCGCGCGACCCTCTCAGCCCTTCTCTGCGCCCGGGCCCTGGAGAGCGATGGCCGGGTTACCTGGGACGAGCTCGAGTCATCCTGAGGAGGGGCCTGAGCGAGCTATGAGGATCACCAGCGTTACCACCGGCGATGGCGATGGGGGAGACACGGGCCTGGGAGGCGGCCAGGTGGTGTCGAAGGACTCGCTGCGAATCGAGGCCCTCGGCGGAGTCGATGAATTGAACGCTCTCATTGGCCTGGCTCTCGCCGGAGAGCTTGCCGAGGATGTCGCCGACGAGCTGGGCCTGGTTCAGAATGATCTCTTCGATCTTGGCGCGGATCTTGCCGTCCTGGAGACTGATAAGCCGGCCGAGGGCGCCTGCCGGATCGAGGGAGTCCAGGTCGATCGCCTGGGGGATAAGATCGACACGTTGCAGCGGGAGCTGGGCCCGCTGGAGGAGTTTATCCTGCCGGGGGGGGCGGCGGGCGCCGCGACCCTGCACCTGGCGCGCACGGTCTGCCGCCGTGCGGAGCGCGCGGCTGTCGCTCTCCGCAGGGATGAGGCGATCGGCCCGAGGGTGATTCCCTATCTCAACAGGCTCTCGGACCTGCTCTTCGTGCTTGCCCGGAGGCAGAACCGGGCCGAGGGAAAACCGGAAACCCATTGGAGGAAGGGCGCCTCCTCCGACTCAGCCTCCCCGCAAACCGGTCAATAGCGGGTCGATTCTCCGCCTTCCCCGATGCCGGCCTCTTTGAGAGAGCTCTTCGCTCCCTGGAGCATCAGCGCAACGTCGCTTCCGAGCGCAAGGAAGGTCCAGCCCTCATCGATCCTGCGGCGGAGCTGTTCGGGAAGAAGGGTGTGGAGCCCGGGGGCAACACCGTGTTTGAGGGCCGTCTCTCGCAGGTGGTCCATGGCCTCGACGAACTCCTTGTCATCGGATTCCATGCCGGGAGTTTTTTCCATGGACTGCAGCAGGTCGTTCGGCCCGACGAAGATGGCATCGACACCCTCTACCGCGCAGATTTCCTCGGCGTTTTCGACCGCCTCGATGTGCTCGGTCTGGACAGCGACAAAGATCTCGTTGCTGGCCTCGGCGTAGTATTCCGGGGCGGGTACGCCGAAGTTCAGGCAATGGAGGCTTCCCCCTACGCTGCGGTTTCCGACCGGGTGGTATCGCGTGGCTGCCACCGCCGCCCGCGCCTCCTCCGCGGTATTGACCATCGGCACGACGATGCCGAAGGCCCCGTTGTCGAGGCAGCGCTTGATGTTTTCATGCGAATTGGAGGGCACCCTGGCCAGCGGGACGATTCCGGCCTCCGCGATGACTCCGAACATCTGGGCCGCCGTCTCCCAGTTCACCGGGCTGTGTTCGATATCGACGGTCAGCCACTTGAAGCCCGCCCGGGCGAGAAAGCGCGCCGCGAAGGGGCTGCACAGGTTCAGCCAGCTTCCAACCTGGACCTCGCCCCTTGAGAGCGCGGATTTGAGGGGGTTGTTCATTCGGGTTACTCCTGGTCAGGATCGCGGAGGGATACAGGCTCAGCAACGGCCTGCCTGGCTGGGCAGTATGCCAGCCAGGGGCTGGAATCTCCAGCCCTGCCGGATTCTTCTTGCTGGAAGCGGCCGGGTGAGGCTTCGATATCTGGAGACCATCCGGAATATTGGAAAAGCTGATGCGCGATGTAACGAATGAAACGAGAAGACAAGGCGGGATGGACTGGCGGCTCTGGCTGCCGGGAGCGCTCCTTCTCGGCTGCTGTCTGATTCTCAGCCTGCTCTCCTGGAGCGAGACCTTTGAGCACGGTCGCCTTTATGAACAGCGTCCGCTTCTCCTGGTGGTCACGGTGCTGGCCGTGTCCGGTATCGTCTATTTTCTCGCGGCCCTGCGCTCGTTTTCACATCCTCCCCCGCTCACCCCGGTACTCCTGCTGGCCCTGTTGTGCCGTTTGCTCCTGCTCTTCTCGCGGCCGGTCCAGGAGGATGATATCTATCGCTATATCTGGGATGGGAGGGTGACGGCGGCAGGCCTGGATCCCTACCTCCACAGTCCAGCGGAGGTTCTCGAGGCTTCGTCCGATGGAGGGGCCTCCCTGGTCGCGCAGGCGAAGCTGTCGAAGGCGAGCCCGTCGTTGTTGACGATTCTCGCCAGGGTCAACAACAGCGAGTACGTGACGGTCTATCCTCCCCTCCTTCAATATCTTTTCGCCCTGCACGGAACCCTGGTTCCTGTCGACTGGCAGCCGAATTCGCAGGTGCTTGCGATGAAGGTTCTGCTGCTTTTTTTCGATATCGGAAATATCGCGTTGCTGGCGGTCCTGCTGGGAATCTGCCGTTTGCCCCGAGGACTCCTGTTGCTCTACGCCTGGTGTCCCCTGGTACTCAAGGAGTATTCGAATTCCGGGCACATGGACAGCGCGCCGGTTTTCTTTCTCCTGCTGGCACTGGTGGCCGCGGCGGGGGGAGGGCGAGGCCGAAGCCCGGGCGCGCTGAGGCTCTTCTCCGGCGGCCTGGCCCTCGGGGTTGCCGCGGGCCTGAAGTTCTTCCCCCTGGTGCTCCTGCCCCTTTTATGGCGACGTCTGGGACTGCGTTCCGGAGCGCTTTTCTGCGCCGCCTGTCTCCTGGTCCTTCTTTTTTCCGCCGTCTCCGGGGGAGAGGGAGCCGGCGGCCGGGGTGATGCCCTGAAGATTTTCGCGCTCCATTGGGAGAATCACGCAGCCTTCTTCCTGGTGCTGCGCTCGGGCCTCGAGTTTTTCGGAGTCACCGGGGAGTACGAGCTGACCCTTGGCGGCGCGCTCTATGGATTTGAATTCTCGGGAATCATCGCGCGCTCGGTCTGCGCTCTGCTGATCGGGGGGATCGTGATCCTGCTGGCGATGAGGTCTCGTTCCGATGAAGAGCCGAGGGTTTTTCTGGGCTCCTGCTTCCATGCTCTCGCGGCGCTTCTGCTCCTGGGGCCTCTTGGTTTCCCCTGGTATTTCACCTGGTGCATTCCGTTGCTCCCCTTTTCCCGGTACCGCAGCTGGCTGCTGTTGCCGTGTTTCTTAATAGTCTATTATCTCGGTTTCTGGTACGAGTACCGTATTGAGGACGAAAACCTGGCGGAACGGTTTGCTGACAGGGACCTGCTTATCAGCTTCGGCCTGTTCTATCTTTGCCTGGGTTTCGAATGGTGGAGAGAAAAGAGAGAGAAGAGAGCGGGGAGAGATGGTGAAGAGGAACAAGAGTCACTTTGTGACGCGTGAGGAGACACGGGTCGAGCGTTATCCCTGGGGACCCCATGACTGGCTGTGCCGTCCTGACCTGGTGGATTCCGATGGCCTGTTGATGGTAAGGGTCGAGGTTCCAAGGACCGAGGGCATTCCCTTCCATTTTCATCCGGGGATGGAAGAGATCATCTACGTCCTGCAGGGCAAGGCCGAACAATGGGTTGGTGAGGAGGTGCGGATTCTCCAGGCCGGGGAGATCGCCCACATCCCGGCCGATACGGTCCATGCGACCTTCAACGCCGGCCGGGGAGCATTGAAGCTTCTGTGCGTGAACGGCAAACCGGAAGAGACCGGAGCGTCTCTCGTCGATGTGCAGGATGAAGAGCCCTGGTGCTCGATTCGTTCACTTGGCAGTGCCAGGCTGTCGGAAAAGCTGCAGGTGCTCAAGCTGGCCAGGAAGAAGCCCGGGGCCAGCGGCCGCGAGACACGCCGTACGTTAGAGAGCGTACGTTCAGCTGCCAGGAACGCCTCTTCCGTTCGCGCAAAGAACTCACGGGATCGCCAGCGGCGCGGAAAAGACAGCTGACTTCGTCCGGGTCTAGAAATCCTGGTCGCAGAAGGGAAGCCCGGCGAGCTCGACATTGAGACCAAAGAGCAGGTCGCCAGCGGCCATCTCGAGCTGGCCGATCAGGTCCTCGACGAAGAGGTCCTGGAAGCCCGCCAGCAGGCTGCAGATGAAACCTCCCCGGGCGTCGAGCTCAATCACGACGCTGTCTCGGTCAAATTCGATCGGCAGGATCTCAACGAGGATCAGGTTGTCTTCATCATCAAAGCCGGTGACGAAGGGGACGATCATATCGCCGGAAAAATCGATATCGACCTGGCAGTCGGTGTCCCCGCCGAAGCCGGAGTCCACCCGGATCGTGAGGCCCCGGACATTGCCCTCCATATGGCCGATCAGGCGCTCGTTGTCCATGTCGAGCTCCGCCGTGATTTCCGTGACCGCCACGGGGCAGCCGGGCTCGCCTTCGCACATGGTGTCTTCATCCGCAGGGCAGACGGTGGCCGTCATGGTGTCGGTAACCTCGATGACCGCGGCATCCGGGGCGATGCAGATGGTCGGAGGGACCTCCCTGCGGATCATCTCGGTGAGAAATTCCTGGTCGATGCATTGGGGAGGTTCAACGATGCCGCAGGGGTCCGCAGAGCAGCCGTCGGGGGGCGTCTGGCAATCAAGCGCGTCATCGTCGGTCTCATCGCAGCCGCATTCGCCGAAGGGAGGCGGCGGCATTCTTCCACCTGAGAAAAGATAGGCGAGGGTAAAGATCGCATCGGAGATGTCGGCTTCACCGCTGTCATTGGCATCCTGCGCATCCGCGCAGCCAGGATCCTCATTGCCGAGGAAGAGAATTCCCAGCAGCGCGACCGGGTCAGAAATGTCGACCTGGCCATCGAGGTTCGAATCACCACGGATGAATTGAGCGCTCTGGGCCTGCCAGGCGCCGAGCATAGAAACTATAAAAACCAGGACTACCTTCATTCTCATGTGAGGACCTCCAGCCCTTTTCGTTCAAACCGCAGGTTGTTTTTTCAGCGGACCCAAGCGGAGCCTGTCCGGCTAGCTAAGGATAAATCAATAACGGACCCTTTATGAAGGTAATTGTCCGACCTCCAGAGGAGCAATGCAATTTCGAATTCTACCGACCCAGAGTGGTTTTTAGAGGAGTTGGGCTCCATTGCCGATATTTGTTTCGAATATTCGCAGCGGTTTCATAAAGCGGGCGGTCCATTTCTCCGCGAGTGCGGCCTGGAATTCCGCCGCGGCATTTTCTTCTACCAGGTTGACAGTGGCCCCGCCGAAGCCTCCCCCTGACAGCTTTCCGCCGATAAATCCCGGCAGACCGGAGGCCGCCTCTACGAGGAAATCGAGCTCTTCGCAGGAATTTCCGAAGAGATCCCGGCTGGATGCATGGGACTCGACCATCAGCTCTCCGAGTTTTCCGCTGTCACCCTTTCGCAGAGCCTCGATGCCGTCCAGGACCCGGCCGTTTTCCCGGAGAACATGTTCGGCTCGTCGACGAGCCGCCGGCTCGATGGTGTCCCGGCAGTCAAGAAATTCTTCCATCGTCACCTCCCGGAGGCTCGGCACGGGCCGTCCCAGGGCCGTGGCCAGCTGGCCTGCCGCGCTTTCGCAGTGGGCTCGCAGCCTGGCGTATTGTCCATCGATCAACTGGTGCTGCACCTCGGAATCGGCGATGACGAGGGAGATCCTGGGGCCGCGCAGGGGCAGGCGCTCATAGGCAAGGGTCTTGCAATCAAGAAAGAGGACATGATCACGTCTTCCGAAGAGCGCCGAGAATTGATCCATGATCCCGCAGGGTACGCCGACGAAATCATTTTCCGCTCTCCGGCAGAGCTTCGCGATCTCCATGGGCTCCTCCGGCCGTCCGCCCAGCAACCCGTAGACCGCCTCGGCAGTCGCCAGCTCGAGCGCCGCCGACGAGGAGGCTCCCGCTCCGCTGGGCAGTGAGCTTTCTACCGCAAGGTTGATCGATGGCAGCCGTCTGCCGCCCTCCATGAGCTCTCGAAGCACTCCCAGTGGGTAGTTGATCCATGATCCAGCCAGCGGCGCCGGATCTTCGAGACCGGCATCGATTCTCTCGTTGAGTTCGGAGCTCCAGCCGGCGAGACGGCGGGGGGAGGTTTCGTCTTTTCCTGCCGCGAGGACAACCGCCAACTCGAGGGCGACCGACAGGATGTAGCCGTTATTGTAGTCCGTATGGTTTCCGAGCAATTCCAGTCGTCCTGGAGCTCTCGCCAGGATGCCGGGGTCGGAGCCGAATTGTTCCCGGTAGTTTTTCCGCGCGCGCTCAGCCAGATCTTTGCAGGCAGGGGAACGTTCTGACATCATATCGAGCTTCGATTCTCCAGGTCCGGTTTCACGGTTATTGCTGGCACGATTGTGCGTTGCCCGCCGGTGAGCGTCAACGCAGATGAGGGAGCTTGTCATGGTCCCGCCGGCGTGGCACTATCGGCTCCATGATGGATCCAGGGGAATCTCCAGGTTCAGCCGGCTCTCGTCCTCATGCGGAGGTGGTTGCCGGAGTCCTTGTTCGTGCCGAGGCCTGCCTTCTCTGTCGGCGACCGGATGGCAGTAATATGGCCGGATATTGGGAGTTCCCGGGAGGCAAGGTCAAGGAGGGAGAGACCCGCGAGGAGGCGCTCCGCAGGGAACTGGAGGAGGAACTTGGGATCGCCGTTTCCGTCGGGGAGCATCTCTCGACCCTTGAATACAGCTACCCTCATCTCGATATAACCCTCCATCTCTTCAGCTGCGCCTCCTTCGAGGGGGAGCCTCGTGAGCTCTACCACAGCTCCATCCGCTGGGTAGCTCCTGCGGAGATCGACCGGTCCTCGCTGGTTCCATCCAACCTGCCCTTTCTGGACATTCTCACGCGCTCTGGCGAAGATACTTCGCGCGAGCCGGCCTGAGAATTCGTGGAGGCCTCAGCTCTTTCACTTTCCGGCACTCTTCTTAACGGACCTGATGATGACCAGCAGCTTCGATCCTGACTCCTGTCGAAAGAATTTTCCTGCCCTTGCGAGGGAGGTCGATGGTCTGCCCGCGGTTTATTTCGATGGCCCGGCAGGCAGCCAGGTTCCCCGGAGCGTGATCGATGCCATGGGTGCTTATCTTGGCGGTTGTAATGCCAACCATGGCGGCCATTTTCTGACCAGCCGTGAGAGCGATGCGATGCTTGCCGAGGCCCATCGCGCGGCGGCTGAATTTATGGGCTCCGCCGATGCCGACCTCGTGGCCTTCGGCGCTAACATGACGACCCTGACCTTCGCCCTGAGCCGCGCCCTGTCAAAAACCTGGAAGCCCGGTGACGAGGTAATTGTGAGCCGCTCGGCCCACGATGCCAACTTCAGCCCCTGGGTGCTGGCGGCCGCCGACGCGGGGGTGACGGTGAACTATGTCGATATCCGGGCCGAGGACTGCACCCTCGACCTCGATGACCTGGCCGCGAAGCTCTCCAGCCGGACCCGGCTGGTGGCGATTGCCTGCGCGTCCAACTTCAGCGGGACGATTCATCCGGTGGAAGAGATTACCGCGCTGGCGCACGCCGCGGGAGCTCTCGTCTATGTCGACGCCGTACACTACGCTCCCCATGCTCCGCTGGAGGCTGAGCGCTGGGGCTGTGATTTCCTGGTTTGCTCGGCGTACAAGTTTTTCGGGCCTCACGTGGGGCTGCTCTGGGGAAGACGCGAGTGGATGGAGGAATTGCCGGCCTACAAGGTAAGGCCGGCGGAGAACACCTCTCCCGACCGCTGGATGACCGGCACCCAGAACCATGAGGGAATCGCCGGTACGCTGGCTGCGATCGACTACCTTGCGGCCCTCTCGTGTACCGATGGCGAGCCTGCGGATCGAAGAACGGCACTGCTGAGGACCTGGGAACTTATAGGTGAATACGAGAGACTCCTGTTGAGGCAACTGCTCGCTGGGCTTGCCGGGGTCAAGGGGCTGAAGGTCTGGGGCATCACCGATCCGGAGCGCGAGCGCGAGAGGGTTCCAACGGTCTCTTTCACGATCGAGGGATATACGAGCGCGGAGGTCGATCTCCACCTGGCCGCTCGCGGCATCTTCGCCTGGAGCGGCAACTTCTACGCCCAGCCGCTCTCGGAGGCCCTCGGTCTCGAGCCCGATGGGGCGCTCAGGGTTGGACTGTTGCACTACAATACCTCCGGCGAGGTAGACCGCCTGCTCGCGGCCCTCGATGAGCTGGTCGGCGGCTGAGGGCAGCGCTCAGGCATTGCCCGGGGGAGGCTCCGCCTTGCGTCCCGGCCGCAGGGAGGTCATGTAGATCTGTTCCATCGTACTCAGGCGTATGTCGGCCTTCACGGGTGATTCCGGGGTGTAGTTGATCAGTCGCAGGAGGAAGGACCCATCCGCGTCGAGATCGATGATGTTGATGCAGCCGGCATCCTGTTCGATTCGGCCGAAGGTGTCGAGGTTGCCGCCGAGGGCTCTCGAAAGGATCATTCGGTTGGTTCCCCCGTGCGCCACCAGGAGAAGCTCTTTCCAGTCGCCTCGCGCAGCCAGGTCTTCGAGGGCTGGGATCACCCTGTCTTCCAGTGAACCGAAGGTCTCCCCGCCGAAAAACTCAGTGTCCCGCGTGAGGGACTTCCGCAGCGAATTGGCGAAGGCGAGATCGGCGCCTTTGCCGGCGTTCTTGAAGGTATCGCCGGGCATGATCTCGCGCAGATCCTCGATAGTTTCAGTTTCCGGCCTGGAGCCGATCTGCTCCAGGGCCAGCTCGGCGGTCTGCAGGGTTCGCGGCAGTCCGCTGGTTATTACCAGGTCGATTTTCGCTTCGCTGAGAGCCTTTCCGGCGGCGCAGGCCTGGTTCCGGCCCTCTCCGTTCAGCGGAACCTCCGCCTGCTGGTAGGGAGCCCCGCTGGGGTCAAAGTAGCTGACCTCGCCATGGCGAAGGAGGTAGATTCTTCGCCGCGCGTTGATCACTTTTTCAAGCTCGGTTAGCATATCATCGCGCATATTAGTTCCGCGGGGCCGATGGTTCAAGATGATCAGGCCGCGGATCTCAGGGAGTAAGATATGAACAACCAGCTGTTGGAACAGGTACTGGAGATCGCGGCGTCAGCCGGGCGCGCCGCGATGGAACATTACGGAAGCGATGCCCCGGTGGAGTACAAGGAGGACAATTCACCGCTTACGCTTGCCGACAAGGCGGCCCACTTTGTGATCGTGAACTCGTTGCAGGTGCTGGACCCCTGGCTGCCGGTGCTGTCGGAGGAGTCGGACAAGGATGAAATAGCCGACCGTAAGAGCTGGCATGATTTCTGGGTCGTCGACCCTCTTGATGGGAGCAAGGAGTTCATCAAGCAGAGCGGCCAGTTTACGGTGAATATTGCGCGGGTCCAGGGAGACGAGCCGGTGCTGGGTGTTGTTCACGCGCCAGCCACGGGTGAATACTATTACGCCTCGCGCGGCGATGGAGCTTTCGCCATCCGCGCGGATGGATCCGTCGACGAGATCATCGTGAGTCCGGCTGATCCGCCGGGCCTGAGAATCGTGGCGAGCAAGGATCACGCTGGCCCGCAGGTGGAGGCTCTGCTCGAGCGCCTCGATGGGGCTGAGTGCGTCAGCATGGGGAGCTCGCTGAAGTTCTGCCTGGTGGCGGAGGGGAAGGCGGATTTCTATCCGCGTCTCGTCCCGACGATGGAGTGGGACACCGCCGCGGCCCAATGCATTCTCGAGACGGCCGGGGGCTACCTGGTCGATCTCTCTGGGCGCAGGCTGCTCTACAATAAGGACGACCTGCGCAACCCTTCCGTCCTGGCCTATGGAGATGATTCCATGGACTGGAGGGCCCTCCTCGAAGAGGACTGAGAGTCCCGCGCTTGCGGGAAGGGCGGTCCGCGGCCCTGCAGTTCCCCGGGGGGAACCCCGGGCCGCGGTTCGCTTCCTGCGCGTCCTATCCCTTCTTCTTCGATCCCGCGGGCTTCTTGTAGGCGCCGCGAGCGGTCAGGGCTTTGTCCAGCGCCGCCGTTACCTTCGCGCCCATGGGATCCTCCCTGGGCGAGAATTTTGCCAGGACCTTTCCCTCATGGTTGACGAGGTATTTCTGGAAGTTCCATTTTACGGCTCCACCGAGCTTGGCGTTCTTCTTATCGGTTAGGAACCTGTAGATCGGGTGCATATCAGCGCCCTTTACCGAGATCTTGGAGAAGAGAGGGAAGGTCGCCTTCTTCTGCTTCCGGCAGAAGGATTTGATCTCCAGGTTCGTTCCTGGTTCCTGTCCATTGAAGTTATTGGCCGGGAACGCAAGCACCTGGAAACCCCTGGACTTGTACTTTTTCTGGAGTGACTCGAGACTCGAGTACTGTGGTCCGGTGAGGCCTCACCTGCTGGCGACATTGACGACGAGAAGAACCTGGTTCCTGAACTTGTCCAGGGCCACGGCCTTTCCGTCGATGTCCTTCGCCTTGAATTCAAAAAGAGAGTTCGGCGCTTTCACGTTCTTCCCGGCATCGTCAGCCACGGCTCTCGCCGTGAATCCGCCGGTGAGGAGCGCAAGACCGATGACGAGATATTTTCTGCGCATGTCTGCTCCTTGCATAAGAGGGCATAAAGGATTGATTTTTCGCGGCAGGACCGCCGCGACGAACCTTCAGCATAGCAGCAAGCCCGGGTGAAGAAAAGGACCGCTACCACGCTTGCCGCGCCCTGCGACAAGGTCTTACATGGAGCAGGACCAGTCATCGAGAGGCAGGCGTTCTTCGAGACTGAGCTCGCAGGCATAGCCGAAACCCTCGCTTTGCAGGGAGGCTATCTTGAGGCTGCCGTTTCGGATCTGCAGGCGGGCGGAGTTTGCAAATGGCTGGTAGAGGTCCGGATGGGCTTCCAGGGCCGCCGCCGCCTCGGCCGGGGGCAGGTGCTCGAGTCCGCGGAAGTAGTGGTGGCCATTGCGTTCCACATGGGGAATTCCCAGGGCCGCCACTGCGGCGAGATCCTGCTGGAGGGGAATAATGGGAAGGTTCGCGAGATCCTCGGCGCTCTGGAAATAGCGTTCTTCGCCAGCCTCCCGGTTGAGCTCGCAGACGATCCGCCGGTTGTGGAGGCTCTTGAAGATTCCCTTGCAGTTCTTATGCGAGGCGCCGCTGTAGCCGAGGGCCACGGCCCTCTTGAAGCTGTCGAGGCTGTCGTCGGATTCATCGATAATGATGGGCCTGGTTCCTGCCAGCTCACGCAGTCCCGCCTCCTGGTCGCAGGAGAGCGCGGTTTCCCGGCTGAGCGGCTGTTCGATAAAGAGGATTTGTTCGCAGAAACGCCTCGTTGAGGTCTCTCGGGAGAGCCTGTCGAGCAGCTCGATCAACTGGCGGGGGTCCTTGTATTGCTCGTTTCCATCGAGGGTGATGGAGTAGCCACCGACGCAGCGTTCCTCGAACAGACGGGTCAGCTCTCCGATGCGTTCGCGGTCGGTGTCGTCATCGCCGCAAACTTTCACCTTGAAGTAGCTCAGGCCGTATTCGTCGATGCATTCCTCGAGAGCCTGCGGCAGCCCGTCGCGCAGGCGGTCCTCACTGGAGATGTCGCTGGCGCGGATCGGGTCGCCCAGGCCTACGGTATGCCGGCAGTGGAGCCGTTCGAGCGGCTGGTCAGGAAGTATGGCGGCGGTCTCGAGTCCCGTGAGGTCATTTTTCAGGAGCTCGAAGAAGGACAGACCGCGGAGCCTGGCGAGAGCATCGAGCATCGCCCGCTCGAAGAAAGAGCTGCCGAAGGCCGAGGTCAGCGCGTTGAGTCCTGCCCTGGAGCCATCCTCGTAGACCCGGGGAAGAGCGGCTTGCCAGTGCTCGGCCGCGGTTGCGGCGCTGGCTCCGCAGTCGAGGTAGACCTCCCGGGCCAGGACCATCGCCTTCACCTGGTCCTCGACGTTCCGTCGCAGGCTCTTTTCCGGATCCTTGTCGAACCAGCGCGGCGGCAGACCATCGGCTGCGACCCCTCGGGCGGTTTTTCCATTGGAGTCTTCGACCGTGAGGCGTATGTGGAGGGCTGGAGCCGCTGTCATGCAGGCGATACCGTAGCGAAAAGGCATCCGCGTGGAGATGTCGTGGATGAAGGCCTCAACCTCTATCAGCCTGATGAGCGGCGCCTCTTTTCGCATGGGTGAAGCATACCGGATCGCCGGCCGGCCCGGTATCCGCTTCCAGCGCCCGTCTTCATCATTTTAGCGGCTTGCGGGATCACTCCCGATTCAAGACAATGGCCCTCGCGGACGCCCCGGTTTTCCGTCTCTCTCCTGCGAGGTTCCTGTTTTTGCAACGACATCTGAAGGCTATTCATTGTGTAACTTTTTTCAGGCTTCTGTTCGAGCTGGGCCTCGGCGCCTGGATTACGCTTGTCGCGGCGGGGTGGGCAGGGGGAACTGGCGGGTGGCTGCCTACCTATCATTCTTCGGCTCGTCCGGAGCCAGGGGATCGGGAGGCGTTCTTCGTTCTTGGCGGAGCCCTGGTGTTCCTGGGGCTGCTCAGGGCGATCCAGTTGCTGGCCGCCGCTCGCCCCTTCCCCTGGTCTCGCAGGCTCGGGCAATGCCTGGGGGCGCTTGATTTCCTCACCCCGCTTACTTTACCCCTGGGCCTCTGGGCACTGCTGGTCTACCGGCATCCCGATACGCGGCAGATTTTCAGTCAGGGGCTGCGAGGCGCCGCTGAATCGGTTCAGCCCCGGTGAGGGCTGTAGATTCCTGCCGGGCTGAAACAAAGTACGGGTAATGATCATGGTCTACTGTCCTGGATGCGGCGAGCAGGTCTCCAAGAACGCGACCTTCTGTGATTATTGCGGTGGTGACCTGCCGCGGGGTCAACCGGGGCTGGAGGAATATCCCGGAGATGCGCCCTCGAGAATTTCCGCAAGGGCAGAGGAGAAGTCTTCTTCACGGGGCTCCGCCTTTCTTGTCATCTTTTGCTCCCTCCTCGGGGCTCTTCTCACCGGCGCCACGCTTGTTTATTTTGTCGGCGATGGAGGAGACCCCGGTGAGTTATTGGGCCTTATCATCTATGGCAGCCTTATAGGGGGCTTTATTTCAGGCTTTGCGGCGAAGGTCGCGGCCCAGGTGGCAAGAGACCCGGAATCTCCACCTTATTCGGGGGAGAGGTTCTCCTATTCCGGGTCGAGGTCTGACAGGGCCGGGCCGGCAGGCGTTCGGCCGCTGCCGGAGTCGGCGGGTCGTCTCAAGATATGGAGAGGAGTCCTGTTGAGCATCCTCACTTTCGGCTTCTACCTTTTTTTCTGGAAACGCCATCAGATGAAGGTGCTGAACTCCTGGCTTGGCCGGCAGGAGCATAGCTTCTGGAAGTGGCTGCTGCTGAGCCTGCTTAGCTGCGGCCTCTACACGCTTTACCATGAATACAAGACGGGACGTGACATCAACGAGATCCAGCGCAGGATGGGTTGGCCGGAAAACCGCGGCCTGGGAATTCTGAGTCTCCTTGCTACCCTGTTTGGAGCCGGGCTCCTGGCGGCCGTTCTTCAACAGGAGGAGATCAACAAATTCTACAGCTTCTCCGAAAATAAGAACCTGGGCTGATGTCGCGTCAGCAAACTTCATTTGGCTGTTCCTGTTCGGCGGAGTTTTCTCCTGGCAGGCAGGACCGGGTCTTTTCCGATATGGTCGCGTCTGTTACCCTGCAGGGCGAACTTGGGTCTTAATTGGAGGTATTGAGAGATGGCTGATTGTCCAGCTTGTGGCGAGAGTCTCGTTGAGGGCGCGGAATTTTGTGACTATTGCGGGGAAAAAGTACCCGGGGAGACCGGCGGCGGTCAAAGCGCCGGCGATTCTTCCTACAGGGATCCTGTGCCTGTTGTGCGAGACGAGGCTTTTGTGGGCATAGGTACGGGAATCGTTCTCACAATTTTGACCTGCGGAATTTACGCCCTGTTCTGGCAGGCCAGGCAATTCAGGGTTCTGAATGCCTGGCTGGGCAGGGAGGAGTACGGTTTCTGGAAATGGTTCCTGCTCTCTATTCTGACCTGCGGAATTTACGGTATTTACACTGAATATCAGATGTCCAACGGCATCATCGAGATCCAGCGCAAGAGGGGCTGGCACATCAACCCGAACCTGGGAGCGATATGTGTCGTGGTTTCGTTTTTTGGGTTCCCCATAGCCTCGATGGCCATCCAGCAGGAAGAGATCAACAAGTTCTATAACCCATCCTAGTGACGAGCGATGTTGACTCACACACGCCTCGCAAGGCTGTTTCTTCTTGGACTGGGAGGGGTGGGTCTCTACATGGCCTTCTCAAGTTCTTCCGGCGAAGAGCTGGCCATCATTCCCTGTCCCTTCCGCCTGGTCACCGACCTCGAATGCCCCGGTTGCGGCATGACGCGTTCCTGCCTGGCCCTGGTGCAGGGTGAGTTTGTTTCCGCATGGAACTTCCACCCTTTTTCCTTTTTCCTGGTGGCCCTGGCGGTCGGCGTGGCCTTTTTTCCGACCGCCAGCAGGTCTCTCTGGAATCGTCTTTCGCCAACGGCTCGCGGGTTGTTTTTTTTCAGTCTGGCGGCCCTTTGTCTTGGCCGCTGGATTGGACATTTTTTCGATTAGATGCCCTTTCGCGTTAATGCGTGAAGATGCATTTTCAGCTATCATAGCCGGATTGGCCTGCACGGCTTTTTCCCCGCATCCTGATCAGTTCATGGAGCCTGACCATGTTTTTACCTTCTATCGATGTTGAGTCGCGGCGATTTTTCCTGGCGCTTTGTTTTGTCGCCGTCTTTTTTCCCCGGGCCGCTCTCGAGGCTGATTCCTCCGGCGAATGGCCGCAGTGGAGGGGGGCTAAGCGTGATGGGAAATCTACCGAGACAGGTCTTCTGAAAAAATGGCCGGAGGGCGGCCCGAAGCTGCTATGGAAGGCTGAGGGAGCAGGGGCGGGGTATTCAGGCTTCTCGATCTCCGATGGTCGTCTCTACACCATGGGCAGCTTGGAATCCGAGGAAAAGCTACACGCCTTTGAAGTAGCCACGGGCAAGCTTCTGTGGAGCGTCAAGCTTGGCGATCATTTTAAGAGTAATCGTGGGGGTGGCCCGCGCGGTACTCCTACATTGGTCGATGATGTGGTTTATACCCTCGGCACTAGTGGTTTGCTTGGCTGTTTCAAGGCAGTCGATGGGGCCGAGGTCTGGAAGCTTAACGTCTTTGAGGAATTTGACTCAAAGAATATCAATTGGGGTATTGCTGAGTCTGTTCTCATCGAGGGCGACCTGCTGATCTGTGGCCCAGGGGGTGAGGATTCGGCGGTGGTTGCCCTTGACAGAAAGACAGGTGAGACCGCTTGGACCTCGAAGGGACAGAGTGACAGAGCCGGCTACGCCTCGGCTGTCGCCGCCACGATTGCAGGCAAGAGGCAGGTCATCCATTTCAATCACAGGGCCGCCCTGGGTATATCGGTCGCAGATGGAAGTACTCTCTGGCGATACACCAGAGTCAACAACGGGATCGCCAATTGCGCTACCCCGGTGGTTGCCGGGGACCACGTCTTCCTGACCAGTGATTACGGAGCGGGTTGCGCTTTGCTCAACCTGAACCACATCCCCAAGGAGGATGGGGATGAGTGGCTCAAGCTTGATTTTGTTGACGCTAAGTGGACCTCGGGAAAAGCGCCCGTGGGCTATGGCGAGAGCGCTATTGGCGAAAAGGAGGGGACCATCGTTGGCGAAAGCTTCAAGGGTAAGCCACTGCTCTTTCGGAGAACCTTTGCAGTTGCTCAGGAGTTGATTGATTCAAAGGCCGCTTTCAAATTGTCGGTTGCATCTGATAATTCGGCGACGGTATGGATTAACGGCCAGGAGGTTGACAAGGAAGATGTTGATCACGAGCCATTGTACTGGAATCGTATGGTCGAGGTTGCCGCGGAGATATTGAAGAAAGAAGGCAACCTGATCGCGGTTCGGGTGAACAATAATGGCGGCTCAAGCGATGCCTTTCTCGATCTGCAACTCGATGCCGAGGGGGTTCCTGCGCCTGTGATTGCAGCCTCAAGCGATGGTTGGAAGTATACGGTCGGCGCTGTCACTTCCGGCGCTGCCAAGCAGGTTTATTCAAACAAGGATCTGCAGAATCATCACGGGGGGGTCATTTATCTTGATGGCAAGATCTACGGGCATTCCGGGGGCAATTCGGCTCTTCGGCACAAATTTGTCTGCATGGATTTCAAGACCGGCAAGGTCCTCTGGGAGGGAAAAGGTCTTGGCAAGTGCTCGATCGTCTGGGCCGAGGACCTGTTCTACTGCCTGACTGAAGATGGCAAGATGGGAATAGCGAAGATCAGCCCCGCCGGCTATGAACTCGTGAGTTCGTTTGTTTTCAAGAAGTATAAGCGTTTCAAGACCGGTGGGATTCGAGAGGATGAACCGAAGCCCTGCTGGACGCATCCGGTGGTCGCAGGCGGCAAGCTCTTCCTGCGCGACCAGGACAATATCTTCTGTTACGACATCTCGGCGAAGTGATCTCCGGGAACCGCTGGGCTTCAGCTGACGAGGCGCCCTTCTGAGATCTCCACCGTTCGGTCGGAGTGCCCTTCGACCCTCGCGTCGTGCGTAACCAGCAGTACAGACCCGCCGTCGCTGGCGAAGGCTGAGAGCTGTTCGAGCAGGCTCTCGGCGTTATCACGGTCGAGGTTGCCGGTCGGCTCATCCGCCAGGATGAGCTTCGGGCTGTTAAAGAGCGCCCGGGCCATCGCGGCGCGTTGTTTCTCTCCGGTGCTGAGTGCCGCGGGCACGTGGCGCGCCCGGTGAGTGAGCCCGAAATGCCCCAGCAACTCCTCGGCTCGTTTCTCGTCCCCGGCCCCGGTCGCCAGTGAGGCCGCGAGGATGTTGTCACGGACATCGAGGTAGGGGATGAGATGAAATTGCTGAAAAACGAAGCCGATATTTTCCGCCCGGAAGCGGGCCCTGCCATCCTGACTCAGAGAGTAGAGGTCGGTTCCCGAAACGCTGACCGACCCGCCGCTGGGCTCGAGGAGCCCGCCGGCCGCCATGAGGAGGGTCGACTTGCCGCAGCCGCTGGGACCTCGCAAGGCGACGAATTCGCCGTCGGCTATTTCCAGGGTTACGTCGATGACGGCATGGACCTCCTCGGCCGCGTCCGGAAATGATTTGCTGAGATGGTCTACCGAGAGGGCGGCTGTCATTTGTTCAATTTCCGGAGCCTTTGCGCGCGATCGCCGAGCCGGTCGCCAGGACAACCAGCAGGAGGGCGCCCAGGGCGATCACCAGGGTCCGGATAAAATCAGGCCCGGGCGCCGTGCTTTCCTCCCCGGTATTTTCAATCTCAGAGACGCTCTTCGCTTCGGGAGCGGCGCCGGGTGTCTCTTCTACAGGGACCGGGTCGATGGTCACCTCGCTGTAGCCAAGCTCGAATTCTTCGAAACCGCCCAGGCCGGCCAGCTCCTTCGGTTTCTTCTTTTCCCCCTTGATGCTGCGCAGAACCTCCGGATCGAGAGGGTCGAAGCCCAGTTGGAGGGTCGCCATGGAGCGAATCTCCGGGCTCCAGGTGAGCGGGACCGCCTTGCCGATGAGCCAGACCGGGGAGGTCGTGCAGGAGCAGCTCCTGCCGAGCATCTCGAGCAGCTCGCTCATTTTTTCCTTGTCGAGATTCTCGCCCTCCAGGGTCGGCCCGCGGGTCTCTCCCCGGCCGGCGAGCGCGAGGGCGCGCGCGGGTCTTTCCTCTTCGCCGTCGGGGGCGGTAAGACCCAGGCTCCAGAGAACGATCTCTTCCTCCGGATTCTTCGGATCAAGGGTGAGAATAAGCGGAGCCGTATCGATCGATTTGTTCAGCTCGGTTTTTCTGCCTGTGATCGCCTTTGCGGCGGCTTCGATGTCGGCGAGGGCCGCGGTGTTGCGCTTCTCGTCGGTGCCGGGCATGAAGAGAATCACGCACCAGTGCTTGACGAGCTTTTCCTGCAATCCCCTTCGGATGGGAGATTCCGCAATGGACCCCATCCGCTCCATGACGGCGTCGAGCGGTTTCTCGGAGATGTCAACCTGGCCGAGGTCGAGGGTGTCGCCCGATGGCGAGACCAGGATGGCCGCCGGCAGGAGAGAGTCGTCGCTGTAGCGCTCCTGGAACTCGGTTCCCACCTCGTTTTTTTCAGGACCATCAAGCTCTACGACCCGGGCGACGACGTTAGAGTCCCGCAGCCAGGCCGCGGAGGCGGTCTTGACCGCTTCGCCAAGCTTGTCGTTTCCAGGGATTGTCGAGGTCGAGAGGAAGACCAGCCGGAAGGGAACCCTGGAGCCCCGCCCGATAAAGGCTGAATCCCGGATGGAGTAGGGGCAGGCCGTCAGGATGGTGGCGCAGAGGAGGCAGGTTGCCCCAGCGATCACTGGCAGCAGCAGTCTCAGCGTTTTCATGGGGTCACCATCTGTATTCGAGTTCTTGAAGCGCCGTCAATTCATCGAGGCGGAAATCTATTTCTCCCCAGCGGTCATATTAGCGGTTTACCTTCGTCTGTGCCACATCAAGGGGTGGTCATGTATTGTACCCGGGGGGCGGGCTGTTCTATATTGGTTCGTCCAGCGGCCCTCTTGCGCGGCCGGAACTATTTGAGAGGAAAATGACTTTATGAAAACCAGCAGAGTTTTTCTTGGTTCCTTCCTTCTGGTGATCGCGATCATCTACCTGATGACACGAGGCGGCAGCCAGGGAGAGAGTATCGGTGAGTTGCACCTGTACTGTGCCGCGAACATGCGCAGGCCGCTGGAGGTACTGGCAGAGCGTTATGCCGAACAGTACAAGGTTACCATCGAGGCGGACTACGATGGCTCAGGGAGTCTCCTGGGAAAACTGCAGGCCGAGGGCGACAGTGCCAGGAAGGAAAAACGCGGTGATCTGTACCTGGCTGCTGATGACTCCTACATTCTCAAGGCGAGAGACAAAGGGCTTGTTGCTGAGAGCCTGCCCGTTGCTTACATGCATCCGGTCATAGCTGTTCCGAAGGGGAACCCGAAAAATATTTCCGGTGTTGCTGATTTGCTCGGTGCCGGCCTCAAGGTGGCGATCTGCAATCCGGACCAGGCGGCGGTGGGCCGCAGTGTTCGCAGGGTTCTCAAGGAAAGTGGACAGTGGGATCGTCTTGAGAAGAAGGTGACGGTGATGAAGCCGAAGGTGACCGATCTCGCCAATGACGTGAAGCTGGGAACGGTGGATGCGGCGATCGTCTGGGACTCGACGGTGGCAATGTACCCGGAGCTCGAAGAAGTACGGGATCCGCTGCTGTACAAGGAGCGTGTGAACGTTACTCTTGGCGTCGTGAGTTCATCCCGGAACCCCTCTATGGCGTTGCGTTTCGCCCGCTTCCTCGCTTCTGAAGACGAGGGCCTGCCGGTCTTCAGGGAATTCGGCTTTAAAACGCCCGAGGGTGATCCCTGGGAAGAGAGGCCGGAGTTGGTTGTCTGGAGTGGCGGAGTGAATCGGCTGGCGATCATGGAGACCATCAAGGAGTTCCAGGAGCGTGAGGGCGTGGCGGTCACCACCACCTACGGTGGTTGTGGATCTCTAACTGCCCAGATGAAGACGATCTGGGAGAAGCCGGGTTTTCCCGATGTTTATTTCGCCTGTGACCGGGTCTACATGGACAACGTCAACGAGTGGTACCTCGCGAGCGAGGATGTCTCCGAGACGGATATGGTCATCCTGGTCCCGAAGGGCAATCCGCGCAAGGTTCGCGGCCTCGAGGACCTCGGCGCTGATGGGATACGACTCGGGGTTGCCGACCCCGTCAAGAGTGCCCTCGGGCGCCTGACCGTCAACCTGCTGAAAAAGTCAGGGTTGTATGAGAAGGTCTACAGCAAGGTGGAAACCAAGGCCGGAACCGCCGATCTCCTCGTCAACCAGATCGTCGTTTCAGGTGGTACGAGCCTCGATGCGGTGATCGTCTATCTCGCGAATACCGCCAAGGTTCAAGACAAGGTGGCCATTGTGAAGATCGATCATCCCGCCGCCCTGGCCAGCCAGCCCATAGCCATCAGCCGCATCTCAAAACGCTCTCAGCTTGCACGGCGCTTTATCGATAAGATTCTTTCGCCCGCCTCCCAGGGGCGCTTCGAGAAGGTGGGCTTTCGCTGGCATGCGGGGGGAAAGGAAGGTAGCGAGTGAGTCATCCGGAGGTTACCAGCAGGGACTCTGATGTAGAGAAGGCCGGTTCGCCGGGCGGGAGCACCTCGCGCTGGTTTGGCAACAGCGGCTTTCTCGTCGCCCTTATCCTGGTTGGTTCCTTCTACGTGATCATGCTCCTGGCGATGCTGGCGGCGGACCTGACCTGGACCACGCCGGGGGATTTCATCAAGGCCCTCTCTTCCGATGAGATCCAGTATTCGATTCGTCTGAGCCTGATGTCCTGTACCGTCGCGGCGATCCTCTCGGTCTGGGTCGCGGTACCGATCGGCTACCTGATGTCCCGCTTCAACTTCTTCGGCAAGGGGTTTGTCGATGCCATACTCGACATTCCGATCGTCCTGCCGCCGCTGGTGGTCGGGCTCAGCCTGCTCGTTCTTTTTAGTACCGCTCCCGGCGTCTGGGTGGAGGAGCAGTTCAAGGCGGTCTTCGGTACGGGGATCACCTACCAGATTCCAAGTGTCGTGCTCGCCCAGTTCATGGTCGCCTGCGCCTTCGCCGTGCGCACCATGCGGACCACCTTTGACCAGATCTCGGTGCGGCAGGAGGATGTAGCCCTGACGCTGGGTTGCAGCCGTTTCCAGGCCTTCTGGCGGGTCACCCTGCCGGAGGCGCGCAACGGGCTGATTACCGCGCTGACTCTTGCCTGGGCCCGCTCGCTGGGCGAGTTCGGACCGATCCTGGTCTTTTCCGGGGCGACTCGCATGAAGACGGAGGTTCTGCCGACCACGGTGCACCTTGAATTGACCACGGGGGACCTGGAAGCCGCCGTGGCGGTTTCGATCCTCATGGTGATTTGCGCGGTCGGAGTGTTGTACGCGATCAGGCACTTCGGCAGTGACAGGGCCATGGGGCGGGTTATCTGAGACCATGATATCAGTCAAGAATCTCAACCTGTCGGTAGGGGAGTTCACTCTCGAGAATGTGAGCTTCGAAGTCCCTACGAGGTCTTACTGCGCGCTGATGGGCAAGACCGGTTGTGGCAAGACCACCATCCTCGAAGCGGTTTGCGGTCTGCGTAATGTTGACTCCGGAAGCATCATCCTGATGTCACGGGAGGTTACCGGCCTGCCGCCGGCGGAGAGGGGGATCGGATTCGTTCCGCAGGACGGCGCGCTTTTTTCCAGTATGACGGTTGAGGAAAACCTCGGCTTCTCGCTGGCGGTGAGAAACAGGCCGAAGGGAGTTGTCGCGGAGCGCGTGAAGGAGCTGGCGGAGCTCCTTGGCATAGCCAAACTTCTCCAGCGGAGGATCCAGGGTCTCAGCGGAGGTGAAAAACAGCGGGTAGCCCTTGGGAGGGCGCTGGCCTTTGAGCCCGGCATCCTCTGTCTTGATGAGCCGCTCAGCGCGCTCGACGATGATACGAAGGCGGAGCTGGTCGATTTGCTCAGCAAGGTCAGGGAGGAAACCGGTGTGACGACGCTTCATATCACCCACAGCCTGCAGGAGGCGCGGTCTCTCTGTGATATGCTGCTGGTGATGGAAGGAGGCGAGGTCAGGGAGTTGCCGGTGGAGGGCGAGGAATGAAGGTGAAGATTCGCTATTGCGGACAGCTCAAGCAGGCCGCCGGCTGCGCGGCGGAAGAGGTCGACCCTGGAAGCGGGCTGAGCGCCCAGGAGTTGATCGCTGGCGCGGCGGCGAGGCATGGTGAGCCGCTCACCGGTTATCTGCTCGATGAGAGCGGACGTCTGAGGCCGACGGTGCTGGCCTTTGTGAACGAAGAGCAGATTGACTGGGAGACCCCGAGGCCGCTGGGCGACGGAGACGAGCTGGTTTTCATGTCGGCGATCGCCGGCGGTTGAGCCGGTCGAGGTAAACGGACCCGGAAAAATGATCGAACCCAAATCACTCACCGACGAAGAGCGCGCTGTCTACGAGTGGCAGATGTGGGTCCCTGAATTCGGCGAGGAGGGCCAGGAGAAGCTCAAGGGCGCCTCGGTGCTGATCTCCCGCATCGGCGGCCTGGGGGGAGTGGTCGCCTACGAGCTCGCCGCCGCCGGGGTTGGACGCCTGGTGCTGGCGCACGCCGGCGATGTGAAGCCCAGCGACCTGAACCGCCAGCTGCTCATGACCCACGATGGTCTCGGCAAGTCGCGGGTCGAGTCGGCGGCGAGGCGGCTCCGAGAACTCAATCCCCGCCTTGAGGTTGAGGCCGTGGCTGAAAACATCAACGAGGGCAATGCCGCGGCGCTGGTCGGGAGCGTCGACCTGGTGGTCGATTGCGCGCCGCTTTTCGAGGAGCGCTTCCAGATGAATCGGGAAGCGAAGAGCCAGGGCAAGCCGCTGGTGGAGTGCGCCATGTACGAGATGGAGGCCCAACTGACGACCTTCCTTCCCGGAGAGACCCGCTATCTGCACGAGCTCTATCCCGAGAAGCCCGAGTGGTGGAAGCGGGAGTTCCCCGTATTCGGGGCGGTCTCGGGCGCGGTGGGCTGCATGGGAGCGATGGAGGCCATCAAGGTCATTTCCGGCATCGGCGAACCGCTCACCGGTGAGCTGCTGGTCTTCGACCTTGGCGAGATGCGTTTTCACAAGATGAAGCTCGGCCCATCCTGAGTGCCGCTGTGAAATCACCAGCCATGAAGGTGCGAATTCTCCAGGCCGCGTGCCTCCTTCCCCTCGCCGGGCTTGGCGCGTTGTTTTTTTTCAATGCCGCCTTCGGAGAGGGAGTCAGCCGGGCTTTCGAGTTGCTCAGCTCGGGAAATCTCGCCGGCCTCGAGCGCTGGGCGCGGGATACGGGAGCCTGGGCTCCTCTCATCATGGCCGGCTTGATGGTCCTGCAGGCCATCTCGCCCATCCCGATCCCGGCGCTGCTGGTGACGATTACCAACAGCTTCCTTTTCGGGCCGCTGCTTGGCGGTCTGCTGTCGATCCTGTCGGCGAATGTCGCCGCCATGGTCTGCTTCTCGATCGGCCGGCTCTTCGGCGAGCAGGTCGTTGAGAGGTTCGTCAGTGAGACGACGAAGGAGAGAATCGATCAACTGGCAGGCACCCACGGCACCAGCGCGGTTTTCGTCGCCCGTCTGGTACCCATCGTGCCGTTCGACGGGGTCAGCTATCTTTGTGGGATAGGGCGTGTTCGGGCGGCGCCTTTTTTCTTTGCCACCCTGCTTGGCCAGGCTCCTGCGGCGATGACTTATTCCTGGCTCGCCCAGGAGGCGGCGGCGGGTTTGAAGGGAGAGCGCGATCCGTGGCTCGTCACCGTGACCATCGCCCTGTCGGTGCTTGGCCTGCTCTGCTTCAGCTGGTGGGTTCGCGGCATCCTGCGGGGCCGCCGGGAGGTTGAAGAGGCCGCCGGTGACGAGCACGCGGGCGGCGAATCCTAGAGCTAGTTGGACTTCAACTCGCCGCCTTGAGTATATTGGGTTGATCACACCTAACAGGAGGATGGCAGCATGCAGGGTTCCATGGACAGGCGCGGATTTCTATCAAAGAGCGCGAAGAGCGTGTTCCTGATGTCGGCGGCCGGCTCCGCCCTGACCGCGCGCAATCCCGTGGCGGCTGTCGCTCCCAGCGACAAGGTGCGGATCGCGGGAATTGGCTCCGGAGGCCGGGGCTCGAGCCTCGTCTCCGGCTTTCTTGATCACAAGGAGGTCGAGATCGCGGCGATCTGCGACCTCGACCCTTCGCGCGGTGGTTCTCTCGTCAAGCATTGCGAGGGCCGCCAGGGAAAGAAGCCTGCGCGAATCCTCGAGTACAGGAAGGTGCTCGATGACAAGAACATCGATGCGGTCATCAACGCCACCCCGGATCACTGGCATGGTCCGCTGACGGTCTTTTCCTGCCAGGCGGGCAAGGACGTCTACGTCGAAAAGCCGCCCTCGCATAACGTCTGGGAGGGCCGCAAGATGGTCGAGGCCGCCAGGCGCTACAAGCGGATCGTCCAGGTCGGCACCCAGAATCGCAGCGCGCCCTACGTACAGAAGGCGCTCGAGTTCATTCGCGGCGGCGGCATCGGCGATATCAAGGTCTGCAAGGTCTTCAACATGAAGAACGGCGGTCCCTACAGGGAGCCGCCCGCGGGTACGAAGCCCAATGGCGTCGACTACGACACCTGGCTCGGTCCAGCGCCGAAGCGCACCTTCAGCCGGGCGCATTTTCACGGCAGCTGGCACAAATACTGGGCCTATTCCGGCGGCGACATGGCTGACTGCGGCGTCCACCAGCTGGACATCGCCCGCTGGCTCTGCGGCGTCGATTTCCCCTCGGCTGTTCACGCTTCCGGCGGCAATTTTGTTCACAAGGATGACAGCGAAGTTCCCGATACCCAGATCGTCACCTACGAATTCGAGAAGATGCTGATGACCTTCGAGCTGACCCATTGGGCGCCCTATATGCGCAAGACCAACGGCCAGACCCGAAACGGAAGCGTCCATCCCTTCTGGCCGCAGAACGCGACCCGCATCGAGTTCTACGGCACGAAGCAGCTCATGATCCTCGGACGCCACGGCGGCGGCTGGCAGGTCTTCACCGGCGATGGCAAGGTTGTCGAGCAGGTGTACGGCCGCTTCCCGGACCCGCCGCACAAGGCCAACTTTATCCAGTGCATCAAGAACCGGAAGCTGCCCAACGCCGACATCGAGGAGGGTCATCGAAGCGCCGTTCTTGTTCACCTCGGCAATATCGCCTACCGGGTGGGGGGACGAAAGCTCCACTTCGACAAGACGACCGAGCGTTTTCGGACTGACAAGGACGCCAACGCGCTCATCAAGCGCGAGTACCGCGAGCCCTTCGCGATTCCCGAGAAGGTGTGACCCAGGCGATGGAGCCCAGCAGCTGAGCATGCCGCGCGACACAGACATCAGTGTCAAGGGAACGACTCTCTACTACCTGCCGGTAGAGACGCGGGTGCCGCTCAAGTTCGGGCCGGAGACGCTCTCGAGCGTTACCTGCGCCCGGGTCGAGCTGACGGTTGCCGATGGAGCCGGGCGTGCGGCCGCCGGTTGGGGAGAGACCCCTCTGAGCGTGCAGTGGGTCTGGCCGAGCTCGCTGTCCTATGCCGAGCGCCACGAGGCGCTGAAAGAGTTCACCGAGCTGCTGGCGAAGAGGTGGGCGGAGTATCCCGCCAGCGGCCACCCGCTGGAGCTTGGCAGGGATTTTCAGCAGGAGGTCCTGGTGCCGGAGCTCGGCCTCTTCAACGAGGCGCGCGGCGATTCCGAGCCCATGCCCTGGCTCGCGGCGTTGGTCTGCTGCTCGCTCTTCGACCTCGCGCTCCACGATGCCTACGGTGTTCTGCACGATGTTGATATTTACAGCACCTACAACGCGGATTTCATGAGCCGCGACCTGTCGGGTTTCCTGGTGGACGCGGATGGGTCGAGCGCCGTTTTCGAGGGGAAGTATCCGGCTGATTATCTCGTCGATGAGCCTCCATCGAGCCTCGCGGCCTGGCACCTGGTCGGGGGCAAGGACCTGCTCTGCGCCACCGAGCTCGACGGCTCCGAACCCGATGACGGCTACCCGGTCCTGCTGGCGGACTGGATCGAGCGCGATGGCTTAAGCTGCCTGAAGGTCAAGCTGCGCGGTGATGATGCCGCCTGGGACTACGAGCGCCTGGTGAGCGTCGGGCAGCTCGCCCTCGAGGGGAGCTGTCCCTGGCTGACGACTGATTTTAACTGCACGGTCAAGGACCCGGAGTATGTGAACGAGATTCTCGACCGCCTCAAGAACGAGCACCGGAAGATCTCCGATATGATCCTCTACGTCGAACAGCCCTTTCCCTACGACCTCGATAAGTACAGCATCGATGTGCACAGCGTCTCGGAGCGCAAGCCGCTCTTCATGGACGAGAGCGCCCACGACTGGGAGCTTGTCGCCCGCGGCCGGGAGCTCGGCTGGACGGGAGTGGCGCTGAAGACCTGCAAGACCCAGACCGGGGCGCTCCTGAGCCTGTGCTGGGCGAAGCAGCACGGCATGGACCTGATGGTGCAGGACCTGACCAACCCCATGCTCGCCCAGGTGCCCCACGTGCTGCTGGCCGCCCATGCCGGGACGATCATGGGGGTCGAGACCAACGCGATGCAGTTCTACCCGGAGGCATCGCTGGCCGAGGCGGCGGTTCACCCCGGGCTCTACACCCGCAGAGGCGGCGAGGTCGAGCTCTCTACCCTCGGGGGGCCGGGCTTCGGCTACGGAGTTGAACGGATCGCCCGCGAGTTGCCGGAGCCGGTGGCGCGTTACGGCTAGCCCGCTCCCTCTCTCCTTGCCCCATCTTGAATTTTCAGGGCCACTAGGCGACAATGGCTCATCGGCGGTTAAGACCCCCATTCATTTAGAGATATGATTCGATATGACGACAGGCACTGACGATTCCGGCTGCAAGATCTCCCGCTACAAGGGCCACGAATACGAGGTTCCGGACAAGACGCTGGTCTGGCAGTTGACCGGCAAGGGTTTTGAGAGCTTTCACCTCGAGGAGATCGACGTTCCCGTCATGGGACCGAAGGACATTCTCTTTCGTTCCGACTCCAACGGCATCTGCTTCTCCGATGTGAAGATCGTCAACACCGGCCCGGATCACCCTCGGCTCGAGGGCTACGACATGGCTCGCGACAAGGTCGTTCCCGGCCACGAGATCTCCATCACGGTGGTCGGCGTCGGCGAGGAAGCGCAGGAAAAATTCCAGGTTGGCGAGCGCTACATCGTGCAGGCCGACATGCTCGAGTACAACACGGCGGTGGGCTACGCGATCTGGGGCGGCATGATCCAGTACGGCGTCTTTGACGAGCGCGTGCAGGAGTACCTCATCAAGATTGAAGAAGACATCGCCTACTCCCAGGCCTCGCTGGTCGAGCCCTGGGCCTGTATCGAGGCCTCCTACCAGCGCTCCGACCTGCAGCCCGAGGACCGGGTCTGCTGGGTGCTCGGCGGCGGCGGTCCGATGGGCCAGATGCACCTGATCCGAACGATTGTCCTCAAGGAGCAGGGCGAGGCGCCCGGCATCGAGGTGATCCTTGTCACCGATGTCAGCGATGAGCGCCTCGGAGCTGTCAGCAAGCGCTACGGGGAGCGGGCGAAGGCCGCCGGCATCGAGCTGCTGTGCTGGGACCCGCGCGATGAGGATTTCGATGACAGGATGAAAGAACTGGCTCCCGGCGGCATCGACTACATCGTCGCCTGCGCCCAGATCGCCGCGGTGGTCAACGATGCCCGGCGCTTCCTCAAGCGCTACGGGGTCCTGAATCTCTTCGCCGGTCTCAAGCGCGGAGAGGGAGACCTCAACCTCGGCGATATCCACTACGACCAGCACACCATCACCGGAAATTCCGGCAGCCGCATCGACGACATGGAGAAGGTGCTCCGTCTCACCGAGCAGGGACGGATGGACACCAACGCGTCGGCCGGAGCGGTGGTCGGTATGAAGGCCTGCTCCGAGGGAGTCCAGGCCGTGGCCGAGGGGAAGATCACCAACAAGACGATCCTCTACCCCCAGCTTCCCGACCTGCCCCTGACCCGGATCCAGGACCTGCCGGAGATCGTCAAGTTCTCCGCCGATGTCGCGAAGGAGGTCAGCGAGGGACTGTGGTCGCAGGAAGCCGAAAAAGAAATGCTCGATGACCTGCTGAAGATCTGAAGAGCCCCTCTACGAGTGAAGGACGAGTACATTGCCTGACGAGAAACAGTCCCAGGAGAGCCAGTCCCTGAATTCCGGCGGTCCGCTGAGCGGGCGTGTTGGTGTTGTCACCGGAGCCGGCAGCGGTCTTGGCCGCGGTATCTCTCTCTTCATGATCGAGGCGGGAGCCACCGTCGTCGGCCTTGATGTCGACCGGGAGGCGCTCGATGCGACCAGCGCTGAGCAACCAGCCGGAAGCTATCTGCCGGTCTTTTGCGATGTGACGGATGAGAAATCGGTCGAGGAGGCCTTTGAGAGCGCCGTCTCTTCCACCGAAGGGATCGACTACCTGGTTAACGCCGCCGGGATCGCGCCGGCCTACCCGCTGGAGGATTTCCCCCTGGGCGCCTGGCAGAAGACCCTCGATATCAACCTGACGGGCTATTTTCTCTGCGCCCGCGAGGCTGTGAGGATCATGAAGAAGCAGGGCTCGGGCGGCTCCATCATCAATATCACCAGCAAGTCGGGGCTCGAGGCGAGCAAGTCGAACTCGGCCTACAACGCCACCAAGGCCGGTGAGATCCATCTCATGCGCGGCTGGGCGATGGAGCTCGGCGGCGACGGGATCCGGGTCAACTGCGTTGCTCCCGGCAACGTCTTTAAGGGCTCGAAGATCTGGAACGAAGAATACATCGAGGCCTGCGCGAAGAAGAAAGGGATCAAGCCCGAGGAGGTCATCGACCACTACACCGCGCAGTCGCCGCTGGGCAAGGAGATCGAGCCCGAGGACGTCGCGAGCGCCGTGGTCTACCTGCTCTCCGATGCCGCCCGCCGGATCACCGGACAGGTTCTGGTCGTCGATGGCGGCCAGGTGATGGTGCGCTGAGCAGAGCCCGGTTACAGGGAAACGTGAGATGAGCTGGAGAACCGAGAACGAAGGCGGCGCCCTGCGTGTCGTGGTGACGAAGGATCTGCCCGGCGAGCGCTGGGTGGAGGTGCTCACGGCCGCCGGCTGCGAGGTCGTCATCTCGACCTCGCGCGACATCCTCTCTGTCGATGAGATCCGCGAGGCGATGGGCGAGCGCTGCGATGGAGCGATCGGCCAGCTCACCGAGCCCTGGGCGGAGGAGCTCTTCGAGGCGCTGAAGCAGGCCGGTGGTAAGGCCTACTCCAATTACGCTGTCGGCTTCGACAACGTCGACCTGGCCGAGGCGACCTCGCGCGGTATCGCTGTCGGGAACACCCCCGGGGTGCTCACCGAGACGACCGCCGAGATGGCCGTCGCTCTCACCTTCGCCGCCGCGCGTCGAAGCGGCGAGGCCGAGGTCTTTCTGCGCGCGGGAAAATACGATGGCTGGCTTCCGGATCTCTTTCTCGGCAAGCGTCTCTGGGGCGGAACGCTCGGGATTGTCGGCGCCGGGCGGATTGGTTCCGCCTACGCGAAGATGCTGGCGCCCGGCCACGAGCTCGACGTTCTCTATTGGGATGTTGAAGCTCGGCCCGAGCTCGAGAGTTTCTTCGAGGGCTACTCGGACCTGAACGCCGCCCATGGCGGTCGGAGGCTGAGCTGCCGGAGGGCGGAGAGCGTCGAGGAGCTCTTTCGTGAGAGTGACATCATCAGCCTGCACACCCCGCTCCTGCCCGAGACCCGCCACCTGGTCAACAGCGAGAGCCTGGCGTTGATGAAGCCGGACGCGGTGCTGGTGAACACATCGCGAGGTCCGGTGATCGACGAGGCGGCTCTTGTGGAGCATCTCAGGGCCAACCCGGATTTTCGTGCCGGGCTTGATGTCTTCGAGAAGGAGCCGGCGATGGCCGAGGGCCTGGCTGAGATCCCCAATTGCGCCATCGTTCCGCATATCGCCAGCGCCACCACCTGGACGCGCGAGGGCATGGCGACGCTCGCGGCCTGCAATGTGGCGGCGGTGCTGCAGGGCTACGGCTGTGAAGACAGCGGCGAGATCGATCATTTTCTCGAGGGGGACGTACCTCAGAAGGCTCCCTCGATTCTCAACGCGGCGGAGCTCGGGCTCTGAGCTGCCGGGCGCTCCTGTGGTATGCTGTCAGGCGGTCTGAAAAATCCGGATAACCAGCGAGGGTCTGATGATGAAGAAGTTTCTCACTCGTGGAGTTCGCGCCGGCTGGTGTGGAGCTCTTTTCGTTTCGTTGTTCCTTGTGACTGTCCGTGTCGAATCGGTCGAGCTCGTCGTCCGTGCCGGAGCCAACGCGCGCGGGGCTGTCCCGGTTTCCTGGGAGCTCGGCAAGCTCTACGGTGATTCGAAGAACTTCTCGCTCTGGCAGGTAGACGGCGGGAAGGAGAAGCCGGTGGCGGTCCAGCTTGACCCGGACGCGAGGCGCGTTCACTGGATCGTCAGCGGAATGAAGGCTGGCACCTCCCGTAGCTACCGGCTCCTGCCCTCCTCTGAGAGAAAAGCCGGAAGCGGTCTCGGCAAGGGAGTCGAGTGTGTCAACGATGGAAAGAACCTGCTCTTCAGCATCGGTAAGAAAAAAATCATCCGGTACAACCACGCTGTCGTCAAGCCGCCCGGCAAGCCGGATCCGGCCTACGACCGCGGCGGCTACATCCACCCGGTGTGGACTCCCTCCGGCAAGCTTCTCACCAACGACTTCCCGGCCAACCACAAGCATCACCACGGGATCTGGTTTCCCTGGACCAACACCGAGTTCGAGGGCCGCCATGTGGACTTCTGGAACAGCGGCAAGAAGCAGGGCCGGATCGAGGTCGTCAAGCTCGACGGCTTCGGCGGCGGGCCGGTCTTCGGCTGGTTCAGCGTTCGCCACAGGTTTCTCGACCTGACGGCTCCCGGCGGCGCGAAGCCGGCGCTCGAGGAGACCTGGAAGGTGAAGGTCTACGCCATCGGCGACCACTTCCTCTTCGACCTCGACTCGACCCAGAAATGTTCCGGCTCAAGCCCGCTGAAGCTCAATAAGTACCGCTACGGCGGGCTCGGCTTCCGCGGTTCCCACGAGTGGGAGGGGCCCAACGCCTTCTACCTGACCAGCGAGGGCAAGACACGCAAGGACGGCCACCACACCGCCGCGCGCTGGTGCGAGATCTACGGCAAGCTAGAGGGCGCCGTCTCGGGCATCTCGATTCTCTGCCACCCGAAGAATTTCAGGGCGCCGCAGAACATGCGGATCCACCCGGGCGAGCCGTTTTTCAACTACGCGCCGTGTCAGAACGGGGATTTCAGCATCGCGCCGGGGAAGGACTACGTCTCGCGCTACCGTTTCTACGTTCACGATGGCGAGCCGGATGCGAAGGTTTCCGACGATTTATGGGCCGACTACGCCTCGGTTCCGAAGATCGAGATGAGAAAAAACTGAGAGAAATCGACCGGTTTACGATTTTCAAGGGATCCGTGGTACTTCCCCTGAAAATAAGCAAAATAGAGTCAGAACCGGAATCTTGAAAGGCTGCGAAAAAATGAAAGCGATGTTTATTCAGCTGGCCCTGGTTGTGGGGATCGCGGTCGTCGTGGGGCTGATCTACAACCTCGCCACGGGCTCAACCGACAATCACCTGGGGCTTACGGTGCCCGAGGGGCGCTACGCGAACGCGCTGAATTGTCCCAAGCCTTCCGCGGCGGTCGAGAAAGCCGTTCCTTCTGCTGTCAAAGAACCTTCTCCCAGCGAGCCGGACAATTCACCAGACAATTCACCAGACAATGCGCCAGACAATGCGCCGGCGAAGTTGCCGGCGAAGTCACCAGCCGATGAACCCGAGAAAGCCGGGAGCCCCGATCCATCGGTTTCGGATCCCGGGGAAACTCCTGCGGCTGGAAAAACTCCCAGGATTCTCATCGATGAGGCCTTTGAGGAATGGGAGGTCGGAACTCTTTTTATCGATGCCCGCCGGACAAAGGAATACGTCAAGGGCCACATCCCCGGAGCCATCTCGATCAGTCCCTGGGAGAAAGGCCGCGAAGCGAAGGTCGCCCGTCTTGCCGGGACCGAGCCGCAGGCTGCCCCTGTCGTGGTCTATTGTACCCGCAGCAAGGACTGCGAGGATTCCGAGGAGATCTCATCGAACCTGAAGCAGGTCGGCTTTGAGAATGTAATGGTTTTCCAGGGAGGCTTTCCCGTCTGGCAGGAAAAGAAGAAACCCGTAGTCGAGGGCGAGGAGCCCGGGGAGAGGCCCGGACAATGAAGGAGAAGCTCTTCCATCCAAAGCTGCAATTGCTCGTTCGCATCGTACTCGGCGGAATCCTCGTCTACGCCAGCTGGCACAAGATCGCCGACCCGCCGGATTTCGCCAAGATCATCTACAACTACCGGCTCTTCCCGCCCGCCTCGATTCACATGCTGGCTGTCTTCGTTCCCTGGATTGAGCTCGTGGCGGGCCTCGCCCTTATCAGCGGCATCGGGCTGCGCGGGGGCGCTCTCATGGCGGCGATTTTCTTTTCGTTCTTCATCCTCGCTTTGAGCTACAACCTCGCCCGCGAGTGTCCGACGATTTGCGGCTGCTTCGATACGCATGCCAGCGGCAGGGATCTGACCGTGGATGAAAAATACGCCAAGATGGGCAAGGAGATCGTTCTCGACTGCTGCCTGGTTGTCGCCGCGCTGTACGTTCTGTGTGGGACATTGGGCTGTTGCGGCGCCAGCTCCTGTTCAGGAGCCGTTGCAGAACCCGGCGCTGAAGAACCCGGCGCGGAAGCAGGCGGCTCCGCCTCCTGATTTCCCCGCCCACCGGTCGTTCAGTCCGGTGGGTTCAGCCCCGCCAGGTCGTCGGTTACGAAGAGCCCGTCCTTGCGGATGAGCTCGCCGTCGAACCAGATCTCCCCGCCTCCGTACTCCGGGCGCTGGATGGTGACGAGATCCCAGTGCACCTCTGAGCGGTTGGTGTTGTCGGCATCGTCGTAGGCGTTGCCGGGGGTGAAGTGGAAGGAGCCGGCGATCTTCTCATCGAAGAGGATATCCATCATCGGCTCGAGCACCTTCGGGTTGAAGCCGATGGCGAACTCGCCGATGTAGCGCGCGCCCTCGTCGCTGTCGAGGATCGAGTCGATCTTCTCGGTATGGTTGGCCGTGGCCTTGACGATCTTCCCCTCGCTGAATTCGAGGACGATATTTTCGAAGACGGTTCCCTGGTAGAGGCTCGGGGTGTTGACGCTGAGGGTTCCCTCGACGGAGTCCTTCACCGGGGCGGTGAACACCTCTCCATCGGGAATGTTGTACTCCCCGGCGCAGCCGACGGCGGGGATGTCCTTCACCGAGAATTTCAGGTCGGTTCCCGGCCCCTTGATATGAACATCGCCGGCGTTCGTCATTCTCTCCACCAGCGGCTTCATCTCCTTGGCCATGGCGGCGTAGTCGACGGTGCAGACATCGAAGTAGAAGTCCTCGAAGCTCTCCGTGCTCATGTGAGCCTGCTGGGCCATTCCGGCCGAGGGCCAGCGCAGCACGACCCACTTCGTGCTCGGCACCCTCACCTCGAGATGGACCGGCTTGAGGATGTGCTTCTGGTAGAGCTTCATCTTTTCCTGCGGCACATCGGCCATCTCGGTGGAGTTGTGGGTGCCGCGCAGGCCGATGTAGCACTGGGCCTCCTCCATCATCTGGCGCTCGTGTTTTCCGATGTAGGCGAGCTGGTCCTCCTCGGCGTTCAGGTAGAGCTCCCTGAGCACCCGGTTCTGGCGGGTCTGGCACAGGGCGTGGCCGCCGGCCTCATGGATCCGTCGAAGCAGCACGGCGGTGAACTCCTCGGGGATATCAAAGGTCTCGACGATGACCTTCTCTCCCGCCTGGACTTTGCAGGAATGGCCGACGATCACATCGGCGAGCTGTTTGTACCTGGGGTCTTGCATGGTTGGGTTCCTTTCAGCTTTCTTCTTCGAGTTCGTTGGGGAGGCTGGCGAGGACGCTCTTGTGAGCCTCTCCCGGGATTTCCTGTACGTAACGGGGGACGGCATACCCCGGCAGCCTGCGGCGAAGTGCCGCGATGAGTTCGAGGCCCCTTTCGATGGGCACCTGGAAATGCAGCGAACCCGTCACGGGATCGAGCTGGTGGAGATAGTAGGGCATCGCCCCGAGATTGACCAGCCGCTCCGATAGTTCTGCCAGCAGGTCTGCGTCATCGTTGACATCTTTCAGCAGCACCGCCTGGTTGAGGACCGGGATACCCGCATTGATAAACCTGCGCAGGGCTTCTGTTGTCGCCGTGTCGAGCTCGGCGGGATGATTGGAATGGACCACCACCACGGGAGCGAGCCGGGAGGTCCGCAGGGTGCTGAGTAGCTCATCGGTCACTCGAGAGGGGATGACGATGGGCAGCCGGCTGTGAATGCGCAGCCGCTGCAGGTGGGGGATCCTGTCGAGGCGTTCGACCAGCCTCTGGAGGGCGCTGTCGGTCAGGACCAGTGGGTCTCCCCCGCTGAGTATGATCTCGCGGATGGATTCATCCGATTCGAGCTCCTTGAAGGCCGGCTCCCAGGCCTCCATGCCTGCCGGGGTCTCTCCGTAGGGGTAGTTGCGCCGGAAGCAGTACCTGCAGTTGACAGCGCAGGTGCCCGCGGCGACCAGGAGGGCCCGGCCGTGGTATTTTTTCAGGAGGCCCGGTGCGTGAAGGAAATCCTGTTCTCCGAGCGGGTCTTCCCTGCCTTCTGAAGAGGTTTCCAGCTCCAGCCCCAGGGGCAGCACCTGGCGAAGGAGCGGGTCACCCGGGTCGCCGGGCCTCATTCTCGAGATAAACTCCCTTGGAACGGCGAGCGGGAAAAGCTCCACCGCCTTTTTTGCCCCGTCCAGCAGGCCTTCATCGAGCTGCAGGATTTCGATGAGATCCGCGGGGTCGCGGACCGCCCGGGCCAGCGATTCCTTCCAGGAAGGGGTCGCTGTTACCGGATCGCTTTCAAGGGTGGCCCTTTGGCGGGAGTTCGTGATATTCTCCATGCTCGTTCGGGGGAAGGTTCCTTCGTTCGAGGTACAGGTATCTTTGCGGAGCTAAAGGTACTTACGATTTTTGCAGAGTACAACAGGCGATTTCGAGCATGGCGACAACATACGGAACCAGTGATTTCCGCAAGGGCCTGCGGGTTGAGTTTGACGGTGACCCCTACCTCGTGGTTGAGTGCGAATTCAGGAAGCCCGGCAAGGGTTCGGCGATCTATACGCTGAAGGTCAAGAATCTGCTCAACGGCAGGGTGCTCGAGAAGACCTTCCGCAGCGGTGACTCCATCTCAGGCGCTGATTGCCACGACCAGAAGATGCAGTACATCTTCAACGATACGAAGGACTGGCACTTCATGGATCCCGAGAACTACGAGCAGTACGCCGTCAGCAAGGAGCAGCTTGGAGATCTGTGGAAATACCTGGTCGAAGAGATGATGTGCGAGGTTACCTTCTACAACGGCAACCCGATCACCGTGACTCCGCCAAACCATGTCGAGCTCGAGGTCGAGTACTGCGAGCCGGGCGCCAAGGGCAATACGGCGACGAACGTCACCAAGCCGGCCAAGGTCCAGACCGGCGCCGAGATCCAGGTGCCGATCTTCATCAAGATCGGCGATGTGCTCAAGGTCGACACCCGAACGGGCGATTACATTGAGCGAGTCCACAGGTAAGAGCGGTGGAGAGCTCCGGGGCGCCGCGGCCGAGGCGCTCAGGCTCCGGGCCAGGTTGCTGGCGAAGGCGCGGGAATTTTTTTCCCAGCGCGGCATTCTCGAGGTTGAGACGCCGCTGCTTTCCCGCGGCGTCGTGGTCGATCGCCATCTGGATCCGCCGGTGTGCCGCTACGGTTCCGCCGCCGGGGGAGGAGAGAAGCTCTACCTGCAGACCTCGCCGGAGGCGGCGATGAAACGACTGTTGGCGGCCGGGCTGGGGGCGATCTACCAGGTCGCCCACGCCTTTCGCGAGGGCGAGCGCGGCAGGCTGCACAATCCGGAGTTCACCATCATCGAATGGTACCGGCCGGGACTCAACCATCATGAGCTCATGGACGAGGTGGGAGCTCTCGTCAGCCTTCTTCTGCCGGAGCACTCGAAGGATGGCGGTTGGGAGAAGCTCAGCTATCGCCAGCTCTTCCGCGATCGTCTCGGCATCGATCCGATGGAATGCGGGACGGGGGAACTGGGCCAGGCCGCGGAGAAGCTTGGAGTGGAGCTCGAGGGCGAGTTTGACTGGAAAGACAGGGATGCCTGGCTCGACCTGCTGTTGTCGACGAGACTGCAGGAGGATCTCGGGAATGAGCGCCCGGTTTTCGTCTACGACTACCCCGCCTCCCAGGCGGCGCTGGCGCGGCTCTGTCCGGAGGAGCCCCGGCTGGCGGAGCGTTTCGAGCTCTACATCGCCGGCATCGAGCTTTGCAACGGTTACCACGAACTGCTTGATGCCGCCGAGCAGCGGACCCGTTTCGAGAAGGCCAATGACCAGCGGCGAAGCGATGGGCGGGAGCCGCTCGCGCCGGATGAGCGTCTGCTGGAGGCGCTCGAGTCCGGGCTGCCGGAGTGCTCCGGGGTGGCCCTGGGCTTTGACCGCCTGGTGATGCTCGCTCTCGGGGCGGATTCTATTGACGAGGTGCTGCCCTTTCCTTTCGAGGATGTCTGAGGGGGCGGCTTGCCAGCGCGGCAGGAAGCCCTTAGCATGTTGCCCTTGCGTCAGTAGACAGGAGCTTTCAGCATGAGTGAGATCAGCATTCGTCCAGCCACTCTCGATGACCTCGGCACCATCATCGATTTCAGCGCCCGGCTTGCCGCTGAGTCCGAGGGGATTGACCTGGACCGGGAGGTTCTCGCTGCCGGTATCGGCTCCGCCCTGGAGGATTCCTCCAGGGCGCGGTATTTCCTCGCCGAGACGGCGGGGAAGGTTGCCGGCCAGTTGATGATCACCTACGAGTGGAGCGACTGGCGCAACGGGATGTTCATCTGGATCCAGAGCGTCTACGTTCGGGCGGAAAACCGCCGCAAGGGCGTCTTCAAGGCGCTGTACGACCATGTCATCGAGTTGGCCTCATCGCCTGGCTATTGCGGCGTGCGTCTCTATGTTCACGATGGCAACACCTCGGCGCGCGAGACCTATCTGCGTCTTGGAATGGTGGAGCCGGGCTATACCGTTCTCGAGACTCCCGATGAACTCAAGCACGAGGATGAGTCGTGAGGGTTCTCAGGGATCTTTGCGAGCTCTGAGCTCGCCGAGGATCTTCTTTGCCGGCTCGTTGTCGGGATTCAACTGGAGAGCCTCCTCGAGGTACTCGATCGCTCTCGGGGAATTCCCGAGCTGGAGGAAGAGGAGCCCGAGGTTGTGGAGAACGCTGCCCCTTGTCCGTTCGTCGTCGCCGCAGAGCTCGAGGGCGCGTTTGAGGATGGCCTCAGCTTTCTCCTGGTCGCCGGCGGCGGCGTGCAGTACGCCGTAGAGCTCGACGACGCCGGCGTTCGTAGGCTCCTGGGCGATGACCCTCTGCATGCCGGCGATTCCCCGCTTCGGCTTGCCGAGACGCAGGCAGATCCTGCCGAGCTGTATGGACAGGTCCCTGGTCATCCCAGGTTTGTCGCGTGAATATTCAAGAGCTTTTTCGAGGTGTCCCGCGACCTCGAGCGGATTGACCTGCAGCTTCGGATTCATGGCGAGACCGGAATGGTAGCCCAGGAGGACGTCCTGGAGGCTCTCGCCCGGTGAGCCGGTCACCAGGCGGCCGATGCGGGTTCCCTGTTCGTCCAGCCAGTCATCGGTTGAGCTTGCGAAAGAGTTGTGGAGCTTGTCGAGATGGGTGATGATCTCCGCCGCTCTCTGGAGCATCGTCGCCTTCTCGTCCCTGGAGAAGGAGGCGATCTTGTTCTTGTCAAGGCTGCTGAGTCCCCAGCGATTGAGATCGTCCAGCAGCTGTTTGTGGAGCACCTTGGCAAGCTCAAGGTGCTGGAAGGCCTCCTGGCGGATGCGCGAGGCTGCCAGCTTTTCCTCCCCCAGCGCGAAGACCCAGCTCTTGTCCGGGCTTGAGTAGCCGGCCAGTGTCAGGTTCCTGTAGGCGTCAAATTCGTGGCCATACATTCCTTTTGGGCACTCGAATTCGAGGATGGGGGAGCTGTCGGTATTGAGGAGCCCCTTTCCCGTCCAATGGTTCATGTCAGCGGCGTCCATACGGTAGTGCCTGAGCAGGCTCACTGCGTCGACGATTCCCAGCCCGGCGAGGTCCGAGCGAAATCCCGGGTTCTCAAAGAGAGCCTGGAGCCGGGCAGCATCGAGCCGGATCGAGCTCTTGCTGCCGATCAGCAGGCAATCGTAGCCGAGATCCCAGAGTTGCGCGTGCTTATCAAAGACCGTCGTGAAGGTGCGGACAACGGTCTTCAGATCTTTTTCGCGCAGGTTGATCTTGTGGATCCACTGGCAGATGATCCCGTCATCCGCGAGGCGGTCCCTGCAGATCTGAAAGAATTCCGTGGTGAAGAGATTGCCGATCCCGGCGATCCAGGGATTGGAGGGCACCGAGGTGATGACATCGTAGGCCTCGGTGGTGAATTGCAGGTGGTTGCGGCCGTCTCCAATCACGTTGCGCACCTTCGGATGGTTGTCGAGGGCTCCTCGATTGGCTTTTTTAAAATACTTTTTTGCCGCCTCGATAACCTCTTTCGAGATCTCCAGGTTGTCGATCAGCCGTACGGGGTAGGTGGTCAGGGTGCCCAGCGTGACCCCGCCTCCAAGGCCGAGGGTGAGAACGCGTTGTGGGTCCGGGTGCAGGATCATCGGGAGATGTCCCGCCATCACCTGGTGCGGAAGGTCCTGGGTGTAGCTTCCATCAGGTTTGACGGAAGCATCGGCCTTGCCGGAGATTCGCAGGGCGGTTGTCCCCAGCAGGCGATGTTTGACGACGGTTACCTCGGCATGAAGTCCAACCTTATGGGACTTGATCTCATTGGTCCTGATGGTCTCGTCGATCAGCTCCTCCATGGGCAGGACAACATTGTTTCGGCGGTCCTTGTAGTAGGCGCCTTTGTAGTAGCTGTAGGCTCCGAGGCTCATGATGGCCGGGTGCCAGTAGTCGCTGCGGCTGTCCCAGGCATGGGGGCGCATGGCCCACAGGGGCATGAGAGACAGCAGGATGAGGGCCGCGGCCGCGACCCTCGGCAGGCTGAACCCCCTGGTCGCGACCCAGGTCAATGCCAGCCCCACGATGAGGTTCAGCGCGGCGCTGATGTAGAGGGTGTGAAAGATCTCGCCAAAGAGCGGGACGAAGAGGAAGCCGGCGGCCAGGGTGCCCAGGATGGAGCCCATCGTATTGGAAAAATAGGCCGAGCCGACCGCGTCTCCAACTTTGTCGAGCGCCAGGGTCCTGATCTTGCTGACCAGCGGGAAGACAGTTCCCATCAGCAGCGTGCAGGGAAGCACCAGGCAGGCGACCATCCACAGCTTGATCCAGAGAAAACCTTCGTAGCTCGGCTCATCCACCTGGTCGAAGAGCCGGGCGCCCCAGAGGGGAAAACGTCCCAGTGCCGGAATCGTGGCGGAAACGAGGAGCCCCTTGACCGCGATGATCAGTCCCAATGCCAGGATCGGTCTCTTGAGGCGGTCGACCAGCCAGCTCATGAGCGCTCCGCCAAGCGCGATCCCCAGGATGAACAAGGTCACGATGAGGCTGAAGGCGTAGGTGCTGTTGCCGATGGTCGGAATGAGGGCCTTGGTCCAGGAGATCTGCAGCAGCATATTGGCGAAGCCGGTGACGCCGAAGCAGAAGACGCAGAGGCGGACATTGAAAGGGAGAGGGGTTTTTTCTATAGCGTCGCTGTCTTCCGGGGTCTTTTCCGCCTGGGGGGCTGGTGTCGTCGCATCGAGCCCTCTCGCCGCGTAGATCACCACGACTCCAATGACCACGTCGATGGCTACAGCCAGGGCGGTCGTTCCCCAGAGTCCGAGAGTCGCGATAGCGAAGAAGCCCGTGAGGGCGGCGCCGAAAAAAGCTCCGAGGGTATTGACCGTGTACAGTCCACCGATGTTCATTCCCACCTTGCTCATGCGCGTGGCGAGAAATTTTGCCAGCACCGGGAGGGTGGCTCCCATGCAGGTTGTCGGTCCCAGGAGGACAATGACGCAGAACAGCAGCCTGCACAGCAGCAGCGGCAGGGCCTCGGGGTTTCCTTCCCAGGGCTGGTAGAGGCTGGCGAAGAGAGGTTCCGCCAGGATGATCAGCAGCGGCACAAGGAGACAGAGGAGGCCGACGGCGAGCACCAGGATCCCGTAGAGACGCAGAGGATTTTTCGAACGGTCCGCGGCGCGGCCTCCGAGATGGCTTCCCAGCGCGAGACCGCCCATGAAGACAGCGACGACCGCTGTGATGGAGAAGTGCGTATTGCCGATCACCCCGCCCAGCATTCGCGCCCACAGGACCTGGTAGAGCAGACCGGTGGCGCCGGAGAGAAAGAAACAGCTTAAGGCCAGTGCTCGTAGTGGCATTCCCATTCGCCCAAAGGTTACCGTCGTTCAGTCCATCGCGGGACACCGACAGTTTACGGTTTTTCGGCGCTGGCGAGAAGGAGGAGCCTGTTGAGCCGGTGTTTTTACTCGACCACGGCGCCTTCGGAGGCGGAGCCTACGTGGCGGCCGTATTTCCCGAGTACCCCGCCGCTATAGCGTTCCTTTGGCTTTTTCCACTTCGCCAGCCGCCTCTTGAGTTCCGCTTTCGAGACCACCAGGTCGAGCAGCCGCTTCTTCGCATCGATCAGGATCGTATCGCCATTTTTGACCAAGGCGAGAGGTCCTCCTTCGTAGGCCTCCGGCGCCACGTGTCCGATCATGAAGCCATGGGTTGCTCCTGAAAACCGCCCATCGGTGATCAGCGCCACATCGCTGCCGAGACCGGCGCCCTGGATCGCCCCGGTCACATGCAGCATCTCGCGCATTCCCGGGCCGCCCCTGGGGCCCTCGTAGCGGATGATGATGACATCGTTTGGTTTGATCCGGTCTTTCTTTACGGCCGCGAAGGCATCCTCTTCACGGTTGAAGACCTTGGCAGGACCCTTGTGGATGGACTTCTCCTGTCCCGAAAGCTTGATCACGCAGCCATCGGGCGCCAGCGAACCTCTCAGGATCGCGATCCCCCCGGTCTTCTTCAACGGCTTGCGCGCGCTCACGATGACCTGTTGACCTTTTTTCGCCTTCGCCCTGCGGGCCTCGGCCCCCAGGGTCCGGCCGCTGACGGTGAGCTGGTCTCCGTGGATTTTCCCCGCCTTGAGCAATTCCTTAGCTACCAGGGCCATGCCGCCGGCCTCGAACATCTCCGGGCCGGTGTAGAGACCCCATGGCTTCAGGTTGGCCAGCACCGGCGTCTTGCGGGAGATCCGGTCGAAGTCATCGATCCTGAAGCGGACGCCCGCCTCGCGCGCCACCGCCAGCAGGTGCAATACCGCGTTCGTCGAGCCACCGGTGGCCATGACGCCGGCGACCGCGTTTTCCATCGCCTTGCGGGTGATGATTCGGCTCGGGGTGATTCCCTTCTTGAGCAGCTTCATCACCAGCTTGCCGGTCTCGATGGCGATCTTTTTCTTGCCGCGGTGCTCCGCCGGGACATCGTTGAAGCCCATCGGCGAGACGCCGAGCATCTCAAAAGCCGTGGCCATCGTATTCGCGGTGAACTGGCCGCCGCAGGCGCCGGCTCCGGGGCAGGCGTGGTTCTCGATGGCCTTGAGCTCCGCCTTGCTGATCTTGCCGGCGTTGTAGGCGCCGATCGCCTCGAAGGTGTCCTGGATGGTGAGGCGCTTCCCCTTGTACTCACCGTAGTTGATGGAGCCGCCGTAGAGCATGACACTCGGGATATCGAGCCGCGCCATCGCCATGACCATGGCGGGAATCGTTTTGTCGCAGCCGGAGATCGTCACCAGGGCGTCAAACATATGGGAGCGCGCCACCAGCTCTACGGAATCGGCGACCAGGTCGCGGCTTACCAGGGAGCCCTTCATTCCCTCGGTTCCCATGGTGATTCCATCGGTAACCGAGACGGTGTTGACCTCGATCGGGGTGCCGCCTGCCGCCTTGACGCCGGCCATGACCTGGGAGGCGACCTCGCGGTGGTTGAAGTTGCAGGGCATGGTGCCGATCCAGCAATGCGCAACTCCGACCTGGGGCTTCGACAGGTCACGGTCGCTGAATCCGATCGCTTTCATCATCGACCGGGCTCCGGCCCGGTCCACGCCGTCCAGTATCACTTTGCTCTTGTGGCGGGTATCAAAGCTCATTGCTTGTCCTGGCTCCGGATTAACATGTGGTGGAAAAGAGCCATTGAAAAGCGATTCTGGAAAAAATCAAGACCGCCTCGCTGGCACGATCCCTCTTTCAGGCTGGATTTTGTTGCCAGCTTCGCTTATTCCAAAACAGCCGGGCGGGGTCTCTCTGGTCCCTGTTGAGGCCCAGGAGGGTTTCTTCGGCCGGTTTACAGGCTTTTATCGGTTCTCCCGCCCGGTGGCGGGAGGCAGGTCGTTGATACCGAGCACCTGCATCCCCGGTTTCTTCGCGATGCGGAATACGACAATGCGAATCCTCTTCATCAATGAACGGGTCGATTACTCTAACGCGACCTCCTATTCACTCGACCTGGCCACCGCTCTTGCAGAGAGAGATCACGAGGTGCAGGTCTGCACTGGCGGAGGAGAGTTGCTCGAACAGTTCCGCGAGCGCTCCATCGAGACGTACGAGGTCAGCTTCAACATGCTCTCCATGTACAAGCTCATGGGCTACCTTCGTAAGTTTGATCCGGACCTGGTTCATGTACAGAGCTTCAGGAGCTATGAATTCGGCAGAAAGATGACCTCTCGACTGGAGAAGCCCGTGATCCTGACCGTTCATACCCGTCCAGATCCAGGTGTTCGAAAGCTGAGAGACAGGCACCTTTGCGGGACGATCGCGGCCAACGAGGTTATTCGTGAGGGGCTGGTCAATGAGCTGCATATGGACAAGAAGCTGGTGCGGGTGATCAACAGGGGTATCGATCTGGCCGCCTTCCGGCCGGGTATCCGTAACTACTGGAGCCCCGAAGATGAGCGGCTCCCCGTGGTCGCCTGCGTCGGGCAGCTCAGCGAGGAGAAGGGGCAGCACCTGCTGATCCAGGCGGCGAAGCTTGTTCTCGACCAGGGGATCGAGGCTCACTTCGCGATTGTCGGTGATGGGGAGACGGCCGCCTCGCTTCATAATCTCGTGAAGGAGCTCGGGCTGGAGCTCAACGTTACCTTCTCGCCGCATATCTCCGGGCGGCAGGCTCTCTACGGGCTCTTCGACATTATGGCCATGCCGGTCCTGAGAGGGGGGGTCGGAGTCGGAGCTATCGAGGCCATGGCCATGGGGAGGCCGCTGATCACCACCGGCCTGGGCGAGATGCTTGATCTCGTGCAGGATGGAGAAACAGGCCTGCTGGTGCCTGAGGGAGATGTCGAGGCGCTTGCCGCGAGGATCCTCGAGCTTATCAGGAATCCCGCCGAGATCGCGCGGCTGGGAGAGAACGGACGGAAGTGGGTTGAGAGGGATTTCATTCTCGAGCCCATGGTCGATGATACGCTCGAGTTCTATGGCGAGTGTCTTGACCGGATTGAAGAGGAGAGCGCTATCGAGGTCTGAGAGATTCCGACCCTCTCCTTGCATTTGACAATCTGTCCGCCCGCTGATAATTTTAATCTTTCGAGGGACGTCTCTTCGCGGTCTCCGGCTTTGGAGCCTGCCCGGTTTCAGAGCTCTGTTGTTTCTTCCCTTCGCCGTTTTCTATTCACGATTGCCAGGGATGTTTTGAGTGTCCGCATCTGAAAGGACAGCCGCGGTCGTTATTCCAGCCCGCCTGGGCTCGAGGCGATTCCCCCGAAAGATCCTGGCCCGTGAGACAGGCAAGTACCTCATCCAGCATGTCTGGGAGCGCGTGGTTGATTGTCCACGTGTCAGCAGGGTGGTTATCGCGACCGATAGCGAAGAGATTGTCGAGGCCTGCGCGAGCTTCGGGGCCGAGGCGCGGATGACCTCCGCAGAGCACCGCTCCGGGACGGACCGGGTCGCCGAACTCGCGGAAAATCTTGGCGAGGACATCATCGTCAATGTCCAGGGAGATGAGCCTTACATTTCACATACAGACATTCTTGCCCTTCTCGAGCTCTTTGATGGATCCGCCGCGGGTGATGGCGAGCGTGCCGGAACAGTCATGGCTACCCTGGCCGCGGAACGTAGAGATTCCGAGGGTTTTCACGACCCCAACGTGGTCAAGGCTGTTGTAAGCGCCGATGGAAGAGCCCTTTACTTCAGCCGCGCTCCGGTTCCCCTGGATCCCTCTGAAGAAGGCGCCGGGCCGGTCGACTGGCTGCAGCATATCGGGATCTACGCCTACACCCGGGAGTTTCTTCTCTGCTTCGCGGCGCTCGAACCGACGGCGCTCGAGTGCCGCGAAAGGCTCGAGCAGTTGCGGGCGCTTGAGAATGGCTACACCATTAGAATTGGAAAAGCGCGGGGACAGCATATGGGAATTGATACCGAAGAAGAGTACACTCGTTTCGTCGAAGAGGAGAAGCGGAGGAAAGAAGACGGCCCGGTCTCGGAAGGGTCGTGATGTGAGTAATTGGTTGGTGGTGTCAGAAGAAGTTTTGAGGGCCGGTATGGTTTTAAGTTGCCGCCGGCAAGAGTGATTTAATGACTAAGTATATATTTGTTACTGGAGGGGTGGTTTCCTCGCTGGGCAAGGGACTCACCTCCGCCGCCATCGGTCTTCTTCTGGAGAGCCATGGCTTTAAGGTCGCTCTCCAGAAGCTGGATCCTTATCTCAACGTCGACCCCGGAACCATGAGTCCGTACCAGCACGGTGAGGTCTACGTTACAGACGATGGGACTGAGACGGACCTGGACCTCGGCCACTATGAGCGTTTTACCAGGGCCAAGCTGACCAGGGACTCCAACTACACCACGGGCAAGATCTACAACGAGGTGATCTCCAAGGAGCGGCGCGGAGACTATCTCGGATCTACGGTGCAGGTGATTCCCCACATCACCGATGAGATCAAGAGATGCATTGGGAACATGGATGATGGCGAGGCAGATGTCATCATCAGCGAGCTCGGCGGAACGGTTGGTGATATCGAGGGGCAGCCATTCCTCGAGGCGATCCGGCAGTTCGGGCTTGAGAAGGGGCGTGAGAACGTCATGTTCATCCACCTCACGCTGCTGCCCTACCTCACCGCCTCGGGCGAGGTCAAGACCAAGCCGACCCAGCATTCGGTGGGCAAGCTTCGAGAGATCGGTATTCTTCCCGACATCCTGGTCTGCAGGACCGAGAAGGAGATGGAGGAGGAGCATCGCCGGAAGATTGCCCTGTTCTGTAACGTGCCGGTAGACGCGGTGATCGAGGAGCGTGATGTGGACCACTCGATCTACGAGGTTCCGATGGTTCTCAGGGAGCAGAAGCTCGACAGTCAGATCCTCAGCCACCTGCAGCTGCCGGAAGGTTCTGGAGACCTGGCCGAGTGGAAGACGATGGTCGATATCGTCTGTAACCTGACCAGGACGATCGAGGTGACCGTTGTCGGGAAGTACATCGAATTAACCGATGCCTACAAGTCCATCTACGAGGCGCTTACCCATGCCGGGATCGCGCACAATGTCGACGTCAAATTTCGCAAGGTAAGCTCCGAGGCGGTTGAGAAGGAGGGGGTCGAGGCTCTGCTGGAGGGCTCGCAGGCGGTTCTCGTGCCGGGAGGCTTCGGCGACAGGGGGATCGAGGGCAAGATCAGCGCGATCCGTTATGCCCGGGAAAATTCGATTCCCTTCCTCGGCATCTGCCTCGGGATGCAGTGCGCCTGCATAGAGTTCGGCCGCAACATCATGGGGCTCGAGGGAGCCCATTCGAGCGAATTCGATAAGGATACGCCGCACCCGGTCATCGACCTGATGGAGGATCAGAACGATGTTACCGAGAAGGGCGGTACCATGCGGCTGGGAGCCTATCCCTGTGACCTGGCTGATGGAACGATTGCCAAGAAGGCCTACGGAGCGGACCTGGTCCATGAGCGGCACCGTCACAGGTACGAGTTCAACAATTCCTATCGCCAGCAGTTCGAAGATGCGGGCGGGGTTTTCTCCGGTCTGTCTCCTGATGGGAACCTGGTCGAGATATTTGAATTGCCCGACCATCCGTGGTTCGTTTCCTGTCAGTTCCATCCGGAGTTCCAGTCGCGGCCGGTTTCGGCCCACCCGCTCTTCAGGGATTTTGTAAGGGCGAGCCTGGTTTGTTCGGGAGCCCTGGAGAATGACAACTCAGCTGAAAAACTGAAGACCGATTGAGGCGAAAATGACCGACGAAGAAAAAAACGACGACCCCAAGATCTTTGTAGACGAGGACTGGAAGCAGAAGGCGGAAGCTGAAAAGAAGGCTCTCGAAGAGGAGATTGCCAGCCAGGCTGAGGAATCAGCCGAGGCTCCCGCTGAGGGAGAGTACGACCTGCCGGCAGCGTCTTTCCCCAGCCTGCTGCAGGAATTCTCGACCCGTGCGCTCGTTTCCCTGGGAATGATTCAGAACCCGTTTTCCGGTGAGGCCCAGGTTGATCTGAAGGCCGCCGCCTACTCGATTGATATGCTGGCGATCCTGCAGGAAAAGACCGCGGGTAATCTCGAAGAGAACGAGAGCGCCTACCTTGGCCAGCTCATAGCCCAGCTCCGCGAAGCCTTCCTCAAGGTGTCCGCGGCGGAGGGAGGCGCCGAAGAGGGCACCGCTCCCGCAGGCGAGAGTCCCGCGGAGTCAGCGTCGGAGGAGGAAGCTGCTGCTCCCGCTGAAGAAAGCGACTCTGAAAAAGGCGACGCCTGAGTCCCGGCTCAGGTGGGAATCTGGTCGAAGAGCGTGAGTCCCA
>Ga0163108_10000140_pt1 | contig 52941 bp, 45 predicted proteins | sample Fk1155metaG_FD_109644 | JGI IMG/M metagenome (GOLD analysis project Ga0163108, IMG submission 109644) | Marine microbial communities from the Central Pacific Ocean - Fk160115 155m metaG | ecosystem: Environmental > Aquatic > Marine > Oceanic > Photic zone | place: The Central Pacific Ocean...
CTGACAAATGTTATCAATTCCCTATATGATTTTCCAGATATAGATGGATGTATTTCATCCAGACTGTCACAGATAGTTTCCACAATCTTGAGGTTTGATATTTCAGATCGGCCTCCAATATTATAGGTCTCTCCTAGTATTCCGTTTTGAAGTACGGAGATTATGGCAGTGCAGTGGTCCTCCACATAGAGCCAATCACGGATGTTATCTCCTTTACCATACACAGGAAGAGGTTTTTCATTGAGACAATTAATAATCATTAATGGAATAAGTTTTTCGGGAAACTGATAGGGACCATAATTATTTGAACAATTTGTGATCAATACAGGTAATCCAAAGGTTCTGTACCATGCTCTGACCAAGTGATCTGATGATGCTTTGGCTGCAGAATAGGGTGAACTTGGATCATATGGGGTATTTTCTGTAAATGATCCTGTTTTCCCAAGACTACCAAAAACTTCATCAGTGGAAATATGATGAAAGAGGAATTCAGTAACAGAATTTTTGCTTAATGATTTATAATATCTAAGTGATTCTTCAAGAAGTGTGAATGTCCCAATAATGTTAGTGTTAATAAATTCATCCGGTCCATCAATGGATCTATCCACATGGCTCTCGGCAGCAAAATGAACAAGACAGTCTGGATTATGATTCTGAAAAAGACTGTAAACTAACTTAGCATCTGTAATATCACCTTCAATAAATATATAGCGGCTGTCAGAATTAAATTCTTTTAGATTAGATGTACTGCCTGCATAGGTCAATTTATCCAAATTTATAATGTGTTTTACATCTGTATTTTCAAGAAGGTATCTTATAAAATTTGAACCGATAAACCCACATCCTCCAGTAATAAAAAATATTTTAGGCTTCATACACCGGTAAATATTTGTCTGAAATATTTTTTAATGAAGGAAGATTTAAATCCTTTTTTGACAGAGTTGGATTAGATATCTTCCAATCTATACCTATTTCCGGATCATCCCACCGGAGCCCATATTCGTCTTCCTTATGATAAATATTTGTACACTTATATTGAAAAATAGCGGTATCAGACAATACGGAATACCCATGAGCAAATCCTTCTGGGATAAACATGGTCAGGTGATTTTCATCTGAAAGAATTGTACTATAATAATGACCGAAGGTGGGAGAGCCTTTTCGTATATCCACAGCTACATCATAAACCTTTCCAAAAGAAACCCGAACCAGTTTTCCTTGGGGATATTTGAGCTGGTAGTGAAGTCCCCTTATTATCCCCCTATCAGATTTTGATTGATTTCCCTGAATAAAAGATGTAGGCAAATTATAATTTTTCATTATATCACCACGAAAGGATTCAAAAAAATATCCCCTTTTGTCCCTGTGTATGTGGGGCATAATCAATAACAATCCAGGAAGAGATATCTCCTTAATTTCCATAATTTGTATTTCTAATTTTTATAGGGCAATCGCCCTACGTTATCAAATATAATACCTGCATTTTGAAATTCATGCATATTCAAGATATTCCTAGTGTCAAGGACTACAGGTGCACTCATCAGCGTTTTTATTTTATTAGCATCTATACCTCTAAATTCATTCCACTCTGTAAGAATAACCATTCCATCAGATTTTGATACCGCTTTTTCCCAAGATTTTTCATAAATAATATCAGGAAATAATTTAGAAAAGTTTGTGCCTCCCTCCGGATCATAAGCAGATACTTTTCCACCCCCTTTGAGAATAGCTTCTGTCATTGAGATAGCCGGTGATTCTCTAATATCATCAGTTTCAGGTTTAAATGTTAATCCTAAAATAGCAATATGTTTACCAATAAAATTACCACCCAGAAGGAATCTCAATTTATCGATCATTCTTTTTTTCTGCAACTCATTCGCTTTGATAGCTCCTTCAATTGTATGCATGGGCGTCTTTTTCATTTTAGCCAGGGAAGCTAACGCTTTTATATCCTTTGGAAAGCATGATCCCCCAAAACCAGGGCCAGCATGTAAAAATTTCGGGCTTATCCTACCATCAATACCCATAGCCCGGGCTATAGTGTGAACATCTGCATTTACCGCTTCACAAAGATTCGCAATTTCGTTTATATAACTTATTTTCAAAGCTAAAAAGGAATTGCTGGCATACTTTATCATTTCTGCTGACTCAATTGTTGTATAAAGCATAGGAGTTTCATTGATGTAAAGAGGACGATAGATATCTTTCATCACCTCAATTGCATTATTTGAAGATGCTCCAAGAACAATCCGGTCAGGCCTAAGAAAATCTCTGACCGCTGAACCTTCTCTTAAAAATTCAGGATTGGAACAATAATCAAAAGTTTGATCTGTTTTAGACCTGATCGATTTTACTATTTTTTCTCCAGTACCTATTGGGACAGTACTTTTCGTACAGATCACTTTATAATCATTCAAATTATTCGCGATGGTGTCAGCTACTGAATATATTGCCGTTAAATCCGCACTACCATCTTCAGCTTCTGGTGTCCCAACAGCAATAAAAATAATCTCACTATTTTTTATCATCCTCTCTATTTCAGTTGAAAACAATAGTCGACCAGACTGGACATTCCGTTCTATTAAATCCTTTAACCCTGGTTCATAAAAAGGGATTCCCCCTTGATTCAAATAAGAGATTTTTTCTTCGAGGATATCTACACATGTAACTTGGTGACCAAAATCAGAAATCCCGGCACCACTCACTAACCCTACATATCCAGTCCCAATAATAGTTATTTTTTTCATTTATCTGATTTTATATATATTAATGAAATTATAAGAAGCCAAATTTACGACGGAGACCCCATTCCAAAGATAAAATGGAAATTAAAATAACTACAATCCACCATTTCTCAAAAGGCCGAGTTTTATTGGTTTCAGTCATTATTGTAATTTTCGGGTCGAGCTGTGAAATCATGCTATCCATATTTGCCCAGTGGTAATATTCTCCCCCAGTCTCTCCTGAGATATATTTCAAAAGTTCTTCATTTAAATATACTTTATTCAATTCAACCTGACTTTTTTCCACATAGAACTTTCCTTTCTGGTCATAGGTACCTGAATTATCTTTGTATTCAACAATATATTCATTTGTCCCGGGAAAGGATGCCCACAAAGATCCTTCCCATCTTTCCAATAACGGATTGAATTGTAATTCAGTTGAACTAACAATAGAATCCTTGACAATAATGTAAAATAGGGCAGATTCTCCTTTTGCTGATTCGGAATACCGAATACCGGAAATTTCAATTTCTTCGCCCTGTTGATAATTATTTTTATTCAATCGAAAGTGAAGAGTTTCATTACCACCAGTACGTAACAACCATGAAAATAATCCGCTCAATAATATTTTTGAAAATTCCTTAGATTTTGTTGATGTTAAATTATAATGTAATGCGTGCAAATTTGTGGGAGACCATACTGCCATTCTTACATTATTCGTTTCACCTGTAAGTAAAACAGGGGTATTACCACCGTTTTTAAATGATGCCAAAGGATACATCCACGAATGTTGATGGGTTAGTTGAAGCCCAGGATTTAAAGGAGGAAATTCTAATTCTCTAATAATAAAATCAGGATGCATACTGAATGATCGTATTATTTTTTCCCCCTCTGAAGTCAAAGTCCATTCCGTCAATTTATCTTCAAATATCCAATTAGCATCTTTTAATCCAAAAATTGAAAAAAGTGTAGAAACATATCTTTCTTGAGTCGACGGTCCCGAAAACCATGCCAAACTGGATTTATGTGACCCAATTTTTTTTTTCAAAAAGGAATACCATGATTTTGACATCTGACTCACAGGAAAATTATCCAAAATGATAAGTTCATATTTTTTCTCCCAAAATTCTTTTAATCCGGGACGAAACTCTTTTTTATTCTGAATAAAATGATTCACTGAAGTACGTGGCATCTTGCTTAATATTTTCTTTAATACTCCTGTGTTATATGAGGGGGCACCAGTTAAAATTGCCACATTATATTGATCCTGCAAAATCGAAATACTAAATGAATGTTGATTATTAGCTATGTTTAATTCATCTTCTATTGAAGAGATTCTCATGGTATAAAGGGATTCACCCAATTGATCAGGAGCAAACCCAAACCGAATATTCGTTTGAGACCCTCCTCCTATAACACGAATATATTTTGATCCAATTAATTTATTTTCATCATATAAAGAAACAGTCAAGCGCTGATTTATATCTCCGAAAGATTCTACAGTCCCGATAATTTCAATGACCTCATTATTGATAGCAACAGTAGGAGCATCAACAGATTTAATGGAGATATCCACAAGTGCAGATTTATCCCCTACACCCAAAGAAAATATAGGAATAGAAACATCTGTAACTGATTGTTTTGGATCTATTCCAAGGGTATTCTGTCCATCGGTAATCATTAGATATCCCATTGATGTTTCTGGGTTTTCATGTTCAGCGCTTTTGATAATTTCTCCAATATTTGTGGTTGAGCCAGTTGCTGTAAGTGGTATTTCATTTATTACTGGATAGATGGAGTTATCAAAATGATAAATGGAATGTTTAATATCCTTATTTTTTAGTTTTTCACGAAATGTTGATAAATCTTTGTTCAACCTAATTAGAGAGCTCTCTTTATGATAACCCATACTCATCGAATTATCTACAAAAACACTTAGCTCTCTCTCTCTTTCCCTTTGAATGACTTGAGTAATATTTGGCTGTAACAGGCCTATTAAAAGAATTACAACAAAAAATAACCTTAAGAAGGGTAATATTAAAAACTCCTTCTCTGGTTTAAAAAAAATAATATACCAAATTATTATTGTGACGCTTCCCAGAAGCAGAATCCAAAACCAATAATCTGTTTGATGGAGAAATTCGATAATCATTTATTCATATTGAAAAATCTAGATTCTGAACAAATAAAAGAAGAGAGCACTGTGAATAAATAAAATATTGTTATATAAACTGGATGACTTTACAAGAAAACTCTGAACACCCAAATATATTATTATCATTTTTTGAGATTTTCCATTCTTCTGAACGGATTATTTTATTTTAGGGAGAGATTTGGGAGCACAGAAAATGAAAGGGAAGATTTTTTTCCTGCCATTAGCTTTAATTCTCCTAAATAAGCAACCATTGCAGCATTATCTGTACACAAAGGGAGAGATGAAAAATGTACCTTCGCAGGAGCTAAATGGGTTTTTGCTGATTCCCTTAACATTTTATTTGCACTCACACCGCCCACAATGACACAGCTATTAATAGCAGTTAATTCTAAAGCGATTTTAAGTTTTGTAATCAATACATCAATAATAGCAGATTGGTAACTAGCTGCGATATTATGTATATTTTGATTTTTTTCACCTTCATCAAGGTTTCTAATGTAATAAAGAAGTGCCGTTTTGAGTCCGCTAAAACTAAATTCTAAATTATTTTTACCTAACAAGGCACGAGGGAATTCAATGGCTTTTGAGTCCCCCCCAACTGCACATTTTTCAATCGCTGGTCCACCAGGATATCCTAATCCTAATATTCTTGCCCCCTTATCAAATGCTTCCCCCGCAGCATCATCACGAGTTTCTCCTAACAAATGATATTTATCCTGTTCCATAATATGCCATAATTGTGTATGCCCCCCAGAAACGAGAAGACAAATCAATGGATACGTCAACGCTGGAGTTTCTAAAAAGTTCGAACATATATGTGCTTCCAAATGATTGATAGGAATAAGGGGTGTCCTCAATCCTAAAGACATCCCTTTTGCAAAACAGACTCCTGTAAGCAATGACCCCGCTAACCCAGGGCCCTGTGTCACAGCTATACCCTTTAATTCCGACTTACTTATCGTAGAAGTTGTTAATGCTTTTTGAACAATAGTGTTCAGGTAATATTCATGTTCTCTGGAAGCCAGCTCCGGAATAACGCCGCCTGAAGATTGATGAATCTGTTGAGAATGTATAATGTTTGAAAGCACTTTCCCATTGTGAACAATTGCAGCTGCCGTTTCATCGCAGGAGGTCTCAATCCCCAATACGCTCATTGAGAATCCCGAGTTACTACCAATTCAATGTTTCGTGGTGACAAATCCTGCCATTCAATGACATCATTGGGTATGACAATAGTTGGTGCATAAAATTGTTTTTTCTGTACCCACTGATCTTCAAAGTCTACATATATAACAAAATCTTCAGGATATATATCGGCAATTCGAAACACACCTCCTACCGCCGTAAGGGATACCGTCCTCGGATTTACAAACACTCGTAATCCATCAGGGACACGAGTCACTTGAACAGGGATATCACTGATAATTCGTTCACTGATTTTTTGTATATCAATTTCATAAGATATAGATCTATCTTTGTATTCAATTATAGGGTGCGGAGCGTGGATAGATAAGGACCCATCCCAAACCGGTTCCTTCAATGCTAAAAGCGTTTCTGGTTCTGTCGTTATCCATTGAAGCGAATCAACTAATTCTCTGGGACCGGCAATGTCAATAATATTGGGGGAAATATTAATATCTCCAACCTGGATAAATCCTGGCTCTGAATGGATAATTATTTTGGGAATAACCGGTACAGATTTTACAAGATATTCGTCCAAACTGATCTTAATTTCCAGAGGATAAACAATTTCAAGAAAATTGATTTTCCATGATGAAGGAATAACAACTTTATGTGGGAATCGTTCATAATATTCATTTAAGATAAATTCATATTCTTCTGAAATACGGTCAAGGTCTAAAACTAATTTATAATCATCGTAAAAGTCCTTCAACAGAAATGCTTTCAATAATTCATGGCCTGTACCAGAAAAACGTACCTGAACCATACTGGGGACTTCTTTTTTAAGAGTTTTTTTTGCACTTATATTTCTAACTTCAAGAGGAATATCCATTCGATAGGAGTATTCTTCACTGCTAATCACAAACAGCCAGAGAAATAATCCCAGCCCAAACGAGCCTAAAAATAAATAGTAATTACTGTATTGTTCTCGGTTGAATATTGAGTATCTAACCAAAAATCATCACCAAAAAATAATATCTATTCTGAATCACCCTCAGGTTTTTGTGACTGTATGGGGATTTCTATTTTTTCACCAGCAGGGCTTTCCTGAGTTTCCATATATTCTTTTACAGTATCTATTTTTTCATCTGGAGCGTCATTTAGTTCATCTAAAATCAGGATAATTTTTTTATCATTAGGCTTTACCTCCATTACCACAGCCGTAAGCTCATCTCCTCGTGTGTACTTCTCCATAATCTTTGAACGAACATTTTTATTTTTTCTGCCAAAGGGGATAAAACCTTCAATCTCGTGTTCCAGCTCCAGAATGATACCTTTATCCAAAATATGAATAACAGTACCTTGAACTTCTTTACCCGCTTCAAAATATTTTATATATTCTTCCCAAGGATCATCTTCAACTTGTTTTAATCCCAAAGAAATACGGCGATTTTCCCTAGAAACCTCCAATATTCTAACTTCTATTTCCTGATTCTTTTCTAAAATTTCCTTTGGATGCCTTAAAACCTTTGTCCAAGATAGGTCAGATATATGGATGAGCCCATCAATCCCCTCTTCAAGTTCTACAAATGCACCAAACTGTGTTAAGTTTATAACCTTCCCCTTTTGAAGAGTACCAATCATATACTTTTCTTCGATTGAATCCCAAGGATCCGGTTGGAGTTGTTTGACACCCAGACTGATTTTTCTTTCTTCAACATCAATGGTAAGAACCTGAGCTTCGATCTCATCCCCCATGCTATAATGTTCTGATGGATTTTTGATATGTTTTGTCCATGAGATTTCGGAGACGTGTATTAAACCCTCTACACCTGATTCAATTTCTATGAATGCACCATAATTAGTCATACTTACAATCTTACCTTTCACAGCTGATCCAATGGGGTATTTCTCACTTACATTTTCCCATGGATGGGTAGTTAACTGTTTCAAACCCAGTGAAATACGTTTCTTCTCCTCATCAAAATCTATGACCTTAACTGTAAGTTTTTCATCTAATGTAACAACTTCAGATGGATGGTTCACTCTTCCCCATGAAATATCCGTTATATGCAATAATCCATCTATACCCCCCAAATCAATGAACACACCAAAATCAGTTACATTTTTTACTTGGCCTTCTATAATATCCCCAATGTTAATTTGATCAAAAAGATGTTCTCTTTGTTCCTTTAATTCATCTTCCAATAAGATTTTTCGGGAAACAACTATATTTTTTCTCATCTCGTTAAACTTAACAATTCGGACTTCCAACTCTTTATCTAAATACAAATCGAAATCACGGACTGGACGAATATCAATTTGTGATCCTGGCAAAAATGCCTCAATATCACCAATATCTACAACCATCCCCCCTTTTATTCGACGGAGAATCTTACAGGAAATGATTTCATTATTTTCATATGTCGTTCTTATTCTCTTCCAGCATTTTAGGAAATCTGCCTTGGTCTTGGATAATACCATATTCCCTTTTCTGTCTTCCAGTGTCTCTAAAAATACTTCAATCTGGTCTCCTATACTCGGTAATTTATCTTGTGGAAATTCAGATCGGTGAATGATACCTTCAGATTTAAATCCAATATCTAAAATAATATCATTATCTGTCATTCCGATCACTCTCCCTGAGACCAGTTCCTGTTCATCAATATCTGACAAAGTTTCAAGGTACTTGGATTGGAGTTCGGCAGGGATTTCCTCCTCTACTTTTTCCTGATCCATATCCTCTTTATTGTAAATATTTATATTTTGAAATAATTCAGGGGATAAATAATCAATAGCAGGTGCAGTTTCTTCCGTACTCACTACGGTCTCAGCACTGACTTCATCAGTTTTTTCTTCCGAAGCCTCTTCAAGCAATGATGTTTCCAATTCTTTTTCAACCATTTATGTTTTTCCTTTTTGTTCTGTTTTAATTTTCTCAACAATCATATTAACCTGCTCGCGAAAATCCAAATGTGATGTATCAATTATGATGGAATCTTCAGCTTTTGACAATGGAGAATGTACTCTGGTAGAATCTTTCCTATCTCTACTTTTAATTTCTGTTTCGAGTTCACCAATATCTTTATTCTTCCCCAAATTAAGAAGGTCTTTTTTCCTTCGCTCAGCCCGAATTCTGGAATCGGCAATCATATAGAATTTTAGATCAGCGTTCGGAAATACGACCGTACCAATATCCCGCCCTTCAACAATACAATCTTTATCTGAAGCTAATTTTCGCTGAAACTTTACCATGGCCTTTCTCACCGCCGGTAACGCACTGACTTCACTTACTTTCGCTGTCACTTTAGGATCTCTGATATGTTTTGTAACATCTACCTGGTCTAATTCAATTACAAGTGTCTCCTCTAGATAAAGAATATTTAAATCCAGAGAAGCAAGAAATGATTTTATATCATAGTCGTGTGTCAGCGAAATGTTTTTTTCAAGGACAGCCAATGTTACTGCCCTATACATAGCTCCTGTATCCAAATACGTGAAACTCAATTCCTCGGCAACAGCTTTTGCAGTACTGCTTTTCCCTGTTGCTGCAGGCCCATCAATTGCGATAATCATTACATTTAATTCTCAAAAAGCCGAGAAAGTTACTTTTATCATATTATAAAACCTATAAATAAGACAATTTCTATATAACCCAGCATTTTATTTGGATCTATTAAAAGTTTTCAATTGATTCACCTCAGCGTCATTTAAGTATCTCCACTCTCCACGCGGAAGGTCCCCCAGCGAAATAGGACCGTATTGTATTCTCTTCAAACTGAAAAGGCGTATATTTAAAAAAGAAAATATTCGCCTAATTTCTCTTTTCTTCCCAGTAAAAAGTTTTAAGTGTACGGTACTCCTTTTCTTTACCTTTTTCTGCTTTAACACTTCTGCCCGACCAAAATCACCATCTCCTATGAAAATTCCCTTTGCAATTTTTTGTATCATTTTAGAATCTAAAACATTATCTATTTCCGCTTCATATATTCGTGGGATACGAAATTTCGGATGAAGCAATTTGTTTGACAATTCTCCATCATTTGTCAATAATAATAACCCTGTTGTCATGCGATCCAGTCTTCCTATTGGAAATATCCTATCTTTTGTTTTGACATAATCCAAAATAGTTCTTCTACCTTGTGGATCAAAAGTGGTTGTTACAACCTTTGTAGGTTTATGGAACAGGATTACCTGAAATTTTCTCGAAATAGAAAGCTTCATTCCTTCAAATACGATGTCGTCTTTTTCTGTGACAGGGTGCGCTGGATCTATGATGAGCTTTCCATTCACGAATGTGGTTGCCTTCTGAATCAAAGCGTCAGACTGCCGTCTTGAAGCCACACCGGCATGAGCTAAATATTTATTTAACCTCATAAATATTAGTCTCCCTCAGGAACAGCACCTTCCGAGAAAATATCAACCTGCATCTCATTTGGGAGTTCTTCGTCATCAGTCAAATCAGCGATTTCCTTCAGCTTAGGTATTTCGGATATTTTCCCCAATCCAAAAGCTTCAAGAAAATCATCTGTTGTCCCATAAAGTAGCGGACGGCCAGGACCTTCATCCCTGCCCTTAATACAGATCAGGTTTTTGTTTAATAAAGTTTTTAAGACCCCTGAACAATCAACTCCACGAATTGACTCAATTTCAAAACGATTTGCAGGCTGCTTGTAAGCTATAACTGCCAACGATTCAAGTGCAGCTGTACTCAGATAAAGTTTCCCTGATTTATTTAATAATCTTCGAATCCAGATATCGTACTCTGGTCGGGAATTGAGTTGATACCCACCTGCTATGGTCTGAATTTCAAATGCATGATTTTCACTATTGTATTTTTCTTTTAATTTTTCAATAACAGAGGCCAATTTTGGGGGATCATTTTCAAAAATCTGATTTACGTGTTTTTGTGTTAGAGGATGGGGGCTTGCAAACAAAAGCGCTTCAATAATGAATAACTCTTCCTGTTCTACAATAGACATTAATTCTTTTCCGAAATAAGTTGAATTTCTATCTCGCCGAACAATTCATTCTGGATAAGTAGAATTTTTTCTTCCCGAATCAGATCAAGAATTGCCAAAAAGGTAATGACAATTTCAACCTTATCTCTCAAACGTTCTATAAGGGAAGAAAAACGAAGTATCCCGTCCCCATCAACGAAAGCAAGTAACTTCGCTTTTTGGTCATCTATACTCATGGGCTCCCGATGGAGTTCATATCGGCTAATCACAGGTTTGTTATCCATAGCAGTCTTGAAATATGTTGCAATATCAAACAACGAAACATTTCGCACAAAGACCGCTGCCTCCTCTTCAACAGAAGAAATATCCTTAATATTCCCTCTTGTAAAATAGTGACTTCGATTTTCTGCCATGGAGTCCAATGATTGCGCTGCCTCCTTATAACGTTTATAATCTAACAACTGCCTCACCAATGGAAGTCGGGGATCCTCAATGTCATCTTCTTCATCGTGGGAAGACAATGGTAGAAGCATTTTCGACTTTATTCTCATCAATGTTGCAGCCATATGGATAAATTCACCTGCTGTTCCAATATTGACCTCTTTCGAAGTTTGTATTGTTTCCATATAGTCTGCTGTTATTTGAGAAATTGGGATATCATAAATATCCAATTCATCCCGTTTGATAAAGTAAAGGAGAAGATCAAGGGGACCTTCAAATTGCTCTAACTGTACCTTATACATGTGAACTCATTTATGATTGGATAGGTAAAAATCCTATTTTTTTATAAACCTTGCGTAAGGTTTTATTAGCTATTTTATTTGCTTTTTTTCGCCCATTCTCCATAATGGAATTCAAAAAAGTTCTGTCTTCCATTAGTTTTTGATATTCATTTTGGATTGGCTTGAGAGTATCAATAATTAGTTCGGAGAGTTCAATTTTTAAATCTGAATACATTTTTCCTTCAAAATGAGATTCTATTTCAGATATTTCTAAGCCTGTTAGACCAGAGTATAGATTTATTAGGTTTGCCACTCCAAGTCGTTTTTCTGGATCAAAAAGAATCCGTTTTCCTGAATCAGTCACCGCTCTTTTTAGTTTTTTTCGAATGATGTCTGGATTGTCTAAAAGAGTTATAACGTTGTTTAGATCCGTATCAGATTTTGACATTTTTTTAGTCGGATCCTGGAGACTCATAATACGAGCGCCAATCTTTGGAATAAAAGGTTCAGGAATGGTAAATGTATCCGAATAGCGTGAATTAAACCTCTGTGCTAAATCACGGGTTAATTCTAGGTGTTGTTTCTGGTCAGCTCCAACAGGAACAAGGTCGGCCTGGTACAATAAAATATCTGAGGCCATTAATATAGGGTAAGTATAAAGACCGGCATTGATATTTTCATTGTACCGTTTTGATTTTTCCTTAAACTGGGTCATTCTATTCAGTTCACCCATATAGGTCATGGTACTCAAAGCCCAAGAAAGTTCTGCATGTTGCGGGACTTGAGATTGGATTATAATGGTACTTTTTTCCGGATCAATTCCACAGGCAACATATTGTGCTAAAAAAGATAGTGACTGTTTCCGTAACTCAGAAGGTTTTTGTTGAGTTGTAATAGCATGGAGGTCAACTATTACATAAATACAATCATATTCTTCCTGTAATTCAACCCAGTTTTTTAGTGCCCCTAAGTAATTTCCTATGCACAAATGTCCACTGGGAGCACTTCCGCTGAGAATTCTCTTCATATTTTGTTTATCTCAATGCCTCCATAAAAAGGTATGGTTTCCAGGAGCTCTTACCATTTTTTGCAAATTGTTGAAAATATTGAATTCGGTTCGGTCTGTTCGGTTTTTTTTGAAGGTGTAGTCCAGCTGCTTCTGGAGAATGGTTACCTTTTTTTAGATTACACTGAAGACATGCAGTAACTAGGTTTTCCCAATTATCACCGCCCCCCTGCTCTTTTGGAATGATATGGTCCACAGTTAATGAACCGGAAGAACTACCACAGTATTGACAGATATAATTATCTCTTTGAAAAATATTCTTTCGGTTCAAAATTACAGCCATACTGTTGTATTTCACAATTTGTCTTAATTTGATCACACTGGGAACCGGAACCTGCACTGATGGAGAGTGTATTTTTTCTTTATAGGATTCGATGATTTCAATCTTTTCTAAGTAATGAAGACAGATTGCCCTTTTTGCTGTACAAATGTGCAGGGGTGCATAATTGGCATTCAGCACCAAAACTGACTGATCTAATATATATCCGTTATGTGACAATTGAAATGGAGTCATGTAATTACCAAATGCTCTACTGAAACCGAAAACTTAAATATTTGAAAACATTTTTCATTGAAATTATCCTGGAATTTATCCAAACTTTCCTCTTTCACCCAACCCTGAGAATGTAAAAAGTTGGGCCCGCCCGAAGAGAGTGCTGTATGAGTTATTTTTTCATTTTTCCCAAAAAATAAAATGTCGCCACGTTTAACAGAATCTAATGGGATTATATGGTCTTTAAAATAATCTACCTGCTGCCATGCATCTCTGGGAAGTTTAATGCCCACCGATTTAAAAATGGTTTGAATCAATCCGGAACAATCTATACCGAGTGATGATTTCCCTCCCCACAGATACGGAACTCCCAAAAATCGCCTACCTTCTCTTAATAAATTATCTCGGGATGCTTTAAAGGAAGTTGATCGAAATCCTTTTGGTACTGAACCTTCCCAACCATCAGGAAATAATAGTCCCTCAGTATTCGTTAATTTCAATTTTGTCCCATACACAATTTTTCTGCTTTCTTTAATATGTTCAGAAAAACCTGTCAATTCAAAAAAAGAATGGGTCGCTTCATAATAATCTTCCGATTCAATACCATAAAATGAATGTATCCATCCTTCATAGCCATCCCACTGTCTCACATATCTCCAATTTTCATGATTTTTTAAAAGGGTACAGGTTTCCCCTAAAAGTGCCTGGGTGACCATTTCAGATTGGAATTCAGGTTTTTTGTGTACTGGCGCAACGGGCGAGAGTATAATAAAATAACTCATGCAAAAGGAAAATTACGAGAGTTATTCTTGTATAAATAACTAAAAAGAGGATTAATACCTTTTTGTTGTTTTATTAATTATTATCTGGAGAAACAACCCCCATTCCAAATTACAATGGTCCTGAGATTCACATATACCTTTGTAAATCAAAATAACACTATGTTTCTCAAATATGCTGTAAAAGCTAAAATTTTCAAAATCAAGATTTTTAATTATTGTCCAGATACATCTGCAAAATTAAAATCTGCATTAAAATCTAAACTATTTAATTCGTATTCCGTTTCAGAGACAGTTACTACTGTAGGGTCAGTGCCACCATATGCTGTAAAAAATGGGTATGACCCTCCGTAAGCACCCAAAGTATGTTGATTAGTTGCAGAATTTGAATCATTCGGATCTTGCCATGATACAGCAATAGATGCATATGTCCCAAAGGCTACATTTTCAAAAGTGTAGGCATATGTACCGTTTGACAAATCTGAGGATGTAACCATTAAACTGGCAGCAGGTGCACCCATTGGTGGCCATATAAAACTCAAAGAAACAGCGACGTCACCAATTGTGGGCCAATCCCCTGAAAATGTGATTGTGCCTGATATATTAGCACTTTCTGGTGCAGGATTTTCTGCCTCATTGTCTTCACAGGCTATGGCTAAAAACATGATTGACAAAAGTGATAAGACAAACAGGGTTTTGATGAATTTCATTATAACTCCTTTTCTTTGTTATTATAGGATTTTGGTTAAATTGAATTGCCAGGCTCGTCCTGACATCGGAAAATCTTGGATGAGTTCATACTCTGTATCAAATAAATTAGTAATATGCAGCGACGCTGTAAATCTATTGACTTCCCTTGATAAAATAAGTTCAGGGATTATCCTTTCAGGAAGCTCTCGAATAGGAAAATCATAATGGTTTTCACTTAGAAAGTCTTCATACATTTGCTTTGACCAAGCTTTTAATTTTAGCTGTACATCTAGTAGGGTTGTTTGATACTGTATATTTATCTGACAACGATGTTGAGAGCGGTATAAAATTGGTTCATCTCCGCGATCCGTCATGTCTATATAAGAATAACTTCCCATCAAGTTTATTTTTCCTTTGGGTCGCCATTTAATCTGGTATTCTAACCCTGTTCCTGTTACCCCTTCCCGATTAATTGCTAAAACAGGAATGGTATAAACAAAATCGATCATGTTTTTATACTGGTTATGAAATACAGAGATACTCCAAAACCAGGTATCACTGTGAGGATGCTCATAGGTTAATTCAATGGCTTTCACTTTTTCAGATATTAGCTCAGGGTTTCCTTTTGTTATAAGACCATATGAAGATTCATAATAAAGATATAATTCAGATAAAGATGGTGCACGAAATCCCTCACTATATGCCAGTGTAAAAGCCCGCTTACCCTGCAAAATATACATAAGGTTAATTTTGGGAGACCAGTTTGTATAGATTCGCTTTTGGTAATTGCCTCCGGGATCTGAACGGCGAAAATCATAGCGCAGACCAGATCCAACATTCCAGCCATTTCCAATAGAATATTTGGATTGGATAAATCCTCCAATTGATAACTGGGAAGGTGCATCATACATAGAATTAAATACATCTACATCTGAGTGGCTCCAATCTACATCTGTTCCTGCCATGACAATCCATCGTGCCCATCTTGTAATGAGCATTTCCGAGCGAAATCCCACCGTAAGATCATCATAATTTGTCTGGTCGGTATCAGTATAGTCATCCGGGATATTATTCCGGGGATAATAGTGGGTGTCAAATTTGTTGAGAAATATTGAATGAGACATAGAAAATCCATTGGAAATGGGATAAAATCCATTCCCTTGAACATATTGCGACAGTCGTTCAGATCTTCGGTATGATGTACTACTAATAAATCCTGGATGTCCAATGTCAGAATATGAAAGAATATGACTGAGGCGATAGGTTCGGCCTTTATTATCTCCATATTGAAGATAAGTTCTGAGCCGGGTTATTTTATCATCAGCATTAAAACGATGACCTTCAGATGATCGTGCCATAGTATTGATACCATAAGTCCATTCCCCTTTTTTCTTTCTGTGCGTTAAGCTGATTTGACCTGTAGTATTTGCTCCACCAGACAATCTCAGGATTGTGTTATTATCTGTATCGTTATAATCCGTGATCAAATTGATTACACCACCCATGGAATTATGTCCGTATTGAGCGGACGCAGGGCTGTTATCAACTTCAATGTGTTTGATGCTTTCCAAGGGAAGTGAGCTCCAGTCGGGGGTACCGCTGTTGGGGATGAGGATGGGGAAACCGTCCAATAATATAAGAACACGGTTGTTGTACCCACCAGGTTTATAATCTGATGAACCACGAATAGATACATTTACATTCCGCCCATTGGGGTGAGCAAATTGCACATCCACTCCCGGTATATCTCTAAGAACATCTGAAACAGATTCTCTATTCATGGACTTTATTTTCTCAGAGTTGATGACATCAACAGATTCGTAGCCCAAACGAGTGGCGAAAAGCCCCCTCACCTGCACCTCACTGAATTCAAGTATAGCTGTTTGTAAATCAATGTTGATCTCTACATTATTTTCATCAATTATAATTTCACGTGAGTCTGTCTTAAAACCGATAACAGACGTTTCCAGAGTATATGTTCCATTGGAGAGATTTAGTTCAAAATAACCGTATGGATTGGAAGCAACACCCTCTTCTGTTTCCCTGATGTACACATTGGCATTTGGTATAGATTTCTCAGTCATGCTATCTCTTACATAGCCGGAAACTGTTGTAGCCCAGGATTCAGTTAGAACAATCAGTAAAATGAATGTGAAACGATAGATCATTATTGTCCTATGGGATTTATAATAAGGTGATTTAGGAGTTCTTCCACATCTTTTTGAGATACAGGTTCATCTCTGTCTCCCATAAGGACCAGGCCCATAAATAGACCTCCCATTGCTTTGAACAGAAGCTGTGGATTAATATTTGGGAATTCTCCAGCTTTTACACCGTCTTCCAAAAGCCCCTGGATAACTCCATACATCCTCTCTTGATATCGTTTCCAGGGCTGTTTCTCAAAGGTGATGACTTTGGGGACATTGAATAAAAACTCATAAAGGCCGGGCCGATTCCTTGCATTTTCCGCAATCTTTAATAAAACATTAATAAACGTTTGTCGCGGGCTATGATCTCCCGCAATAACTGATTCAAGACTTGTCCATAGTTTTTGCCACCCGATTTCTAAGATTGCTGCAAATACTTCTTCTTTTGAATGAAAATAGTAGTAAAGGGTCGCCTTTCCGAAACCTGATTTCTGAGCAATCTCATCCATAGTGGCACCATCAAGACCGTTGGATTTAAAAACTTCTAACGCACCCGCGAGAATCCGCTCTTGGCGCATTTTCCTTTCTTCAAGTTGTCTTTGAGATATGGTCAAAATGTAATTATAGATTAATATTCGAATATTAAGTCGAAAATTAAAATATTAAACTTAAATATTAATAATATCTTTTATTATTTTACGGTTTTTTTACCAGTAATTCGTATAAGGACATTGCTACCATCAAATAGAAACTCAGATAAGTCAATATTCCAAATAAGATAATGTAATTCGAATAAATTAAAGACGAATACCGCACACCCCAAATGGAGCCAAATGTGATTAAGACAGAGATGAACGGTTCAATTATAATGAAGGTCTTCCAGCCACCAGTAATAGTTGAATTCATATAAAAAATTAACCCTAAAAAAAAGAATATAAATGAAAATGATATTAGATGAGTATGAGTTGTCAGGAGCATACTCTCCAATTCTTTTGGATATTTTTCAGGGATATCTATGTCATCATTCAGGGCTGAGCCTGTATAGTGTTCTTCTGTCCCACCTGAAGTCATTTCTGTAGTTTCATAAACGTAAACCAATCCAAGAGTAACACCCAAGGACATCAACAGTAAAAAAGCCGCCAGAAAATATTTTATATTCTGCGGCAGATCTACTAATCTTGGGAAAATGTTATTCATCAATCTTTTTTAATAGATATTGGATGACAAATGTACTACGATGAATCCCACGTGTCACAGCATTGACCGAAATTGTTGCACCGCTGATACTGTCAACATCGAATCCAATCTTATACTCTGAAGAGGATGATTTTCCAATAAATTGTTTAAGCCATTGTCTATTTGAAACTTCGCCCCCAATAGGTTCCCGATACTTAATTATATGAGATTGCTGAACTTTACCCTCACTATCGAAAAAAACAGCATATGTAATGGGTTGCGATTTCCCTTTTACATTATCCAAAAAAACTATCCCTATTAAAGAATCGCCATCTAAAATTTCCCAAATATAAATCTGATTCAAAGTAAATCGAAGATGAGCATTTTTTTCTGCAATTGACTTGATCTCTTTTGGAATAGGTATCTTATCAAAAATAACAGAAACGGTATCTCCATAGTGGTCATAGATTAGGGATTCTGTTTCTTCTCTCAAACCGGCAGTAAGGATAGAGACCCAAACTACCAGACCAATAAGAATGATCTGACACCTACTAAAAAAAATAAATGGTAGGACATGGTTGTCTTTAATTTTGGAAATATTCAGAATATTTAGCTCATTTTCTTTTAAAAATTATAGCCTAAGCCCAAGTTAATCTGAGTCACAGGATTGTCCTTATCCGATTTCTTGGTTATTGTTCCATAATCAAATTTAAAAGCAACATTATCAATTGGCCACCAAGTTATTCCAAATCTCTTATAATCCTTAATCTTTGAATCAATATCAACATTAGTTGAGACATTTGATAATCTAAACCATGGAATAAGTTTATTTGTGTTTACCATTTCACCAATATTATAACCAAGATCCAAATAGTATCCGCTTGATTTAAAATCGGTCATAGAATGAACATTATTTCCCTTAAAATCATTCATACCATATTCAAATAAAACATACATATTATTAGCATAATATTTTGCATTTAATTCCATCATTTTAACGCTTACAGATGTATCAGGAACATTATTAACTGGGGCATTATTTAATGTAAGTGAGCCTCCTATTCTTAAATCTTTTATACCGCTATATACAGCGCTCATATTTTTTACAAAGCTATATCCAGTTGTTTTATATCCCTTGCCCCTTCCACCGCGGATGTGTCCATCATTCAATATACCTTCACCTTTTAAATCCTCCAATAAAGCTAAACGTAACTTGAAATCGCCCAAATTACCATAAATAGACAATCCATTACCAAACCAAGTTGTTGGGATTATATATTTATTATAATCTGGTCTTTCAACACTAAGGAAAAGAGGTGGTTCATGGTATTCATTAATAAAACCAACAGTTGGAAGGATAACACCACCCTGAAAGCCCCATTTTTCTTTGTGATAATTGACGTATGCCTGTTCAAGTTCCAGTTCACCATTACTACCAGAAACAAAATTATGTTCCAATTCTAGCTCGGACTTAAAGGACCATTCTTCCGTCCAATTGTAACCGTAATAGATAATGAAGCGGTGAAAGTCCAGTATAATAGTTGGATCCTCATCGCTTGTTTTGGACTGATTATAATGCAGTTCACCGTAGCCACCAATGCTGTATCCTGGTTCAAAGAAGTCGTCTTGAGCGAAAAGCACACAACTAATAATTGATAACAATTTGGCTATATTTTTCATTTTATTTATTCTCCTTTTCTATTAATTAACCTTATTGATAACTAGTCTCATTATCAATATTAATAATAATTTTACTAATTTCAAAATGTATTTCATATATTTTATAAAAACCTTTTCAAACTGTACTTTTTTATAATTAAACTATACCGACTGGTCGGTTTATAATTTAACAATGTCTCGAAAAATTCAGCGAAAAGAACAGATCTTGGATGCGGCCCTATATGTCATCGTCCAAAATGGTTATCATCAAAGTAGAATGGATGACATTGTTTCAACATCCGGATTGAGCAAGGGAGCTATTTACTGGTATTACAAATCAAAAAAAGATATGTATTTGGATCTGGTCAATCACTGGGTAATACGATACAGCAATTCTCTTCTGAAACTTCCTCAAGAAGACATTTCTTCCGGTGAACAGCTAAAAAATTTATTTGAAACTTTTTTCGATCAATTTGAAAAAGATCCTATCGTGTTTAAAGCACTATTAGAGTTTTGGTCCCTCGCAGGACGTGATAAGGATTTTAAAATAAAACTGGAAAAGGTAACCCAAAATTTCATTCATTATATTGAATCTATTATAAAAAAAGGAGTGGAATCCGGGGAGTTTAAACAGGTCAATCCAAACATTGCTGCAATGTCCATCATGGTGGTTATTGAAGGAATATCATGGTTCACTCTGTTTGAAAAAAACAGTGTGTCTGCAAAAGAATATACAGACACCGTTTTTGAATTTATATTATCAGGACTTTTAAAAAGGATTGAATCATGACGGACGAAAAAACGCACTATAATTATAACACCGGTGGAATGTTTTTATTAAATCCCATTGGTACAACAAATGTATTCAGTCGGGAAAATTTTACGGAAGAGCAAAGTGAGATTGAAAAAATGACACTTGATTTTGCAATGGAACGGATATATCCAAACGTTGAAGCAATCGATAAATTGGATAAAGATCTTTCTCATTCTCTCCTAAAAGAAATGGGTGAATTAGGACTTTTAGGGGTTGACGTTCCAGAAAAATACGGTGGGATGGAATTAGATAAAATCACAATGGCATTGGTGATTGAAAATTTGACTCGAGGAGGGTCGGCCTCTCTTGGGACAATGATAAACGTACAAACATCTATTGGGTCATTGGGTATTGTCTGGTTTGGAACTCCGAAACAAAAAGAAAAATATATTCCTAAATTGGTAACTGGAGAATGGATAGCTGCATACGGACTGACAGAACCTTCGGCAGGATCAGATGCGGTATCTGGAAAAACAAAAGCAGTGCTCTCTGATGATGGGAAACACTATATTTTAAACGGAGAAAAATGTTTTATCAGTAATGGAGATTGGGCAGATGTGTACACAGTTTTAGCCCAGGTCGACGGCAATAAATTTACAGCGTTTATTGTGGATCGAGATACAGAAGGGTTCGAAACCGGAGCAGAAGAAAAAAAGATGGGAATGAAGGGGAACTCCACCACCACACTGAAGTTCACAAACACTAAAATTCCTTCAGAAAATCTTCTTTACGAAGTTGGAAAAGGGGCTGCCATTGCATTTAATGCATTAAATATTGGTAGATTTAAACTAGCTGCTGCCTGTCTCGGAGGGGCAAAATCGGTTATCAATCAAACGTTAAATTATGCCAATGAACGTCGCCAGTTTGGACAAACTATTACCAACTTCGATGCGATAAAAAGCAAAATCGCTGACATGATCATCAAGACCTATGCTGCGGACAGTATGATCTATCGCACCATTGGATTGATCCAAGAAGCCATTGACAAATTGGATTCTTCAGCAGATGATTATTACATCAAGATGGGAAATGCAATGGAAAAATATGCTATTGAGGCATCCATGACAAAAGTATTTGGCAGTGAAGTCAGTGGACAAGTTATAGACCATGCCCTACAAATTTTAGGTGGTTACGGATTTATTGAAGAATACAGGATTGCCGGGGCATACAGGGATGACAGGATTAACCGAATTTGGGAGGGTACAAACGAAATAAATCGCATGATCATTTCTGGTTATATGATAAAAAAAATCCTCATGGAAGAAATTCCATTCAGGGAAGAAATTGCCAAAACAAATTCAATTTTAGACAACGGTATCCCAGATTGGGATTCGCCTTATATTGATGAAGCACTGGTGGTAGAATCTGCTAAGCGTCTTGCCATGGAGCTCCTCCACGAAGCACTATGTGAGTTTGGCCAGGATTTGAAACATGAACAAATGCTTACAGAATTGATTGCGGATATCCTCATCGACATTTTTACCACCGAAAGCACACTAGTTCGAGTTTGCAATAATCAAGATTCGGCAACCCACTTTGATATCATTGATGCAATTGCAAAAGTCCAGACCGCCGAAATGTCAACCAGAGTGATATCAAGATCGTTAACCGGTTTTAACCGGGTATTCTCAGGAAATATTCCTGAAAATATGAAAAATAAAATTGATGTACTTCAGAATAAAATGGATTTGTCTATGGACGTAATTTTTCAGAAACGTCACATTGCTGAATCCGTATCACAAATTAATTCTTATCCTTTCTAGGAGAAAATAATGAGTAATAAATCTGTTATCATTGATGGAGTAAGATCTCCCATCGGCATGAAAAATGGAGCTATTGTGGGAATGAGACCTGATGATCTGGCAGCCCAAATTGTGTCCGGCCTAGTTAAAAGAAATCCTTCCGTTCCAACATCTGACATTGAAGATTTGGTCATGGGATGCGCATTCCCTGAAGGACCTCAGGGAATGCTGATTGGACGGTCTGTAGGTATTCTATCAGGACTGGCTATTGAAACAGGAGGAAAAGTGGTAAACCGGTTTTGTGGGTCATCCATGGATGCCCTTCATCAGGTAAGTACCTCCATTGAAGCAGGGGATATGAATGTAGCTATTGCTGCTGGTGTTGAAGATATGTTTTCCGTTCCCATGGGAGGTTTTGCTCCGGATTTCCACCCCGAATTAGCTGAACAGGAATTTTATATCGGTATGGGAGAAACTGCAGAGAACCTCGCTAAGGATGGAAATATCTCCCGCGAAGATCAGGAATCATTTTCCGTTCAATCTCATAAAAAAGCGCTCACGGCTCAAAGTGATGGGAAGTTTAATAACGAAATCATTCCAATTGAGCTGCCAGATGGGGGGTTGGTTGATAAAGACGAAGGACCTCGAACTCCTGACATCGAAAAAATTAAAAGTCTATCACCTGCCTTTATTGAGGACGGTAGTGTCACTGCCGCTACAAGCAGTCCAATTTCCATCGGATCTTCCGCCCTTTTGGTGACAAGTGAAGACTATGCTATTAAGCATAATTTAAGTGTTCGAGCAAAAATTATTTCCAGGGCTATCGCAGGAGTAGAGTGGAAACGGATGGGAATTGGGCCCATCCCTGCTACAGAAAAGGCACTAAAAAAAGCAGGACTATCTTTTGATGACATAGATGCAATTGAGTTAAATGAAGCTTTTGCTGCTCAATCCCTTTGTGTGATTCAAAAAGGTAGTTTTCCTTTAGAAAAAATAAATCTGAATGGGGGAGCTATTGCGCTTGGACATCCTCTAGGATGTTCTGGAGCAAGGATCATTACTACCCTGATAAATGTCTTGGAGCAAATAGATGGAAAATATGGTTTAGCTACCATGTGTATTGGCACAGGACAGGGAATTGCCACCATCATAGAAAAGTAAATGAATTTGAGAATCAAAGAACCGTTTAACGCTGTCAGCCACGGAATTGGAGCAATATTTTCAGTTGTTGCATTGGTATTATTAATCAAAGAATCTATTAATCCAATCAAACCATGGCACATCGTTTCCTTTTCCGTATTTGGATCGGGAATGTTTCTACTCTATACAGCCAGCACCCTATATCATTGGCTTCCCGTTTCATCTAGACTGGAACAAAAACTCCGAACTCTGGATCTTTCTATGATTCATGTTTTGATTGCATCAACCTACACACCCGTTTGTCTTATCCCCCTAAGAGGTCCATGGGGATGGAGTCTCTTTGGAGTGATCTGGGGATTGGCATTATTCGGCATTTTATTAAAACTTTTCTGGAAAAACTTACCAGATTGGTTTTCAATTACTTTTTATATTTTTATGGGGTGGCTGTGCATTATCGCTATCTTTCCGATGATCAGGACTCTTGAAATAGGAGCACTCATCTGGATTTTCATTGGAGGACTATTCTACACTGTAGGTGCTATTATTCTTGGACTAAATAAACCAAATCTTTTCCCTAAAATATTTGGCGCTCATGAACTATGGCATGTATTTGTAATTTTGGGAAGTTATTCCCATTTTGTGTGCATGTATAATTATATAACCATTTTTGATTAAAATAAGAGAATATGATGACCAAAAAAATTGAAAAAACCGCTGTCCTAGGCGCAGGCGTTATGGGAGCTCAATTGGCAGGACATTTTGCCAATGCAGGAATACCTACACTCTTGTTTGATATTAGCCAGGAGCTATCGGAACAGGGAATTGAAAATCTTAAAAAATTAAAACCAGCCCCATTATTCAAACCAAAAAATGTATCTCTTATCACTCCCTGCACTTATGAAAATCACATTGAATTAATAAAAGATGCTGACTGGGTTCTGGAAGCTGTCGCTGAGAAGATAGACATAAAAAATAAAGTATATGAATCAATCAGTCCGTATTTAAATAATGATGCTGTTTTAAGTTCAAATACCTCTGGAATTCCCTTAAATGCTCTCATGCAGGGATTGCCTGAATCCATCCACCATCGATTTATGATCACCCATTTTTTCAATCCACCGAGATACATGAGATTACTTGAATTGGTTCGTAGCAACAAAACGGATGATAAAACTTATAACGGCATCGCAGATTTTGGTGAAACTGTTTTGGGAAAAGGAATCGTTCATGCAAAAGACACACCCAACTTTATTGCCAACCGCATCGGAACCTATGGAATGATGCTCACACTAAAAATGGCTGAAGAAATGGGTCTCACAGTGGAAGAGGTTGATAAGATTACTGGCACAATTGTAGGAAGGCCCAAAAGTGCCACATTCCGCACCGCAGATATCGTTGGGCTTGATACTATGGCACACGTAGCACAGACCAGTTATGATAGAGGTGAAAATGATGAGGAGCGGGAAATTTTTAAGGTCCCAGATATAATTAACAATCTTATTAAAGATGGACAACTGGGCGCAAAAACAAAAGCAGGATTTTATAAAAAAACAAAAGATAGAGAAATACTATCCCTCAACTTAGAAACGATGGAATATGGTCCGCAAAAAAAAGTTCGGTTTGATGGATTTCGATTGGCAAGAGATCATCAAAAACTATCGGATAAAATTAAAGCCATGGCATACAGTGATGATAAAGCGGGAAAATATTTTTGGGAAATCCTATCTAAAACTCTTATTTATTCCGCCCATCGAATTCCTGAGATCAGCAATGACATCAACAATATTGATAATGCAATGAAATGGGGATTCGGATGGTCATTGGGGCCCTTTGAAACTTGGGACGGAATTGGATTATCTCAATCGGTGAACCGGATGATATCAGAAGGGAAAAAACCACCAAAATGGGTTGTCGATCTTGCCAACTCAAAAGAGCCTTCTTTTTATACTTTAAATCATGGAAGTCCCTCATATTTTGATTTTTCATCTGCCAAATTTGAGAAAATACCGGCCTCACAAAAATCGACCAACCTCAACTTGAAAAAATCTCAAGGAAATTTGATCAAACGTCACTGGAGCGCAAGTTTAATTGATATGGGCGAGGGTATTTTGAATCTTGAATTTCATTCCGTTTTACAGCCAACACTGAATCCCCTTGACGGATCCATACTGGAAATGATCAATGCTGGTCTTGATCTCTTGGAAGCTGGAAAATTCAAGGCAATGGTCATGGGACATAACGGAGAAAATTTCTGTGCTGGTGCCAATTTAGCTGGGATTCTTCAATTTTGTGAAGACAAAAATTGGAAAGGATTAGAAAAAACCGTGAAATTATTTCAGGATTTAACTCAGAAAATTCGATTTTCAAAAGCACCTATCATCGCCGCTCCCTTTCATCTTACTTTGGGAGGAGGATTTGAGTTTATTGCGCCAGCAGCAAAAAGGGTCTCATCAGCAGAACTTTACATTGGCGCTGTAGAAGTGGGTGTTGGACTTATCCCTGGTGCAGGGGGTAATTTACGTTTGGTATTGAATATGATGGAAAATGCTGGAAAAATCGGGAGACTAAATGTATTTCCTCTTGTTCAGAAAGCTTTTGAAACAATCGGATTCGCTAAAGTAGCCACCAGCGCTGAAGAGGCAAAACATCTGGGCTATCTATTAAAAACAGACACAGTTGTCATGAACCTAGAGCATCTATTATGGACAGCCAGAGAAACCGCTCTTGAATTATCTGAAAATTATTCGCCACCAGAATTCAGAGATGACTTGAAACTGCCGGGTATGGGAGGGCGTACTGCCATGAAAACCGCATTAAAGGGATTCAAAATACAGGGGAAAATATCCAGTCACGATGAATTGATAGGTCAGAAACTTGCGTATGTAATTACCGGAGGAGAAAACGCAGGTCTCACAAAAACAGTAGATGAACAATATCTTCTCGATATTGAACGTGAAGCATTTGTATCTCTAGCAGGTGAAAAACTATCTCAAGATCGTATCAGATATATGCTGAATAAAGGAAAACCATTGAGAAATTAGAATCCAACAGGAAGACGTTTCAGGTTTTTTTCTTGAAACAGTTTTTCATCAATTTCAGAATCAATCTGGATATCTGAAAATATGACCTCTGTGGTATGTATTTTTTGAACATCTTCCACAAAAACCCGTTCTATAACATAATAGTTTTTCATTTTTTGGAACGTGAATTCTTTTCTCTTTTTTAATTCTCCCCGCTTGTCAAAGGACTTTTCTTTGACCCCATACAAACCATCTTTAGCTATCCAGGAAATATGTTTGGAGTAGATTGATTTTGCTTCTTTTTTTGGCGTGATTTCCAATACATAACATTCAATTTCGTCCACAGTTTCATCGTCAAGACGCGTATATTCATTCTCACTCATTTCGCGATTTGACATATCTTCATAGCTCAAGTCTGACCCCATAAAGGAGTCACCCTTTTTCTTTGAAGATATCCTCCTTACCTTTTTAAACGCTGGCAACCACATGCGCATTTCATCATCCTTGTCATCATGCTCAATTTTCAGAAATGCCACACCTTTGTCATCTTTTGGCTCCATAAACCAAATAATTTGCTTTTTGTTTCCACCAGTTGAGCGTGAAATCATGACATTAGTTCTGGATTTCCCCTTTGAATTTTTCAACACCATTTTTGTCATATTGGACATATCATATGGTGTTGGTTTCTCATCAATCATTTTGGCGATCTCTTCACCGGTTTGACTAAAAATAAATGTGGCCAGTATCAATATAAGTGAAATCCTCATTATGTTTTCCTCCCAATCAATTTTTTCTTTAATAATTCAGCCAAAGCAGATAAAACTGTCAATGTTCCCAGCGATGTTGATATCATCGCGAATACCATCAATCCCCCTATGTATTGAATAGGAACAAAGGCAGAAAAAAGTAGTGCCCCAAAACCCATATTCGATGCAGCATCAAGAATGATGGGATAGCCAACATCATCCACAACCTCTCTAGAAAGTTTATCCTCTCCAATGGTTCTGGACAACCTTCTAAATTGGGCAATATAGTGAATGGCAAAATCTACACCCACCCCTATAATAATAGATGAGAGGATCGCAGTCACATGAGAAAGTTCAATCCCAAAATGACCCATAAACCCAAAGTTTATTAGAACGGCAGATGTCAAAGGTATAACAGCCAAAATTCCCCATAAAATCTTTCTAAAAAATATTGACGCGATAATGCCTATGATAATCAAAGAAAATATGATACTGACAATGGTGGAACTTATAAGCAAATTGATAAGGTCTCTCGTTATAACGATTATTCCAGTAAAATCAACTTTAAGATTATTATCAAAAAATTCATCTATATAACGTTGACTTGATTCAACAATATCAAAAGTTTCTGTCGTTGACAAATTTGTACTAAATGCGGTCACAAGCCCCACAGAATAGTCATAATCCACCATGGAAGAAAAATCATCCGGGTCGCCAGACATGGAATACATGGTAAATAGATTATTGACCTTGTCCCTCGAGTCTGGTATTGTTTCATATTTTGGGTCATTATCCATGACCGTTCGGTGCATTTGTTCAACAACATTGGCGATTGAATAACTGGTTCTCACTTGCTGAAAACTTTCAAGTTTATCTTGAAGTTTTACTATATTTTCCAAAGTTTCAGGTTCCTTCATATCAGCTTCAACTCTAACTCTAATATCCACGGTACCGTTCATTTTTTCACCTAGAAATTCCATACTGTTTCTTAGTTCAGATCCCTCCTTAAAAAATTTCATCATATCAACATCTACAGACAACTTTAACAAACCTAACAATCCGATGATCACGATCAACAGTCCTGTAGAGAAAACGTATTTGGGATGTGTTAGTACGACCTTTCCTAATTTCTCAATAGTCCTCTCAAATACACTTTTAGTGACCACTGCTTTTGAATTAGGATTCCACTGTTTCAGACATATCAAAGATGGCAACAGAGTAGAACTCAATATCCACGCCCATAGGATTCCTGCTCCAATGGTAAATCCATATCCAACCAATGGTTCTAAAGGTGATGTGGTCATAGCTGAAAACGCTGCTACTGTGGTTATACTGGTAAGAAAAATGGGAATAAGCAGTGAATCCATTGTAGATGCCACTGCTTTTTTAGTGTCCTTGTATTCTCTGAATTCCTTGAAGAACTTTGTCATAACATGTACACCATCTGAATTGGCAATGGTTAGCAAAATAATGGGCATAGATGTATTTGCCAGCGTAAACAAAAATTTATCTGATCCTGTCATGCGCAACATCCAACCCATAAAACCCATCATAGCCGCTAAAGATAACATGATCACTGTGATCACCATTCCAACAGCTGAGACACTTCGTAAGTTTAATAATAATATAATGACCAAAATGGTCATTCCAGCCAGCATAAGACCTTTAACATCTTCGCGGATCATTGGCGGCATAATGCCTGTGAAATAGGCTTGGCCACCGTAATGTATATCATAATCCTGTAAAATGGTATCAGCGATTGACTTTATTTCAGCGACAAAATTCACAAGTTCAATGCTGTCAAATGGCTGCACAATAGCAACCAAATAATCACCGTTTCTACTTACCAATTGTTTTTTAATTTTTTCATTTTTATCCAGATATAACTGAATATCATTTACCTCATTATATGTCAGATTACGATATAATTGAAGATCATCGATTTCCATAAAACCGTCAACATTATCCATTCGTGAAGATGTGGATATAGAAGTCACTTCATCTACCCAATTTGATACATTTAATGCTTCTGATAGATCCCATAATGTTGCCAAGGCGTCAGGTTGAAAAATTTTTTCACCTTCATGACCAAAGGCAATAAAAATCACCTCTGTACTGCCAAATTCTTCCTGTATATTGTTCCATGATATTCTTGATTCTAGGGATTCAGGCATCATTTTCAGCATATCGTCATCAATTGTAAAAAATCTCAATCCCGAGGCCATTAATATTGTAAAGATAATGGATAAGATAATCGTCCGCTTTGGATGATCAAGACTTTGACGGATCAAAAACCTACGAATAGGATGGTGAGAGTAATTAAATTTTGTTTTGGTCATGATATTTTCGGATTGACTTTAGACCTTTAGGTGTAAATATTCCACGGGCAACTACTTTCACAAATCCCCTGATCGTTTCTCTAACAGCTAAATCATTCTTGATGAAAAATTCCGGTTGAAATGTGGAGTTAATCACATTGATATATATAATCGAAGCTGCTTTCATATCAATATCATCTCTAGCCAAATCCTGATCTTGGGCGTTCTTCAATATTGAATAAAAATCATCCTGATGGCTCAAACGAAAGGCTTCCACCTCTTTCCATATTTCAGGGTAATAGACTTTCAGTTCAATCAATTTATTTACAGGAGTTCTACCAGAAAATTTTGAGATCATTTCCATGATCTTGATGTACTGAACAGCGGGATTTTCTTCTGTCTCCTGAACTTTTTCAAAAACAGAATTGATCTGGTTAAATGCAAAATTTATGATTCCACGAATCAGTTTTTCCTTGGAGGGAAAAAATTTGTAGATGGTCTTTTTACTGATATGCAGACGCTTCGAAAAGGAATCAATCGTAAAAGAACGAACGCCTGTGTTGATGATCTCCTCAAAACCTGCTTCTAACAAGTGGGTGTTCTGTGTATTCACAATAAAGTCACAATGGAAACGATAACCGTATATATCGTTTCCATATTAATAATATTTATTAAAACAATCATAGCAGTTTTTAATAAAACTCGTCACATCTATTAGGTAAATTTTGTATCAATTAAATTCAATTTTTATATCTATTTAATGGAAAATGTTTCATTCCCCAATCCTGTGGTCATCCTTGTGAATGGAGAATTTCCATCTCACAGCCTCTCGATTCAGAAATTAAATAATGCTGGAACTATAATATGCACAGACGGAAGTGCTGACAAACTGCTGGCACACGAACGTACTCCCGATGTAATCATTGGGGACATGGATTCTACAAAACTCAATAAAGATGATTTCAAAGGTGTATGGTCCATAGCTCCAGATCAAAATAAAACAGATCTCCAAAAAACACTGGATTGGTGCATTGTAAATGATTTGAAAGATGTAACGGTTCTGGGTGCTACAGGAAAGCGGGAAGATCACAGTTTAGGCAATCTGCATTTGTTAGCTGAATTCTCAAAAAAATTAAAAATGATTTTTTTTTCAGACCACGCTATAATCTATAGCTTCAAAGGTAAAAGAACATTCTCATCTTTGAAAGGGCAACAAATCTCTATTGTTTCAATTGAACAGGTACATTCTATTTCAACTGTTGGTTTAAAATATGAATTGAACAGTGAGCCACTTCCTCCCTCCTGCAGTGGTATCAGTAATGAAGCAATCAGTGACAAGTTTACGATAGAAACAACGGAACCAATTTGGCTGTTTATCAATCATTTTCATTAACCCAAATATGCATTATTTAGATTGGTTAGCCATTGGCATATATGTGGCGCTTTTGCTTTCGCTTGGTTTTTATAAATCATCAAGAAAAGATAATGACAAAGACTTCATCCTAGCAGGACGGAAGCTAAGCCTGCCTGGACTCGTTGCCACTTTGGTCGCCACTTGGTATGGTGGTATTTTAGGTGTAGGTGAAAACACGTATAATTATGGTATCCAAACCTGGTTTATTTTTGCACTTCCATATTATGTGTTTGGGTTAGTGTTTGCATTTTTTTTAGCTCCTAAAATTCGTGATCTTCCTCATCGATCTATACCTGATCATTTTATGCATCATTTTGGTCACAATGCTGGAATCGTCAGCGCTGTTCTAATCCTAATTCTTGCTTCTCCTGCACCATACATTTTAAGTCTTGGGATACTGCTAAGACATACCATTGGTTGGTCATTGGAATCAGCAATCCTTATTTCTACAGCATTAAGCCTTGTTTATATTTGGCATGGCGGATTTCGATCTGTTGTGCGAACGGATATCCTTCAATTTGTTTCTATGTTCGCAGGATTTATTTTATTGCTTGTTTTTGCTTGGAATTTAAATGATGCTCCGCTTTCACTTAAATCAGCTTTACCAGAACGATATTTTGATCCTACCGGTGGCAACTCGGGCCAGTATATCCTTGTCTGGTTTTTTATTGCTATGTGGACATTTATTGATCCCGGATTTTACCAACGCACAGCAGCATCCTGCTCTCCTGAAACGGCAAAAAAAGGAATTCTAATCTCAATTTGCTTTTGGTTCATTTTCGATATTCTTACAGTCACAACAGCTCTCTATGCTGTAGCACTGTTCCCCCATAAAGAAGCTGCAATGGCCTATCCAGAACTGGCTTTTAATATTCTCCCACCTTTTGTTTACGGTATATTTCTGATAGGATTATTTTCTACCATCATGTCTACCATTGATTCTAATGGGCTGATCTCTGCCATTACTTTTGGCAGGGATATTTTATTAAGAATTCAGAAAAAAGATGAACAAGGGAATGAAACTCAATATATCCGAAAAGGGTTGATTGTTATGGCCTTTATCGCTGTGTTACTAGCCCTAAGTATCCCTTCTGTCGTACAACTCTGGTATGTTATTGGGTCTATAATTGTACCTGGAATCCTCCTGCCATTTTTAATGACATTTACACAAATCAACTTAAATAGTCGTGGAATAATTCCAACGATAATTTTGCCGGTCGTTGTTGCAATATTTTGGTTTTTATATGGACATTTTTCCGGACATTATCCAATGGAGATAGAGCCGTTTTATCCAGGGCTGCTCAGCTCAGGGGTTCTGGTCTTAATCAATCGGTCCATTAAACGTATTTAGATTTCATTCTCCATATCATCAGAATATTTTCCTAAAGCTGCAGCACAATTTAATTTTGCTCTTTTTAAGAAAGCATTTTGTCCAGCTTGTAAATTTTCATCCTTTCCGCTCCAAGCTTTTAGAGCAGATGCCTGTAGAGCCCTTCCATAGGAAAAACTCAGTTTCCATGGCAGATTACTGTTTAACTGGTTCATTGCATTTAAGTGTTGTGTCGCTAATATATCACTCTGTCCTCCAGATAAAAAGCAAATTCCAGGGACCGCAGCCGGAACTGTTCTCAAAAAACACTCAACAGTGGCTTGCGCTACATCTTCTACCGAAGACTGTACATCGCAATCCAAAGCGGATAAGATCATATTTGGTTTTAATATGATTCCTTCTAGGAATACCCCTTGATCATACAATTCTTGAAATACGATTTTCAGGGTTTCTTCTGTTACCTCAAAGCAGGTATCTATATCGTGATCTCCATTCATTAACACTTCAGGCTCAACGATGGGAACGATGTCCGCTTCCTGACACAGAGCGGCATATCGCGCCAGGGCATGGGCATTGACATACATACATGTGGCAGATGGAATATCCTCACCAATAGTGATGACAGCTCTCCATTTTGCGAACTTCGCACCAAGATCTTTATATTCAGCCAAACGATTCCGTAATCCATCTAAGCCCTCTGTAATCAATTCATTCTTAAAACCTGCCAACGGTTTTGCTCCCATATCAACTTTAATCCCAGGAAAAATTCCTTTATCTGAAAGTAAATCTGGAAATGGTATTCTATCAGAAACACTTGATTGGCGAATCGTTTCATCATAAAGAATAACACCGCTGATATAATTTCCCGCTTCGGGACTTGTAAATAACATATCTCGGTATTTATTCCTGGAACTTTCACTGCTCTCTGCCTGTATGGAATCAAATCGTTTTTTAATGGTTGGTGTACTTTCGTCTGCGGCCAAAATTCCTTTTCCATCAGCGACGATGGAATGAGCCGTATCAGCTAAAATTGAGTGGTTCATTTATTTATTTATTCCTTATATTAATTATGAATTGTTTCAATGGTTTTGACCTCCCCCGTTTCAACATAAATAATTCTGCTCCATGTTTTGATCTCTTCACTGTTATATTGAACACCAGGAAGCCATCCATCACACACACCTGTAGCAATGAACAGTGCATTATTAGATGAGCACAAGGTGTCCATATTCCAAATTTTATGGGCATCATTTTGAAGTATTTCTTCTGCTCGATCTTGATAGGTTTGATCGTGAAAATATAATTTTCCTTCAAATACTCCATTTAGTCCTTTGACCGCTGCTGCTGTGATGACACCCTCCGGAGCAGAGCCAATACCCAAAAGGAGATCTGCGTCTCCGTCTACCGCCCGCATTGCTCCAACAATATCACCATTTTGAATTAATTCCATATTGACACCTAACTGCCGCATGGTGTTAATTTTACTCTCATTTCTCGGACGATCAAGAATGATAACTTTCAATTTCTTAACTGGTTTTTTCAGAGTTTCAGATGCCGACCTGATATTTTCTTCGACAGATATTTCTAGTGATATCTTGTTTTTGAGGGCAGGAGGTCCAGCAATTTTATCCATGTAACACTCTAGCCCATGGAATAAAGTTCCCCGTGGTGCAACTGCCAAAACACAAATGGAATTTGGGAGATCAAAAGCACAGTGGGAAGTACATTCTAGGGGATCTACAGCAATATCTACTTGTGGTAGAGATAAATCAAGAAGATCTTTCCCCAGTTCTTCCCCTATATATAACATTGGAGCTTGATCCATCTCTCCTTCTCCAATTGCCACCCGTGCATGAACGGGAATTGAATCAAAGGCTTTACGCATAGCTTTTACCGCTGCATCATCAGCTTTGTTTTTGTCCCCACATCCCCTCAACTTTCCACAAGCAATGGCCGCCTGCTCTGTTGCTCGCAGAAAATAGGGAGCTAATTTTTTAAGCCGGGGCACTATTTCAGGATACCTGTCCAATTTCGCAGAGCATCTTTTGAAACCACTGTGTTTGAGAATCAAATGCCCTGCCGCCTTTTATGCGTTTAAACTCAATGAGAGATAATATGCCATTGTTCTTCTCATCCATCCCCACAACACCGGATTTTCTCTCGAGGGCGCACTGGACAGCCTTGGACGCCGACTCCTTAATTAATTGAATATCTTTTTCATTTGGAGCTGCGGATCGAGAAAAATACCCGCTCTTTTGAACTAAGGTTTTTTCTGCATTAATTATTTTTGAAAATTGTCTCGCAAACCACTGTCCTGGATTGATGTCATCTAACCGAATGTGTCCAAAGGCATCTTGTTTTATCTCCTCATTCTTTCTTTTCATCTCTCCAACAATTTCATTCACACAGGCACCCTCACTTAAGAAAATATTTACACAATCCTTTTTATTCATTTTATCCAGCAACCTTTGACCTTCTTTTTCGATATCTATAGATAGCTCAGGAATAAAAATCGCATCAATATCCCAGTTCTCACAATTCAATAGTAGATCACTGTCAAACGACCAGTAGGCAAGTCGATCTCTATATTTTTTTGCTGTTGCAGCGGTAAGCCATCCGCTGTGGCGTCCCATAACCTCATGTATAATTAACTGCCGTGGGCTAGATGTATTTTCGTTCACAATATTTTCAAAAAATAGTGCACCTTGTTCTGCTGCCGTATCCGCTCCCAAAGATTGAACGATTGGAACAATATCATTGTCCACCGTTTTTGGAAGCCCCACTACAGTAAGATCATATCCTATCTCATATAAATAGTGAGACAGCTCTGCTGCCATTGTGTTTGTATCATCGCCGCCAATAGTGTGCAAAATACTAATCTTATCTTTCATCAGTTGCTTCGCAGCTTTTTCAAGGGGTTTTTCTCCTGGAAAAATGAGTCCCCTTTTTTCACAGTCTTCCGCATTAGTTAATTTTACACGGCTGTTCCCAATAATACTCCCACCAAAGGAAAAAAGCATACCCACATTTTTTGTGATTTGTGATGGAAACTCATATGATTTTCCTTTTAGCAGTCCCTGATAGCCATTCAAATAACCTGAAAATTCAGCAGATATATTTTCCATTTTGTAGGACTCTAAAAGTGCCGCAATAGACGCAGAAAGACAGGGAGCTAGCCCGCCGGATGTAAGAAATGCAATTTTCATTTTATTAATTTATCTATCTGAAAGATAGGGAAATTAAATCGGCTGACCATCATGATTCACTTACCATTTGATTCATTTATCACAATATTTTAGAATTGAAAGGAGACTTTTAAGTTTCAAATCTTGTACCTTTGTGCTTCAATATAGATAGAATCATGGGAAAAATCATCTGGTCACCAAAAAAAGAACACATCCTCTCATCACAAATGTGGGATTTTTTGCTAAACGTTAATGCAAAACATAATACCCAGTTAGAAGGATACGATGATTTATATTCATGGTCCATTGAAAATCCACAACTATTTTGGGATGATATTTGGAAATACTTTGGCATCATACACTCTTCCCCCTATTCTCAAGTCGTGGATGATATTACCTCGATGCCGGGAGAAAAATGGTTTTCGTCTGCCCGTTTGAATTTTGCTGAAAACTTACTCCAATTCAGAGATGATAGGCCTGCCCTTGTTTTTAGAGGAGAAGATAAATTAGAACGTACTCTGTCCTACAAAGATTTGTTCAGCTTGGTGGCTCAAACATCTTCAGCTCTCAAATCAGCAGGTGTTATTTCGGGAGACAGAGTTGCAGGATTTATTCCCAATATCCCTGAAGCTGTCATTGCTATGCTTGCTGCGGCATCCATCGGCGCTCTTTGGAGCTCTTCCTCTCCTGATTTTGGTATTAAAGGTGTACTAGATCGGTTTTCTCAAATTGAGCCAAAGGTGCTCTTTGCCGCTGACGGATATTTCTATAATGGAAAACATTTTGACTGTCTAAAAAAACTTAATGGGATATTAGAACAGTTGCCCTCTGTTGAAAAGGTAGTTATCATTCCTTACACAAATAAAAGTCCTGACATTTCATCGTTATCAAATGCAGTATTGTATAATGAATTTATTTCCAGGGAGAATGCAGACACCATAGAATTTAAACAGCTCCCCTTCGATCATCCCCTCTACATTATGTATTCTTCGGGCACAACTGGGCTCCCCAAATCAATTGTACACTCTGCCGGTGGTACCCTTATACAACATATGAAAGAACTCTGTCTTCATACTAATTTAACAAGAGAAGATACTATCTTTTATTTTACTACCTGCGGGTGGATGATGTGGAACTGGCTGGTATCATCCCTGGCTGTAGGTGCAACCGTTGTGTTATATGATGGGTCGCCATTTTATCCAAATTCTGAGGCGATGTGGGAATTGACAGAGGAACTGGGAATTACCATTTTTGGTACCAGCGCAAAATTTATTGCTGCCTGTGAGAATGCCGGAGTGAGACCAAATAATCGATTTAACCTCTCAAACCTCAAGATTATTCTATCCACTGGTTCACCTCTTGTTGAAGAAAATTTTGATTATATCTATCGCAGTGTTAAAACTGATGTGCAACTTTCTTCTATTTCCGGAGGTACAGATATTATTTCTTGTTTTGCACTGGGAAACCCCACTCTACCTGTATATCGTGGAGAACTTCAATGTCGAGGATTGGGTATGGCAGTGGACTCCTTTGATGAAAATGGGAGGTCACTGCTAAACCGTAAAGGAGAATTGGTGTGTAAAAAAGCATTCCCATCCATGCCCGTTTATTTCTGGAACGATTCTAACGGAGAAAAATATCATGATGCCTATTTTGATGTTTATCCGGGCATCTGGAGTCATGGAGACTATATCACGGTAAACGACCATGGGGGTGTAAAAATTTTTGGCCGAAGCGATGCGACCCTTAACCCTGGGGGTGTTCGAATAGGGACAGCTGAAATCTATAGAATAGTGGAGGGCTTTTCTGAAATATCCGACAGCCTTGTTGTGGGGCAGGACTGGGAGGGTGATGAACGAGTCATCCTATTTGTCAAACTTGAGAAAGGAATATCACTCTCAAAAAAATTAACACAATCTATTTCAGATGCAATTCGGAAAAATTGTTCTCCACGTCACGTTCCCGCTAAAATCATTGAGACAAAAGATATCCCCTATACCATCAGCGGAAAAAAAGTAGAGATTGCAGTAAGAAAAATTATTTCTGGTGCGGATGTGTCCAACCGTGATGCACTTGCCAATCCTGAATCTCTGGATTTCTATAAAAATATAAGCGCACTGAAAACTTAATTGGATACGCTCAGCCACGCGCTCTGGGGGAAAGCATTGTTTGGCCATCGTAGATTGCCATGGCTTGCATTATTTTTTGGGGCCTTCCCAGATTTGTTTTCATTTGGAATTTTATTCATCCAAAAATTTTTCACTGGGGAAATTCCTTCAGAACCTCCTCCTCTTGAAACCATTCCGTCATGGGTTTTTATTAATTATAATATCTCCCACAGTTTTATATCAGCTTCAATTGTTATTGGTATTGTTTTGCTTTACAGAAAGGACATTGCCTTTGCTATGCTTGCCTGGCCGTTTCATATTGTCCTCGATTTCCCTTTTCACACTGAGGACTATTTCCCAACAAAATTATTTTGGCCTATCTCAAATTATTATGTTGATGGAATACCCTGGAATATTCCTGAGGTCTGGTTTCCAAATATAGCAGGTATTATTCTTGTATTTATTTATCGCTACAAAAAAAATAAACCATCTGTATAGAATTACACCTATTATTTCGTTTTAATTCCCTCCGAAAACCAGTTTCACGTTTTAAGTAGACAATAGGTCTGAAATTGTATTAATTTTATCGGCGGCTCAAGTCATGTTAATCTCCTTTCTATTTTTACTTTTGGGCCGCTTTTTATTATTTCCAGCCCTATAATTGACAACTAAAGGAACATTTTCCCCCAATTGGTTGTAAAAGTGACTAAAAATAGAAAGGAGATTACCATGCAAAAAAAGAAAGATAGAATCACCCCCCTTATCACCTTTGGTCTTTCCCTGGTGTTCATCGGAGCTTTGATCCATCAAACGCTCCCTGAGAAAAAAACAATCGAGATCATCTCTCAGGATCAGTTCGAGGAATCAATTGAAACGGAATTAACTAATAATTCATATGTAGATGAAATATCGGTTGATGATGTATGGACTGATGAAACTGAGATAGTCAATGAACAAACTTCCTTTGGTGAAGCTTTTGCCACTGCACGAGCTGAACTAGGTAAAGGGAGTACGTTTATCTGGAATGAAAAAGAATACACGACCGACATAGAAGGAGAAATAAAGGATGAGTATTTGCTGGCCGATTCAACCCTGGAAACAATAAATAATTCAGGAAAAAATCAAATAGCGGATGTACCGTTCACCTCACAGGTGACATCTATAAAATAAGGGAAAAAGAAAACCGGGCAGGAAATCTCCTGTCCGGTTTTCAATTCGAATTAAAGAGTAGCTTAGCTCGCCCTGTCAATCAATTCTTTTACATGTACTTCAAGAGGCTTTTTCCGGTCAAATTCTTCACCGTTAATCAAAATCTTTGGTACTGCCAATCTTAGGCCAGTTGATCTTAACTCATTGGTCTCCTGATAAATTTGCTTTTGAAGTGCAGGGTCAGTTATATCTTCCTGAAGGAGTTGAATGTCTAAGCCCATTTCATCAGCCAATTGAAGTGGGAGGTCCTCATTATTTTTCAAATCCCTGAATTGTGCCATAATCGCATTATGCATCTCATGATATTTACCTTGGCGTCCCGCTGCCAAAGCATACAAAGCTGCTTTGTTTGCCTGTTTATGAGATCTTAAAGGAAAATTTTTAAAAACAACCTTCACGTCATTTGGATACTGAGCAACTAATTTGTCCACCGAACTGGTGACTCGTGCACAGTATGGTCACTGATAATCCATCCACTCTATAACGGTCACTTTGGCATCTTTTGCCCCAATATAATAGGAATCTCCCACTGGAATGTTAAATGTTTCTTTGGGTGCTATTTCCCAGTTGTAGGCTAGGATTTTTGTTCCGTCTTTAAGGGTGGCCTGTTGTGGCTCTTTTGACTTTGAAGGATTTTCCTTAGATGTTAGCTTAATTAGCTCGGAATCCTTTTCAGCTATCTTCTCAAGTATTTGAGCATTCTTTTTCTTTAATTGTTCAATCACCAGGTCCTTTTCTTTAATTAGCACTAACAATGATTGTTCATTATTGTTACACCCTATTAAAAGTAAAGTGACCAATGTAAATAGTATCATTTTCATTTGGGACTTCATTATTATTTATTTTCCTAATTAAGATGGGGAACTTACTATAGATATAACATTTATTTTAAAATAGAAAATTAGGGTTTTGTAAAATAGTACAATTACCACTATCTTTAATTTGATTCAAAATAAGTCCATTGAGCTATTTAGTGCATTATAGCGGACTAATGTTCAATTGAAATTTTGATAGTTTTGAGGTGTTTCCAAGAACCGCTGATATTATTATAAACAGGGGGCTATGTTTCCTTTAGATATAAAGTCATGGTACAATTAATATGATCGAACACGAGACGATACCTCTCTTTAGCTCTTTGTGGTGGACTACAAATATTTCAACGGCTTTCGTGATATTTATACTTATCTTTCTTGGAAAGAGATTAAAACCCAATCAGCAGGCGAACTTTGGTAAAATACTTGGATGCTTTTTATTATTTAGAAGTATCTGGACCCATTTTTATCAGGCCTATCTTGGGCTATGGACCATTGAATCCAGTCTTCCCCTCCACTTATGTGGAATATCAGCAATTTTATCGGGAATTGTTTTAATTACCCAGCACAAACGGATGTACGAATTATTATATTTCTGGGGAGTAACAGGCGGATATACTTCTATCGTCACACCGGAATTCACTATTGGAACCCAGGGATTGCTTTTTGCAGATTACTACATATCACACGGTGGAATACTGTTTGCTGCACTTTACTGCACTATTGTATATAAAATGAGACCATCTAGAGGATTCTGGCTCAAAATATTTCTTTGGTCTCAACTTTTCATTCCGGTTGTGGGTACTCTGAACTATCTATTGGAGTCAAACTACATGTATATAAATGCACCACCTGTGGTTGAGAATCCTTTTGTGTTCGGGGATGCCCCTTTTCATCTTATTGGATTTGAATTAGCAGCTTTGCTCCATTTTTGGTTGTTGTCGCTCCCCTTCCGAAAATATTATAATAATAGTTGAAAACTAATCTCCATTATTTTTCTTAATAATATTTTTTTCTTGGAGTTTCTTAATTTTAGGACTGATAACCAATCTACAGTATCCAGCTGAATTATTATATTTAAAATAGTCCTGGTGGTATGGCTCTGCTGGATAAAATTCCGAAATACGGATAATCTCTGTGATAATTGGGTTTTTATACACACCTTTATTATCCCATAATTTTTTTGATGAATCAGCAATGATCTTTTGATGGTCATCATAGGCAAAGATGATAGATCGGTATTGAGTACCTACATCAGCGCCCTGTCTGTTTATAGTGGTAGGGTCGTGTGCCTGCCAAAAGATTTCAAGAAGTTCTTCATAAGATATTTGATCTGGTTGAAATTCAATCTGGATCACCTCCGCGTGACCTGTCTCTCCAGAACACACTTCCCGGTAGGTCGGGTCTTTTGTTTTACCCCCAGCATACCCAGACTCAACTTTCACCACTCCATTCACCCTATTAAATACCGCCTCCATACACCAGAAACACCCTCCACCAAAAGTAGCTTTTTCACTGTTATGACTCATCTCTATTTTTGGTTCTCCTTTTTTTGGATTAGTAGTTGATGAAATAAAACCGATATTACTTAAAAAAATATAAAAAAGCACAGCTGTCTTCCAGTTTTTAAATTTTTTCCAATCCAATTATTCCTCATTTGGTTATATTCCAATTCATCCTTGATGGGATAAACTTTATGTTTGATATTTGCTCAGACACTTGAAGTTATCTTATCTTAATATTAAGAACATATATAGTTAAAATATTTAATGTAATCTTTCTATTTACATTAATCTCAATAGAGGAAGCCTAATGAATACAGATTATAATATAGAAATTTCAAAAGAACGTACTCCAATGGAGTCTCTCATACTGTTATTGGTCATTCTTGGTCTTTCCGACCGCCAACTTGTTTTTGAAGAACAAACAAAAATTCAAGCTATAATTACAAACCATTTCCCTGAACACTCTGAACAAAGATATCAGGAACTCCTACAGTCAACTATATCGACCATCAAAAATCTGGATTTTAATTCGCAAACTGAGCTATTAAAAACTGTTTCAGTTGAAATAAAAACATATTATTCTGGTAAAGAAACTTTACCAATTATTTTTTCAGAATTGAAAGAATTGCTAGAGGCAGATGGTATTGTATATAGTTTTGAGGCTCAACTGCTTGAGATGATAAATAAAATATGGAACTAACTATCTGATTACTTCATCAGTACAATTTTCTGGGTTTCTATAAACCTATCAGTTGAGAGCTGAAGAAAATATATCCCGCTTGGAAATCCTGATGCGTTCCATTCAACGGAATGGTGTCCCAATTCTAGTTCACGTTCTATCAATGTATTAACAATTTTCCCTGTTATATCATAAACCTTCAGGGTCGTAGTTGCAGATGAACCCAAAGAGAATCTGATGGTTGTGGAAGGGTTAAACGGATTAGGAAACGATGGGAAAAGTGTGAACTCAGTAGGTGTTTGTGAAGAAGTTTTATTTATTAAAATGAGCCTTTCTGATCCACCACTCAGTTCCAAGATCTGAGTATCTGAACACATGAATACATTTCCATTCTCATCAATGATTTCCCATTTATCAGCATCTTTAATATCACAATCAAGGGTCAATTGATCATCATCACTCATCAGTTCAATCACACATTCATCTGTTGTGCACAGTTTAGTATCACCGGAAAAACGGATGTCAAAACCACCTGAGGGTGGTTTGGGAGGCAGACTATAGCTCAATAAATAATTCTCCGAAACACCCTCACCAAAATATAAAGATATGTTGTTCAGTTCTAACGTGTTCAAATGTTCAGGTAAATGATCAGATTTGGCTCGCCTATCCTGACCCGATGAAGAAAATATTATTTCACCCTCTCCTGAACTTCTGAGCCAGTACGCTTTACCCGGGACTAAATTCTCCGGTAAAAAATATCCTAGATCATATCCGTAAATTGTATTGGGAATAACAATCCCATTTGGATCTAAAATCGATTCCACAGAGGTGGAATATGATATGCCTGAGATGAGATTCCATCCTTCCACCAGAGAAACAGCTAGCTCATCAACAGGGGTACCGCTAAAGGATGTGATGTTATCCTGTGACATTCTCAGCCAATATCCCGTTCCCATTGCCAGATTTTCAACCTGCTGATATCCTGAGCCAGACATATAGCTGAACAACGTATTTTGAATAGATTCTGGAAACAGGTCAATGTAAAAACTTGATTCGCTGACAACAGGAAGCCCAACAAGATTCCAACCAAGCAGATAGTCCTGATCGATGGTTATGGATCCTGAGCCGAGAGTGAGTATGACTGGAATATTACCGGTTCCCCCATTACTGGATATAGATATGTAGCCCTCATACTCACCGGAAGATATATCTTCGGTGCTTACAACTACACTGATATTATCTGACATTCCATATTCTAACTCTCCTTCAATCGGAGACACAGAAAGCCAATCGGGACCCTTAGAGTATTTAATGGATAATTCATCATGCACATATCCATTATTAAAACTTACCTGGAGTCCAGCAGAGCCTGTACCATTTTGAACTCCTATGGTAGCGGAGTGTGTCCCAGTAATGGACCTGTAATTAAGCTGTATCTCTCCTGATGGATAGAGGACAAACTGAAAATCATAATAACTGTTTGGATAACCGCTCCACCAGTGTGCCACTCCATCAAACGAAACAACGCTTCTCTCCGCATTGCTGTACATATAAATATTCCCTTCACAGTACTCATTACAATTGTCATTTACAGGATTGAGGTCATCCCAAAATCCAAAGATGGCAGGTCTGGGAGCACCGGATGACGGAATGGTGCTGTTGTCCCAGGAATTTACATCGTCACCAAATCCAATCCAGCCGTTTGGACTGATAATGTATTGGTCATAATCCTGCCCATAAAATGGGAAATCAAACCCTATATCAAATGGACCTTCAGCATCATCATTATCTGAGAAAGCTACTACGTTATCATCAACGGAAATTTCAATCCATTCATAATCAAGATTAATTTCAAGGTCTGAATCAGTCCATATCATTCCTTCCTGGTCCGGCCCCCCACCAACACTAGAAAAGGGAGAGACCCCTATCTGATAATTTAGAATAGATTCTGGTTCTCCTGCATTTGTAAGTATCAGATCTTGCGCATCTGTTTCATTTAGAGACATCTCAAAATGCATAAAGTCAGGCGTGTATGCCAGCTCTCCTGCTGAACCTGTATCATAACTATCCAAAACTAATGTTCCAGTATTCTCAGAGTCAAGCCAGTCTTTCAATCGATTGGATGAACTGCTACCCCAGTCCCAGGATGCAGAGACCTTACCATAATAATCATTAAAATTAAATGAACAGGATGCCTGACCACCGTGAAGCTGACCCACAATACGATAGCTGTTATCAAACAAAGGAGAGCCTGAGGATCCTGGCTCGGTAGTACCGTCCTCCCAACTAGAAACCCGCCAGTGAGAACCATCATTTCCACTCCATCCATCAGAAATGCCGGTATCATAATCAAAAGATATTTTCTTTATATCTCCTGACGGATGATGAATTCCAACTGGCTGTTGGGGAGCCACATCTTCCGCTGACCATCCTGCATAATTCACATTATAGATAGCAGGTATGGTCTCTGTCAATTCCAATAACGCAAAATCTGATGTTGACCTGCTTGCCCTGAGAACGGACCCCTGTACCGTTTGATTTGTGGGACCGTCCTGGTTAGCGCATCCTGGACTTTCGTAATTGAACATAAAGATCCAGGAATTATTTCCACCGAGGCAGTGGTTTGCGGTCAAAAAATATTGGGTCTGGTCCTGTTGAACATTATTTACCAATGCACCGGTACAAATACGTGACCCACCGGAGGTCAGGATCATTGCCACAGCTCTGTTGTGATCCTGCCACAGCATACCTTCCGGACAGTTAACATTGTTGTTGCAGCTTCCAGAGTCGCCATACCCTCGCGTTCCCTTAAACCCAAACAGGTTGCGGTAGGCATGAACAACTTTCCACAGACGAATCCGACCCTCTCCCAAAACTTCAGCCGGCTCAATATATTCAAGTACAATGTGGTCTCCCGGTACGGGCTGTGTAGCGAAGACTCCATCATCTTTATTATTTTCTTTGGTAAAAGCACCTATAACATAGGATTTATCTTCACTGTACACAAAAAATTTTCCACCGGGGGGCATAAAAAAATCATCATAAATAATATTGATGGAATGTGCTCCAGATGAGTGAACAGAAAGTCTCCACACCCTATCTCCATTTGATAAATATTCCCAAGTGCCCGAAGAAATCAGGTCGAAGGATACCTCCGTGCCATGCCCAAAGCGAAAGGGGACGTTCTTACCGGCAAGATTGTCCTCTTCCAACAGAGTTTGAACATCCACCGGCTCTATCGTAACCATTTCCAGTGAAGTAGTGAGGGGCTCCTTAAAACTAATTGGGGTGCCCCCTTTGCTCACCTGAGAATAGATAACAGAGCACAAGAGAATGGTATGTATAATCTTCATAACTTTCACCTAAAATTATTTATCATCTAATGATAAAACAGTTCGATAGCTGAAAGAAAAACCCCACATATCAGTATGATTCTCGACTGAAGAACCTTCATTTACCATGTTCAATTCCTGATAGAGCGGCGCTCTAACTGATATTGTAAAATGTTGATCTCCCAGGTTCCACATAAGGCCCACCGATCCGTCAACAATAAAACCTCCGGAGTTTGGTGCCGAGTCACCATTCCAATAATCCACACCTCTCTTTTGACCTATGAGTGCAAATTGAGGTATCCCTCCGAAAACTTGTTGGGTCTGCCAATAAGAAATGGCAATCGCATCAATCTGATAGCCTGGTAAAAATGAATAATCGTTTTCTTTAGGAGCAAAAGAATATTTCAGTATTCCGCCACTGAAAATTGCAGATGAATCCCGTTTAAAATATTGTGCTTCTCCGGAAAGTCTAAAGGCTCCCTCACTCATTTCAAAATGTGTGTGTGTTTCTCCTTCATCACCAGCGAGAAATGGGTCTTCCTTCAATGTATTGTTGGAAGGAATAACTATACCTCCTCCAAAAAACAGACTTGTCCCTGGGCCAAAGGATATGTTTGATGATACATACCTAAGATTTATACTTATATTTCCAATACCTGACCTGGATTCATCACGATGATGTATATTTTCTCCCTGCGGAAAATGCATCGTTCTCTTTCCAATTATCATATTCATTTCCAAGTTCCATTTATCAGTCAACCCATAATTAATATTTATATCACTAACGTAAGAATCGAGTGTCCCCTCATGGGCCCCTGTACTATCCAGTGCTCCGTGCCCCCAATCAATATATTGTGCGGAAAAATTACTCCCTACAAGTAATTTACCCTTATCCAAACCAACACCTGTGTTTGCCGTCCCGACCGGGAGGCTAGGATTCGTTCACAAGGGTCACTGCCCAAATAGAATATTAAAATACAACCCGAATATGATTATTATATATTTCACAAATATAGTCCTTTTCAATTTTGATTTAGTGTTATGACACCGGTCCCTGATGACCTGACCCAGTATCCATTTCCAGGTAGAAAGCTGTCTGCTTGAACGTACCCATTCTCAAAACTATAAACCGTTCCCGGGACAATGAGATTTTCAGGGTCCCCCACATTTACCAATGCAATTTCTGATGATATCCCAGAAATTAGATTCCAGCCCTGGGTCAATTCAATGATTAGTTGATTTAACCCATCACCAATAATAGTAACATTCCCGGAATTTTCAAAGCGAAGCCAATAACCAGAACCATGTAATAGTTCATTTTCCTGAACATAACCACCGTCAAAGGAATACAAAGTCCCCCACACACTTTCGGGAAAAACAATTTGATAGTTTGTGCTATCGATGGCGAGCGGTAGCCCAACCAGATTCCAGCTTGAGCTGTAAGTAATAGTTAACTCCACAGCACCCTCCGGACAATAATTCCCATCGGGAGCGAGCTGCGGGAGTTTATGTTCACTGTTGTTTACAACCTCATGCATAGTGATGTCTGTTGATTCGAATAATTCGGGTGAACATGGCTCCCACTCATTTGCAATTCCTGCACAGGTTTGCGGATCATCAAGTATCCCCATATCCGTAACAATACACCAATACAAATACTCGATCGCCATACACTCATAGTCGCAGGTCCAATCATCGTAGTGATACCAAGCGCTCTCGGGATAATTGTTTGGTACCTCTAGAAATTGTCCTCCCCTGGCTATATCCATAGCATCAGACATGATTGAAGAGTTTGGGGAAAGATCAAATATATCTGGATAAATTGATACATGACCAACATGATTGATTGTGTGTAAAACCTCTTCAACTGTTGCGTCATCTCCCCAATGCCCGGGCTGGGCTGGGTCGATCTCATTACGAAAAAGCACGGCAGACACACCATCTCCATTATAGTGGTCCTCAAATTCATCCATGCAGGAATTCCCATCATAAGTAAAAACCGGCATCAGAGCCTGCTGAAATTGAAGTTCATTAAAAAGTGCCTCATCATCAACTACCCCATCTTCATCATTATCAAGAAGCTCCGCTGCGACTGCCGCAACATGGAGAACTTTTTCATCGGAAATATTTTGCTGGGCATACACCTCAAAACAATCCAGTACGTTTATATACTTTGAAAAACATTGGAAAGCAGGGTCGCCTGCATTTGGGTTCTCTTCAATCTCAAAACATACTTCGTTTTGTGCATGAAGCAACACTGTGAGACAAAATATGGTTACTATTATTTTCTTAAAATTGAGTCTTTCCATTTCAATTAAACAATCCTATGATGTTAAGAAAATTTTGACCTATTAAAGATTACTTATAACTTTCTTTACCGTTGTGTAACACACCGTCTTTCCCTCATCCAAGCTTCTGGGTTTTGCCTTTGAGCTGCCACTTGAAGGGCTAGAGCTCATTTCTTTCACCGTGACCCGGTTGTCAAGTGAGTAGCCCAAAGCGACATCTCCCTTTTCCATATTTTTCAGGGACTTTCCGTCATATTGGACCTCCCCAATACACATCTCTTTCAAACCTTTTTCCAGAGAAACGACTAACTTTGAAATATCAAACGGGCGCTCAGTTATAAAGAATTCAGTGAAAGAGGTCGGTCTGCTTTCAATTGAAATCTTATATCGATTTTTCACTCTTTACTTAGTCCTAACCAGTTTACAGACAGCATCCAGGAGACCCTTTTTCTTTACCACATTTCCCACATTTTTTTTCTAACCCCTGACAACACTCTTCTCCGCCTTTCACATGACCACACTTGCTACAGAGAACGAGGTCTGCTCTATCTTTTTTTAAATTACAACATCCGGGGGATCCCTTTATTGCTCCACAACCGCAGCGAACCGCCTCTTTACTACAGCACACAGATGTTCCTTTGATGTGTCCGCACTGACCACACAAAACTATATTAGATCCCACAGCCATAGTTTCTGCTTTGGAGGCTACAGACCCCTGCTCTTCCGGAGAATTTTTTGATTTTGAACAGGAATAGAGCAAGAGCACCGTTGACACTAAAAGTAAAATCTTTTGAATTTTCATATCATCTCCATAATAGTTTTGGAATTTAAGTCTTCCAATATGTAATTGGTAAACATAACCCAAGCTATGATGAAACTATATAATTGGAATTAGATTGTTACTGTTTTCTTATCAAGAAAAGAAAATCTCGTCCAGGCAAAACCATATCTCTACACAAATGTGATAGAGAAGAACAAATATCAGTTACTTATTAAAATGATATTACCTGTATTATTGGTACGAACCCAATAACCATGACAGGGAATCAATGTATCAACCTCAAAATAGCTATTTTCAAATCCATAGAACGTTCCTGAGATAATGATTCCATCGGGGTCTTGTACAGATGATATATTCAAAGGGATGCTCAACCCGGTTACGAGATTCCATCCCTCACTCAGTTCAATGGCCAGTTCATCGATGGGCCCCCCATCAATGGTGGTAGTGCCTTCATTATCAAATCGCAACCAGTATCCCTCACCAGCAGTAAGATACAATTCAGATAGATATGCCCCACTATATGAGTATAATGTTCCTTCTATAGATTCAGGGAATAGATTACTGTATGTGGCATCCTCAACCTCAAGTGGTAAACCAACCAGGTTCCAGTCTGATTGAAATTCCAACGTGCTGGATGATTGAATGTCTCGGACAAGACGAACATAATTGTATATTCGAATCACATCTCCCTGTGGTCCATGTCCATAGGGCCAATCACCGGGATCACCAGATTTGGGGTCACTTCGCTGTGCCCCGGCACCATGAACATCCACTAATTGGAAATTACCGGAGTTTGGTGGCATTTCCATCCAACCCAGTGCCTCACCAAAAGAGATATAAACTGCATATTTCCCGTTAACCTGCATATTGGCATGGGTAGTGCCTGTCCAGTAAAATGGATAGTTATCTTCTCCATCTTCATCGGTGATAACAGAACAGGTAAAAAGTGGACCAATGGCAGCAGAATTGGTCGTTTCGGGGGAACGGGTATAATCAACAATGCCCTGTAATTCCTTGGCATTAGGCATCCGCCAATCGCTGTAACCCAAATAATTCTCCGTGTTTTTCTGGGCAACCCAGCTAAGAGCTTCCTCCCAGTTTAGTCCGATTTCACTGTCGCCCTGTATCCACATAAGTCCGGTTGCCTGGTCAGTAACACTCCCCGAACCATTATCAGTAAAATCATTCACCCCGTATTCACTGCCACGGACATACCTCACAAATGAGGTCATGATAAATTCCTGCCCCGGAGGGCCCACCGGTTCTGCCGGATAGCCTTTAATCCGTCCATCCGCAAAATTCACACCAAACGCCGTTTCATTTCCGTTCATGGTTGTACTTACATAAATGGTGCTGGACCAATACTGTGCATCGATGATACGCTCACCGGCACTCTCATCACCATATTCAAATTCAAAAATGGCCGTATCTATAAAAGGCGTTAATAAATCGGTGTCACTGCCCTGCCAACCGCTGGGATCAACACCGCTGAACAGAATGATTGAATAGAGTTCTTTAATGGTCGGCAGTCGCCAGTCATCATAACCTGCCAAACTGAAAGCATCCACACTGGAAAGAGCTTCATCGAAAGTCATTTTTTCACTGACCGCTTTTTGCCACATCAATCCGGTATTGAGGTCGGTTATGGTGCCGTCACCATTATCAGTGTAGGAGGGCTGATACCCATCAAAATGGGCATCCTGACCGTAATAATCTTCACCAGGAAAGGGAGCGGTGATCTCCTCGGTATTGTTATAAAATTTTTCCTGCCCTGTATCTGCTACTATATAGGTCTGGGAATAAATAGCTTCAACAGACAGGGCAAACAGTATAAAACAAATCTGATACAAATTATGTTTCAATTGTGTAACCTTTCCAGTTATTAGTGTATTTGAAATTTATTATTTAGATACGCTCCCGCAAAATAAGTTAAAACCTATATAAAATAATCTCTTGCTTCTCAACACCTTCCCTCACCACTCACTTTTTTACAAAGAGGTGAAATTCTCCCAATATTTACCCAGAAGAACCAATTTGTAGGGCTATTTACAACCACCATATTGACTACATTTACATTCATTACCATCTTCATCCCCACTTTTTTACGAAGAGGCTCTACTTCAACAGGACCATCTTCTTGGTCTGCACAAACTCCCCAGCCTGAATCTGGTATAGGTAAACTCCAGCACTTACAGGTCTGCCCATAGAGTCTGTGGCATCCCACTGTACTGACTTGAAGCCTGCTCGTTGAGTGATGTTAACTAATTGAGTCATTTCCCTGCCAAGCATGTCGTATATGCTCAGTGTCACCAAGGCATCTGAAGGGAGGTCATATCTGAGAGTCGTAATAGGATTGAATGGATTGGGGTAATTGGGATATAACGCAAATTGTTTTGGTGAAATGTTTGTATCAATTCCCAATTCAACATTAAAACCAAAAAAGGCTAATAACCGCCCTGCTAATGCTTCTTTTTCTTGGTCGTTATAAATCGTTTCAAACGGGAATCCCATTACAATAACACGTGCATTCATTTGACTACCTGGAACAACACCACTGTATTGAATAGCTGCAATTAACCCGTTCGAGTATAAAAGACTACGAGTTGATCCGCCTATTAGTGAAAATGCATCTGGATAATTTTCTTCATATACACCATAGTTTCCATTATCATAGTGAAGTTGAAGCCCATCAAACAGTGTTCCCTCCACACCATTAACGGTGTAATCGTTCGCATCATCTGAACCATAGCCCACTTTTAAAAATTCATGAAGAAAATCCCGATCAGATGATGAACCCATATTATCTAAATCCCATGCTACTTCTGAGCCAGAAACAAATAGTCTTCCACCTTCCATTAAATAATTTTTCACCTTATTCTGTTCTGCAACAGAAAATGTCTCATGTTCAGTACTTTCATCACCTAACAACCAAAAAACAGCTGTATATTGATTCAATTGAACCGATCCATTGATAACAGCATCATTATCCGCTGTGTCAAATGAATATCCCCAAGGATAGAGCGCTAATCCCATCGTTTTAGAAAAATCATGATATGGAAATACATAACTTCCATTCGTGCGGTCAAACCCATCAACAATTAAAATATCTTTATACTCATCTGTTTGATACGTTCCATAAATATCTGATGAAAAACTTTCGGAAACACTATCCTCCTGCGATAGACTGGTCATTTTGAAAAATACAGGAATATTATTTTCATTTGAAAATTGAATATTTGAAATTGTTGGTTCAATATCACTTAATAATGACCATCCAGATCCAATAATATGTGTATAAAGATGAAACCCAGAAATTGATTCTGGGTCTTGTACTTGCCACGCTATTGATAGACTATCCGTCCAAATAAGCGAACGTAAATCTGTTCTTGGTATATTGGCTGGAGTTCCTTCCATCCCAACATAAAATCTAGGCGTATAAGCGGTAAGTTGACTCAAATTGTATGTACGATAACTCACTTTCCAATCGGCTGCGGATGCTTCAACCGTTAAAAAGGTTCCGTCCGTATTCCGTAATACTACCATACGAACATGTCCCACTTTATGAATGGCATCTCCCGGGCTTAAATCATTCCAATTATCGTATGCGATGGTAATATCGTCATCCATCATAGACGTAGAATAGTGAGAAGATAAATTCCAACATCGAGATACAAACCCAGAACAATCAACACCCACAGCATAAGAGCTTACACACCAATTTGTGCTACAATCTGTCACCTTATCCCCAGCATATTTCACATCATCAATGCCATCAATAAATCCATCAATAGAATAAAACCCTCCCCACTGATACGGAACATGATAATTTGTCCCCACTTGGATCCAGCCTGGTGTTTCTACCGCTACTCCGTGTGGATCGATAATAGGCCCACCAGTAATATTTCCTGCGTCTGCATCCCAAACATAACTTACATATGTGTCTGCTATTTCTAAAGCTTCGTCCGGAGTGACAATTGGGAAATGATAAGATTCCCTTTCATCATTTTCAGTAGGTTCCGGTTCGGGGAATTGGTTCGGAAATGTGTTATAATGGAGGCCATCAAATAAATGATTTGGAAGTGAGTAAACAGGTACATCTACCCATTCGTTATCTTGCTGTAACCAACAACTAATAGTCATACCATTGCTTCGAGTACTCATGATATATAAATGCCCTTCATCGTCTATATAAAATGGATCTTCAATATACGTATAATCAATATTTGGAATTTGAAAAATAGCTTTTATTGCTCCATTTGCATCATATAATCCAATGATTCTTATTACATCTAAAGGTACATTTTGAATGATGGATTCTACATATACATAATGGAGTCCATCCGCATTTTCCCCTAAGTATCTACCAGACCCTATTACATCCGGTTGAATAATGGTAAATGAGGATCCGTCCCCACTTATACGCAATGTATAATCATCTTCTCGAACGACATTTCTCGAATAGAATTTTTTTGAATTGTTGGTCCGGTCCAATCCAGAAATTGGTTCTTTTCCAATAAATTCATTCCCAAAATAGGATTTTCTAGTTTCGGAAATAGGATCTGTAATATGAATTCTATTCTGAGAAACTGAAAAAGAGGTAGGACCTAACTTAAACCCTGGTACATCTTTTATTTGCAATTGGTGATCACTCTGTCCCCAAGGAATAAACACGAGTTCCTTGTAAGTATATTGGGCCTTGAGAGCACCAATCAAGATGAGACTCATTGAAATGATTTTCACCATAGATGAAATATACGAAATCTATTGGATGGGGAACTATTTCATATACCAAAATATTCTAACAATGGGTAAATTTATAGTATTC
>Ga0163108_10000141_pt1 | contig 52822 bp, 55 predicted proteins | sample Fk1155metaG_FD_109644 | JGI IMG/M metagenome (GOLD analysis project Ga0163108, IMG submission 109644) | Marine microbial communities from the Central Pacific Ocean - Fk160115 155m metaG | ecosystem: Environmental > Aquatic > Marine > Oceanic > Photic zone | place: The Central Pacific Ocean...
ACGCTCAGTCGTCTTTACGCTGACGACTTCCGTTTTACTCATGGTACCGGGGTCGTACATGGGAAAACCGATTGGCTTGAATCGCTGCGCACCGGCGAGTCAATTTATGTGTCGCGTGAACACAAGGCACTTGAAGTGGAAATGCACGGTGACCTGGCCGTCTCCTATGGACAGTTACATATTCACAGTTATTTCCAGGGAGAGGAACGTTGGTTTATGGCCCGATATGTTCGGGTCTACGTCCGACGTGATGAGAATTGGCAATTAGTGTCTCATCGGACGGTGGAACAGCGTGATCTGCGCTGATGTGTCACAACAGGGCGGGAAAGCCGGTTGACAACTTGTATCTACGCGTCCAACCTGCCATATTGAAGGTGTACTGAAGCACATACAGAACTCGATATTATTAAGTAGGAGGACATCATTTCTTCAAAAATCTTTGTTGGGAATCTCAACTACGATACGTCACAAACGGATCTTGAAACGTTATTTACTGAAGCTGGAACAATCAGTGAGGTGTTCTTGCCAATCGACCGAGCTACTGGAAAGCCCCGGGGTTTTGCATTCATTGAGTTCAGTGACGCTGCCGCGGTTCCGGTAGCCATTGAAAAGTTGGATGGTGCCGATCTTCAGGGTCGAACGATTCGTGTAAGCGAAGCTCGGGACCGTGCTCCACGTCCACGCCCTTCATTTACTCCCGATGATGGTCCATTCGGAGGCTTTGGTGCTCGTCCTGGCAAGTCAGCAAAGCCGAAGGGCAGTCGTCGAAACATACGTGGCAGGAAACGGGGATTCTAGTTTTTTAATTACCTGATGACAGTTAAACAGGCTGAGTGTTTCGTCGGCCTTGATCGACATTTCCGGTCTTGGCGATTCCGGAGATAGCCTTAGACCACTCTAATGCAGTCCTATCGATGGATGTGCTGAACCACAATGCCGTTACTTTGCACCTCAGTTTTTTTCTGCGGTTCTTGAGTCTCGCACCAGTCTCAACACATTTTGGACGACGTTAATGTCGGTTCAAGGCAGGCAATGTGATTATGGATGCGTCCTTACAACAGTGGAATTCTGAACGATACGCTCGCACTGGTCGATTCGTGTCAGACCTTGGGGTGGATGCATTGGCCCTACTTGCTCCTCAACCGGAGGAATATGTTCTTGATCTCGGGTGTGGTGATGGTGCGCTCACCGAAAAGTTGGCAAAGGCAGGATGTCGTGTCTTGGCTGTTGACAGTAGCATTGACCAAATTCGAGCTGCGCAAGCGCGTGGATTAGACACTCGGATGATTGATGCTGCACAACTCGATTTTGATAACGAATTTGATGCAGTTTTTAGTAATGCCGCGCTGCATTGGGTGAAGGACTCTGATGCTGCAATTAAGGGAATTTTTCGAGCACTGAAGCCAGGTGGACGGTTTGTAGCTGAATTCGGTGGCGACGGAAATATCGCCGAAGTCCGTGCAGCGATTGCGACAGTTCTTGAACGGCGCGATATTGATGCAGCAAGACTAATGCCATGGTTCTTTCCGACCAAAGAAGAGTATCGGCAGTCTCTTGAACACCATGGTTTTCACGTTGAAGTGGTAGAGCTTTTCGACCGACCGACGCCGATTCCAGGCCCCCTCAGTGACTGGCTAGAAATCTTCGCTCATCCATTTCTTATAGCAATTGATGCTGCGGTTCGGTCTGATACCGTTCAAGAGATTTGTCAGGTGCTCAGTGATTCACTTCAGGATGCGGAGGGCACGTGGGTGGTTGATTATGTGCGACTGCGGGTCCGAGCATCTAAACCAGCTTAAGTGATCGTCGATCTTCTTGAAAGATATATGAGACGACTCAAACTCGCGACTGTGCTAATACTTGTTGTGGGTGCACTAACGACTTCTGGCATGTTTTGGGTAGCACGCCGCGAGGCCGCTCGATTAGTCACACACCTCCCTGATGAGCGCCCTCCCATTGAGCGCACTCCAGCCGATGTCGGGATGGATTATTCTGATGTCCACGTTACCACTTCGGACGGCCTGCGATTAGCTGGCTGGTGGACACCGTCTAAGAACGGCGCAGCGGTCATCGTGCAGCACGGCTATAAGACGAATCGCTCTACGCAATTACTTGAGATTGCAGCAACGTTGGCGCGTGGTGGTTATGGTGTATTGCTGTCATCACTGCGAGCTCACGACCTGAATGATGGACGAGTGATTTCGTTCGGTCTGGAAGAGATGAAGGACCTGTCGGCTTGGCTTGCCTTCATTCAGACACTTGAGGGTGTGGATCCCTCACGGATTGGAATCTTCGGGAATTCCTTGGGAGGCTCACTGGCGATTCAACTCGCCGCACAAACACAGTCCATTAAAGCGATCGTAACGCACAGTGCGGTGGCGTCCGTTCGCAGTACGGTGGAAACAAGCATTGCCTACTTCACCGGGTTACCTCCATTTCCGTTCACTCCGATGATTCTTTTCTGGGTGGAACAGGACTGGGCGATGAAGCCTGACCTGCTGGACTTTACCGTGTGGATCGCTGCATTGGATTCGCAACCGATTTTGCTGATGCAGGGTGGAGCCGATGTCGTGGTTGCCTCTGAGAGTGGCCAACTGCTCTATGATGCCGCTCGTGAACCCAAGGAGCTCTGGTTCGAACCCGACTTGGGTCATGTAGATTTTCAACGAGAGCGGTCTCAAGAATTTTCAGACCGAGTCGTCGAATTTTTTGACCGTCATTTACTCAATCCAGAAAATTAACCACCGTATACGCAGCAACGTTTCTGTGGACTATTTAATGTAACGAGGCCTTGAGGACGTTTGGGCGAGATTCCAACTCACTTGATGGACAAGTCTCGCAATGGTTTCCATCTTCACGTAGTTGATCTTTTCTGGTCGATCGTTGGTCGTGTGATAGTCCGGGTGTAGGCCGGTATGGAAGAATAGTGCCGGGACACGGTTCTGCAGGAATGGCCACTGGTCACTTCGCCGAAGCAAGTTTGAGCGATTGTTGTCGTATCGCATTTTTAACTCAAGGCCATACACCTCGTTCGATTCTTCCACTTCATTAAGTAAATCTGGACTGTAGGTGTAGCCGAGGATGTTAAGCGCGTTGTTGTTAGACTCGGCAGTTTGGACCTCAAGACCACGAAATCGTCCGCCACCACCGACGGGGACTTCTTCGTTGCGACCAATCATGTCCATATTGAGCACCGCCACCGTATTGCTCAGAGGCACAAGGGGATTTTCAGTATACGCCCATGCACCAAGTAGCCCACGTTCTTCTGAATTCCAAGCTGCGAACAAGATCGATCGGCGTGGACGGAGACCGGTTGCCGCTGCGAGTGCATAAGCCTCGGCGATTTCGAGCAGTGCGACCGTGCCGGAACCATCGTCGTCTGCACCGTTAAAGATCCGCGTCCCATCCGCACCGTTGTGATCGTAGTGGGCGCACACGATCACGAATTCATGTGCCAAATCTGGGTCAGCACCTTTGATCATGGCGACGACGTTGCGATCTGGGATCGTATGGCGGTTGACGGCGGTTCCAAGGTCAAGTTGCTGTCCCGTGACTGTCCGCAGCGTCACACCACCGCTCGCTTCAGCTGATTGTGCCAATTCGTCGAGACTTGCCCCGTCAACACGCAGCAAATCGTTGGCGATAGCGGGTGAGATCTGCACCACCGGAATTTTCACTTTGTGCATCCAGGTTTCCAGCATGTACCGGGGCACGCGTGCGGAGGTGGTTGGCCAGGTGCGAGCAGCAACGGCCTCAAAATTGGTCGACTCGGGATGGTTGTGTACGTCGGAGACAAAAAGCACCGCCAGCGCACCGCGTGCTTGCGCCGTTACGACTTTGCGCAGTGTGCGTGCGAATTCTGAGGTCACCACGCCGTCGAACGGGCTTTCTGGATTCCGTTCGCCGGGCTCGTGATCGAGAATCATTACGAGTTTGCCTTCGACTGACCCAGTGCGGTAGTCATCGTGTGCCAAGCTTGGCGCGTCAATGCCGAAGCCGGCAAATACCAGTTCACCGTGCGTTCGTCCGTTCGCGCTCAAGGTGAGCGGGTAGTAGTCTTGCCCAAGCCGTAGGCTGCGTTCTGTGGCTGGTTGCTCCATGCTTGAAATGACGAACCGATTGTCATCACCCAAGGTCGTCGTGATGAGGTTAAAGGGTTGATAAAAGGATTCGGTCGGTCCTGCCGCTTGCAATCCCATTCGTGCGAAACGGGACTTGATAAATTCAGCGGCCAGTCGATTTTCTGGCGTATTGGTAAGTCGCCCCTGCATGGCATCAGAAGCTAGGAAGTACAGATCTGCTTTCAAGTCTGACTGCTGAATAGAATTATTTGCAGGAGCAGATGTTTGCGCGAATACCTGACCTGACAGGACAGTCAGCCATATTGCAATCCAGCGTGCCATGGTGCCTCCTATTATGTAAGTGAGCAGTATAACTCTTTCATTAGGGCCTGTAGCGGCGCTCGGTTATTGGCGTCATCGACAGACCACCGGTGTGTAGAAACAGTACGCGCGTCCCAGACTTAATTCGTCCATCGTCGACCATAGTCAGTAAACCATGAAAGGCTTTGGCCGTGTAGATGGGATCGAGTAAGTACCCTTCTTCGCGGGCTAACAGTCGAATTGCCTGATCACCGCCTGCACTTGGAATACTGTAACCTTCCTCTGCGAATCCAAATCTCACGTCGTACAGCGGTACATTTTGAGCCGTGAGATCTATGCCCAGCGCGGCAGAGGCCTTTACGAACTGTTCTGCCGGAGAGCGGCGTTTAAAGATGTTTTCGATCGAATGCCGATCTGCCGTGGCGACCGCGTTGACATGGCAGTCAAAACCACCCAACGCCAAACCTAATAAAAGTCCGGTTGTCGTTGAGCCTGTGCCAATTGCGAGTACCACGTCGTCAAAATCAAACCGTTCATCACATTGGTGGGCTATTTCGGAGACGGCAAGCATGTAGGCGGGTTCGGCTTGTGGCATAGTCCCGCCGCCAGGAATCCAGTAGCCACCAGTTTCCTCTACCACTTCATGGCACCGAACCTTGTACCGTGCCAGCGCCGCGGGTTTTGGTTTCGAAAAATCGAGAGGCGTGTAATGTACCGTGGCTCCGAGATATTCCAGCAGGAGTAAATTGCCGAATGGTTCGCTCGGAGATTCACCGCCGATGACGCAGTGGACCTTCAACCCAAGACGCCGGCCCGCCATCGCAGTCATCATCGTGTGGTTTGAGGTGAGCGGACCGGTAGTCACGACGGTATGATGTCCGTGCTTGATGGCATCTGCCAGGATGAACTCCATCTTCCGAGTCTTATTTCCACCAAGGGCAAGACCAGTGCACTCGTCGCGCTTCATCCACAAGTCGATACCGAGATGACGGCTGAGCCGTTCTAGTGGCACAAGAGGTGTCGGAAAGATTCCCAGCGACACCCGAGGGAGGCCAGCCACAAATGTGTCTAACACTTCAAGGTTTCGAGTCATGGAATCAATAGTACAGATATATGGGTTATGCTGAAGGCCCGAATGACAATTTATTCCGAAAACTGACCAGCACAACGCTAAGGACGACGAGCGCCAGGCCGACGATCGCACGTATTCCGAGAGATTCTCCAAGTAAGGACGCGCCGAGAAACACCGAGATGACGGCTTCTCCTCCGACACTCATACTCACCAAGGTGACGTCCATACGTTTCAGGAGCCAGAACACACCAAGATAACAGCCGATCGTCACGACAATTCCTAGATACACCACGCTCCAGATTGCCCGTGGGGTGACGTGTACTTGTATTTGGGGTTCCAAAAGAGCCATAAGCAGAATAAGGAATAATGCAGCAGACGAAATTTGTAGTGTGGTTAACCAAAGAGTGGACGTTTCTCGACCGTGACGACGAACGACCACAGCGGCAAATGCTCCTGAGGCTGCTGCAGTCATCACGGCCAGGACCGGCCAGATTGATGGTGGGTTAGTGCCGCGATCTGGTCCCACCAGCACGGCGACTCCACAGAAAGCCAGCATGGCTCCTCCCATTTTGATCCACGACATCGGTTCATCATCCAGGAGTAGGTGTGCAATTACCACAGTAAAGGCAGGAAATGTTGCAAACAGTGTGGCCGTCAAGCCGGCTGAGATAGATTGCTCTGCCCAGAAGATAAGTGCGTACGGTAATCCTAGTTGCAGGACACCGATGAGCATCCAGAAACGAATTTCGTGACTCTGGGGACGGTCGGCGCGTGCTAAGAAATGGGCGATCAAAAAAATCACTAGGGCGGCGAGAGTAGTACGGGCTGCTGCGAAAGCAAGAGGAGACAGATCGCGCAAACCAATCCGAATGACAACCCACGTCGTACCCCACAAGATCGTAGTGCCGAGCCAGACTAGGTACGTAAGTAAACGCGCTGTGGATATCACGGAAGTTGTGATGCTAGCACGAGACAAACTTTTCTTGAGATGAAGATTCTATGTTTGGCTCAAAACTGCAGTCTTAGTTCCGCGCAATGATCCAGTGGCTATGTAAGTTTATTTCTCGAGTAAATATTTTCTGCACGGATTCAGTTAACATAAAGAACTCTCTAATCCAGCCTTTATTTTGTCGGCGGGATACATCTAGGAGCAGTATTCGTGTGTTTCAGCAATTTTCTGGTCGGGAAAACAGGCATTAGTTTTTGGACTACCGTCATTGTAGTGGCGGCGTGGCCAACATTCGCTCAACAAGTGCCCGGTGACAGCTCTGCGGTGCCAGGTGCCGTGGCTAAGTTCGTTTCTGACTCGCCGATGATTGACGGTCAGGTGGTCGGCGATCCAGCTTGGAGCAACATAGAACCGGTGACAGGGTTCCGCCAGACCACTCCCGACGAAGGAGCACTGGCTTCCGAGCGTACCGAAGTCCGCATCGCGTATTCGGAAGATACGCTCTTTTTTGGTGTGATTCTTTATGACAGCGATCCGTCAACCATCATAGTTTCGGATAGTCGTCGCGATTCACCGCTCAGTGAAACCGACAGTTTTCAGATCATTCTAGACACGTATCTTGATCAGCAGAATGGTTTTGTGTTCGGCACGAATCCGTCAGGACTTGAGTACGACGGACAAGTTACGAATGAAGGTGAGGGTAGTGGCAGGTTTGGTGGCAGTTATGGGGGTGGTGGCGGTCGGCAACAACGTGGTTCGGGTCAGGGCTTCAATATTAACTGGGATGGATCTTGGGAAGTTCGGACGCAGGTAACCGATATGGGTTGGAATGCGGAATTCGCGATTCCATTTCGAACGCTGCGTTATCCTCGTAATGAGTCACAAACGTGGGGGATAAATTTTCAGCGCAACATTCGTCGCCGCAACGAGCGCGCGTTTTGGGCACCATTGCCACGGCAGTACAGTCTCCATCGCTTGTCTATGGCTGGCAGATTGACTGAATTGGTGGTGCCGCCCCAGCAGAACCTGAAAATTGTGCCATATGTTCTCGGTGATGCGACGAACTTAGCTACTGTCAAGGGTAGTACTCCCATTCTTGGAGACATTGGTATCGATGCGAAGTACAGCGTGACACCAAGTCTGACGCTCGATGTGACTTACAACACAGACTTCGCACAAGTTGAAGTGGATGACCAGCAGATTAATTTGGATCGGTTTAACTTATTTTTTCCAGAGAAACGCCCATTCTTTCTTGAAAATTCTGGCCTGTTCGGCGTTGGCAACTCCGGCACGACCGAGCTGTTTTTCAGCCGTAGTATTGGTATCGGTCCAAAAGGAGTCGCGATTCCTATTAGGGGAGGGGCCCGACTGTCTGGTCAAGTCGGAGGTAATGTGAATGTCGGATTGCTCAGCATGCAGACCGAGGAAGTGTCAGGTGTCGCTCCATCAAACAATTTCACAGTCGCTCGAGTACGCAAGGACCTTGCAAACCGGTCAAATCTTGGCGTCATCTTTGTCAATCGACAGGCGTCTGGCGATTTAGCTGGGTCGAATGACTACAATCGGACGTTCGGTATCGATGGACGATGGGGTATTGGGCAGAATGCGACCATTAATGGTTTTATTGCCCGTACTCAGACCCCTGGGAAGGTTGGCAATGACCACGCATACACCTTGCGGTATGGGTACACCTCACAGGAGTGGTGGCACGATTACAACTACAGTGAAGTTGGGGAGAATTTTAATCCCGAGGCAGGGTTCCTTAGGCGCAGTGGGTTCCGGAACTTTAATAGTCGGACGCAGTACAACTTCAGACTTGGTCCCAACGCTCCGCTGAGTCTGCACGAACTTCGACCTCACGTCAGTGTGTACTCATACTGGGATTTTAACGGCTTCCAGGAAAGCGCGCGTGCGCACATCGATAATCATTGGGAATTCAAGAATGGGACGGAGATCCACAGTGGGGTAAACCTTACGAATGAAGGAGTGAAAGCTGCCTTCAATATTATGCCGGATGTCATTGTTCCAGTCGGTCGGTACAAGCACAGGGAACTGCAACTCGTGCTCATGACGAATCAAGGTGCGGCATTGAGCGGACAGTTGTACAGCTGGATTGGTGGTGCCTTTGGGGGAGACCGCGTTACGATTCGACCATCGATTCGATATCGCATGGGTGAGGCCTTTAATACTGAAGTGAGTTTGAGTCGGAACGCGTACAATCTGCCCGGCGGAAAATTTGTAACTAATCTCATCATTGCACGCACTTCCTACTCATTTACGCCGCGAGTCTTCATTCAGAGTTTGATCCAGTACAACGAAAAGGCCAAATTGTGGTCGAGCAACTTTCGCTTTGGGGTTCTGGGGCAAGCCAATACTGGGCTATTTCTTGTCTACAACGACACACACGGTCTTGACGGCCTGATTCCGGCCGCAGCCGGACGAAGTCTTACTCTCAAGTACAGTCACATGTTTGATATTTTTAGGTAGTGTTAGACGTATCCTGCTGCCTTCCCGCTAGCCTTGAAGATCATCCAAGGCCCCTGTACGGATATGTCACGCTTGCACGTGTCCGCGCAAATCGCATACCGTGACACCTATATGGAGCTTGATAATGTCCTCACCACACAATCGGACTGATGGAAAGCCGGAAGCGTGGATCGAAATGCTACACGAGGACCGTAGTGATCTCGATCCGATCTTGCGTGATATGTACGACCAAATGCGCGAGCCTGATGGTCACGTTGATAACATCCTAAAAATTCATAGCCTGCATCCTGCATCGTTACAGGTGCACTATGATTTTTACAAGCTTGTAATGTACGGGCCGTCTCCTTTATCGCGTGCGCAGCGAGAGATGATTGCCGTGGTCGTATCGACAGTTAATCAGTGCCACTATTGAATTAGTCACCACGCCGCAGGGTTGCGGCGACTCCTTCGCGACGATACGTTGGTCGATCAACTGTTACGCGATTACCGGACTGCGGAGTTGGAGAACCCTGACCGCACAATGTTGGATTATGCGGTGATGATCACAAGAGAACCGTGGGCCGTGGGCCGCGCCGATTTGGATCGGCTTAGATCGGTTGGGTTTTCTGACCGTGCCATCCTAGATCTGAATCTTGTTACGGGGTACTACGCATTTGTCAATCGACTCGCGGATGGTCTTGGTGTGCCACTGGAATCCTCTAAGTCTGAAGAGAAACCTGGAGAGAAGCATGATTAAGAAGATTCGACATTACCTTTTTCGACAGCGGTCAACAACGTTCAAAACTGCTGCGATCACGCTACTAGTCTCGGGGTCAGTCCTCCTAGCCCAGAAAGAGGATGTCGATGTGCGTGGGGCATGGCGAGCACACACCTATGTGTTAGATGACGGTATAACGCACACGGTTGATGGACTAATTTTCTTTACAGGACACGACTGGAGTGTTCTGTTCTTTGTGACAGATCCTCATGGGGAGTTAAAGCGTGGCTCAGGCGAGGGTGGCACCTATCGGCTGTCGGGAGATCAGTTAGTCTTGACGCATCGATATCATTTGTCCACTGGTGAGGCAATGGAAGGGTTACCTGCCAGTGATCTACGCATGGTCGCCCGTGGAGTCGATGACACTGCACCAGAAGAGCCATGTCAGGTCATGCGTGACGGTGAGAAGCTGACGCTCTATTTTCCTAGTGGGAACTCGATGTTATTCGAACGTAGTTCCTAGTATTAGTTCAGAAACTTTCATTACTGAGTAGCAGCGCTAAAAGGGCTTTCTCGGTATGCAAGCGGTTCTCCGCTTGATCAAAAACTACCGATGTTGATGCATCCATAACTTCATCGGTGACCTCATCACCACGATGTGCAGGCAGACAGTGCATGAAGATGGCATCTGGCTTGGCCTTTGCCATGAGGGCGGTGTTTACTTGATACGGTAAGAACACAGATCGACGATCTTTGGCTTCTGTTTCCTGACCCATGGATGTCCAGGCATCCGTATACACAGCATCGACATTATTCACGGCAGTCCAAGGATCACTGAAAAGCTTAATGGAGGCACCCTTCTTCGCTATACGAGTGATGTCATCGATGACAGAGTCTGGTACGTTGAATCCCAATGGTGATGCGATGTGGATCGTTAGGCCTAGCATAACGCTGGCATGTGCTAGAGAGGTTGCAACATTATTGCCATCACCAATAAATGCGATAGTCCGGTTCCTAAACGATTGCCAATATTCTTGCAGGGTAAATACATCCGCAAGAGCCTGACATGGATGTTCTGTGTCACTAAGTGCGTTGATGACGTGCAGTGTCGTGGTTGCACGGGCAAACTCGTCTAGTCGTTCTTGCGCAAACGTACGAATAACGACGGCGGTCACCCAGCGTTCGAGACTTTTCGCGACGTCAGCCACGGCCTCGCGGTCGCCGAACGTAGCGGTCAACTGTGGCTCAATGATATCGCCACCTAATTCGCGAACGGCGATTTCAAATGTTGCCCGGGTTCTGAGTGATGGTTTTTCAAACAGCATGGCTACATGTTGACCAGATAACCGGCTAGCGGTTGGTGCCTGACGGCCGAGGAATCGATCGCGCTTCAGAGAGCCAGTCACGTCCAGACATTTTTCAAGATCAGCTGGCGACCAGTCGAGAATCGATAGAAGATCCTTTGGCAGGGTCACGTCTAATGTCTCCGCTGGTGTGATGGCCACTAATAGTCTCGCTATGTTCGGTATTCGGAATTGATCTGAACGTAATCAGCCGATAAGTCGCAGGTCCACACGGTAGCGTTATGGTTGCCGACGCCCAAGTGGATAGTGAGCTCAACTTCGTTTTGTTGAAGATAGGCGGCCGCTACTGTTGCTCGTTCGTCATAAGGTTGACCTTTTTCGAACAGTACCGTGTCGCCGATGAGAACCACCGCTTGATTGAGATCAAACGCTACGCCAGAACGACCAGCCGCTGCGACGAGACGACCCCAGTTCGGGTCGCAGCCATGCAGCGCTGTTTTTACTAGCAAAGAATTTGCCAAAACACGCGCTACGCGTCTTGCGTCATCCTCGGTTCGTGCGCCTGCAGCCGTGATTGACACGATTTTGGTAGCACCTTCGCCGCCGCGAACAATGTCTAATGCGAGCTGTCTGGAGACTGTGCGGAACGCTTCGACGAAGATAGGATACGAATCGTCATCGATTACTACAGTGCTTTGGCCACTAGCTAATGCGAAGACTGAATCGTTGGTGGAACACTCTCCATCTACTGTGATCGCATTAAATGTGTCAGCTGCAGAATCACGCAACGCTTGATTGAGTTTAGCGCTTTCGATCCGTGCGTCAGTTGTTAGGAAGGCAAGCATAGTGGCCATATTCGGTTCGATCATGCCGGCACCTTTAGCCATGCCGCCGACCCGAAAATTTCCCTGTGCCGTAGTTACTTCGATGCCAAACTCTTTAGGTTCGAGATCGGTCGTCATAATGGCTTCGGCTGCCGACCGGTGGCCTTCCTTGCTCAGTTGACCTGCCGCGACATCGATACCTGCCCTAAGTTTGTCGGTGTTCAGTTGAACGCCGATGACGCCCGTCGAAGCAACTAAAACTTCTTGAGAGGTGCATCCAAGTTGAGTGGCCGTTGCTGTCGTCATGGCCCGTGCGACCTCTATGCCAGCATCTCCAGTGCAAGCATTAGCACAGCCGCTATTCACGACAATAGCCTTAGCCCGTCCTTGGGTTTGTGCTAAGTGTTCGCGTGAGACTTGGACGGGTGCTGCAGTCACGCAATTCGTCGTGAAGATACCGGCTGCATTTGTAATATCGTCACTAGTCACAATAGCCAAATCTAGCCCCGAAGCCTTGATGCCACAGGCGATGCCAGCCGTTCGAAATCCATCCGGTCCCGTGATACCGTTATTCACGGCTTCAAAATTCATGGTTTCTTATTTGCAGCATCAGTAAAAGCTGCATCAAGTGTTTCGAGTGCCTGATCGATTTCCTCAAGAGTGATGATCAGGGGAGGCAGTAGTCGAACGACAGAGCCAGACGTTCGATTGATGAGTAATCGATGGCTTCGCGCAGCGTCGACGATTGCATCAACGTCGGTGTTGACTTCTAACCCCCACATCAATCCTTGCCCACGCACCTCAACAATTTCTGTCCGACGCTCTGCGAGGGCTCTAAGGCGCTTTTCAACCTGTGGGCCGATCGTGGCAACGTGATCAAGGAGTCCCTTGTTGATCAGTTCATCAAGAAACACAAGCGCCGCACGACAGGACAAAAGGTTACCACCATAAGTGCTGCCATGATCTCCGTAGGATACAGTAGACGCAATCCGTTCACTAACAAGAGCTGCAGCGACTGGCACGCCTCCGCCGAGCGCTTTGCCAATGGCTACAAGGTCTGGTTGTAGTCCGAGCTTTTGATAGTAGAACGGCTTGCCTGTTCGGCCGAGACCGCACTGAACCTCATCCGCAATTAAAGGCACGTCAAAGCGGGCGCACACCTCGTTTAAGGCCTCCGCAAAGGCTGTGGGTAATGGTCGGATGCCACCTTCTCCTTGAATCGGTTCGACGATAATTGCCTGAGTCGACGAGGAGACCGCAGTTTTTAGCGCATCGACAGTCACCGGAATAAACTGAACTCCTGGTAGTAGCGGTTGAAATGGTACACGGTAAGCCTCACTGGACGTTGTAGACAGTGCACCGAATGTCCGGCCGTGGAACGAATGTTCGAGAGCAATGACCTCGGTTCGTTTTGCATCTCCTCTTGTATGCCAATGTCGCTTGGCGAATTTAAGACATGCTTCGACGGCTTCGGCGCCACTATTGCAAAAGAAAGTGCGAGACAAACCGGACATATCGGCCAGCTGTCTTGCAAGTAGCCCTTGCAAGGGATGAAAGAAGAGGTTTGATGTATGTAATAGGGTCCGCGCTTGATCCGCGATTGCGGAAACAAGGCTTGGGTGGGAGTGTCCCAATGAGGCCGCTCCAATCCCAGAAATCAAATCGGTGTACTGCTGACCGTCTTCGTCGTAGATGAAGATACCTTGACCGCGTGTGAAGACAACTGGTGCACGGCGGTAGGTTTGTAAGACATGACCGGCTTCTAGGTGTTGCACGTCATCAGTGGTCACAGCTTAGCTTTCTCCTTTTCCGGAACGACCGTCGCGGTGTCGATAATTGTGCCGGTTCCCCCATTGACATCAATGCTAGTTCTGCCATCGATGATGCGAACGTTTGGAACCCCACCCTGTCGTGCAGCACGACACGAGGTAAGTTTCGCGACCATCCCGGTACTTATAACGCCGTTCGCCACGAGGCGTTCGATGCCCTCATCATTTATTCGTGGCAGTGACCGTTGATCGATGTCCAGCACGCCAGCTGTCGTGCCAACTACCATAAGTGTGGTCGCGTGAAGGTTCACCGCAAGTTGTGCAGCGAGAGCGTCAGCGTTGACATTAACAAGCTGGCCATCTCGGGTCACTCCTATGCTCGCTATGATCGGCGTGTATCCTGCATGAACCAGCTGACTAAGTAGTTTGGGCGGAGCAGTGGCCACAGGGTCGCCAACCAAGCCAAGCTGTACTACATGACCGGCGTTGGTGCGATATGGTGGTGCGAGTTCCGCAAGGCCGATTTCCGCGTCGGCGCCGGTCAGTCCAACAGCCGGTCGTCCTGCCGCGTTGACAGCTGCCACTAGCCGAGTGTTAACTCGTCCGGCAAGGACACTGATGGCAACTTCTAATGTAGATTCATCGGTAATGCGAAGACCGTCGACAGCCTGTTTTCTGATACCAGCACGTTTCATCTCGGCGTCAATTTCGTGACCACCGCCATGCACGACCACAGTCGGTTGACGTTCTGCAGCTTTGGCAAGGTCGCCCGCTACTCGCTTTAAATCACCACCTGATTCAATCAGATCACCACCGAGTTTCAGAACAAGCATGTCTCGAACTCTTATTTCAGGTTCTGATCTTGCCGCCTGTTCTCTTACCCCGTGTTTATCAAACCGCGGCGTAAAGGTGGTGTCCATTACAAGAGTCCGTCTCGCTCGTTGAAATGGGATGCGACATTAAAGCTTTGAACTGCCTGACCAGCTGCACCCTTAAGCAGGTTATCCAGGCAAGACACGAGTATCATCCGTGTGCCGTCTTCTTCGAGTTTCCATCCGATGTCGCAAAAGTTTGTATAAGCGACGGCCTTGACGTCCGGCAGAACTGAAGTTCGCACCCGAATAAACGGTGCATCAGCATACGCTCCTTCAAATATTTTTTCTATCGTCGAAGTATTGATGTCGTGTCCATTCAGATCGTGTTTACCCAAATGGATGTAGATTGTTTCAAGAATACCTCGGTCCATGGGCACTAGGTGTGGCACGAATGTCACTGACTTAGCGAGTTCCTGTTCTATTTCCGCGGTATGTCGGTGAGCAAAAACACCGTAGGCGGTAACGTTACCGTGGCGTTCGGAGAAATGTGTCTGTACCGAGGGTGATTTTCCTGCTCCAGAAATTCCTGATTTGGCATCAATGATGATGTCCTGCATCACAAGTCCGGCTTGTACCAATGGCTGCAGCGCTAGCAAGGCTGCTGTGGGATAGCAACCCGGGCAAGCGACATACTGTGCGTCACGGAGAGCTCCCCGATTATGTTCAGTTAGGCCATAGACCGCTGTTACTCCATCTGGCGTTTCTGGATACCAGCGTGCACGCGCACTCTCATTGCGGAGGCGAAACGCACCGGAAAGATCGAAAACCCGAACACCATGACTGAGTAAAACGGGACCAACTTCTGCGGCTGTGGCTTCAGGAAGTGCGAGAAATACAGTATCTGTTTGCTCTACTAGTTCGTTGATTGAAAAAGCTGAGATTACACCGTCCCAGATTCCAGCAAACTGAGGGAGTGTTTTGTCGGCGTCGGTCGAGGCCATTGCGACGGTAAGATTGGCATTCGGATGGCGCCCGAGCAGGCGGACGAGCTCCTGACCCGCGTAGCCTGTCGCACCAGCCACTCCAACTCGTATCTGTTGCATATTCATTCCAATTATGTATATTTATACATTATCAGATGGATTTCAAATGAAATGGCCAATCTATTCAAATAAATTGGCGCTGACTGACATAAATATTATGTCTTGATAATGTATAATAATTCGTATCATTGAATAATTATGAAGCAATTTCGACAGACGGCAATCATCGATATCGTGTCCAATGAGGCGGTTGGTAGCCAAGAAGCCTTGCGACGCCAGTTGAAAGCACGAGGCTTCGACACAACCCAGGCTACGCTTTCTCGAGACATTAAGGAATTAGGCTTAGTAAAACGGGCGGCGGACGGTGCCTATTCAAGACTGGGTGTCAGTAGGTCACGTCGGACTTCTGACCCTATGGTGGCAGCACGTCGAGCGGTGGCAGAATATCTAAAACGTGTTGAATGTGTTGATCAACTGGTCGTGCTCAAGACTGATCCAGGCGAAGCACAGCTACTCGCTCTTGCCATCGATGAAGCAGAATTTAAAGATGTGGTTGGGACAATTGGTGGCGATGACACGATTTTGGTGATTGCGCGTCACGGACGGGCGGCGGCCAATATGGCAACGCGTTTCGACGATTGGGGTAGAGAGTGAGATATATGATCTGTTGGGTGTCTAGAACGATTGTGGACTTGGTCAACGAGTCTAAGACTAACAGGAGCACGCTGTGGAACGTATAGTTCTGGCTTACTCTGGCGGATTAGATACGTCAGTCGCCGTTCCGTGGCTAGCTGAGCGGTTCGATGCTGAAATTATTGCAGTAACGCTTGATTTGGGCCAAGGAAAAGAACTCGACGATGTGCGAGAACGTGCCTTAGCCGTCGGTGCGATCAAATGTCATGTCGTAGATGTACGCGAAGAGTTTGTGCAGCACTACGTTCTGCCGGCGCTTCAAGCTGGTGCACTGTATGAGGGTCGTTATCCAATGGCGACATCGTTGGGACGTCCATTGATCGCGAAACGCTTGGTGGAAATTGCAGAAATAGAAGGAGCGACTGCTGTTGCTCATGGCTGTACGGGGAAGGGGAATGACCAGGTTCGCATTGATGTATCAGTGCGCGCACTCAATCGAGCAATTCGGGTCATCGCTCCGGCACGCATCTGGGGAATGAGTCGACCCGATGAAATCGAGTACGCAAGGAAGCGGGGCATTCCAGTTCCTGCAACTGTCGAGAGTCCCTACAGTACAGACGCCAACTTGTGGGGTCGGTCAATCGAATGTGGCGTACTTGAAGACCCATGGTTGGAACCACCGGAGGATATCTACACGCTGACAAGTTCAATCACAGATTGTTCGGATACACCGGCCTATGTCGAAATCCAGTTTGATGAGGGCGTGCCAACGGCAATCAATGGTGTGGCAATGCCACTGCTCGACCTTATTAATAGTGTGGAGACGCTCGCCGGAGCGCACGGTGTCGGACGTCTTGATATGGTGGAAAATCGCCTTGTAGGTATTAAATCCCGTGAAATATACGAGGCTCCAGCCGCGACCGTCCTGCATACGGCCCACCGTGAGCTTGAGATGTTTGTCATTCCTCGTGATCTTGAACGGGTAAAAGGTCACTTGAGCGGTGTGTACGCTGATTTAGTGTACGACGGTCTGTGGTTTACTCCTACGCGTGAAGCGACCGATGCTTTCGTGGCCCAAGTGCAGACTCGCGTAACGGGCATGATTCGCCTGAAACTATTCAAAGGCGAGTGCCGAGTTGTTGGACGGAAGTCTCCTTATGCTCTCTACGATCAAGACCTCGCAACATACGATGCTGAGGACCAGTTTGACCATGAAGCAGCCGAAGGGTTTATTAAGATTTTTGGGTTGCCGGTCGAAACCGCCGCAAGGCGTGCACCGAATAGCTATGGATCATCAGTGGAGAAGCCCACAACTAAATCAAGATAGAGTAGTTCGGTCTAGGTACAGATATTACTAATGACAGATCATCTTTGGTCAGGACGTTTCGAACAAGTGCCTGATACAGGCGTCTTCGGATTTCAGGCTTCGTTCAGTTTCGACCGGCGCCTCTTTGAAGACGACATTCGTGGCAGTCTGGCCTGGGCTGGGGCGCTTGCTGATGCAGGTGTTATGTCTTCTGAAGAGGCGCAGATTGTGACTGATGGGCTGAACGACATTCTTAATCGAGGTCTAGCGGATCCATCATTTGTGACTGGTGACGATGAAGATGTTCATGCGTTTGTTGAGCGCCAATTGGTTGAACGTGTCGGTGATGCCGGTAAACGTTTACACACAGGTCGATCAAGAAACGATCAAGTATCCCTTGATCTCCGTCTCTATGTTAGACGGCAGGTGCATTGCCTACAGAGCCTCACCTTGGAACTGATATCTGCGCTGGTGGATCAAGCTAATGCAGCGGGATCGACCTTGATGCCCGCCTACACACATCTTCGACGTGCCCAACCAATTTTGGTGGCTCACTTTTTTCTTGCCCACATAGCTGCGCTTAAGCGTGATTACCAGCGATTTGATGTCGTCCGCGAGGAAGCTGATGCCATGCCATTGGGGTCAGGAGCGATTGCTGGTTCCGGTTATGCAGTAGACACCGAGCGCTTAGCGTCGCGCCTTGGGTTTTCTCGAGTGGTTTCAAATAGTGTTGACGCTGTTGCCGATCGTGATTTCGTGTCTTCTTTTCTTCACACGTGTGCTTTGTTAATGGTTCATCTGAGTCGAGTAGCAGAAGACCTTGTGCTTTTTACCGGTGAGGAGTTCGCATTCTTTGAATTAGCGGATGTTGTGACAACGGGCAGCAGCTTGATGCCGCAAAAGAAGAATCCAGATGCCCTAGAACTTGTTCGAGGTAAAGCCGGTCGCACCATCGGTGGGTTAGCAGGTTGGTTGGCTACAATGAAAGGTCTACCAAGTGGCTACAACAAAGATTTACAGCAGGATAAAGAAGCTGTTTTCGACGCTGAAGATACAGTATCAGCATCTCTGCCGGCGGTAACTGCTGTAGTGCATAATCTAGTCCTGTCGCGGAAGCAGACAGAATCCGCGGCCTCGGGTCTGCTACTAGCGACTGATGTGGCTGATTATCTTGTGTCCCGAGGGATGCCGTTCCGGGATGCCCATAGCGTGGTGGGTCGCCTTGTGCGACAATTACTGGGTGAAGGTCGAGATTTTGAGTCCTTGTCACTCGAAGAATGGCGCGCTGTCAACCCGCTATTCGGTGATGATATACTCAAACGAGTGACGGCACAGGCCGCTGTGAAGGCACGCCTGACACCCCAATCGACGAATCCGGCAGCTGTCGGCGCGATGTTGGAAGAATGCCAAGAGTGGCTAGCACTCGCGCGCAGCAGGGTAACAGTCGAAGCCTGAGGTAAACATCGAGGTCTAAATCGCTTGAAGCTGAGAGTTGCGTCCTTAACGGGACCTTTGTTAAACTCATAGCACCTGCGCCACCATTCCTTAGCAAGTTCTTGGATAAACATTTGATGCAACAGCGTTCGCTGCGGCTCGGTGACATATTGGACGATTACTGTCCACGAGAACGACGCATTACCAATCATGCTGTTGTTGCGATGATTGATGACCAAGTCAAACAAACACGCTGTACGACTTGTGAGGCCGAGCACGAATATAAGGCAGCGAAAACACCAGTGAAACGGAAAACAAAACGGGACTCGGAACCAGTCGGAGTGCCGGAGGCAGCAATGATGTCAACGGGGGACGAGCAAGTCGAGGTGTTGAGTTCGGAGGTTGATGGGGATGTTGAATCGGAAGGTATGAAAAAAGTTGGTCAAGAAAGTGCCGTTCGGCGACCCCTGATCCGCGCAGTTCTGCCACGCGTGGAAGGTCAAGTGCAAGTGCGACGTCCACCTGAGTTTACTGTTCCACAAGGTGCTGGATTCAAGAGTGATTCACGCAATGGGAACTCCAACCACAAAACTCTAAAGTCAAGCCAGCAAGCTGGTCATCAGGGAAGTGGTGATAACGGAACTGGAAAACGGAAGCGGAAGCACAAGAGTCGAAAACGTTCAACTCGAAGGGGTGGGGCCGTTCGGCACGGAGAGAGTCATCCAAAATAAAGAGACTCGTTTCTAGGTTGTATCGTGTCATCCTAGTGAGGCATAGTAATCGCTTTTTCGTAAGGGTAATTATCCAATGTTTGATCTGTCTGGCAAGCATGGTGTTATTGTCGGAGTCGCTAACAAGCGCTCGATCGCTTGGGCGATTGCAGAGGCGGCTGATCGTGCCGGTGCTCAACTGGCGGTAACTTATGTGAATGAACGGATTGAAAGAAACGTACGTAAACTTGCGACAACCTTAAGCCGACCTCCGCTCATCGTGCCTTGTGATGTTGCCCAGGATTCGCAAATTAACGAACTAGCTGAATCGGTTAAGAATGAGTTCGGCGGCCTTGATTTTCTGGTTCATGGAGCGGCATTCGCTCCTCGGGATGCCATCTCTGCACCATTCCTAGACACGAAGCGTGAGGATTTTCAGGTTGCGCTTGACGTTAGCACATATTCGCTGGTGGCTCTCTCTCGTGCAGTAGCGCCGCTGATGGTCTCACGAGGCGAGGGCAGCATCGTAACACTTACATATCTGGGTAGTGAACGCGTCTTTCCAAATTACAATGTTATGGGTGTCGCGAAAGCTGCTCTCGAAGCCTCAGTACGCTATCTGGCAAGTGAATTGGGACCGCAACAAATTCGAGTTAATGCTGTGTCTGCTGGGCCAATAAAGACACTTGCGGCCTCAGGTATTTCCGGATTTTCTGACATCTTGGCTGTTTATCGTGAACGAGCTCCGTTGCGTCGAAATGTTGAAGCTTCTGAAGTAGCCGATGCAGCTCTGTACTTGTTAGGGCCGGCTGGACGTGCGGTGACGGGTGAGGTGTTACTTGCCGATGCCGGTTATCACGTCATGGGCCTGTAGCATCATCGATTTCTGGTCTTTTAAGATTGCTCATTAGACTAATTGACCCATGTCTCGATCTTTCCGACGACTACGTGGCGTCTTGCTGCGACTGGCACGCAATCGAAGACTTGCTGTTTTTTCTGGCATTACCTTCCTAGCACCTGCGCTAGTGTTGTTCGCCTTTGATTACCGCTGGGAAACGTGGCTCACCGATGGATATAGCCTCGTGACTGGTGCAACTGGACTTGCTTTTCTTAAGATTGGTCTAGACGGCAAACAACCTGATTGGCTGGACCCAGACATGCCAGACTCTCAGGGGCCTTAGAACGCGAGTCAGGGTATAGTTATTGAATTCGTGCGAAGGAGTTGCCGTGCCACACCGTATTCCAGGTTCATCGAGCAAGAGAGCAAACGACTACCTGACTGGCGATCCTATTCGCTACTATCGGCCGCAGGGCAGTACTGACATTCGTCGTTTGATCGACCAAGGATTTCAAGCGTTCAATGCAGGGCGTCTTTCTGAGGCCTGTCACATCTTTGCTGACAAAATGTTAGCTCCGGCTAATGACACTACGATCGGTTTAACGGTTGCGGGTGCAATGACACCGGCGGGGCTCGGAGGATGTCTAATCGAGCTTATGGACCGTGGCTTAGTCGATTTCGTTATCAGCACTGGTGCCAATCTCTATCACGATCTGCACTATGCGTTGAACTTCACACTCAGACGTGGCTCGCCATTTCTCGATGATGTCAAATTATTCGAGAGTGGAGTTATTCGAATTTACGATGTCTTGTTTCCTGCGTCTGTTCTCCTTGAGACAGATGCTTACATCCGAGATTTTCTGGAGCGCACGGAACTTGACGGACCAATCTCAAGTGCACAGTTCCATGAACAACTGGGGCGGGACCTTTTGACTAAATTTCCAGGTTGCGAAGAGCACTCCGTGGTAGCCCGGGCAGCGCTGGCCGGAGTGCCACTTTACACTTCATCGCCTGGGGACAGTTCCATCGGTATGAATATTGCCTCTCATGAGTTGCTGAACGACAGTCGATTGATGATTGATCCTAATCGTGACGTGAATGAAGTCTGTGCGATTATCCTGGCGGGTCACCAAAATGGCTGTGTAATTCTTGGCGGTGGATCTCCTAAGAACTTCTATCTCCAAGGACAGCCGACGTTATGGGAGGTGTATGGCATCGAGAAGGGTGGTAACGATTACTTCATTCAGATTACGACTGACCAGGTAGTTTGGGGAGGTCTTTCTGGCGCTACGCCGTCGGAAGCTGTCAGCTGGGGTAAAGTGAATCCTGGGGTATTACCCGACACCGTGGTTACGTACTGCGATTCGACAGTGGCCTTTCCACTTTTCTGTGAATACGTGATTGGTTCCGAGCACGGGCGCCGCCCTAGAAAGGAATTATTCGCCAAGCGTGATGAGTTGATGGCTGATTTAAAGCGACAAGCAAACGCGGTTCGGGTTACTCGGAAAGACTTACCCGTAGAGTAGCGGAATCACGAGTCCGGTTGAAAGCAGAAAGGAAATTGATCCTCTTGGTCTGTCGATGAAATCGGCGTGTTGGGTGATACCAAGGATTAAGGCAATTATCGCGGCGACGGCATTTTGTAGTCGGTTATGTCTGGAACCCCCGCCTCGTTAAAGGCATCACGCCGTTCTCGACACTTACTACAGAGCCCGCAGTGGAGCCCATTTTCAGGCTGCATACAGGACAGCGTCAGTTCTAATGGCACCTTCAATTCGATTCCGAGAGCTATAACGTCAGCTTTATGGTGTTTCGTTAGGGGTGCCACGATCGACAGGTCGTGGGCGAGTCCCAATGATAATGCGTTAGCCATAGCTTCTAGGAACTCTGGAGTCCCATCAGGAAATGGGTTATTTGCAAGTGAACCAATCGCAATGCGCCCTATGCCATGCTGACAACAAAAAACTGCCACCTTAGATAGTAAGATCGCGTTGCGACCGACCAAGTAAACATCGGCGTCTGGTGTATCGTAGGCAGGAGCCTGACCTTTAATAGCCCAATGCGAGGGTGGGTATACGTCATGTACTGTGGCTTCAAGACGCACCGGTCGACCTACATTGGTCAGAAAGGCCTGTGTTTCTAAAAGTTGATTGAGAGCTAGCAGTTCATCCGATTCCCAAGCGAGTCCAGCGGCGACGTACACAGGTTGCACAAAACGGGACCGAGCTTCGGCCGCCAGCAGTACAGCGCTGTCGAGACCGGCAGAGCACAGGATGGCGGTGGCTTGACGGTCTTTTGTCTGTTCGATTAACATCGCAAACGTAAGGTTTTTAATTCGTAGTTTTCAATACAGAATTAAAGTCGCCTGTTCCGGTCTATCTTTTTTTAATGTATTCAGTCATTAAGCGCATCGATTTTTGTTACGGTCACCGGTTGCTTGATTATGAAGGAATCTGCAAGCATCCTCATGGCCACAACGCTGTTGCAGAAATCGAGATTCGCACCTCAGCACTCGATAAGCGTAGCATGGTGTACGATTTCGGTGATGTGAAACGAATTGTCAAAGGTTGGATTGACCAAGAGATTGACCATAAGATGATTTTGCGTGAAGATGACCCGCTCGTCGAACCACTTCGTCAATTGGGTGAACCAGTTTTTCTGGTTGAGAGCAACCCAACCGTTGAACGCATCGCCAGGCTGATTTTTGAACACGTGCAAAATGCTGGGCTGCCTGTTGTTCGCGTCAAGGTTTGGGAAACACCAACCTCTTCGGCAACATACGAACCCGAACCAGCCTAGACTTTCGTCTCAGCGACGCATTCATGGTCGTTTCGGCTCCACTAATAATTTAGAGGCAGCAGCGGTTCCCAGCGTGATTTGGCGACCTTTTGCATTGATCACGGTTACGCTATCGGCTATGGCGTCTCGCGTTTCGACCCGAATCGACTGACCAGGCTTGAGGTTCTGAGCTTCTAGAAATTGTAAGAATTTTACATCTTGATCAATAACTCGTGTTACGTGCAGCGGTTCTTGTAGAGGACAAGTTAGAAGATTCTGATAATGATGCCGTGATATGGCACCCATCGAATCCGGGATGGGATCACCGTGTGGATCTACGGCAGGTCGACCGAGCAATTCGTCGATCCGTTCGATTAGTCGGTCTGAGACGGCGTGTTCAAGGTTTTCCGCTTCGTCATGCACTTCTGTCCAACTCATACCCATCATCTGGACAAGGAAGAGTTCAACAAGACGATGCCGTCTCAGGACTAAAGCGGCGAGTTTGGCACCAGCGTCAGTGAGACGTACACCCGCGTACGGTGCGTAGTCGACCAGTCCGGAATCTGACAAAGCTTTAACCATCGTTGTAGCGGTTCCCGGTGCAACGTCGAGTGACGATGCAAGCTGACCCATGGGGACCAACTCTTGATCATCGTCGAGTCCTAACTGGGCGACATAGATCGACTTCAAATAATTTTCTACGGTGCTTGATGGCAGCATCTCAACTCACAACTTTAAAATCTTAAGCGTTTTCTATAGATTAAATCTTTATTTTTTGATTTGTCAAAATATTTTGATAAGCTAATCAAAATATCAATTTTTCCTAATTATTTTTCTAGAGATTACTAGAAATGAAGCATTTTACTCGGCGCTCCTGGTTACAACTGGCAGGACTTGGTTCGCTCGTAAGTGGCGCTCTGCACTGGAGACCTGGCGCCGTGTCCGCTGGCCAGTCTTTATCTGAAGTTCAGCATGGCAATCAGAATCTCATGGGTGCGGTAGGGCGTGTTTCAACGGAGACTTTTGACCCGTCTTCGTTTCTCAGGACTTGGAATTTCTCAGACCTGCCCGAGGTGGAGCGCCGGAATTTCTATCGTGAGACACCGCGACCCGACGGAACGATGTTACGCGAGTACGAGCTGTTTTCGATCGACCGAGAAATTGAGATTGCTCCGGGGGTGCTCTTTCCGGCTTGGACCTACAACGGGCAGGTGCCTGGCCCGACCCTTCGTGCTACCGAAGGTGATAGGGTTAAGATCAACTACATCAATCAGGGCTCCCACCCGCACACCATCCACTTTCATGCAGTGCATCCTCCTTCGATGGACGGCTCGTTGCCTGAGCATGACGTGGGGCCAGGTGAACACTTCGTGTACGAATTTGACGCCGAGCCGTTCGGCGTGCACCTTTATCATTGTCACACTGCGCCGTTGAAGCGTCACATCCATAAAGGGCTCTATGGCACGTTCATCATTGACCCGAAGGATATTGATGGTGTTTCCGTGCGCGAGCCAGCGGATGAGCTTGTGATGGTGATGAATGCGTTCGACACTAACTTTGATACTGAGAACGAAGTGTACGCTGTCAACACGGTGGCGCACCATCACATGCACGAGCCGATTCGTGTCAAAGTAGGTCAACTTGTCCGCATTTATCTTGTGAATCTGACCGAGTTCGACCCGGTCAACAGCTTCCACTTGCATGCCACCTTCTTCGACGTCGCTCGCACGGGTACACGGCTTGAGCCAACCGAGACGACTGATACGTTGATGCTGTGTCAAGGAGAACGCGCCGTGATCGAAACCACATTCCGCTATCCCGGCCAGTTCATGTTCCACGCGCATCAGACCGAGTTTGCCGAGCTCGGGTGGATGGGACTGTTCTTGGCTGAAGAGGAGCGGCGTGACACCTGAGACGTCGACCTCGATCGGTCGGTTGTGGTTGATCGCGCTGGTGCCGCTCGCGCTGTTGGGGGTACTTCTTGTTGTCATCGTGGAGACTTGGCCGAGCGACGTGATCGGTGCCGATGCGCACCCTGCGATTGAGGAGTTGTCCTTTGCTACGGCGAAATTGACGCCGAACGAGATTTCGCTAACGGTTCTTAACGATGGACCCGATCCAGTGACGGTCGCTCAAGTGCAGGTTGACGAGGCTTACTGGACCTTCACCTCGGATGCTGGCACGACGCTGAATCATCTGCAAAGTACTAGGCTGACGATTCCCTACCCCTGGGTTGAAGGCGAAAAACATGTCGTGCGTGTGGTCACATCGACCGGTGTGACATTCGATCACGAGATCGCCGTTGCGGTGGAGACTCCTCGGCCCAACGTGCGGTATTTTTTCGCGTTCACGTTGATCGGCACTTACGTCGGCGTCATCCCGGTCGCCCTTGGGCTACTGTGGTTTCCACTGGTCGGCCGCCTCGGACGCGCCGGGCTGGTATTCGTGCTCTCGCTAACCGTTGGCTTGTTGCTGTTCCTCCTGGTGGATGCCGGGCAGGAAGGGCTTGAGATGGCTTTGGTGGTACCTGAGTCCTATCGAGGAGTCATGCTGTTTGTCTTCGGTATGGTCGGTGCCTATCTGGGTCTCGAGTCGCTCGGCAGATGGCTGGGTATGAAGCGCCAGGCCGCCACCGCGGCCGTGGCGACGAGCGGTTGGGCACTGGCGCTGCTGATCGCCATTGGTATTGGATTGCACAATTTTGGTGAAGGGCTAGCAATCGGTGCTGCGTTCGCGCTGGGCGAGGCTGGGCTTGGAACTCTGCTTATTGTTGGCTTCACATTGCACAACACCACGGAAGGGCTTGCCATCGTGGCACCGCTAGCCCACGACCGCGCTCGGGTCGGCGAACTGGTTCGGCTCGGCGTGATTGGCGGCGCGCCGACCATCGCCGGGGCCTGGCTGGGCGGGTTGGTGTACTCGCCGCTCTGGTCAGTGCTGTTTCTGGGTATCGGCGCTGGGGCGATCGCTCAGGTCATCGTACAGATCGTCCGGCAGATAGCGCCCGAGGGGCCGGTGCTCCGTTTCATGTCGACCGCGCCTGCCTTGAGTGGTCTCAGCGCTGGGTTCGTGATCATGTACGTCACGGGTATGTTGGTGGGATGACGATGACGATTACCAGAGGATCGAGAGGGCAGGTGGGCGTAGCCGTGCTTCTGGGTTTGGCTGGGCTGGCCGGTTTCGTGCCCGTTTTGACTGATGCGCCGCCCGAGTCCCGTGAGATCGTCGTGGTGGCGTCGGGCATGGCCTTTTACGTGGACGGCCGTGGAGAGGCTAATCCACGAATTCGCATGGAGGCCGGCGAGACAATAAAACTCGTACTGTGGAATAAGCAGCCTGGCGTCGTACATGATTTTGTGGTCGGTGCATGGCAAGTGGCAACTCCACGGGTGCGAAGCCGTGAGCGCGACTCCATTGTTTTCAAGGCACCAGAAGCGATCGGACACTATGTCTACGAATGCAGCCCGCATGGTGCCATGATGCATGGTGTGATTGAAGTTATTGAGACGCAGTGAATGACCACCTGGCGTTGAATCGTGTTCTGTAGTTACTTTCCGTTAGTCAACAGCTGGGCCTTATATTGTTGCTAGGCTCCATCCAGCTTTCGTAGAGTCTACGTACCAGTCATGTAGTAATCTCGTATGGATGTTGTTATTGGTACAAGGTTATGCACATCGAAACATCTAACTGGTCTGGGGATGGGAGTTTTACTGAGACGCTTATCGAGTCACTAAAAGGGCACAGTAGTATCGTGTATCTGCGGGTCGAAGATGCACCAGCTACGCACGCTGATACGGGTTACCAGTTTATTAGCAATGAGGTATTTGCTGCATTCGCTTGCACAAAGCGAGTTGAGACGATTCGCTGGCTCGGTTTCTGGCCTGGAAGGCGCAGGGTTCTAGAAAAGGAGATGTCCTTGGATTCCCTCGAACAGCATTTGGCGAATGTGTCGACCATTGGACCTTGCGACTACGCTGACGAAGGAATGTTGCAGTACCTTCGTACCGAACGTATCGTACCGCCGTATCAAACTCGCGGTTACAAATTAGTCGAATTAGTTCGGATATACGAGGTGGAAGCGCCGAAGTCAGACAACAGTTCAAGATAGTTTTAGATCGCTCCAGCCTTTTGCAACGCTACGATTTCATCTGCACTTAAGTCTAGTAATTCCGTCAGCACGTACTCGGTGTGTTGCCCAAGTGTGGGCGGTGGCGTTCGAACCGAACCGGGGGTATCGGAGAGTTTGGTCGGCACTCCAAGCATCTTTAGCGGACCGACTGTTGGATGATTTAGTGAGGCGATCATTTCTCGAGCAGCGAGTTGCGGGTCGGCTAAGACTTCAGCGATATTGCGAACAGCTCCACACGGAATCCCTGCTTCATTCAAACATTCGATCCAAACTTTCCGTGTCCGAGTCTTAAATACTTTAGCGAGGAGGGGTTGTAATTGGTCGTGAGCTGCTACCCGAGCACGGTTGGTACTAAAATTCGGGTCATTGCCTAGCTCCGGCCGATTGAGTGCTTTGCACAAACGCTTCCACTGTTCATCGTTTCCGACTGCGACAACAAACTCTCCGTCAGATGTCTCGAAGGTCTCGTATGGTGTAATGGTTGGATGCCGATTTCCCATTCGTGGCGGTACTACTCCTGTGGTCAATTGGATTCCGGCCTGATATGTCAGTAGAGCTGAGACGGCATCGAGCATGCCTACATCGACCAACTGACCACGTCCCGTACGATCCCGTGCGAATAGTGCCAACACCACTCCATATGCCGCGAACATGCCAGCCGTGATATCGGATATTGCTACGCCGAGTCGGTACGCGGGACCATCAGCATCACCGGTGATACTCATCAAGCCCCCCTCGGCTTGCAGTACGGCATCATAACCAGGCTGAGTGTGTCGTGGTCCGGTCTGTCCGAAACCTGAAACCGAGGCATATATTAGATTGGGTAATCGAGCCGCCAAATCGTTGTACCCAAATCCAGCGCGTTTCATTGTGCCCGGCCGAAAATTCTCAACTAGGACATCTACCTGCTCGATTAATTGATTAAGCACATCACGGCCTTTTGGATGTTTAAAATCGAGTGTCACACTTTCCTTATTGCGATTGACACTGAGGAAGTATGCGCTTTCATCACCCAAGAACGGTGGTCCCCATCCGCGTGTGTCATCACCATGTTCAGGGTGCTCAATTTTGATCACGCGAGCGCCCATGTCAGCTAGGAGCATGGTGCAATAGGGGCCAGAAAGAACACGGGTTAAGTCGAGGATGGTTACGCCATCAAGCGCTCCCTTCAGATTTGACCCGGTTGTTACCGTCATCTGTACACCTCAGTTAATAGTTGACAGGTGCGGACCACACAACGCACGCTAAGTGTGTTCGCTCTGGTGGTGCCTAACTGGGAGATCATTATGTCTACCTCCATTATCGTTTATTCGGGCTCTGATTGAGAGGCGTGCGATTGGGTGAAAGAGTTTCTTTCACACGAAGGACACTCGTTCGTCAGCCGTAATGTGGACGATGATCCAGATGCGTATGCTGAACTAGTTGCGCTTGGCTGGCGGGCTGTGCCTGTGACCGTCATAAACGGTGTCGCAGTTAAAGGCTTTGACGAAGCTAAGTTTCGGGTGTTGTTGTCAGGCGACGGCGAAGTGTAACCAAATCACTTAAGAGTGCGTAGGCCGTCTGGATCAAACCAGAGCTTAATTCGCCAATCATAATGTCGCCGAGGATGTCTGTTGTAAGTATGACCGCATTGGACATTCCATGAAGCTGGGCCAAGGGATCGTCAAATGGCAATTCGTCTGGAGCCACCCGTCCAATAATCTGATCACTCGTGGTTCGTTTTGCCGACGCCACCAGTTTAATCCGATGGCCTTGGTGCGTTGCTCGCTGAATAACGTCCTTTGAGACGGCGCCGATGCCGATGCGATCAATCGCGTGGGGTGTCGTTCGGCCCTCCATAAGCACATTAATCAGTGCAGCTGTTTTAGCCGCTGCATCCCAGCCGTCTACGTCTAGGCTCGCATCAGCTTCGGCGATCCCGGCTGCTTGCATTTTGGTCAGTGCAGCTGCTCCATCCAGTCCAGCCTCCATGTCAGTCAGAATTTGGTTCGTCGTCGCATTGACGACACCACGGAAACCAAGGATTTTGATTCCTGGCAGGGTCTCACGGACGAAATTAAAAACTGGAATACCGTCAAGCACCGCACCTTCAGTCAGGAAAGACACGCCGACAGAAGATGCATAATCAACAAGTTCACGATAGGCAAACGCTGCGGGGCCTTTATTTGTCGTGATGACATGCGCACCGACAGAAATCGCTGTTCGGACATACTCGGTGGCCGGTTCTCCATGCTGAATGTCCAGAGTGGTTGTTTCCACCACGACCAATGGCCTATGTGGGTGAGTGGATTGGCGTTTCTGAGACGCTAGATATTTGATCAGTCCTTCTGGGTTTTTCGGATGTGTTCCTGTACTTGCATCATGTAGGGTGTCTAGGGAATCGTTATTTCTGGCGTTGACCAAAGCCTGCTTGACGTCTAGGCCGTTAATGTCTGTAGCGAGTCCGTGATGCCGTGTGGCGATACCTACAACACGCCAGGTGATGCTGTGTGTTTCTTGGAGTTTCTGCTGTTCTGAGCACAGTAGCTCAACGAACCGTTGCCCAACATGACCAAAGCCGATCAGTATGAGATCAATCGTCATGAGTGGAGTAAGGTCAATGCGATGCATCTAGGTGCTCGGTTCCACCTGTGTCCAATGATTTAGAGGAACACTCCTAAGATTCATATCAGAAAGCATATTGCGTTTGCACCTGGATATTGAATCCTGGGGCATCCACTCCGGAGCCATGCCAACGATAGTTGCGGTCGGTCAAATTATCGGCGATCACGACCAGTTCAAGGTTTGGTGTCACCCGCCAGCCGGTGCGCGCACCCAGTGTGGTGAATCCTGGGGTTTTCGTGAAGAGCGGTACAGCGTCAGCAGTTCCCAACAAACGCTGTTGCACTTCAGCCAAATTCTCTCCGGTTGCAAGTAAATGTCCGTCTACCACGAGCCCGATGTCAGTACCGGTGCCGGTAAAGAATTCAGCAATTGACTTCCTTGAGCGTTGAGCGCCGATCCGCGCATCTTTGAGGTCGCCTGGACTGAGACGATTCTGTGCAAAAGCGAGAGTGACCAAGCCTTCGAGCCAGAGATGTCGTTCGGTCGATTGCCATCTAAGACGAAGTCCTCCGAAGGGTGGTGGCATGCGACGCATTGCCGTGCCAGCTTCCAGATCGTGGCCGGTTGCAGTTGAAAAGTATGCGGCCGCTCGCCAAGCGCGGTTGATTTGGAAATGCGCATCTGCTTCAAACCCCACAACGCGGGACCGGTCGATATTGACACGGGTCACAATGGGATCGAAGCTTTCCTCGATGAAGGCTCGACCTGCATCATCTTGCTCTACGATTGCGAATCCAGCCACTGTTGTGCCAACTATGGGCTTTGCGAAGATCGCTGTTCGTCGCTGAATGGCATGCCTGAGTTCAAGATCGAACACGTTAATGGATGCCGTGAGACGGGCGGTGCGGAATTTCAATCCTCCTTCATAGGCGATTGCTGATTCTGGTCTGAGTAACGTGACGGGTTGTCCAGTTGTAGTTGCATCAGAGCCATCGGTATTGCCAATAAGAGCTCCAAACGACGCTGCACTTTCTGGACTGAGCTCGAATCCGCCGCCACTCAGTCCGATAGCACCTAAGTCAAAGGCGTTAGCAGCTCGAAAGCCTCGACTGACTGTGAATGTAGCATTGATTGCGTCTGTCAGGCTTACGACTCCACCGGTGTTAAAAGTTACAGCTTTGGTTGGCACACGTTTCCGTTCGATACCGAACGTTGGGTCTTGTTTCGTGCGAAAGAGGAAGTAGCCGTAACGCAACCCAGCCCGCAACCTAAAACGCCCTGGAATTAGTTCTAATGCCGTTTGGGCGAAGACACCACTGCTGGTATAGCGCGTGCCATCTGGGATACGAGGTCGTGCCGATTGGAGTACACCTGTGGTTGGCTCCTCGAAGGTGCGCGTGCCAGCAATGTATTCGTCATATATCTCACCACCTACGGTAAGAACATGACGACCACCAAATAGTCTGCTACCTTGGGCTTGGTAGCCTAAGGCAAGAACTCGCCCCTTCTGGTGTTCGATCCGAGAGGTTGGCCGGTGTTGTTCCAAGCGATCGTCCTGTTGTCGATTAATCGACACACTTGCGGTGAACTGATCAAAAAATCCTGTTTGTGCACGTTCGTATCGCAGATAGCCAAAATCTAGTCGCTGTGGGTCGAATTCATTCCTGTGTCGACCATCACCTCCAAGGAGTCGGTCAAAACGACTAACCCCTGATTGTTCTTCATGCCAGTAGACAGCGTTAAGTTTAGCCTGCGCTCCAGCTCGAAATGTGGCTGCCATGTAGCCTCCGGACTGGATGAAGTTAGTATCTGGTAACCGGCGATATCTCGTTTTTGACGGTAACCCAAGAAAACGTGTCAGTGCGGAGTGCGAATCGCGGCTACGTCCAGTACGCAATTCACCAATGCTTCGACTGCTACCTCCAAATCTCACAGCCGCTGCCGGAGTTTGGACAATAATGCTGGCATTTCCACCCGCACTGAGATCGGCTGAACCAAAATCAATTTCCAAATTGCCATTTGTATGTCGGCCTCTGTCTGACAATGCTGGTTCTATGCTCAATACATTGATGGTGCCGCCGAGTGCATCGCTGCCATACTGAACTGAGGATGGCCCCCGCACGATTTCGATTCGATCCACAAGGCTGGGATTGATCCATCCTAGATACTGGGTCGCGCCGGTTCTATAGGTTGAAGTGTTAAATCGGACACCGTCCATCAGGTACACAATTCGTTGAGCGCTGAAACCACGAATGAAGGGTGACCCTTGTGCCGTAGTTGTTTGTTGGACCAGCACGCCAGGTTCTTCTCGTAGTGCTTGAGGCAGGATTTGATGGGGGCGCGATTCCAGTTCCTCCTGAGTTGTGACACTGACCGCTTCAGGAACTTCAAATAATTGTTCCTGCATGCCCCGACCAGGTGTGACGGTAACCTCTGTAGTGACATCAGCGACTGTTAACACTACCTTGACGAATGCTGGTGTTTCATTCGTGAGATTGACTCCCATAATTACCGGTACAAAAAGGTAGCGTTCCGCGCGCAATCTGCATTGTTCGGCTGGCAGTTGTGTTATGCGAAACGTTCCGGAAGCGTCGGAGAGAGTTTCAAAGGTGTCTTCCGCGCAAGTAACCGTGATAGCGGTTGAAGCAACTGTTCCTCCAAATGAATCCTGTATAACTCCCGTAAGCACACGCTCCATGGCTTGGGAGTGCGTACTGATACCTAATGCAACGAACCACAGCACGAGTGCTTGCGCAAAGGACATCTATGCACCGTACGCGGCCGTCGTTTCTGGTGTCAAGCGTGAATCAGTGATGAACTTTGCCAATTTTGAAACACGTTTAACATCAAACTGTCTTCAAGAAATGGCCCAGGGGGCCCGTCGATGTCACTAACTTCCAATTGACAGCAGACTAGAACAATTTCTACAATTCCGACTAGAACGGTCGCATATTAAATGAGTCAAGTTTTGATTGACGAAGCTAGCCGCTCGCTGGCCGACTTAATTGGCCAAACACCGCTTTTACGTTTGAGGCAGTTTGAACGTGATTTGGGTGGGGTAGAGTTGTATGCAAAGGCCGAATGGTTAAATCCAGGAGGTTCTGTCAAGGATCGCCCTGCAGCTAGGATAGTTGCAGAAGGCGAGTCTTCAGGCCAGCTAACTCACGACCGAGTGCTACTGGATGCAACGTCTGGCAATACCGGCATCGCATTTGCCATGGTTGGCGCAGTTCGTGGTTACCGGGTCAAGCTTTGTGTCCCACGGAACGTCACCCCAGAAAGGATACGTATTCTTCGCTCCTACGGTGCTGAGCTAGTTCCGACCGATCCGTTAGAAGGGTCGGATGGTGCGATTCGAGAGGCGCGTCGTCTTTACAGTGAGTCGCCGGATAAATATTTCTACGCGGATCAATACAGTAACGAGGCTAACTGGCAGGCACATTTTGATACTACAGGGGCAGAGATTATCGAGCAGACATCGGGGCGGGTAACACATTTTGTGGCGGGGTTAGGCACAAGTGGCACATTTGTTGGAACTGGTCGTCGATTGCGACAATTCGCAAGGGAAAAAGGGCAGCGCATAACGTTAGCGTCGGTGCAGCCGTCCTCACCATTACATGGCCTTGAGGGGCTGAAGCATATGGAGTCAGCAATTGTGCCCCGAATCTATGACCCATCATTGGCTGACGAAGACTTACGGGTTGATACTGAAGATGCTTACCAGGTGGTTCGTCGTCTGGCGAGCGAGGAAGGCATTTTAGTTGGGTTGTCGAGTGGTGCTGCACTTTACGCAACTATGCAACTGGCGGCCACGCTTCGTGAAGGAGTATTCGTTACCGTATTCTGTGACTCCGGTGAACGTTATTTGACCCAACAATTTTGGGATAAACCTCTAAAGTCAGATGGGAAGTAACTTGAATCCTAAGGAAGACAAGTTTTCGTTATTGCTGGATCCTCTAAGCGTCGAAGATATAAGGCGCCACGGGCGAGAAGCGTACCCTCACGAGTGTTGTGGTGCCTTGTTGGGCCATGGAGAGTTGGTAACGAAGGTGCTGGCGTTGCGAAACACTACCGACGAAGGGCCGCGGCGGAGATTTTTGATTAGTCCTGCGGATTATCAGGCCGCGGAGGCAGAGGCAAGTAGTCGGGGTGCTCAACTGGTGGGATTTTACCACTCACATCCAGATCATCCGGCAAGACCATCAGAACATGATCTAGCCCACGCCTGGCCTGTTTTGGCTTACGTTATTATTTCAGTACGCAAGGGTGAACCGGGCGAACTTACCTCGTGGCGTCTCAAGGCGGATCGATCGGCATTCGACCAGATGGAATTAACGATTGGCGAGGCTGGTCAAGAAACATCATAATAAGACATATACTGGAAGAATTTATGGCATACAAAGTTTTTATTCCGACCCCGCTTAGGCCTTCTGTGGATAACCAAAGTACTGTCGATATTGATGGCAGTACTGTTGGGGAGGTGCTTTCGAATTTGACCTCACAATACAGTGAACTTAAGAAGCATCTTTATACAGAGGAGGGCCAGTTACGTAGTTTCGTTAATGTTTATCTCAACGATGATGATATTCGCTACTTGGATAAAGAGCAGACGTCGTTGAAGCCCGGTGACACGATTAGTATCGTGCCTTCTGTGGCTGGAGGAATAGGCACTGCGAGTGTGGCAGAGCCAGACACGATGCCAACATTAAGTAATCAGGAAGTACAACGCTATAGTCGGCACTTGATAATGCCAGAAGTCGGCATGGATGGGCAACGAAAGCTCAAAGCCGCGCGTGTCTTGTGTGTCGGTGCTGGCGGCTTAGGATCGCCTGTTACTATGTACCTAGCTGCTGCTGGTGTGGGCACATTAGGGCTTGTAGATTTTGATGTCGTAGACTACAGCAATTTGCAGCGCCAAATTCTCCACGGGACCCCAGACGTTGGTCGTTCAAAGGTGCAATCGGCTCGTGATCGACTGGAAGCGCTTAATCCAGAAATTACCATTGAGACTCATGAAGCAGCACTTTCTTCTGCAAATGCACTCGACCTGTTTAAATCGTACGACATCATCCTAGATGGCACCGATAATTTTCCTACCCGCTATCTAGTCAATGATGCCTGTGTGCTACTTGGCAAGCCAAATGCCTACGGAAGCATTTTTAGGTTTGAGGGGCAGGCATCGGTTTTCGGCATGCCAAACGGCCCCTGCTATCGTTGTTTGTATCCCGAACCGCCACCGCCTGGGCTCATTCCGAGTTGCGCGGAAGGTGGGGTGCTCGGCGTGTTACCGGGCATTATCGGGACGATACAAGCGACTGAAGCGATCAAGTTGATTATTGGTGTTGGAGAGCCTCTTGTCGGACGTTTTTTGATCTACGACGCGTTGCGCATGAAGTTTCGTGAGCTGAAACTAAGAAAAGATCCGAATTGTAAGTTGTGTGGAACGAATCCAAGCATTACACAACTCATTGATTACGAACAATTTTGTGGGGTCACTCAGGAGGAACCGTTGACTGAAACGTCAGACTTCGAAATAACGGTTGAAGACTTAAAGAAGAAGGTCGACACTTCTGACGACTTTTTCCTGTTAGATGTTCGAGAGCCACAGGAGTACCAGATCTGCGCGATTTCGGGATCTACACTGATCCCGCTCGGAGAACTGCCGAATCGTCTGGGCGATTTGGCAGGGCAGAGCAACTTGATTGTGCATTGCCGATCGGGCGTTCGAAGCGCAAAGGCTGTAACACTGCTTCGTGAGTCTGGTTTTAGTAATGCTAAGAATCTTAAGGGTGGCATTTTGGCATGGATCGATCAGATCGATCCGGCACTACCAAAATACTGAAACCCGCCTTACTGTTTGATTGGTGGTTGTTGGAAGTCTAGAATTAGCAAAACGGCAATGAGAAATGCGTAACACTATTCTAGGATTTGACTAGAGACAAAATGCTTCGACTATCCAAGAAGGCTGATTACGCACTGATGGCTATGACCCACTTAGCATTCCAGGGTCACGCGGTTGCGTTGAGTACTAGGGAAATTGCAGAGCAGTACGACATTCCCGTTGAACTGCTCGCTAAGGTGTTGCAGCGACTTGCCCGTCAGGGCTTGCTGGCCTCTCACCAAGGTACTCGGGGTGGATACCATCTAGCGCGTGAGGCGGCGACTATTTCGGTTGCCGAAGTGATTCAGGCAATCGACGGCCCGGTGTTGGTAACGGCCTGCTCGGAAGAATTGGACGATTGTGAGCAGTATTCGAAGTGTCGCGTACGCGATCCGTTATGGCGAATCAAGGAGCGGATCCTCGCCGCACTTGAGGCCTATTCGGTGCTTGATGTGGCAACTGACATGAAGCCTGAAACCGTGTTGCATCTTACTTCCGCTAAAGCTTTACTTACCTCGAATAAGACAGTGCTTAGACCGATAGCTGAGCGATAGCTTCTAAGTCGAAAAATGCGTTCTTATAGGTGTGCTGGAAGCACTTCTAAGATGCCCGCTATTGAAGACAGTTGCATATGGTGAAGAAACCTATCTACGTCGACAATCATTCGACCACACGTACGGACCCGCGAGTGGTTGATGCAATGTTGCCATACTTCACTGAACACTTCGGCAACGCCGCAAGTCGTACGCACGACTTTGGTTGGCAGGCGGCTGACGCAGTCGACACTGCACGCACGCAGGTAGCAACCCTTATTGGTGCAAGAGCTACTGAAATCGTATTTACAAGTGGTGCGACTGAAGCGAATAATCTTGCGATCCAAGGTGTCACGAAGAAGCACTCTGGCGAACCCCATCATGTCATAACGGTGGTGACTGAACATCGGGCGGTGTTGGATCCCTGTGAGATGGTGCAACAACAGGGTGGACGTGTGACCTATCTGTCGGTACAGCCCGATGGCTTGGTGGATGTTGATGAACTTGACCGAGCTGTTAGACCAGACACTATTCTGATTACCGTGATGACCGTTAATAACGAAATCGGTGTAATCCAGCCGATTGCCGATATCTCGAAAGTGGCACGGGCACACGGTGTGCCGTTACACACCGATGCTGCTCAAGCGTTAGGAAAAACACCTGTCGAGGTCGATCAACTCGGCGTTGACTTGTTGTCTATGTCGGCCCACAAGATGTACGGACCAAAAGGTGTAGGCGCGCTGTATATCAGGGGAGGGAATCGCCGGACTGCGCTCGATCCACTTATCTATGGCGGAGGACACGAGCAAGGTCTGCGTTCCGGTACTTTAAATGTCGCGGGTATAGTCGGTTTTGGTTGTGCAGCAGAACTGTGTGCGAAAGAATTCATGACGGAACTCGACTACGTTAAACGGTTGCGTGACCGGCTTTGGAATGGTTTAAACGACCGAGTGTCTGATATTCGCCTAAACGGCTCGATGGATCGGCGTGTTCACCACAACTTAAACGTGAGCTTTGCTGGTGTGGATGGTGAGGCGCTATTAATCAGTCTCGATGATATCGCAGCGTCATCTGGTTCGGCATGTTCTTCAGAAAGTCATACGCCATCCCATGTGGTTCAGGCGCTAGGTGTTGAGGACAACTTGGCACGGGCGTCCATTCGATTTGGCCTCAGTCACGACAACACTGATGCGGAGATTGACTATATCGTGAATAAAGTGGCCGACATGGTTCGACACCTACGTGCTCTATCACCGCTTCGTAAAGATGATGTATCACATGAAGAGGATGACCCTGTTGTTGCTCGTTGGCTAGGAGATCGGTAGTTGAGGAGGGTGCTGCCTCTATGAAACACTCGCCTGATGTCATCGACCATGTTCAACATCCAAGAAACGTGGGTTCATTGCCGGTGGATGGAATTGACGTTGGGACAGGTTTGGTTGAGTCTCCAGAACATGGTGTGGTGACCCGCTTGCAGATTAAGGTCGACTCCGCGACGGGTATCATTAATGAAGCAAGGTTCAAGACATTTGGCTGTGGGTTTGCGATTGCAAGTTCGAGTATTGTAACTGAATGGATTAAAGGACAAACGCTTAATGAAGCGTTGGCAATCAAACCTGCAGATATTGAGAAGGCGCTAAATTTGAGTTCGTCGAAACGGCACTGTTCGGTTCTGGCTGAAGATGCAGTGAAGGCAGCGATTGCGGATTATCGGAAAAAACGAGATTAGCAGACACTATAGGATCTGGCGTTACCTGTTTCGGTGCGTCTGAGGATGAGACAATGATTGAGATTACAACTGCTGCTGCGAAGCGTATTCAAGAATTAATGATAGCGCAGGGATTCAGCGACGGTGGATTACGCATCGGGGTTAAGGCTGGCGGTTGCTCTGGGTTTAGTTACGTGTACGACTGGGCATCTAAACCAAAAAGCGATGATCAGGTTTTCGAAAGTGCTGAAGGCATCAAAGTGTTTGTCGATCCCAAGAGCTATGCACTCTTGGATGGCACTGTGCTTGACTGTGATGCGAACATGCTCGGGCAGTCACTGGTATTCAAGAACCCTAACGCAACCTCTTCATGCGGTTGCGGTGAGTCATTTAGCGTTTGAGACCTAAAGCTGAGTTTAACTTTCCAATAATTTCACGCTACTTCCGCTCAACAGTTTCTATTGAGTATGGTAACTGCGTGGTACACTGATGTTCGTGAGGCTATTAGCGTTCCTGCAGACGGCTCGCCACGATCCGATGCGGGGATATTATGTGGCTGCGATAGCTGGTGTAACACTTACGGTGAGTGCATTCTTACCGTGGGTAGTAGTTGGTGAAAACAACTTGGGTGGTTTTCCAGGCATGTCGGGTGTTTGGATCGCGGGGCTTGGGCTATCGGCTACAGTGCTTGCAGCGCTGAGCCTTATTACTAGAAAAAACTCCAGGCATCCGTTACTAGTTGTAGGACTGCTTGCCTTCGGGATCTTATTTGTGGTCGAGCGACTGATGGTGCGAATGGCGACTGAACGTGCTTGGGCGGCTGAGCAGGCTTCTGCCCTGGTTGGCGGTAATACCAGTCAGGGGTCAATTGAAGCTGTCGCTACTCCAGGACTTTACTTAGGTCTGGGCTCGTCGTTCTTGATAGTGTTGTTTGGTCTCACTATTGTGGTTAAACGTGCGTCGAATCCTTATACAGAAGAAACTGATGATGACGTGTAACACTGCTGCTGATTGATACCAAGTTGTATGAGTTCAAAATCATGAAAATAACAGTTGCCCACAGTCCTGACTCTGACGACGCGTTCATGTTCTACGGTTTAGCTAGTAAGAACGTTGTTACTGACGGGTTTGAGGTTGAACAAGTACTTGACGACATCGAGACCTTAAATCGAGCGGCGTTCGAAGGACAATACGAAGTAACGGCGGTATCGTTTCACGCCTACGCGCATTTAGCGGATCGTTATGCTCTGCTTCCACACGGTGCGAGTATGGGTGACAGGTATGGACCGATTGTCGTTACGACTCCAGAAGGTCCATCTTCCGTCAAGGGGGCAAAGGTTGCGATTCCAGGTACCTTAACGACTGCGTATTTGGTGCTACAACTCCTTGAACCAGAATTTGAATATGTTGTAGTCCCATTCGATCAAATCGAAGAAGCAGTAACAGGTGGCGAAGTGGATGCTGGACTTCTCATTCATGAAGGCCAGTTAACCTATGCTGATGACGGCCTACGCAAGATTGTTGATCTAGGAGAATGGTGGGCTGATGAAACAGACGGTCTCCCCTTACCTCTTGGCGGAAATATCATTCGCCGCGACCTCGGCACTCCTATCATGAAGCGCGTATCCAGCATGTTACACGACAGCATCGCCTATGCGATGTCCCATCGCCCTGAGGCAATCGAGTACGCGCAGCAGTTCGGACGCGGGCTTGATCAAACGCGCACAGATACATTTGTAGGTATGTACGTCAATGATCTGACCCTCGATTATGGCGAGCGTGGAAGAACTGCAGTCCGGCACTTGTTCAATACGGCCTATGAGCGTGGACTGATTCCAAAGCCGATTGATGTTGAATTTATTAAATAGTCTGTTTACTTAGACTCTACAGATCCTTTTCATCACGTCGAATGCCCGACTATTGTTTAAATGCGTCTGGGTGCAAGGCGCGAGCTAGGCGTTCGGTTGCCATTGCTATCCGCGGACCTGGAACGACGAGATCCGCACCCTGCAGAAAGTAGACGCGTCCTGCTTGAACAGCGGGAAGTGATGGAAGCAGGTTCCATACGGCCAGCTCTCTTCTGATATCTGTTGGTTTTAGGGCGTTGCCCGCTCTAACTTCGATTATGACTTCTGGAGCCCGAGCTAAAATCGTTTCCGTGCTAGCCTGTACTGATGGACGCGTTGTATCAGCGAAAACGTTTTTCGATCCAGCTATTTCAAGCATTTCATTGTGAAACCCTTTTCCACCGTTAGCGAATAGATTGCGGATTGATAGAGGTTCCTTAGCAAAAACAAGCAACGTACGAGGACGATTACGTCCAGCGACTCTTGCTCTAATTCCCTGTAAATCTGATTCGATCTGTCTTGCGACCTGTTCTGCTCTGGTGGCGTGGCCAGTCTGCACTCCAAGCGAACGGATCCCTGCCAGGATATGGTCAAGCGTGCCATGTGTATAACTGGAAACATTAATACCTGCGTTGGCTAGCTGTTTGAGTAGGGTGAATTGTGTTTCGTAGGCGATAACTAAATCTGGTTGTAATGACAGGATAGTTTCGACAGCAGGGTCGACAAGCCCACCCACGCGTGGCAATTGCGTGGCGGCCGGCGGATAGACATCATAGTTGCTGACACCAATTACCTGAGAACCCGCACCGATGGCGAACAAGATTTCCGTGACTGCTGGAATCAGAGAAATTATTCGCTGTGGTGGAGACGATTGTGATGTGACCGTGGCAGAAGAGATCACAAATAAAAGTGCAAGGCTCGCGCATCTATAACTTCGCATCGAAGAACTTCTTGGCTTAATTCTTGTCATTGGCGTCGTACCAGTAGCCAGAGGAAGAATGGCCCACCAATGAGGGCCGTGATGATGCCAACGGGTAGTTCGAGCGGCGCCATCACCGTACGGGCTACTACATCGCATGCTACGAGAAATGAAGCACCAAGGCATGCCGAAGCAGGCATCACAATGCGATGATCCGCACCGACAAGCAGTCTCACGAGATGTGGAATCACGATGCCGATGAAGCCAATCGGTCCACTAAGAGAGACTGCTGCGGCGGTAGCCAGTGAGGCAGTCAAGAAGGCGAGACGCTGAGTTCTCAGCACGTCCACGCCCCGCGAGGCTGCACTATCAACACCAAGTGTAAGTAGATTCAATGACTTGGGTAACCAAGCGAACCCTATAAACGCGATTAACGTAAACGGAAGCGCTGCCAGAATTGGCTGATAGCCACTAACATCAAGGTTGCCCATCAGCCACCTTACCGTCTGGAAGGTTTGGGTAAAGTCATTCAAGTACTGAACGAACATGATTACGGATGAAAAAAATGAATTGATCGTAACACCGGCAAGAAGCAGGACCATTGTTGATAAATCACGGTGTCGCAAAGTAGCCAGTGCGTACACAATTCCAGCTGCCATAAGTGAACCCAGAAAGCTGGCAAGTGGCAACGCAGGGATGACGCTTGCTAGGACAGGAGCTCCAAAAGTGATCACCAACATCGCTCCAAGCGATGAGCCTGCAGAAATTCCGAGGGTGTATGGCGTTGCCAAGGGATTACGAAGTAGTGCTTGGAATACAACGCCAGCGGCAGCGAGTGAAGCACCTACGAGTGCTCCAGTCAGAGCCCGTGGTAGGCGGGCAATGAAAAAGATTTGCGCGTCGACATTTTCGACGAAGGGAAGCGAACGGTCGATTACTGAACTAAATGTGATTAAAGTCGGTCCAATGAGAGGTGCGATGAGTAAAGTGAGAATCATGAGGCTTCCAAAACTAAGCCACGTGACGGTCAGTCGCCATCGAATTGGGGGTTGCGCCTCGGTTGAGGCTCCTTGAGAGGCTTTCGTGTTGTGGTTCAGTATCATCAGATGCTTCGCATTTAGAATTACTGCACGATCACATTGATTCTTTGGAGGAAGAATATTGCGATGCGACTGAGGACGGTAACTGTCGCCTGAATGGCACAATGCTGAGTTGACCACTTAGTGGATGGCGGTCGACCGACGCGTCAACGTCGTAGAGTCGCGAAATATTCTTGGGATTAAGAACAGCGTCCAGTTCACCTGCAGCTAGTATTCGACCATCGCGCAGCAAAACCACATTCTGACAAATGCTAGCGGCGAAATTGAGGTCATGAGTTGAAACGATCATCGTGATGCCACGATTAGCGTTCAGTTGCCGAAGTGTTGCACCGATCTCCATTTGGTATCCGAGGTCGAGTGATGCGGTCGGTTCGTCCAGGAGCAAGATTTCTGGTGCTAATTCCACAGGAACATCAACAGGTGAGTGTCCGAACTGTGCTAGGGCGCTCGCAATAATAACCCGTTGTTTTTCTCCTCCACTCAGTGTCATGAAGGACCGATCGGCCAATGCTGCAGTGCCGGTTTGGGCGAGGGCCGTTCTCGCGATCGCTAGATCGTTAGGTCCTTCAGTTTCGAACGGCTGCAGGTGTGGATAACGTCCCATTAAAACAATTTCTAAGACCGAATAATCGAACGCTACGTGGGTTTCTTGAGGCACGACTGCCATCTGTCTTGCCAATAAACTCCGGGGAATGTTTTGCAGGTTAACGCCATTCACTTCTACCCGTCCGCTGGGCGGTGTCAGCATTCCTGATAACAATCGCAGTAAGGTGGTTTTGCCTGACCCATTTGGACCGAGAATGCCAACCACTGTGGTTGGCTGGATGGTCAGAGCGATGTCTTGTAATACGGGTTGCGCACCGTACGAGTACGATAGATCAACGATACTGAGCAATATAGATCTCCCTAGGAACGTTGGGTGTCCAGTGGGATAACCCTAACGATGCGCCATGCTCCAACATTTGATACAAGCCCAGGAAAACCAGCAGGCTGGTCAAAAAATATTGTCTGGTAGGTGTAAAGTGCGACATGGGCTCCTTCTCGGCGTAACCACGCGCCGAACCTACCTGTTTAAGTCAAGTCCAACAGGCAGAAAGGACGAAGCCCAGTAGCCAGGTATCCTGACTTGCGGATCGACACGAATCAACTACGCCTTCCCATGCTTTTTCTGAGCACAGTGGCGGCTCTTGGTGTCCACCTCTAACTCATATGAGTCGGCCTCAAACCGATTTATACAAGTGATGTTCTGATGGCCAAGAACACAACGCTGACTCGCTCCCCGCTAACAGTGGCGGGACCGTGTGGGATTTTCACCCACTTCCCAACAGCCACTGGGAAGCGTCGAATTGTGGCCTGAGTATAGCACGGCCAATCTAGGTGTTTCAGTGAGCACAACACTCATGGCATGATAAGAATCTATAAGGAGTAAATCCGTATATAAAATAATGCGTACACGCCTCGCTAAATCCGGCCTGCTCAATATCGCGGATCGGCTAGACGCCGGTGAACGGCTCGCTTTAGCCGATGGTGTCAAACTATTTGAGTGTCAAGATTTGCTCGCAGTAGGATGGCTGGCGAATCGCGCCCGCGAAAGTCGTCACCAAGCTCGCACATACTTCAACCATAACATCCGACTCGAAGCGACGAATGTCTGCGTGGCTAGCTGTCTATTTTGCTCTTTCGCGCGACTCAAACCTGGCGATGCGGATGCCTACACGATGACCCTTGAGCAAGCATGGGAGAAGCTTCGTCAACGACGTGAGCAGCCGTTGACGGAAGTGCATGTCGTGAATGGCCTGCACCCAGACCTGCCGTTTTCGTACTACACAGAACTTTTGCGCGGCTTTAAGCGCATCCGTCCCGACGTGCATTTAAAGTGCTTTACTGCCGTAGAGATAGCATTTTTTGCAGATCTTTATCACATGACAGATGAGAACGTCCTTTGGGAATTAATGCAAGCCGGTCTCGGTTCACTCCCTGGTGGGGGCGCTGAGATTTTTGCGGAGCGTGTTCGTCGCAAGATCAGTCATGACAAATGTGGCACTGATCGGTATCTTGCCATCCATCGCACAGCACATCGACTGGGTCTACGCTCTAATGTAACTATGCTGTACGGACACATCGAGACACCAGAAGAGCGAGTTGATCATATGTTGCGTGCACGAACCCTCCAAGATGAGACCGGTGGTTTTCAAGCGTTCATCCCTTTAGCATTTCATCCTGAGAACAATCAGATGCGAAAGTTACCGGCCCCGACGGCTGCCGACACTTTGCGTGTCCATGCCGTTGCACGTCTCATGTTGGACAACATCGAGCATGTGAAGGCTTTTTGGATTGCGACTGGCATCGAGGTCGCGCAGACCGCTTTATGGTTTGGGGCAGACGATCTTGACGGTACAGTTCAGGAGGAAAAGATCTACCACATGGCTGGTGCGAGTACGCCTGAAGCGATGACAACGGCGGACATCAGTCACCTCATCCGCGCGGCTCAACGACAGCCAATAGAGCGTGACACTTTATACAAGGTAGTGTCGGAGTCAGCTTGAGCCCACTGGTAATTGTGCTAGAATTTATTTAAGTCAGATTCCACTGGACAATAGTCAGACGGGCAGAATGGTGGGACTGGCCTTTTTCGTATCTTGATATTGAGAAAAATTTCACAAAGTGTGAAGTTGAACTGAATCCATCCGACTCGAGTAGAGCAGTAGGTTAGTGATGAATGTTCAGTTATTGAATGAGGTCGAAGAGCAGGCAGACCAGCAAGTTCTGCCAGACCGCTATCTCGGGCTATCCGAAGAAGAGCTTGATGTCCGTATTGATGCTGCGCGTGCCACGCTGGGCGCGCGACTCTTAATTCTTGGACATCACTATCAACGCGACGAGGTTTTCAAGTTCGCTGATGATGCTGGCGATTCATTTAAGCTTGCGAAAGTAGCCGCTGCTCGACGGGAAGCGGATTTTATCGTGTTGTGCGGCGTTCATTTCATGGCCGAAAGCGCTGATGTTCTTAGCGCGGAACACCAGAAGGTTGTCCTTCCCGATTTAGCTGCTGGCTGTTCCATGGCTGACATGGCTGTACTTGATGAACTTGAAGTTTGTTGGGATGAGCTGTCAGAAATGGGGATTAACGACGTAGTTCCTGTGACTTATATGAATTCCGCAGCTTCGATAAAAGCGTTTTGTGGGCAACATGGTGGAACGGTGTGCACGTCTTCAAATGCGGTAGCAACGTTTCAATGGGCCTGGAATCGTGGTGTGCGTATTTTGTTCCTGCCGGACCAGCATCTCGGGCGAAACACAGCATTTGGTATGGGCGTGCCGTTGCAGCAAATGTGTGTCTGGGATCCTAATGTTACGTGGGGTGGCTTAGAACAGTCAGAACTGCATGCTGCGCGCATGATTTTATGGAAGGGTCACTGTTCCGTGCATACCAAATTCACGGTAGAACAGATCGAGCGACTCCGTGCTTCACATCCCGACATCCGGATTATTTCTCATCCAGAATGTACTTTGGAGGTTATACAAGCCTCGGATGAGGTTGGTTCGACTTCACACATTATTCGCCAGGTTACCGAGAGTCCCGCGGGTTCGATTTGGGGTATTGGAACTGAGATTCATTTAGTGAACCGGCTCGCGCAAGAGCTGGCTCCCGACCGCACCGTGATGACATTAGATGCACTCGGATGTTTATGCTCGACGATGTACCGCGTATCACCCAATCACTTGTGCTGGGTGTTGGAAGGCTTGGTGAATGGTGAAGTACGTAATCAGGTGTCTGTACCAGACGATCATAAGCGCTGGACACGCGTTGCGCTCGACCGGATGCTTTCGATCCAGTAAACTCCAATATTTTGGAATTGTTTGATCGTCACGTGGCGATCGTATGAAGGAGGAATTTTTATGGCTCATGAACTACCACCGTTACCATACGCTTACGATGCACTCGAACCACATATTGACGAACAGACGATGCAAATTCATCATGACAAACATCATGCAACGTACGTGACGAAATTGAACGCTGCATTGGAAGAGCATCCTGAACTGGCAGAGAAGACTCTTGATGAATTAGTGAGTGATCTCGATAGCGTGCCTGAAGGTATCCGGACTGCTGTTCGGAATAATGGTGGTGGACACTGGAACCATTCGATGTTCTGGCAGATCATGGGACCGAATGCGGGAGGTGATCCAAATGGCAACGTTGGAGACGCGATTAACGCTTCGTTCGGTAGTTACGACTCTATGAAGGAGCAGTTTACAAAATCTGCACTGGGTCGTTTCGGTAGCGGATGGGTTTGGGTTGTAGCCTCCGGCGGAACGTTATCAATTATGAGTACCCCGAATCAGGATAACCCCGCGATGGAGGGGAAGAACCCAATTCTTGGGTTGGATGTTTGGGAACACGCTTATTATCTAAGGTATCAGAACCGGCGTCCGGAGTACGTTGGCGCGTTCTGGAACGTTATTAACTGGACCGCAGTGAATCTGCGCCTCGGCTAAAAAGACTGTTCGGACCGGTCGCAGTCTGGAATTCGTATAGGGCACACTCTACTGTTACTGGATTCCTTTCGATTTGCATACGTTCGCCCGTGTCCTCTGGTGCTGAAGCATGTCGCTTTCACTAGTTCTGTTTCTTTTCTTGACGCACCTGGGTGTGGGCATCGCCTGGACTTTATTGTTGGTGCCTCGTGCAGCCGGCGTGAAGTTCTTTCGGTTTAATGCCGGGCTAGCTGTCGTACTTTTAGTCATCGGACTCGCGTTCGACCCAGGCATTGGTGATGCAGGGCATGTCTGGAATAGTGTTTCGGCGCTGGCACTGCGTACCGCAACAGGTGCACTGCTTTTGTTTTGGATTACCGTTGGTCGGATGGCCAAAGCATTGCAGCCTGGATTACTATGGACGGCCGTTGTTGCCAGCGGCGTGATGCTGGTTGCGCAGGCTTTCGGCGTGGCTTTGGTACAGCCGGTCTCAATGCCGGTACTAGCTGTAGCGAGTTTTGCGAGTTCGGCTGCCCTCCTGGGTGGCACTTGCACGGCGATGATCTTGGGGCACTGGTACCTGGTTCTGCCATCCATGGACGTCTCCTTACTCCAGAAGATCGTTAAGTTTCATATCGGTTCTACCATTGTTCGTATTGCTGTCGTAGGTGTAGCGGTATACATTGCGGTGGCGAGTTTGGAGTCAGGACTGGGATTCAATTTTCAGCGCTACGTTCTATCGGTTGCAGGTATTTTCTTCTGGCAGCGCGTTCTGTTTGGTTTACTCGGACCAAGTGTTTTGGCGTATCTTACTTGGGAGACAGCGAAAATTCGCTCGACCCAATCGGCAACCGGTATTCTCTATGTCGATTTTTTTACGGTCATGGTTGGTGAAATTCTTGCCAAGTACCTCTTTCTTTCAACAGGCGTGCCACTGTAAATTGATCGAATATTTTGCACTGAAAGTTTTCATGTGGAAGTAACTTTTCATTGTCCATCCTGCCGATCGGCACTCCCTGTTACAGTGGATATAACTTCGACCTCCATTGTGTGCGGCGGGTGTGGTCGCACTATCGACCTCACGTTCACTAATGGTGTAAAGAATGATGACGAAGTCGATCGGTGTCCGCTTTGCGAAGGTGGAGACTTCTATATCAGGAAGGATTTCAACCCCCAGCTCGGTTTAACCATCGTGATCATTGGGGCGCTAATCAGTGCTGGATTCTATTGGTTTGAGATGGATCTCGTCGCATACGGAGTATTAGGTGTTGCTGCGTTGATTGATCTAGTCGTCTATCGCCGATTGGGCGACATCACCGTTTGCTACCGGTGTCATACTGAATTTAGAGGTGCGTACCGTCGTACTGCAGCAATATTCGATTTACATAAAGCGGATGAACTCGAACCGGAGTACGAACGCCAAATTGGTCTCAGGTAGTCTTTAAAACAATTTCACATCGACCACTTCACCTTTTTCAACGATATCAGTTTGAGCCGGAATTTCGACGTACCCATCAGCTAACGACATGCTGGTGATATCGCCTGAAGCTTTAAAGGCTGGCATAGCCATGCCGTCGGTGACCCGCACTGTATAGAATTGGTGACGTCCCGTTGTTGAAACGATCCGTTCAGCGAGCGGAAGTGTCAGCGTCCGTGGATGGTACAGGGGGAGTCTGCCAATTCGCCTCAACATAGGGATTAGCAACATATAGGCGTTTGAGAGGCAGGATGTGGGATATCCCGGCATACCGAGAACTGGCATGGTACCAATTCGTCCAAATACAGTGGGCTTACCTGGTTTGACAGCGATTCCGTGGAACAGAATTTCACCGTGTTGCTGCAGGACGTCCACAATCAAGTCGTGAGCACCAACCGAACTACCTCCTGAAAACACCAAGAAATCGTGCGTCAAGCAGGATTTAATGGTTGCAGTTAACGCATCAAGCGTGTCTGCGGTTGGGGGGTGGTGTACGGCTAGACCACCGTGGCTGCGAACTAAGGTTTCAAGAGTGAACCGATTGATGTCATAAATTTGCCCGGGTGCGAGTACTTGGCCGGGTTCGATAATTTCATCCCCTGTGGATAGTAGTGCCACACGGGGCTTTTCGTACACTTCAACCCTCGATACGCCAATGGCAGCTAATGCGCCGATACGACTAGCAGTGAGCTGCTCGCCATCCTTTACCAGTGTTTGTCCAGGCGTGATGTCGGCACCTCGTTGTCCAACGTTCTGGAGAGGATAGACGGGGATCATGATAGCGATGTTGTTGTCTTCGGTTTTATCCGTCTCCTCAACCATGACCACCGCGTCAGCGCCCTCAGGCATTGGCGCGCCAGTCGCGATTTCGACACACTGACCGCGTTCAATCGATCGGGTTGGAATCGTGCCGGTGTAGACTTTTTCCACACATTCCAGGCTTCGTGGTCGCTGTCGGCTAGCCCCAAAGGTATCCTCCGCCACGACGGCATAGCCGTCCATGGCTGCCCGGTCGAACGGTGGCACGTGGGTGTCTGAATTCACGGTGGAGGCGAGGATGCGTTCACCCGCTTCGTGGAGGGGAACTTGTTCAGTTCTCTTGAGTGGTGGAGTTGCCCCTTTTACGATGCGAAGCGCGTCGACTAACGAAATAGTCTCACGGATGGGCCGCATTTTGGCTGCAGACATAATGTGTTCGCGGTTTGGTTCTTGATTACCGGGAGGCCTCTCGTACAAGGTGTCCAAGTTCCGGCAACACGAGTTTGGTCATAGCTAAACGGACAGCATGTTCAGAACCAGGCAAGGAGATGATGATCTTTTTCTGTGCTGTCCCCGCAAATGCCCGGCTTAGCATTGCCGCAGATCCAATTTCTGCGTAACTTAGCGAGCGGAACAATTCGCCAAACCCATCGACACGCTTTTCAATGAAAGCTGTAATCGCTTCGTATGATTGATCGCGAGACGAGATACCAGTGCCACCGGTTGTAATAATGGCGTCGACAGACGAGGAGCTCAGTTGTTCCGTGACCGTCGCCTGTACGAGATCTGGTTCGTCACGCACAATTTTCCGTCCACGTATGACGTGGCCTGCTTCGGTCAATAAATCGATAATCGCTTGCCCTCCCGCATCTGTCTCTTCGGTGCGGGTGTCACTAATGGTTACAACGTAACAATCCACAGTAGCGGGTGCCGCCTTACGGTGCTCAAGGTGTCCCATGAGTTAATTATACAGGCCCAAACAATGATTAGAATGACGTCTCGGTTTGCGGCGGGACTAAATTCGATTTACCATCGGCTTCATGCTTAGCAAAGCGACTCATGTGATACGAGGATTTATTGGGCTTTTGGCTGTGATGATCCTGCCGGCACTCGCCGCTTCAGTCACTGCTCACAACGGGGGCCAAGTCGACAGCACAGCTGAAACTTGGGTGAACAGGACGCTCGAGACCATGTCGCTGGATGAGCAAATCGGCCAGTTGATCATGCCGTCATTTTTTGGCACCTATACCAGTAGTGATAGTGACGTCTATGACGAGCTCGTTCGTTTTGTGCGCGAGTATCATGTGGGTGGTTTTCTCGTCTTTGGTGGACGTGTGCCAACGCCTGGCGTGTTGCTTAATCCAACATACGGATCTGTAATTCTCGGCCAGCCGTTAGCAGCCGCTTCGATGTTGAATCGTTTGCAAGCCGTTGCGAAGGTGCCATTGTTAAATGCGGCTGATTTTGAGGCTGGCGTAGGCTTTCGCCTGGCGGGTGCGACTGTCTTACCACGTGCGATGGCTTTTGGTGCCAGTGGAGACGAGCAGTTGTCTTACGAGGCAGGTCGGACAACAGCACTGGAGGCTCGGGCAATCGGCGTTCATCTCAATTTTGCTCCGGTCGTCGACGTCAACAACAACCCGGACAATCCAGTCATTAATACGCGCTCGTTCGGTGAGGATCCTATAGCAGTGGGCCGGCTGGCTGCCGCCTATGTGCGAGGTCTTCATGCCGGAGGGATGCTTGCGACCCTTAAACATTTCCCAGGTCATGGCGATACTAACGTAGATTCCCACGTCGGACTACCGGTCATCCGTCATCCACGTGAGCGACTTGAGCGTGTTGAGTGGCCGCCGTTCCGAGACGGTATTGCGGCGGGAGCTGACGCCATCATGACAGGACACATTGAATTTCCAGCCTTGGACCCGACCGTTGGCGTGCCAGCGTCGTTGAGTCGAAAAATTGTGATGAAAGGGATCCGCGAGGGACTTGGGTTCGACGGCCTGATTTACACCGATGGAATGCAGATGGGTGCTGTTACGGCTCTCATGTCTTCTGGTGACGCCGCTGTTCGGGCCATTCAGGCGGGGAATGACGTGCTCGTGCACTCCGCAGATCCAGCTGAAGCCTTTAACGCTATCCGGATGGCCGTGGAACGTGGCGAAATCGACCCAGCGCAGGTGCGAGCTTCCGCCGCTCGCGTCCTTCGCGCGAAGACTGCGGTGAACTTACATCGAACTCGAATGGTCGACCTTGCTGCACTCCCTGCTGCGCTTGGTGGTCGGGTTCACGCTGAAGTAGCGAACCGTGCCAGCGAAGCGGCTGTCACGCTCATCGCCGACGCAAGAAACCAAATTCCGTTGCAGATCGCTCCGAATGCACGCGTCTTGTATTTATCGGTTCTTGATCGACCGTCTGGGTGGTTAATCGCGGCGCCGAGTCGTACGTTTGTCGCCGAACTTAAGGCTCGCTGGGCCAATGTGACAGCCATCGAGCTTTCAAATCAGACTTTGCCGGCGACTCTGGATTTGGTGCGAAGTACAGCTGGTCGCTACGATGCAATCATTGCGTCGATTTTTGTTCGCACAACTCCTCGCCCAGGCGGCATGACGCTCGCACCACCGCTCGTGTCGTTGCTGCAGGATCTAGTAACCACATCAGCAAGATACGATCAGCCATACGCTGCAACATTGTTTGGAAGTCCCTATACCGCGATGGCGCTACCAGATTTGCCAGCTGTGCTTCTTACCTACGATTTCTATGATCGGGCAGAACGTACAGCTGTGAGGGCTCTTGCTGGAGACGTTCCGATTACTGGTCGACTCCCCATTGAGTTGCCAGGCCTGCTGCCAGTTGGACATGGACTGATGCGTCCGTAGTCTTGCATCAGTATCAGCTGGTCAATCCAGCACCAGTTGTATCAATAACCGCATGTTATACTTAGCGATTTGAGAGTGGACTCTGTCCTATGTGACACGGTTCCCTTAAGATTCGCGCCCTTAGCTCAGCTGGATAGAGCGTCTGGCTACGAACCAGGAGGTCGCAGGTTCGAATCCTGCAGGGCGCGCCACATGATCGTCATGCATGAAGCCTATATGCAGGCCGCGCTGGACGAAGCACACCGAGCGTCCGCACAACACGAAGTGCCAATTGGTGCGGTCGTAGTTGTCGATGGCAAGGTGGTAGGCACGGGCTTCAATCAGCCGATTTCGACATCCGACCCGACTGCTCATGCGGAGGTAATTGCCTTGCGAGCAAGTGCCCGCACGATCGGGAATTATCGGATCACCGGTGGCACGCTCTATGTCACGGTCGAACCCTGCTTGATGTGTGTGGGTGCCATCATCCATGCACGGCTTGGAACGGTGGTGTATGGTGCCGCTGAGCCAAAGACCGGCGCGGTCCAGTCAACGATGCACGCTTTCGACCAGAAGGCCTTAAATCATCGCGTGGCTGTGGTGAGTGGAGTGCTTGAAGAGGAGTGTGCTGAACTACTCCAGAAGTTTTTTCGCGAACGGCGCAACAAGCATGTGGCAACTGGTTAGGTGCCTATTTACCAGCTGTCGCGGATTGAAATGTTTTCGGAGAGGTACCGAAGTGGTCGTAACGGGGGCGCCTCGAAAGCGTCTTGTCGGGTAACCGGCACGTGGGTTCGAATCCCACCCTCTCCGCCATTCCTTCGTCCACGGGAATCCCATAAAATGTTCCCATGAATCCTGAATCGATTGACCTGTCATTTCGACCCGAAGCCCCCTCCTCGTTTCCAGAGCTTGATGAAAATGACGGGGAAATTCCTGGCAGCGGGGAGCCCGTCGCTACCATCACGACCGGCATTAAGTACGTCCAGTTGGAGGGTGTCGATGTTGAGGAGGAGTCCTGTGGACCACGTGTGGACGTCTGGGGACTACGTGTAGGGTCGGATATTCACTACCATCTACGTGTAGGGTCGGATATTCACTACGATATTCAAGACGAAATAGGTCAAGAAGCTCTACACGAACCCACTTACCGAAAGTCCGCAGCGCCGCTGACCCTTGGTGAAATATATGACTTCCTGATGAATGCAGTGCGTCTGTTTGAAGGCAAGGACAATATGTTTGAAGATATTTACAGAACCCGTAAGAGTCGCCGCTCTTTTGATGGCCACAGAAACTTTCTGAAAAGCTTCGAGGTCGACTCATCCGATTACCCCGACCTTGACAGATTGGTGCGCCAGCGCTTCATCGAGCGATGGGGATGACCAGCTTCTGTCCATTCCTTTGCCGAGTCTTGTCGCGGCTTCGGTCGGTCTGACGAGTCTTAGAACGCGCGGATAAATCCGCCATTCGAACCGCCAAACCGGGAATTGACGACGTTGTTGTAAATTGATCCGAAGGTGTAGGTAAAGCCAACCCGTAGGCCGTAT
>Ga0163108_10000146_pt1 | contig 52045 bp, 44 predicted proteins | sample Fk1155metaG_FD_109644 | JGI IMG/M metagenome (GOLD analysis project Ga0163108, IMG submission 109644) | Marine microbial communities from the Central Pacific Ocean - Fk160115 155m metaG | ecosystem: Environmental > Aquatic > Marine > Oceanic > Photic zone | place: The Central Pacific Ocean...
GGGGCTGGAGAAGGTCCCAAGGGTTGGGCTGTTCGCCCATTAAAGTGGCACGCGAGCTGGGTTCAGAACGTCGTGAGACAGTTCGGTCTCTATCTGTAGTGGTCGTTAGAAATTTGCGTGGATCTGTCTTTAGTACGAGAGGACCGAGATGGACTGACCTCTGGTGTACCGGTTGTTCCGCCAGGAGCATCGCCGGGTAGCTATGTCGGGAAGGGATAAGTGCTGAAAGCATATAAGTACGAAGCCCACCACAAGATGAGATTTCTTTTAAGGGTCGTTGGAGACTACGACGTTGATAGGTCACAGGTGTATAGGCAGTAATGTCTTAGCCGAGTGATACTAATTACCCTTAAGCCTATTGTAGGACTTTTTCTTTTAAAATTTTAAAAAAATTCTATTTTTCAATGTGTCTATTTTATTGATTTAAGGTGGTTATAGCGATGGGGCTCACCTCTTCCCATTCCGAACAGAGAAGTTAAGCCCATTTGCGCAGATGGTACTGCCATTTGGTGGGAGAGTATGTCACCGCCTTCCTTGAGGCCCTATATTTATATAGGGCCTTTTTTAATTTTTACTAAGATTAATTGGAATGGAGTAGGTTATTGTGTAATTGAAGCCTGCACCCCAATTATTTTCATCAGTTTTTTTATTAAAACCGGGAATGTACAGATTATCAAATTTTTTGGGAGAAATATGATTAATTAATCTGTTTAATCTAAAACTAAAACCCAGATAAAAATTTGAGATAATTTTAACTTTTATTCCAGCAACAAATTCTAGCCACCTTCCTTGAAGTCCTGATTTTTCTCCTATTTCATAATTTTCTCTTGTTGATTCCTCTTGCCAATAGTGATGTTTTGAATAAACATCATATTCGTTTATTGTCTGTTTGTGAAAACTGTTTCCAAGTCTAAAGCCAAGATATATGTTATTATTCATCCCTTTCCAGTTTTCATACATATTATAGTCAAAACCTAATTTTAGGTAACTCCCGGAGGTTGTAAAATTTATATTTTCTGACTGAGTAGTCCTTTTTTCAGTACCAATTTCGACAGCAGCGTATAAATCTTTAATAAAACTTAGATCACCAACTAATTCAAATCCTTGATAATCATCTTTTTTAATATTAGATATAATGGGTTTTGAAAGATCTATTCCAAACCTAATACTATATGCTTTATTGTTTTTAACACTTATAGAATCAATTGAATCTTCATTCTGATTATTTTTTTGGGAAAATAAAGCCGAAGAGAATAAAAGATAATTAATGATAAATAGCCAAATGTGAGTAATCTTCATTTAAAACAGTGTCTTTTAATTTTACAATTTCATTTATCCAAGCATTATCTTTATTTAATAATGCAGTAGGTGGATTATTTAGTATAAAATTTGATTTAAACCCACAGGCTCTATTAATATATGAATCATATCTAGAGTAAAATATGTGGATTGTATCATTATTTGAGTTTTCTCCTCCAGCATTGAGAATAAATTCATACTTCGAAAAATTTGAATCATTCCTTAAAGGAATAGCGATAGAATCTCCAGAAAAAATATCAAGAGTATCTTCCTTTTCTAACCCTTTTATTAATAGATTTTCAACAGGTTTTTTTAAATTTTTATCTATTTTATCATAAAATGAAAGGATAATTCTTGGAGTCCCTATTTCACTTTCAATACAGATGTCATCTTTTTCACATGAGATTAAAATAAAAAATAAATAAAATAGAGTTTTTTTTAATTTCGATTTCATTTTATTAAATCTTTTCTAAAAGTACAATATTTTCAATATGTTGAGTATGAGGGAACATATCAATTGCTTTTGATTTCAAAAGTGAATAATTAAATTTTAAAAGCTTTAGGTCTCTAGCTTGCGTTGAACTATTACAGCTAACATAAATAATTTTATTCGGAGACAATTTAATTAATTCTTTTATTACATTTTTATGCATTCCATCCCGAGGGGGATCAACTATCACAACATTTGCTTTACCGTTTCTTGATATAAAATCTTGATTAAAGATATTTTTCATATCACCTAACTCAAAAAAAACATTTGGTATCTTATTTTGACAAACATTTTCTTTAGCGGATTCAATAGCTTCAGAAACTGAATCAATACCAACAACTTTTTTACAATATTTAGCTATAAAAATCGCAATAGTTCCAGTTCCAGTATAAAGATCATAAACAATTTCAGACTTTTTTAAAGAGGCAAACTGAAGAATAATCTTATTCAATTCAATAATTTGATATGAATTCGTTTGAAAAAATGATTTTGCAGTTATTTTAAATTCATATTCATTGATTTTTTCAATTATATGATTTGAACCTTGATAGCAAATTATTTGTTGATCGTAGATTGAATCATTTCTTTTTGAATTAATACAATAAAGCAAAGATTTTATTTCAGGAAATTTTTCAGTTAAAAAATCTAATAATTTCACTCTTTTAATTTTATTTTCTTCAAAAAATTGGATTAAAACCATTAATCCATTTGATGATGACCTTATCATTAGGCTTCTTAAAAATCCATTATGTGATTTATGATCGAAAAATTTAAAACTATTCTTAATTGCAAAATCACGAATAGAGTTTCTAATTTCATTTGATGGATCTTTTTGCAGATGACATTTTGTTATATCAATAACTTTATTCCATGCACCAGACTTATGAAACCCTAATCCTTTTCTTATAATATTTTGATTTTTTTTATTTATTTCTTCTTTTGTTAGCCACTTTTGCTCAGAAAAAGAAAATTCCATTTTATTTCTGTAGAAGTAAATTTTATTAGCTTTTTTAATTCTACTTATTTTTGGAATATTCATTTCAGAAAAATTCTTTAAATTATTTAAGATCTGTTTCTGTTTAAATTGAAGCTGGGCATCATAACTCAGATTTTGAAATTTACAACCACCACATAATTCAAAATGCTTACACTTTGGAGTAATTCTATTTTTTGAAGGCTTTAAGATTTCAATTTTTTGACCCTCAAAATAATTTTTTCGTTTTCTTTTAATTTTTAGGTTTATTATATCTCCGGGAACTACTCCATCAACAAAAATAACTTTACCTAATTCGTCTTTACAAACTCCTTTTCCTTTAGATGACACATCTACTACTTCAATATTATCAATAAATTTCCCGCACATAATTTTAATTGATTACAATTTATTTAGGTATTTACAGAAATAGTTTTTTAAAACAGTATTTTTATTAACAGTAATTCCATTTTGGTTATTTATTTGTAAATTAAATACCTTTTGGTGCAGATTTGAAAAATAAATTGAATACTCAACATTTTATTGATCTTGAAAAAAAATATGGAGCTAATGATTATAGTCCTTTACCTGTTGTTTTGTCAAAAGGGAAAGGGGTTTTTCTTTGGGATGTTAATGGTAAAAAATATTATGATTTTTTATCAGCATATTCTGCAGTAAATCAAGGGCATTGCCACCCAAAAATCATTAAAGTTTTAAAAGAACAAGCCTCCAAACTTACTTTAACATCAAGAGCTTTTCACAATGATAGATTAGGAGAATATATGGAATTTGCATCCAAGCTTTTTGGCTACGAAAGATTGCTTCCCATGAATACTGGAGCAGAAGGTGTTGAAACAGCTATTAAAATAGTTAGGAAGTGGGGTCATACAATTAAAGGAATTCCTGATCATTCTTCAAAGATTGTTGTTTGTAATAATAATTTTCATGGTAGGACAACAACAATTATTTCTTTTTCCAGCGACAAGGGATCTAAACAATTTTTTGGACCACATACTCAGGGGTTTTACAATATCCCATTTGATGATTTGGATAGTCTTGAAAAGATCTTTAATCAAGATAAAAATATTGCCGGATTTTTGGTCGAACCTATTCAAGGCGAAGCAGGAGTTATTGTTCCAAAAGACGGATATTTAGAGGGAGTTAGGAAACTTTGTACAAAACACAATATTCTTTTTGTTGCTGATGAGATTCAAACCGGATTAGGACGAACAGGTAAATTATTGGCAACTCAATATGAGGATTCAAAACCAGATGTTTTAATTCTTGGCAAAGCACTTTCTGGAGGAACATTTCCTGTATCGGCTGTTCTTTGTAATTCAGAAATAATGAGTGTAATTAAACCTGGACAACACGGAAGTACTTTCGGAGGGAATCCTTTGGGATCAGCAATTTCTAAAAGTGCAGTTGAAATAATTGTAAATGAAAAATTAACAGAAAATGCTAGAAAATTAGGGGTCATATTTAGAGATAAAATCAGCAGTCATATAAAAAGCAGTGGAATAATTGATTTAGTCAGAGGGAAAGGCCTTTTAAATGCTATTGTTGTAAAAGATAAGAAGAGAAAGACCCAAACAGCTTGGAATATATGTATGAGGTTAAAAGAAAATGGCCTTTTAGCCAAACCTACCCATGGAAATATAATACGCTTTGCTCCTCCGCTAGTTATAAATAAAAACCAAATGAATGAATGTATTTCAATTATTGTGGAGACAATAAAGGAATTCGAGTAAGATAACTTGTGACATTAAATAATTAATTGATTAAATTTGCCAAAATTTTTTTCTTAAAGTGAACGTTTACTTTGATAATGCCGCAACAACACCCTTAAGGGCTAAGGTCATTGATTCAATAAATGATTGTATGAAGAACCATTATGGCAATTCCTCATCTTCTCATAGTTATGGGAGAAATAACAAATCTTTACTAGAAAATGCAAGAAAATCTATAGCTTCTTTTATTAATGCAAATGAGAATGAAATTATTTTCACTTCAGGAGGAAGTGAATCTAATAATTCAATTTTAAGATCCTGTGTTAGAGATTTGGGAGTTAAAACTATAATTTCATCACCAATTGAGCATAACGCCGTACTGAACGTTCTTGATTTATTAGAAACAGAAGGTGTTAATATCAAATATGTTAAACTTGATAAACATGGAGAAGTTGATCTTTCAGATTTGGAGCAAATTCTAAAATTTCATGAAGGAGTTAAACTAGTTAGTTTGATGTACGTTAATAATGAAATTGGAAACTTATTAGATATTGATGAAGTAGCAAGAATATGTAAACTTTACAATAGTTTTTTTCACACTGACTCTGTTCAGGCAATGGGATATTATAAAATTAATTTAAGATCTACACCAATTGATTTTTTATCTGCTTCAGCTCACAAATTTCATGGTCCAAAAGGAATTGGCTTTAGTTTTATAAGGAAAGGTATAAATTTAAATCCTTTTATAATTGGTGGCCCCCAAGAAAGAGGACTTAGAGCTGGAACTGAAGCTGTTGATCGGATCGTAGGAATGCAAAGAGCTTTAGAAATATCTTATGAGAATCATGATAGTGAAAAAAAACACATTCAAGGTTTAAAAAAGTACTTTATTGAAAAGCTTAGAAGTTTTTTTCCTGAAGTACATTTTAATGGGCACTCAGGAAAAATGAAAAAGAGCTCATTTAAAATTGTAAATGTGGCAATACCAATAAATAATTCCAAAAGTGATTTAATTGATTTTCATCTTGATTTAAAAGGCATTGCTTGTTCGAAAGGAAGTGCCTGTCAATCAGGATCCTCACAAGGATCACATGTCATAGAAGAATTTAAAAACAAAAATAAAATACTTAATAATTATCCTTCGCTAAGATTTTCATTTTCCTTTTTAAACACAAAAAAAGAGGTAGATTATTTAATTGAATCTTTGTTAGAATTACAGTAAACCAATTTAAATAATAGAGAAATTAAATTTTATTATTTAATCGTATTTTCTGTAGAAAGTTGTTTGAAAAATTGATTTATTTCCTACATTATCAGTCACTTTAAGTTTAAGATCTTGTTTGCCAGATTTAAATTTAAGATCATTAAAATTATAAGTTAGATTCTTGTTTTTAGGTTCATATTCAAATAAGACCCATTTTCCATTAATTTTACCTTTATAAGATTTAATTCCAGATAAGTCATCTTCAATTTTAACTTTCAAGAACTTACTTTTACTTAGCCATTGATTTTTTTTAAAATTAATTGGTTTAATTTTTGGAGGTATTGAATCTTTTGCTAAAAAATAAGTTCCTGCTTGAACTGATTTAGTTATAAAAATGGAATCTTTAATTATAGTCGGAGAATAAGCTATTTTCTTTTTCTTGTTTAATCTTGCTATAAAAGATTGCCCTTTTGAAATCGAATCATATTTATTAGCAAAAAATTCTATGCTAAAACTTTTTTTAAATAGAGAAATATCAGGATTTATCTTTATTGAGTCATGGTCCTTGTAAACATTTAATGATGTTGGATAATAAAAAGTATTTTTTTTCAAATGAACAGTCTGATCTTTAAATTTAAATAAATATTCATTTTCGGGTAAAATCAATTCTCCTTCATTTGTTTGATTAATAAAATTAGTTTCTCTTCCTGTTATTTTCATTTTAATTCTTGATGTGTTTTTTTTAAAGTCAGAGATTTCAATTAGTAAGTCATATGATTTGTTTTCTTCAATTGAAAATTTTCCATTTTTCTCATCTTTATCAATAAAACTAATATTAGAGTTGTTAGGGTTAAATAACTTTTGAACTCTTATCTTTTTACTTTTAAATTCTTTATAGTCTATTAAAAGGTTAACATATTCAGAATCATCAAACTTTATATTGTCATACTTATAATCTGAAATTATTTTGTTATTCAAAAAAATCTTTACACTGTGTACACCATTTCTGTTAAATTGACTTAAATCTTGATTGTCATACATTTGCAGTCCAATACCAATTTTTCCTGAGGTATATATTTTTGCTGTTTTATAAAGCCCATCTTTAATTTTTTCAATTTCAATTTTTCGAGTTATTATATCCTCACCAAAATTATTTTCATGAAATAAAAATAATTTTTGAATCACAGGTTTTTTAGTGTCAATAACATCTATGTTAAAGATCATTGGATTAAAAGGCATTTGATTCTTTGTATTTCTAATTTCAAAGTGAAGATGAGGGCCAGATGATCCTCCAGTATTTCCAGAAAATCCAATCACTTCACCTTTTGACACGATTAATTCATTTTTTGGAAACTTCTCAATGGTATATGATTTTTTTTCATATTGAGCTTTCTTTATATAGGATTCAATTTTTGGAGAAAAATTTTTCAAATGAGCGTAAACTGAGGTTGTTCCATTTAGATGATCAACATAAATAGCTTTTCCATACCCAGAAACAGCAACTCTTATTCGACTTACTTTACCATCTAATACACTTCTAACTTTTAAACCTTCTTTCCCTCCAGTTTTTATGTCTAGTCCTGCGTGAAAATGACTGCTTCTTATCTCTCCAAATGTTCCAGATATTGAAAGGGGAATATCCAATGGAGGGATCAATTTACTTTGATCTTTTTGACTAAAGATGAGGCTAATAGAAAATAAAAGAAAAATTAAACTTATTTTCTTAGACTTGACTTTCATTATCATCAAAGTTACAAATTTATTATTATTTGAATTATAATAATTCTATAATAGTCTATTTTATAATATTTTATCAGTAAAATTTAAACTATTACTTTATAATTTATAACTGTATTTGTTTAACTTTGTTTGTTTAATTTTAATAATTTAAGTGTCTGATTTACCTATTAATTTTGATGTTTTAGAAAGTAAAATTGTCAGCTTACTTAATAAGCTAAAAGATAATCATCTATTAATTAATCAACTCAAAACTCAGAACATGTCTTTAAAGGATAAAGTAGAACAATTTGAAAAAGATTTTTCAAAGATAAAAGTTGAAAATGAATCGTTAAAGATGACAAATTCCTTATTAGGAGGAAAGGAAGACAAATCCTTATCAAAGAGAAAGATAAATAATTTAATTAAAGAAGTTGATTTTTGTATAAATCAACTGTCAGATTTTGAAAATCAAAATGAGTGAAAAAATAAAGATCAAATTAACAATAGCTGATAGAGTATATCCCCTAACAATTTCTCCTGATCAAGAAGAATCTCTTCGTTCCTCAGCATCAAGAATTCAGGAAATGATTAAAAAGTTAGAACGAGATTATGCTGTAAGAGATAAACAGGATGTTCTTGCAATGTGCTCACTTCAATATGCTGCTCAGCTTAATCAAAATATTAAAGGGAATACTAATCAAAGTGATTTACCTGCTAAGGTTCAAGAACTTGCAGAATTAATTGATCTCCATTTATCAAATTATTAAAAAATTTAATATTTTTAATAAAAATTGCCTGTATTAGTTTTTTGATAAACTCAACAAATTTTACATTTAAAAAGGTGAGTTATGATTGTAAAAGCAGGCCATCTCTGAATGGATCCTTGATCAGTTGTGTAGCCTTAATCGTTTTTTTAGGAGTTTATACAAAGCTTCAATTGATACAGGCTTTTTTTCTTATTTTAAGTAAAGAATTAATTCAAAACTTAACTGAATATAAATTTTTAAGCAATAAGTAAAGGATAAATATATAAGTAGAAAAAGCCAGCAACTATTCCTCCTGTAATTGGACCAAACACTGGAATCCAAGAGTAACTCCAATCAGGGTTTTTATTTTTTCTTGGTATTAATTGATAGATTGTTCTTGGTCCAAAATCTCGTGCAGGATTAATTGCATAACCAGTCGTTCCTCCTAAAGAAATACCAATTACCCAAACTAAAATCCCTACAGGTAATGCATCTACTGCTCCCAAGCCAAAATTTTCAGTTACTAGTCCCTCGATTTCAATATTTGGGCTAGCTATAAAGAAGACACCAAAGACTAAAACAAAAGTTCCTATAAACTCACTAAAAAAATTATTTTTAAAATTTCTGATAGATGGTCTGGTACAGAAAGTTCCTCTGACTGTATCCTCATCTTTTGTTTCTCTGAAATGATCTATATATAAAATGTACGTAAGCCAACTACCAAACATAGCACCTAAAAGTTGAGCTATCATATACCCAGGAACTAAGGACCATGAAAATTTATTTGCAATAGCTAAACCAATTGTAACAGCAGGATTTAAATGCCCCCCACTGAATTGACCAGCAACAAAAACACCAACAAAAACAGAAAATCCCCAGGCAATAGTAATTAAAACCCATGGATTTTGTTTTTCAGCATTAGTTTTTTTTAAATTAACATTTGCAATTACTCCTGTTCCTAAAAATAATAGGAGAGTAGTTCCAATAAATTCTGCTATGTATATACTTGAAATCATATTTTATAATTTTTTAGGGTTTTTTCAAATTTAGTTATTTGTAGCTTAATCCATTCTTTATCTTTTTTTATATTTTCAGCCATAATTTTAGCAACAATTGGTGAAATTCTTTCTGTTTCCTTAGCATCAAGAAATAGACATCTTATTCTTCTAGCCAAGACATCTTCAAGAGTTATTGCCATTTCATTTTTTACTGCCCAAATAATTTGATTTTTTGTAACGAAAATTTTTTTAGATAAAGACTTATACGCGTTTTTAGGATCTATTGCTATGATTTTATCTCTGTCTGATCCGTAAACATGCATGTCATCATTCCAATCGACATTATTGTTATACCCATGTATAGGAAGATTTTGAGTATTTGACTTTTTTTCCTCAAGACCTCCAACATGAATCGCTGTATTTATCGCATCTTCACCAATTTTCCTATAAGTTGTCCATTTTCCTCCAAGTATACTTATTAATCCGCTTGTGCTTACAGTTACTTTGTGATGCCTTGAAACTTCTTTTGTTTCTATTGAGTCATTTGTTTCAGCCGCTAATGGACGTAACCCAGCAAAAACACTTTTGATGTCTTTAAGCTCTGGTTTTTTAGACATATAATTAGATGCATTTTTTAGAATAAAATCAATTTCTTCTCTTTTAGCTATAGGTTCATCCAATGCCTTAGTTACAGGAATATCAGTAGTGCCAAGGATTACATAATTATTCCATGGAACAGCAAATAAAACTCTTCCATCACTGGTTTGAGGGATCATTATCGCATGTTTTCCTTTGAGAAATTTTTTTTCTAAGACAAGATGAACTCCCTGACTTGGACGAATTTTATTTTTGCTGTTTGGTTGATCCATTTTTGAAATCTCGTCAGAGAAAACACCTGTAGCATTAATTACGACTTTAGACCTAATAAGATACTTTATGCCAGACAGAGTGTCTAGCACTTCTACACCTTCAACAATATCATTTTCTTTTAAAATATTAGTTACAGCCATATAATTTATAACTTTTCCTGAATGATCTTCAATTGATTGCGCAAGGCTTATTGCCATTCTAGAGTCATCAAATTGTCCATCATGGTATATTATTCCACCACGTAAGTCTTTCTGGTTAACATTCGGTATCAATTCTAAAGTCTCTTCCTTGTTTAAAGTTTTTGATGGCCCAAGACCTAAATTACCTGCCATCATATCATAAATTTTAAGACCTAATCCGTAAAAAGGACTACTCCACCAATCGTAGGATGGAATAACGAAACTTAAATCTTTTACTAAATGAGGTGCATTTTTTCTCATAACACCCCTTTCTCTAAGCGCCTCAACAACTAAAGAAATATCTCCATTTTGAAGATATCGAACTCCTCCATGAACTAGCTTTGTACTTCGAGATGAAGTTCCCTTTGAAAAGTCATGTTTTTCGATCAATAAAGTTTTATATCCTCTATTTACTGAATCTAATGCAGTACCAAGCCCGCTTGCTCCTCCGCCTATTACAATAACATCCCAAATTAGTTTTGAAGAATTAAGAAAATCAATGTTCTTATTTCTATCCATCTTTATGATAAAACTTTAAGAACCCTTTTTTCCCACATACTTATGATGTTACTTTTTGAATCAGATAATTTTGGAACAAAAGATTGATCCTCTTCCCACATGTCGTTAATTGAGTTAATTGAAGGCCAAAATTCAGTGGATAGACCAGAAAAAAATGCTGCTCCAAGTGCAGTTGTCTCTGTAATTTTTGGTCTTATAACTTTTGTCATTAATAAATCAGCCTGTATTTGCATTAACAAATTATTTTTACTCGCTCCTCCATCTACTTTTAGAGAATGAAATTTTGTATTTGCATCTTTTTCCATCTCTAGAATGATATCTCTGGATCTTAGCGCAATTGATTCAAGTGCTGCACGAGCAATATGACCTTTTTTAGTACCTCTTGTTATACCCATTATAGCTCCAGTTGCATGTGGATCCCAAAAAGGAGCACCTAAACCAGAAAGAGCAGGAATAAATGTTACGCCACCATTATTTTTAACAGTTTTTGCTAATTGCTCAATTTCAGGAGCAGATTTTATGATATTCAGTTGATCTCTCAGCCACTGAACTAATGCTCCTGCAATAAATACACTTCCCTCAATAGCATATGTAGTTTCGTTTTTAATGGTCCATGCAATAGTTGTTAGCATTTTATTTTTTGATATCACTGGATTTTTTCCTGTATTCATAATACAAAAGCATCCTGTCCCATAAGTATTTTTAACATCTCCTGGATTAACGCACATTTGTCCAAATAAAGCTGCTTGTTGATCTCCAGCTATTCCTCCAATTGGAATTTCATATCCGAGATAAGATTTATTTATTATTCCAATTATTTCAGAAGAATTAGAAACATTTGGGAGCATTGCTTTTGGAACTTCTAGTATTTTAAGTAATTCTTCATCCCATTTTTTTTCATGAATATTATACAGTAATGTTCGACTTGCATTTGAAGTATCAGTAACATGGACTTTTCCAGAGGTAAGATTCCAAATAAGCCACGTATCAATAGTTCCAAAAACAATGTCACCATTTTTACCTTTTTTTCTAAAGTTAGGATCCAGATCTAGGATCCATTTAATTTTAGTTCCAGAAAAATATGCATCAAGAATTAATCCAGTCTTCTTTTGAAAAACTTTATCCTTCCCAATTTTTTTAAGATCTTCACATATATTTGCTGTTCTCCTATCTTGCCATACAATAGCATTAAAAATTGGTTTTCCAGTTTTTTTATCCCATATGACTGTAGTTTCCCTTTGATTTGTTATCCCTATTGAATCAATTTCTTCGACTTGTATATTTGCTAATTTTATAACATCTCTTATTGCTTTTAATTGAGTTTCCCATATCTCAATTGGATCATGTTCAACCCATCCCTCCCTTGGGAAGAATTGTTTAAATTCATGTTGTGCTATTGCACATTGATTCCCAAGCTTATCAAACAAAACAGCCCTTGAACTTGTTGTCCCAGCATCTATTGATAGAACATAATTTTTCATTTTTAGAATTTTATTTCCTTAAATATAAGCTATTTTTAAGTTAAGTTTTTAAAGGTAGAAATCGACATAACTTAGGCCTTAAATTTTCATTTTTATCTAAATTTTGATAAATTTATGGCAGAGAAAATCTATTTATGAGGCGTGATATAAAGTATTTACTTGCATATACAGGTCCTATCTCTGCCATTATAGCATTATACTTTCAAGGACTATTCTCTTATTCAACTGTGATTTATGCATATATAATGATCCCTCCATTGTGGTATAGATTAATGAATCCAAGGTTAGTATAGTTTAAAAAAAGAAAATAATGATTTCTAAGGATAAGTACTGGAAAATGAACCTAAAATATCTCTTAATATTATTAAGTATTTGGTTCCTAGTCTCATTTGGATTTGGAATTTTATTTGTAGATACTTTAAATCAAATTAAAGTAAAGGGCTTTAAACTTGGTTTTTGGTTTGCTCAGCAAGGAGCTATTTATGTTTTTGTTATTTTAATTTTTGTTTATGTTTTTCTCATGAATAGATTAGATAAAAAGTTTAAAGAGAAAAATTAATGGATCTTCAATTTTGGATATGGACTGCTGTTGGAATTAGTTTCTCTATTTATATTGGTATAGCCATATGGTCAAGAGCTTCTTCAACCAGTGAATTTTATGTCGCTGGCACTGGTGTTTCTCCTATTGCTAATGGTATGGCTACTGCTGCAGATTGGATGTCAGCCGCATCATTTATCTCTATGGCAGGACTAATTTCATTCATGGGATATGATGGTTCAGTTTACCTAATGGGTTGGACTGGAGGGTATGTGCTTTTGGCACTACTTTTAGCTCCTTATTTGAGAAAATTTGGAAAATTTACTGTTCCTGATTTCATAGGAGACAGATATTATTCAAATATTGCCAGAGTAGTCGCAGTTTTTTGCGCTTTAATAGTTTCTTTTACATATATAGCTGGACAAATGAGAGGAGTTGGAGTAGTTTTTTCTAGATATCTTGAAGTAGATATAAATACAGGGGTTTATATTGGGATGGCAATTGTTCTTTTTTATGCAGTTCTTGGAGGAATGAAGGGAATAACCTATACCCAAGTAGCTCAATATTGTGTTTTAATTTTCGCATATATGTTACCAGCTATTTTCATTTCATTTATGATGACGGGAAATTTAATTCCACAAATCGGATTCGGTTCAGAGGGACAAGATGGAGTTTATCTTTTAGACAAACTTGATGGATTGCATAGAGAGCTTGGATTTACAGAATATACTTCAGGAAATAAATCAACCCTAGATTTACTTTTTATGATGTCTGCACTTATGGTAGGAACAGCAGGATTGCCTCATGTTATAGTCAGATTTTTTACTGTTAAAAAAGTTAGTGATGCTAGAAAATCTGCTGGTTGGGCTCTTTTATTTATCGCAGTGCTATATACGACTGCCCCTGCTGTTGCAGTTTTCTCAAGAACAAATTTTATACAAACAGTAAACAATCAAATTTATTCTAATCTTCCTGAATGGTTTGACAAATGGGAAAGTACTGGGTTGATAAAATTTGATGACAAGAATCAAGATGGAATTGTCAAATACGTTTCAGATTCAAGCTTAAATGAGTTAACTGTTGACGCTGATATAATGACTCTTGCAAATCCCGAGATTGCTCAACTTCCAAATTGGGTTATTGGAATTATGGCTGCTGGTGCATTAGCAGCTGCATTATCTACTGCAGCAGGTTTACTTCTAGTTATTTCTTCATCAGTTTCTCATGATTTAATTAAAAGGATTATAAACCCTTCTGTAAGTGAAAAAAACGAGTTGATAGCAGCAAGGGTATCAGCTTTTGGAGCAGTGATAATGGCAGGATATTTTGGAATTAATCCCCCGGGTTTTGTTGCAGCTACAGTTGCACTGGCCTTTGGACTAGCTGCAGCATCATTTTTCCCAGCAATTGTTCTTGGTATTTTTTATAAGCGAATGAATAAGGAGGGTGTTATTTCAGGTATGATTGTGGGTATTTTGCTTATGCTTTTCTATATGACCAAATTTAAGTTTGGTTGGTTTGGTGGGGGAACTCAATCTGATTGGTGGTTTGGAATTTCTCCTGAGGGATTTGGTACAGTTGCTATGATTACAAATTTTTTGACATCATTTATTGTTTCAAAATACACTAAAGCTCCTCCAGCCAATATCAGTAAATTGGTTGAAAATATTAGGACACCCAGTATGGATGAATCTTAGGAAAAGATTATTATGATTTATATTAACAGTCTGTTAAAAAAAAAAATATTTTTTGGGGCACTTTTTTTTATTAATTATTGTGTTGCTCAAGATGTTTTTATCCAAGGAGGAGGAACCTTAAATGATTGGGCTAATTTGTCAAGATATAAGACTGATAATGAGAGATTATATAATTCTAGTAGTGATGTAAAAGTTGTTTTTATGGGTAATTCAATAACTGAAAGTTGGTCATATTTTGATTCAAATTTTTTCTCATCAAATTCTTATGTTAATAGAGGTATTAGTGGTCAAACAACACCTCAGATGCTGATAAGGTTAAAACCAGATGTTATTAATCTAAATCCCAAAGCAGTTGTAATTCTAGCAGGGATTAATGATATAGCTGGGAATACGGGTCCGATGGAAGTCAAGAATATAGCAGAAAATATTCAATCAATGGCTGAAATTTCTAAAGCTAGCGGAATACAAGTTTTAATATGTTCAGTTTTACCAGCTATAGATTTCCCTTGGTCGCCAGGAATGAATCCTTCTATAAAAGTATTGGAACTTAATAAATTATTAAGAAGTTATTGCAGAGAAAATAACATTATTTATGTGGATTACTATTCTTCAATGGTTGACAAAAAAGGCGGCCTTAGAGTTCCTGAATATACCTCTGCTGATGATTTAGTTCATCCGAATAAAAACGGATATGATATTATGAAGATTATAATTCAAAATTCTCTAATAAATCTTTTAAAATAGATTAAAAGCATTCTTTGTTTTGTATGATAAAGATGATGAAACAACTTTTTTAATTATTTCAGGATCTGCGATCGGCTCAATTGTATTTTCTTTTTCCTTCTTTTTTGCTGAAAGATGAATTTCATTAAAACCCTTTTTAAAAAAATTAATACAATTACTTTCATTTATTCCTCCTCCAGGCATAATACTTATTTTCTTATTAGCTTTTGCCTTTAATTTTATTAGCATATCTAAACCTTTTTCTGCTCTTTCAGAATGACCTGAAGTAAGAATCCTGTCAAAACCAATTTTACTGAGCTTATTCATTGATTCTATAGGATTTTTTAAAAGATCAAAAGCTCTGTGAAAAGTTATATCTAAGGGTTTTATCATTTCGACTAATTCTTTTAAAATATTTATTGGGAGATCATTTTTTTTATTTAAGACCCCAATAACAATTCCGTTTATAGGAAGTGATTTAATATTTTTGATTTCTTCTTCTATTAATTTAATCTCTTCTGAGTTATAAAAAAAATCACCTATTCTTGGGCGAATAAGAACATTAATTGGTAACGTTGATATTTTGATTGCAGAATTTAATAGCGCTTTAGATGGAGTTATTCCATCATTAGTTAAATCTTGACATAACTCAATTCTATTTGCCCCATACTTCATTGCATTCTTTACAGAATTAATAGAGCTACAACATATTTCAATTACCATGTATTAAATTTAATAATTATTACATAATTGATATTGATTACGCTGACTAGATTTTAGTTATGTTTCATATATTTGTATTCAGTTCTTTGGAGATTTTAACTAGTCACTCCTAACTTCATGAAAAAAGCTGACATTTCTTATCGGGTTCCAGGAACTTTTGAAGAGCAACGCTTTGAGAAACTTCACAACGTTGTTTTTGATTCACCCGATCAGGCCTCTAAAATTGTTGCTGCAGAAATTGCTAACATAATTAAAAAAAAGAATTCCAATGCTGAAAAATGTATCTTGGGATTGTCAACTGGGTCATCACCCATTAGCGTTTATAAGGAGCTTGTAAGACTTCATAAAAATGAGGGTTTAACTTTTAGAAACGTTGTCACTTTTAATCTTGATGAATATTGTGATATTAAAGAAGATGATATAAATAGTTATCATTTTTATATGTATGAGAATCTTTTTAATAAAATTGATATTTTGAAGCAGAATATAAATATCCCTAAATCTAATCTTGATAAAAAATCTATGCGCTCATATTGCTCAAAATATGAAAAGAAAATAATTGATTTAGGAGGAATTGATTTACAGTTGTTAGGAATAGGTAGGACTGGCCATATAGGATTCAATGAACCTGGAGCTAATGTAAATTCTCAAACACGATTTGTTAGTTTGGATCATGTCACTCGCTCTGATGCTGCAAGGGGTTTTAATGGAATTGAAAATGTTCCTGAAAGAGCTATTACTATGGGAATTAAGACAATTTTGAACGCAAAAAGAATCCTACTTCTTGCATGGGGGATAAATAAAAGTGAAATTATTCAAAAAACTATTGAAGGTGAAGTTTCATCAATTCTACCAGCAACATATTTGCAAAATCACAATAACTCTTCAATCATTATTGACTATGAGGCAGCTTCATTTTTGACTAGAATTAATACTCCATGGTTAATTAAAAGCTGTGAATGGGATGAACCTCTCAAATTAAAAGCTATAAGTTGGCTATGTAAGAAAACAAATAAATCTATTTTAAAACTTACAGAGGAAGATTATAATAGAAATGGAATGTCTGAGTTACTTGCAATTGAAGGTAATTATTATGATTTGAATATAAAAATGTTCAACCATTTTCAAAACAAGATTACAGGTTGGCCTGGAGGCAAACCAAATTCTGATGATAGTAACAGACCAGAAAGATCTAAACCTGCAAAGAAAAACTGTTTAATTTTCAGCCCACATCCCGATGATGATGTAATTTCCATGGGAGGTACTTTTGATAGGTTAGTTGCTCAAGGTCATGAAGTACATGTTGCATATCAAACTTCTGGTAATCTTGCGGTTTCTGATGAAGATGCTTTAAAGTATATTGAAGTGATCTCAGATTTAAAAGAGGATACTCAAAAAATTTACAATCAACTAAAAAAAGAAATAAGTAACAAAGATAGTTCCTCAATTGATTCTCAACAACTTAGGTTATTAAAAGGATTTATAAGAAAAAGAGAATCTCTTGCAGCAACCAGATATATTGGAATACCAGATAAAAACGTACATTTTTTAAATCTACCTTTTTATGAAACAGGTATGGCACGTAAATTATCACCAACTGATTCAGATAGAAAAATATTAATTTCACTTATTGAAAAAATAAAACCTCATCAGATATTCGCAGCTGGAGATTTAGCAGATCCTCATGGCACACATCGTATTTGTTTAAATTTAATTTATGAAGTTTTAAACGAATTAAAATCTAAACCATTTATGAAAAATTGTTGGGTATGGCTTTACAGAGGCGCCTGGCAGGAATGGGAAGTTCATGAGATTGACATGGTAGTACCCATGAGCCCTGAACAGGTGTTAAAAAAAAGAAAATCAATATTTATGCATCAATCGCAGAAAGATGGAGCAATGTTTGTAGGAGATGACTCCAGAGAGTTTTGGATTAGAGCAGAAGAGAGAAATAAAACTAGTGCAGAGATATATAAAAAAATGGGTTTAGCAGATTATCAGGCCATGGAATTTTTTAAGCGCTATTTTTTCTAGACCTAGTATTCATACAATTAATTTGAATTCCTTTTAAAGATTCTTCTCATTGTTGTAGATGAGACGAACCACAATAAGAATCCACTCATAACAGTTATTAATCCTAATAGAGAGAAAGCTCTTAGTAGAGTTGTATTGAAATTATCTCTTGTTTGATAGTCCATAGTATGAGTCATCCATAAAAAATCAAACCAGCGCCAACTAAGATGTCTGACAGTTTGAAATTTCCCGTCTTTAATTGAAACATATGCTTTTACTGCGTTATTATTTGAATATGAAATAACATAAGCGGGTAATGGTTTCCCTCTATATTCATGATGATTATTAGTTTCTTCTAGAAGTTCTATAGAGCTTACTTTCATACTATCTATCATATATTTACTAGCAATGTATAATGCTTCTTTTTCGGAAATATTTTTCTTAATATTTCCGTTATTCGCATTATATAATTGAGAGTTGTTTATCCAATAGTAGGGAACTCCATTTATATCATTTAATTCAATGGTGTTAATTCCTTCCTGGATATTTAGTTCGGAGGGATTAATAAGAGTTTTAAATAATTTTGGACTATAATCTAAATTTTTAAAATGATCTCCATGGATTTCATTGAGATCGGTCCAACTAAAGTATAATCCACTAATTGTCCAGAAAAGAAATTGTATTCCTAGGAATAATCCTAAATATCTATGAACCTTTCGTATAGTTAAAGAAAAATTACTAGTAAATCTCATCCTATAAAAAGTAATTTTTTTTAACTATTAATTAATCTTCTGTCTTCTGTCTAAAGAAGTTTTATTGTAGCGAAGGGGAGACTTGAACTCCCGACCTCCGGGTTATGAATCCGACGCTCTAACCACCTGAGCTACCTCGCCTATTGCGAAAGTATAAAATTATCTTTTTTGAGTCATTAGAAAAAATTAAAAAAAATAAATATAAATGGCATCAAATAAACTTTTTTAATATATTACACAACAATATCATTAATATGTCCAAAGAAATTTCATATACTTTAGAGTTTAGTTTTCAAGCTTCCCCTCAACTATTGTTTCAATATTTGTCTACTCCTTCCGGCTTATCTGAGTGGTTTGCTGATAATGTTAATTCTAGAGGTGAAAATTTCACTTTTATATGGGATGATGGAGAAGAGTACGCAAAAATGATATCAAAAAAACAAAATAAGCTGGTTCGTTTTCAATGGATTAATGATGATGAAGATCAAGAAGAAAAGTTTTTTGAATTTAATATCGAAGTCCATGATATAACTAAAGATGTTTCTTTGTTAGTAACGGATTTTTGTCCAGAAGATGAATTAGAGGAATCTAAAATGTTATGGGAAAACTTAGTTTCAGATTTAAAACAAGTTCTAGGGTCAACCTAAGATTTTAAATTTTTATAACTAATTTTCATATGGGTTCTCTGGAGAGTTTGACCACAAGATAAAATCCCCACCTAATTCTTTCATCTTCTTACTCCAAAGAGATTTAGATTTAGTTCTAAAAATCTCAGAAGAATTAGAGTTTTTTTTTACGATCCAAGATTTTGATTCTATCTCTAAATTTAATTGATTGGGTGACCAACCAGAATATCCTAAAAAAAACTTTATATCATTGATATTTAATTGTTTGTTATTAACCAAAGAAATTGTTTTTTTAAAATCACCTCCCCAATAAAGATCATTTTGAATTTGAACACTATTAGGAATCAAATCCCCCATTTTATGTACAAAAAATAAATTTTCTTGATCTACTGGACCACCATAATATAAAGGAAAATCATATTCCATTTCAATCGTTATATCATTTGTAGTATAATTAAGTGGATTATTTATTATGAACCCAAAAGAACCATTGTAGTCATGTTCTACTAATAAAATTATAGATCGATGAAAATTATTGTCACCAATAGCTGATGGATCTGCAATAAGTAATGATCCTGGACTCAATTTAGATTGTAATTAGAGGGGACAAAAAAAGCTTCCTTAAAGGAAGCTTTTTTGCTTTTAATTTAACGATTTTAGTTTACTGAACTTGAGAGTTCTGCACCGGCTTTAAACTTCACTACATTTTTTGCAGCAATTTTTATAGTTGCACCAGTTTGTGGATTTCTTCCGTCACGAGCTGCTCTTCTTGTAACAGACCACGATCCAAATCCAACAAGAGAAACACGACCGCCTCCCTTAAGCGTACTACTAACGCCACCAACCATAGCTTCTAAAGCTAGTTTTGCAGCAGCTTTAGATATTCCTGCTCCAGCTGCCATAGCATCTATTAATTCTGATTTATTCATAATTTATAAATTAAGGTTATTTCTACTAACAAATGTATACTCTTAAAGCATAACTCCAAGAAAAAAAGCTCTGAAATACCTACTATTGTTAATAAATTGAGACTTTTGTTAATAATAATAGTCATTATAAAGCTATTTCACGTAAATATTTTCATCAAAAGTATATCCATTAAGTAAGTCATGGGCTGACATACGTTTCTTATTAGGTATTTGAATTTGCTTACAAACAAGATAACCTTCTTTATGGGAAATCAATATTTTTTTGTCTTTTATGATTAATCTATGAGATTTATTTTGATTTTCACATATAATTGAATCTGAATCAAAAATTTTCATAACTATAGATGTTTTTTTGGTTTTTAATGTCACCCATGCACCAGGCGATGGGGATAAACCTCTGATCATTGATTTAATTTCATTTATTTTTTTTTCAAGATTTAGATGAGAATTTTCAGCATTAATTTTTGGGGCTAGTTTAATGTTATCTAATAATTTTTGGGGTTTTGCTGTTATTTTATTTTTGGAGAGCCCATCAATTGTTTCACATAGCAATTGACTTCCTTCAAATGAAAGTTTGTGATGAAGAGTCCCTGCAGTTTCATTTTGAGAGATTTCTACCTTCTTTTGAAGAAGAATATCTCCTGAATCAATATTTTCATTTATATAAAAAGTTGTTACTCCAGTATATTTCTCATTATTTATTATAGTCCAATTTATTGGCGCTGCCCCTCTATAATTGGGTAATAAAGAAGCATGAAGATTAATAGTTCCAACAAACGGTATCTCCCAAATTTTTTTTGGCATCATTCTAAATGCTACAACAATTATAAAATCTGGTTTTAGTGATTTAATTTTTTCTACAAAATAATCATCCTTCATATTTTCTGGTTGAAATAAATCTAATCCATTTTGAATCGCAAAATTTTTAATATCAGACGATTTTAATTTTTTGCCTCTTCCCGCTCTTTTATCTATTGCAGTTACAACAGCAAGAATATTAAATTTTTGTTCCAGAAGTTTTTTTAAACAAACAACTGCAAATGATGGGGTGCCAAAAAAAACTATTTTGTTCTTTAACATGATTAATAATTAATAAAATGATTTGATTTTAGATGTTTCAATATTTCTAAAACACGATTTTCAATTGTATCTGGTTTAATTTCAAATAGCTGTATTTTATATTTTATATATATAGATCTTATATACTTATGGATTTGAATAGACTGCTCATAAGATTCTTTTCTCTCACTATCAGTTTTGTATATTTTTTTCCATGGAGGCAAAATAAAAGCTATGTCATATGAATAGTCTTCAAGTTTAAATTTTATATTGTTATAAGATTTTTTTATGTAATTAAGATATGCAAATATATCATGAAGACCTCTATCAAAAAAAATAACAGGTTTTCTTTTTGATAAAGATAAATTAGATGATTCAATGTATTGTTCTTTTCTTTTTTTTATAAGTCTCTTGCTAAATTCTATTGGTTTATCTGAAAAATAATTTTCTGTTCCCTTCAACTGTTCTAGTTTCATTATTTCTCTTGAAACTTCTTTAAAACAATAAAAGTTTTTTTTAGACAAAGAATTTATTATCTCAGTTTTACCCGAACCTGGGCCGCCAGTTATGACTATTTTGCAATTATTTTTTTTCTTTATATCCAAAAGATTTTAAATTATATTTGTTTATAAATTCATTTCTTAATCCTTTAAAAATGAATAATTACGAATTTTATTCCAGGTTTCATGAACAATTAAAAAAATCTCAATCTTGGCCTGGTAGATATGTGTTTAAATTTATTTTAAAATCGAATCATCCAGATCGGAACAAGTTAGAAGATTTTTTTAAAAAATTTAAAAAAAAAATATCTGTTCGTTCATCATCCAAGCAAAATTATATTAGTATAACGATAATGGTTTCGCTTATATCTTCTGAAGATGTAATTTTGATGTATAAAAGGGTTTCTAAGATTAAAGGTGTAATAATGATTTAATTAAATGAAAAGATTTTAAATAATTTCTATGAATTTTATTAATTTGCGGTATAATAAAGCCTTCCTTGCTTAATCAAAAAGATAATTTAATGGAAAATTCTTTAGAATATAATACCAAAAGGTCAAAGCTTGTAATTCCTGAATATGGTAGGCATGTTCACAGAATGATTGATCAGTTATTAAATACAGAAAATAAAGAGGCTAGAAACCAGATGGCTAAAGCAATAATTGGTGTCATGGGAAACTTGAACCCTCATTTAAGGGACGTTACTGATTTTCAACACAAGCTATGGGATCAACTACATATAATGTCAGAATTTAATTTAGATGTTGATAGTCCTTATGAAAAACCACTAAAAAAAGTTATTGAAGAAAAGCCTGATAAGTTGTCATATCCACAAACTAATCTAAAATATAGATTCTATGGTAATAACATAATTCGAATGATTTATATAGCAAAAGAATGGGAGCAGGGCCAGTTAAAGGATGCACTAGTTTATTCAATAGCAAATCATATGAAAAAATGCTTTCTAAATTGGAATAAGGATACTGTTGAAGATAGTTTAATTTTTGAGCATTTAAATGAACTATCTGAAGGAAAACTAAAAGTTAATCCTGAACTATTACCTTTAACAGAGTCATCAGAATTTCTTAAAGCACGATCAAAGAATGGAAATGGGCCTAAAAGTAACTCTAAACACAGAAAGAGAAATAATCGTAAAAGGTATTAGTACATTCTATGTCAAGTTTTAAAATAGAGGGAGGTCATAGCTTGAAAGGAGAAATTACTCCTCAGGGAGCAAAGAATGAAGCTCTACAAGTTATTTGCTCTGTTCTTCTAACATCTGAAAAAGTAACTTTATCAAATGTTCCTGATATACTTGATGTAAATAGACTGATAAGTATATTGCAAAACATTGGGGTTAAGGTAAAAAAAAATAAGTCAGGCGAATATCTATTTCAAGCAAATAAAATTGATAAAGATTATTTAGATTCTCCAGAATTTAAGGAGAAAGCAAAAGGATTAAGGGGATCAGTAATGCTTGTTGGACCTTTGCTTGCTCGTTTTGGCAAAGGATGTATTCCAAGACCTGGAGGTGATAAAATTGGAAGAAGAAGACTTGATACTCACTTTGAAGGATTAAAAGCACTTGGAGCTAAATTTAGCTATGATAAAGACGATCATTTTTTTACAGTTGAGGCAGATAAACTTCATGGCACCAATATTTTGTTAGATGAGGCCTCTGTAACTGGAACTGCAAATATTTTAATGGCAGCAGTTTTAGCTGAAGGCAAAACTACTATTTATAACGCTGCTTGTGAACCCTATATTCAGCAGCTGTGTAAAATGTTAATTGGTATGGGTGCAAAGATAGATGGTATTGGATCTAATTATCTAGTTATTGAGGGAGTTGATCAATTAATAGGTGTCAAACATCATATTTCACCAGATATAATTGAAATAGGTAGTTGGATAGGTTTAGCTGTAATGACTAAAAGTGAGATTACAATAAAAAATGTAGATTGGAATTATCTTGGCCAGATACCTTCTATTTTTTCTCGTTTAGGAATTAAAATAATTCGAAAAGGGTCAGACATGCATGTTCCAATTCATTCTAAAGGATATAAAATCCAAAATTATATTGATGGTTCTATCATGACTATTTCTGACGCTCCATGGCCTGGTTTTACTCCTGATTTGTTAAGTGTTATTCTTGTTATAGCTACTCAAGCTAAGGGAAGTGTCTTAATTCATCAAAAAATGTTTGAGAGTCGTTTATTTTTCGTTGACAAATTAATTGACATGGGTGCTAAAATTATTTTATGTGATCCCCACAGAGCAACGATTATTGGACATAATTTTAAATCTCAATTAAAAGGAACTATTATGACTTCACCTGATATAAGAGCCGGTATAGCTTTATTGATTGCAGCTCTTTCAGCAAAAGGCACTAGTGTAATTAATAACATTGAGCAAATTGATCGTGGATATGAAAAAATTGATATCAGGTTAAAATCCCTTGGCGCAAGAATTGAAAGGATTTAGATTTACTAATTTACTTCCCCTAATTTTATTTACTAGAAATTTTCAAATTATATTTTTTAAATTTTTATTTCTGGTGTAAGAATCCATTTTGTCATATTCCCCAAAAATCTCATGTAATTTATTATATCTGTAATCAAAAATCTCACCTAGTTGTTTCTTTATGACTAGTTGATGTAATAATTTACCAAAAACGCCATAAGGAACTCTATAGTCAACAATGTCTTCCATTTCAACACCATTTTTTATTTCTCGAATAAAGTGTTTATGATGCCAGAAGGAATATGGGCCAAATCTTTGTTCATCCACAAAATAGCTTCCTTCTTTAACATTTGTAATTTCAGTTACCCAATTCATTCTAATTCCAAAAAGAGGACTGACAGAATATTTAATTATTTGACCAGGGTAAATAGATCTATTGTCAGAATGGATAATTTTAAAATTCATATAATCAGGAGTTATTACACATAAATTTTTTGGATCAGAAAAAAAACCCCATGCTTTTGAGACTGAAATTGGAAAAGATTGTTTTTTCTTTATTTGAAAAAAATTCATACAGTAAAATTCATAATTTTATAAATCTATTTTTAAATTAGTAACAAAATAAAACAAAATTTATCATGAAAAAATTAAACTCAGCGTTATTGCTAAAAAACCTTTTATTATCTACTTTCTTTCTTTTTATTCCTTTTACAGGATTATCTCAGGTAAAAACACCTCAGCCTAGTCCTGCTTCTAAAATAATTCAAACTGTTGGTCTTACTGAAATAACAGTTGAGTTTTCAAGACCCTCTATGAAAGGAAGAGAAATTATGGGAGAACTTGTTCCATATGGTAAAATTTGGAGAACAGGAGCAAATCAGAATACCAAAATTACTTTTTCTGATCCCGTAAAATTAAATGGACAAAATCTTGATAAGGGTTCATATGCCATCTATACTAGACCGGGTGAAGATATGTGGGAGGTTTTTTTCTACAAAAAAAGTGACAATTGGGGGAATCCAAAAAAATGGGAGGCATCTGAAATTGCGGTAGCCCTTGAAGTTCCTGTTACAAATCTTGATAATTCAGTTGAAACTTTTAGTATATGGATTTCGAGTCTTTCTAATAATGGAGCTAAACTTAATATAGCTTGGGAAAAAACGAGAATAACTGTAAATGTTGAAGTACCAACTGTTAATAAAGCTGCAGCGAGTATAAATGAAACACTTAAAAATAATCCAAAAGCAAGAGACTATTATAATGCTGCTCGTTATTATTTAGAGGAAAATCAGGATTTAAATTTGGCAAAAAAATGGATAGCTAAGGCTGTCGAAATGGAGGATGATCATTACTGGATGTTTCGTTATCAAGCATTAATCCTTGCAGATTTAGGTGATATTAAAAATGCAATTCAAGCAGCAGAAAAATCTCTTGAATTAGCACAAGAGAATGGAAACAATGACTATGTTCGAATGAACAATAAGTCAATAGCTGAATGGACCGCCATGAATTGAATTAGTCTTTGGCCTTTAAATAATTTTTATTGAAGACAAAAACTTTAATAAAAGTGAAAAAATAATAGTTAAGATTGCTCCTATTAGGTTAAGCCAAAGATATCCCACAATATCTAAATAGTAAATTGACAATACAATTATTTGAGATATTATTGCTCCTACGAAAACAGCTTTTCCATTGACGTATTTTATGAAGAATGCAGTTAAAAAGACACCCAGAACTGTACCATAGAAAATTGATCCAATAATATTCACATATTCTATTAGATTTTCAAATAGATTTCCAACTGTTGCAAATAATATTGCAATTAAGCCCCAAAACAGTACAAATCCCTTTGCAACATTTACATAATGCTTTTCACTAAGATTTGGAAAGCCTTTTTTATAAAAGTCAATAAGCGAAGTTGTTGCTAATGCATTTAGCTCAGAAGCAGTTGAGCTCATTGCAGCTGAAATTATAACAGCAATTAACAAGCCTATCAATCCAGTTGGCAAGTACTTTAGTATATAAAAAATAAAGACGTAATCTTTGTCATTGCTCTCAACAGATGGTAAAGCTTTTTCTATTAAGGTTTTTGCTTTAATTCTATTTTGCTTTTCTTTTTTTTGAAGAAAAAGATATTCTTTTTTATATGTTTCATTTTCGAAAAAATCTTTTCTGTTAAGAAAGTTTAATTTTTTACTGTGAAGTTCAAAATTTTCATTTTCAAGTTTTAGAAAATCTGTTTTAAACTCAGATTTTTTGATCAATTCTGTAGCTTTTGGATTAAAATGAATTGGTGCTTTTTCAAATTGAAAAAAAACAAAAACCATTACACCTGTTAAAAGGATAAAAAATTGCATTGGTATTTTTAAAAAACCATTCATTATTAACCCTTTTTGGCTCTCTAAAAGTGATTTTCCCGAAAGATATCTTTGGACTTGACTCTGGTCAGTCCCAAAATAAGAAAGTGCAAGAAAAAGACCTCCAGTTAATCCACTCCATATAGTATAACGACTTTTAGGATCAATATTAAAATCAACAAGGTTTAACTTTCCATTTATTCCTGCTATATCTAGTGCTCGAGAAAAATTAATTTCTTCTGGAAGGCTTCCATTTAAAAAAATAAAAGCAAGAGACATTCCTAAAAAAATGACAAACATTTGTTGCTTTTGAGTAAGGCTTACAGCTTGAGTTCCACCAATGAGAGTATAAAAAACAACTAGTAAACCAATTACTATCACCAAAATTTTTAAATTCCATCCAAGAATTACACTTAAAATTATGGCAGGAGCATATATAGTAATTCCTGCTGCTAAACCTCTTTGAATAAGAAATAATGATGCTGTTAAAATTCTAGTTTTCAAGTTGAAACGATTTTCCAGAAATTCATATGCTGTATAAACTTTTAGTTTTTGATAAATAGGTAAAAAGAAAACACATATTATTATCATGGCTAGGGGCAAACCAAAATAAAACTGAATAAATCCCATCCCTTCAAAATATGCCTGTCCAGGTGTAGAGAGAAAAGTTATTGCACTTGCTTGAGTAGCCATTACAGAAAGACCAACCGTCCACCAGGAAGATTTATTTCCTCCTTTGAGATAGTCTTTTATGTTTTTATGAGATCTATTTTTATAAACCCCGTAAATAATTATAAAAAGTAGGGTTGAGCAAAGTACTAGCCAATCAATTGTAGACATAGCTAAATTGTTTCATTAAGAAATAAAAGAATACTATATATATAGTATTTAAAAGCAAAAGAAAAATATAGATTTTATTTCTTTTAAATTTTAAATTAGACGAACTATTATTTGCCTTCTTAGTATTTAACTTTTTTTTCACCTGAAGATCATTTATTAACAATATTCTTTATTTTTTGATATACTTGAGCTGATGGTAAACCCACTACATTTGTATAGCTCCCAATTATTTTTTCTACACCAATTTCTCCAATCCAATCCTGGATTCCATATCCTCCTGCTTTATCAATTGGGTCATATTTTTCAATATAGAATTTTATTTCTTTCTTGTCAAGTACTTTAAACGTTACCTCAGTTGAACTGATAATTCTTTCAAATTTTTTTTTAAAAAGAAATCCTACTGCTGTAACTACAGAGTGAGTTTTCCCGGATAGGGACTTTATCATTTCAAATGCATTTTTTTTATCTTTTGGTTTTCCTAATGATTTTCCATCACATAGAACAACAGTATCTGCGATTACAATTATTTGATTTTTTTTCAACTCATTTTTAGCAGCTTTTGCTTTGTTCTTAAGTATATGTTTTACAATTTCAATTCCTTTAAGTTTTTTTGGATAAGATTCATCAAATTTCAATTTTTTGCTTTTAAATGGAATATTCATTCGTTTGAAAAAATCTTTTCTTCTAACTGAATTAGAAGCTAAAATTAATTCGTAGTCTTTTAAATTAAATTTCACAAATATTTATGTATTATTTTGACTTCCACTTACCTTGAACCCGAAGGACTTGTTCAACAACATCTCTAACGCAACCTTCACCACCTTTTTTGTGAGAAACATAATCTGATATCGCTTTTACATCTGAAACAGCATCATCTGGACAAGCAGAAACACCTACTTTTTCCATTATTGTAAGGTCAGGTATATCATCGCCCATATATAAAATTTCTTCATTTTCAAGTTTATACTTTGACCGAAACTCTTCAAAAGAAGATTCTTTTTCAGTTTGTCCTAAAAAAATACTTTCAACTCCTAGGTCTTTCAATCGAAATCTTACACCTTCATTTTTACCCCCAGAAATAATACCAATTTTGTATTTTTCTAATATTGCACATCTTAGAGCATATCCATCTTTAGTATCCATTTCTCTTAACATTTCTCCCTTAGAGGTAATTAATACTTTTCCATTGGTCATAACACCGTCTATATCAAACACAAAAGCAGATATTTTTGTCAATCGTTTCTTATAACTTTCTTGATTCATATTTTTTTTCTATTAACTGGGTAATTATCAAATATAGGTTTTTGTATTCTTTATTTCTTAAAAATTTCTCATGTTCTACAATTGTTTTTTTATCTCCTCTTTTTGCAGGTCCAGTTTGAGATTTTTCTGGACCAATTTCAATCGCCTTATTAGTTGTTTCCCTAATTATTGAGTGGAAAATATCAAAAGTAATTTTTTTTGAGTCTAATATTTCTTTTGCAATTGTGAAGAGGTGATTGCTAAAATTATTGACAAAAATGGCAGCTAAATGAACCACTTTTCTTTGTTCAGAATTAATTATATAGGTTTTAGCCCCTAAATAATTACTAATCTGATTGAGTATATATAAATCTTTTTTGTTTTCAGCCTCTATGCAAATAGGTACGTTTTTAAATGAGATCTTTCGTGACTTGATAAAACTCTGAACAGGATAAAAAACACCTCTTCTTTTTTTTGAATCAATCTCTTTAATTGAACAAAACCCTGAAGTATGTGCTATTAGACCTTTTAAATTAATTTTTTGAATTATTTTTTTTATTGAATCATCCTTTATGCAAACAATATAAATATCAGCCTCTTTTAAATTTTTCAGATCATCAATTATTGATGTATTTTTTTTGGCAAATTTTATAACACGTAATTTTCTGTTATACCACTGGATTAGATTTATTTTTTTACTTCTAGAAAACTCTCTGTAAAAATTAAATCCTAAATTACCAGCCCCAATTAAAACAAGATTTAACATAGAAATTTTAATAAAAAAAGTTTTTTGAATTACTTATAAATCATTTTAAAAAAGAATAATAAAAATATATGTTTTGATATATATAAGTTTATTGTAATTCATAAACATACAATATCTTTGTGTTCTAAAATTAACTTTTTAATGAAAACTAAGGTTGCTAACTTTTTTTTCTCAACCAGATTAACGAGTATTTATTTTGTCCTCTTGATTGTGTCTATGGGGATGGGTACATTTATTGAAAGTTGGTATGGCATTAATACTGCTAGAATATGGATATATAATGCATTTTGGTTTGAGTTAATTTTTTTTCTTTTAGGGATTAATTTTGTTGGCAACATTTTTAGGTATAAACTTTTAAGAAAGGAGAAATGGGCTGTTTTATTTATGCACCTCTCATTTATTCTTATTCTACTTGGAGCATTTACGACAAGATATTTTGGTTATGAAGGAGTAATGCCAATAAGAAAAGGTGAAACCGAAAATATTTTTTTGTCCGAGAAAACATATTTGACAATTTTTGCGGATGGCAAAATTGATGGAGTTCTAAGGCGAAAAAGAATAGAAAATGATTTTTTGCTTTCTGAAAATGCCAAAAATAAAATAAGTATTAATGATCATTTTAATGGTATTCCATTTTCTATAGACTTTGAAAGTTTTGTTGAAGGAGTTGTTGAGGAATTAGTTTTAGATGATGAAGGAGACAGATATATAAAAATTGTTGAGGCAAGTGGTGGATCAAGGCATGATCATTATATAAAAGAGGGTGAAGTTACAAGTATTCACAATATTTTATTTACGCTAAACAATCCCATACCTGGTGCTATTAATATAAGATCTGACAAGGGACTTTACTTTTTGAATTCCCCATTCGATGGGGATTTTATGGTGATGGCAACCCAAGAAAAAGGTGATATTGAAAAAAATATTGAGAAACCTCTTAGATTAAGATCTTTATATTCTCTCGCAAATTTGCAATTTGTAATTCCTGAACCTGCTTTAAGGGGGAAGTTTGATTGGGTTAAGGTGAATTCTTCTGATATACAAACACAAGATCTTTTAAAATTAAAAATTGAATCTCAGGGAGAAACTGAAATTGTATCACTTCCAGGAGCTAAGGGTATTGTAAATGACATGAAAATGATTAAAATAGGTGAATTGGATTTTTATCTAAAATATGGTTCTATTCCAATAAAACTTCCATTTTCTATTCGTTTAGACGATTTTATAGCAGAGAAGTATCCTGGAACTGAAAAAAGTTATTCTTCATTTATGAGTAAAGTAACTGTTGAAGATGAGTCATCTTTTGATTATGACATTTATATGAACAATATTTTAAATCATGGAGGATATCGATTTTTTCAAGCTTCATTTGATCCAGACGAAAAGGGAACGGTTTTATCTGTAACCAATGATTTTTGGGGAACATTTATAACTTATGCAGGATATTTTTTTTTATATGTTAGTATGTTAGGTATTTTCTTTTATGGGAAAACACGGTTTAAAAATTTGTCAAACAGTTTAAAGAAATTAAATTCAAAAGGAATGCCATTAGCTGTATTTTTTGTTTTTATTTTTAGCATTAACCTTAACGCCCAAGACCGAACTTTTTCTTTAGGATCAAATTTTAATTATGATTCTTTAATTCAAGTTAATAAGGTTTCTAAATCTCATGCTTCAAAATTTGGTCGGATTTTAATTCAAGATTTTGGAGGGCGAATGAAACCTGTTAATACATTTTCATCAGAACTTATTAGAAAAGTAAGTAAAAGAGAAAATTACAAGGATCTAAATTCAGATCAAATGTTAATCTCAATTATCCAAACTCCAGTATTTTGGTATAATGTACCAATAATTTTTTTAAAAAGAGGGAATGATAGTATAAGAAAAATTATAGGTTTAGAAGATAAAGAAAAGTATGCTTCGTTTGTTTCTTTTTTTGATGAAAATGGTAATTATAAAATAGCCAGTCAATTAGAGGAGGCTTATAGATCATCTGTCCCTAATCAATTCCAAAAAGATTTTATTGAAGTTGATAGAAAGGTAAATTTATTATACTCAGCTCTTGAGGGGAAAATATTAAGATTTTTCCCAGTTCCTGATAATTTAAATAATAAGTGGGTCTCTTATCAGGAATTAAAAGATTTTAATTTTAAGGGAAGAGACTCTTTATACGCATATAATATTCTACCACTTTATTTTAATTCACTCAGAATAGCTAAGGAAGATGGTAATTATGAACAGCCTGAGGATCTTTTAAATAGTTTGATTGGTTTTCAGAGAAAATATGGTGAAAAGATAATTCCATCTAGTCAAAAAATTGATGCAGAAATTTTATATAACAAGGTTAATATTTTTGAAAGACTTTTTAAGTGCTATTTGTATGTATCATTAATATTTTTTGTTTTGGTATTAGTTCAAATATTTAAAGAAGCTAAATTTCTCAATCTCGTTATAAAAATTCTAAAAATTTCAACATTGATTTTATTTATATCTCATACTTTAGGTCTGATTTTTAGGGGTTACATTTCAGGGCATGCTCCCTGGAGTGATGCTTATGAATCCATGATCTATGTATCATGGGCTACACTGTTTTTTGGATTGATTTTTGGCAGGCGATCTGATCTTACTATTGCTTCTACTACATTTGTTTCATCCATGATTTTGATGATTGCCCATTGGAATTGGTTAGATCCTGCAATTGCTAATCTACAACCTGTTTTAGACAGTTACTGGTTAATGATTCACGTTGCCATAATTGTAGCCAGTTACGGACCTTTTGCTTTGGGAATGATCATAGGTTCAGTTTGTTTATTGCTTATGATTTTATTGAATAATGAAAACAGAGATAAACTTAAGAATAAGATTAGAGAGTTAACTATAATTAATGAAATGTCTTTGACTGTTGGTCTAATAATGCTTACAATAGGAAACTTTTTGGGTGCTATGTGGGCAAATGAGAGTTGGGGTAGATACTGGGGGTGGGACCCAAAAGAGACATGGGCTTTAATCAGTATTATGGTATATGCTTTTGTAATTCATATTCGTTTAATACCTGGTTTTAGAACTTCTTGGCTCTTCAATTTTTTAAGTGTTATTGCATTTTCAAGTATTCTGATGACATATTTTGGAGTGAACTTTTATTTGGTTGGACTTCATTCATATGCCAGTGGAGATAAGGTTATAACTCCCAATTTTATTTATTATTCTTTATTGGTAGTTTTTATTTTAGGATTTTTATCTTATTTCCGCTCAAAGAAATTTTTATAAATAATCAATTTCTTTGATTAAATTATGACAATAACTGTAGTGAGTTTTTAGTAGATCAGCATTATTTTTTTTCAAATTTTTAAAATAACGTTCCATCTCACCAATCTTTTTGTATAAATAACCTTGTATTTCAGGATTCAATTTTTGATCTTTTGATAATTCAATAATTCTTATCACATAATTCTTTTGAAGATTTCTTTCATAAAGGTCAGGATTAGATTTATTTGATATTAAGTCTCTCTGAAGAGTATTGATTAAACTATAAAGTCCAATTGGATTGCCTTCAAGCGTAGATTCAACAGAAAGTATACGATTTAAAGATGTTGTGCTTAAAATCCTGTAGAGAGCAGATTTTTGAAGATTTGTAATTTTCTCTAAAGTACCTTTTGATTCAATTTTTGAAATTAATTTTTTAGGCATTAGCCAATATTGGGTTTTCCATAAATTTCTATCAAGGGAATTTAATGCTCTAAGCTGCTTATCCTTGGATACATTTATATATGGAATAGAATTTTGTCCCTTGTTCATTCGAGTTTCATGAACACCTCCTATAATATTTATTACATGATATATATATCTTCTATAAACACTAATAAATTCTCCGTAAAGTTCTTTTAAATCATCATATGAAGCTCCACTTGGAGTTGTCCAGTCATCTAGGTTATTGATTACAATTTTTAGATTTTTGATACCATAATCAGTAGCCTTGACAGGATCATCACCAATATTTTCAGTTTGTGAATTGGGATCATCCCAAAATCCACCAAACATATACATTGGGTCCAAACTCTTTTTATCAACAAATTCCTTTAAAATTGTTTTTTCAGTTTCAGAAGTTTCTCCTGGAAAATATCTATATCCCCACTCAATGGAGTAATCATCATATGGCCCCAGTTGTCTTACAAATCTTATGTTCTTATCACCTGGTTGGGCAACATAATTATATCTTGCATAATCCATAATTGTTGTTGCAATTCCCATTTTTTGTGTGAAATTACCTGATCTTAATGAATCAACTGGATATGCTGAACTTGCCTTCATGTTATGAGGAAGACCCAGAGCGTGACCAATTTCATGAGAAATAACACGTCGCATCATTTCTCCTATTTCCTCTTCAGGTGTATTTAAAGTTCTAGCTTTTAGATTAGCAGCGCCAGTTTCTATTAAAAATCTATTGCGATAAGATCTTAAGTGGTTGTGATACCAGATTATATCACTCTCAATAATTTCTCCAGTTCGTGGATCTGATACACTCGGGCCGATAGCGTTTCTTGTAGTAGACGCAACATATCTTACCGTTGAATACCTTATATCTTCTGGGCTAAAATCAGGATCCTCCTCTTTCGAGGGAGGGTCTTTAGCAATGATAACATTTTTAAAACCAGCTTTTTCAAAGGTACTATTCCAATCTTCAATTCCTTTTTTAAAATAAGGTCTCCATTTAATTGGTGTTGCGGGATCTAAATAATAAACTATTTGTTTTTTTGGCTCAGTAAGCTCACCATTCTTATAGGCTTGAATATCTTTTGGCTCTAATCTCCATTTTCTTATTAATTCAATTTGATCTGATTTAAGAGCCTTTGATGAATAGTCATATTTTTTTAATGTAAACCAACCAACTCTATTGTCAGCATAGCGGACAGCCATTCTATTTTCTGGTAAAGCAATTATCGAATGGTTGATTTGAAAGCTAAATGTTTTTGTTTTATTATTCCATGGTAACTTATCTGCACCAAAGGTTAATGTGTGTAAAACCTCCGTATTTCTTGGAAAGCTTCTAACGTTATTTATTTGGCTTCTTTTTTTGTCAACACTTTTGATTTTATATTTATCTCTTTGGTTTTTAGTTATGATATTAAAACCAGGAGAGTCAGCCATAAAATAATTAGTTACATCAATTAGGAATCTATTTTTTTCAGAGTTTTTTATTTCAAATGAGGCCAAGATAGGAGAGAAATTATTTTCAATAACACTTAAACTAATTGGATCTTTTTCAGAATAGATGTTCGTGTATGAAATTTGTTTTATCATAATCTTTTTTCCTTCTTTACTAAAATGAATTAGATTTTCAGCTGTTTTTGATCCAGCATTTATATAAGCTGAAAACCCTGAAGGTAACTGAGCGTATCTGGTAACCATTAGTAAATCTTTTGAAAGAATTGAGTCTTGAATTTCAAAAAAAACTTTTTCTTTCTCTTTTGAAAAATAAGTAGTTATTAGGCCACTTGTTTTTTTCATATTAACTGTAATTGAATCAATTTTCTTTGATTTTGATGATGTTTTTTTCTTGTTTTGACAATATCCGCTAAAGGAAATAATCAAAAAAAGCGCGGTAAAAATTATCCTGTGAGTTTTCATAACAATAAATCGTATCTTTAAATAGTCTAAAAAAATAGTAATAAATTATTAAATTGTATTTGTTAGGGTCCTAAAAATTAAATTTAAAAACCTGTAGTCATGAAAAAAATACTTTTATTATCAATCATATTTTTCTTATCTGAATCGTTTAATTTACATTCCCAGAGAAGGTCAAATGTTAAAAATCAAAAATCAAACGAGAATATTTCTCTGAGCGCATTTAAGTTTAGAAATGTTGGTCCTTCATTTCTTTCTGGCCGAATTGCTGATATTTCAATTGACCCAAACAATAGTAGTGTTTGGTATGTTGCTGTTGGTTCAGGAGGTGTTTGGAAAACAAAAAATTCAGGAACTACATGGACCCCCATTTTTGATAATCAACCTTCCTATTCAATTGGATGTATAACAATTGATCCAAATAACACAAATACAATTTGGGTTGGAACAGGAGAAAATGTTGGTGGACGTCATGTTGGTTATGGCGATGGTATTTATAGAAGTATGGATGGTGGAAAAACATGGAAGAATTTCGGTTTAAAAGAAACTGAACATATCTCCAAGATAATTGTACATCCAGAAAATTCAGATATTATATTAGTTGCTGCTCAAGGTCCGCTTTGGAAAAAAGGAGAACAAAGAGGTTTATATTATTCTGATAACGGAGGGAAAAACTGGAAAAAGGTTTTAGGAAATTCTGAATGGACTGGAGTTACAGATATTGTCGTTAACCATTCAAATCCGCAAATAATGTATGCTGCTACCTGGGATCGTCACAGAACTGTAGCTGCTTATATGGGAGGTGGACCAGGAACTGCTATTTTTAAATCAATTGATGGAGGTAAAAATTGGGAAAAGCTTTCTACTGGTTTACCTAAATCTAATATGGGCAAGATAGGTCTTGCAATTTCTCCACAGAGACCAAATGTAGTTTATGCAGCGATTGAATTAGATAGAACTACTGGAGGATTATATCGTTCTGATGATGCTGGGAATTCTTGGACCAAAATGTCTGATGAGGTTTCTGGAGGTACGGGTCCACACTATTATCAGGAATTATATGCAAGTCCTCACAGTTTTGATAGAATTTATCTAATGAATGTAAGAGTTCGTGTTTCTGAGGATGGAGGAAAAACCTTCAGAACCATGAAAGAAAGACAAAAACATTCTGATAATCATGAAATAGTATTTAAACATGATGACCCGAATTACTTAATGATAGGAACAGATGCAGGTATTTATGAGAGTTTTGATTTGGCTGAAAATTGGAGTTATATTAAAAATCTTCCTTTAACCCAATTTTATAAGGTTGCGGTAAACAACGCTGAACCTTTTTATCATATTTTTGGTGGAACCCAAGATAATGGTTCAGCTGGAGGCCCTTCTGCTACAGACGAAAGAGAGGGTATCGCAAATAAACATTGGTATAAGACTTTAGGGGCAGATGGTCATCAATCAGCTACTGATCCTGTTTATAATGACATTATTTATGCAGAAACTCAAAGAGGAGGGTTACATCGAATTGATTTAACTAGTGGTGAGCAGGTTTATATTCAGCCCCAGGCAAATGAAGGAGATCCTTTTGAAAGATTTAACTGGGACGCTCCAATTTTAGTTAGTCCTCATGAACCATCTAGATTATATTTTGCATCGTATCGTTTATGGAAATCAGAAAACAGAGGTGATGATTGGACTCCAATATCAGGTGATTTGACAAGAAATGAAGAGCGTATAACCCTTCCTATAATGGGAAGAACTCAAAGCTGGGATAATGGCTGGGATGTTGGTGCAATGTCTGACTATAATACAATAACATCAATATCAGAATCTCCTATAAAAGAGGGGCTAATTTACATTGGAACTGATGATGGATTTATTCAAGTTACAGAAGATGGTGGAAAAAATTGGAATAAAATATCTGTAAAACAGTTTGGACTTGCTGACAGAAGTTTTGTTAATGATATTAAAGCAGATCTTTTTGACGAAAATGTTGTATACGTTGTTTTAGATAATCATAAAGAAGGAGATTTCAAACCATATGTTTTTAAAAGTATGGATAAGGGCAAAAACTGGCTTCCTATAAGTGATGATCTACCTAAAAGAACATTGGTTTGGCGTTTTGTTCAGGATCATGTTAAAAAAGATTTATTTTTCGCAGCCACTGAGTTTGGAGTATATACTTCATTGGATGGAGGTAAAAAATGGCAGAAACTTCCTGGAACACCAACTATTTCCTTTAGAGATATAGTAATTCAAAAAAGAGAAAATGATTTAGTAGCTGCTTCTTTTGGAAGAGGATTTTATGTTTTAGATGATTACAGTGGACTTCGCGAAATGACTCCTTTAAATCTTAAAAAAGAGGGAGTTTTATTTAAACCTAGGTCTGCAAAGTGGTATGTTCCCAGGAGTAAAATTGGAAATACAGGAGCTGACTATTACTTTGCTAAAAATCCTGAATTTGGCGCTGTTTTTACTTATCATTTGTCAAAAACATACGAAACAAAAAAGTCTACTCGTCAAAAGAGAGAGAGAGGACTTAATAAATCTCTGAAAAATATACCATTTCCCGGTTGGGAAGTTTTAGAACAAGAGAAAAATGAAAAATCAGCTCAAATTTTACTCACAATTCATGATAGCGATGGTAATTTGATTCGTAAAATTTTTAAAAGAGCAAGAAAAGGTAGTGCTAGGATTGCTTGGGATTTAAGATACCCAAGTAATTCACCTGTCAGATCATCTAGTTCATCAAGGAGAGGATGGGGATCTTATGGTGGACCAATGGCTATACCTGGGAAATACTCTGCAAACTTACATTTAGTAAAAGAAGGAAACATATCACTTCTTGACGGGCCAATAGAATTTGATGTAAAGCCTATTAGAGAAGGTGTTTTAAAGGGAATTTCTTACGAAGATTATAAGAGTTATTTAACAAAATATAATGATCTTCAGAATAAAATTTCTGCTGTTAGTGATGCTTTGAGAATGAGTGAAAATAAATTGAATTTAATTGAAATTGCAGTTAATCGCTCTTCGATTCAACCGGGAGCAATAAATTCCAAAATTTATAATATTAAAAAGAGAATAGAATCAATTAAATTGAATTTGAATGGTAATTCCGCTAAAAGTGAAATAGGGGAAAGGAATCCACCTTCAATGCAAGGAAATCTAAGGGTAGCGGGTAGAGGATTAACTACCACTTATGGCCCTACTAAACTTCATGAAAGAAGTTTAGAGATAGCAAGTTCAATGCTTGGAAAAGTTGAGTCAAATATTAAAGAGTTAAGTAAAGAGACTTTACCGGCATTAGAAAAGGAAATTAAGGAGCTGGGTGTGCCATATATTATGGGGCAAGGAATAGATTAAAATTATTATTTACGAACTATCTTGTTAGTTGAAAGCTCAAAACATTCAAGATTAAAATAGGGTAGGGAAGAAAGGAAATGATCGAAGATGTCAGATATTATTTCTTCGTAATCCTCCCATTTTTTTTCTTTACTAAATGCGTAGATTTCTAGGGGAATACCTTCAGAAGTTGGTTTCAATTGACGACACATTATAGTCATTTCTTGATTTATTTTTTGATGAGACTTTAGGTATTCTAATGCATAGTTTCTAAACAAGCCAAGATTTGTTAGATTTCTTCCATTTAAAAGAATTGATTTATCAATTTTTTTCGTCTTGTTTTCATTTTCTATTTCTTCTTTCCTTCTCTTAATAAAATCAGATATTAATTTAATTTTTTCAAATGTTTTTAAATCTTTTTCACTGAGAAATTTAATACTTGATATTTTAATCAATAAAGATCTTTTAATTCTTCTTCCCTGTGATTCATTCATTCCCCGCCAATTGATAAATGAATCAGAAACTAATTTATAAGTTGGAATAGTGGTAATTGTCTTATCAAAATTTTGAATTTTTACAGTAGATAAATTAATTTCAATAACATCTCCATCTGCATTGCTACTTTTCATAGTTATCCAGTCGCCAATTCTAACAGTATCATTTATTGTAATTTGAATACTTGTCACAAAACCGAGTATACTGTCTTTAAAAATCAGTAAAATGATTGCTGACATAGCACCTATAGTAGTTAAAAAAGTACTTATGCCTTGTCCAGATGCGAGTGAGAGTATAAAAATCATGCCTACACTCCATACAAATATCATTATTACTTGAATGTAACTGTCAATTGGTTTGTCTTTAAAATTTTTAAGTGTTTTCAGGTAGTCTTTTAACGTGCTAAAGAACTTACGTATAATAATTATTGTAAGAAGTGCAACAAGAATATCTAGGATTATTAGCAAATTATCTGCTGAGGGAAATCTCGCTAGGGCTTTTGGAAAAATCCATATCAAAAAAAATAACGGAGGAAAATAAGCAAGAGATGTGGGTACTTTATTTCTGATTAAAAAGTCATCAAATTTTGATCTTGTTCGTTTTGCAAGTTGATGAAAAAGTCCTTTAATTATTAGTCTGGAAACAAATGAAACAATTAATGTCAAAAAAATTACAACTAACAAAAGAACTCCTAAATTTAATAGCGCTGCAGAGGAATCAGAAAAACCTTTTTGAATAAAAAAACTATAAATATCAAAATCCATTTCTTAATTATATTGATTAGAGTAATTTCATTAGCTGCTCCTAAAAACTTATCTTAGATTAAAAGAACCACATAAAATTATTAAATAAATGCGAAAGATTACCCAATATCTCAATCAAATAACTATTGCTTTGTTAATGATTACTATTTCTTGCAATGGTTTTCAAATCAATAAAAAAAATGATGTTATTACAACTCCACATCCATTATCATCTATTGCTGGCAAAGAAATGTTTGCCCAAAATGGTAATGCTTTTGATGCTGCCGTTGCTGCTGCTTTCACTCTTGCAGTTGTTGAACCTAGTATGAGCGGAATAGGTGGACGTCTTCAAGTTATTTATAAATCATCAGAAGGAATCAAGGGTATTGATGCGTCAACTGAAGTGCCTATAAATTATAAACCATCAGATCAAGGAAGTAAATATGGATATAAAACTATAGGAATTCCTGGAGTTGTTGCAGGTCTTTTAAAACTCCATAGAGAGCGAGGAAGTCTTACTCTCTCTCAAGTTATGGAGCCATCCATAAGATATGCCACTGAAGGCTACAAAATATTGCCAGGAGAGGCTTTTAGACAAAGTATAGAAAAAGACATAATAAAAGAGTTTGATGCAACCTCAAGTTATTTTTTAAAACCAGATGGATCTTCTTATAAAGCCGGAGAGATTTTTATTCAGAAAGATTTAGGACAGACCCTAAATAGGATAAAAGAAAAAGGACATAAAGGTTTTTATGAAGGAGAAACTGCTCATGCGATTGTGGAGGACATGAAAATTAACGGAGGTTTAATAAGACTTGAAGATTTAAAAAACTATAGAGCTCTTGATGCTAAAGTTTTAAATGGTTCTTATAAAGGTTTTGATATATACTCTTTGTTTTTACCTTCTTATGGAGCTATAACCATTCAAATACTTCAAATAATTGATGCTCTTAATTTTAATGAAAAATCTGAGAAAGAATGGGCTTATCATATTGGTAAGACGACTAATTTAGCATATAAGTATAGAAAAAAGCAAAGCAATCCTGATTCTTTAAAGATGATTTTATCAAAAGAAAAGGCTAAGGAATGGGCGAGTGATATAGTTCAGAAAAAAAAATTAGTAAATAAATTATTAGAAAATGAACCAATTTCATGGAATGAGAAGGTTGGACACACTGCGCATCTTACATCAGCTGATAGAGATGGAAATGTTGTTTCATTAACTCAAACAATTGGCCCTCTTATGGGCTCAAAAGTTGTTACTAAAAATTTGGGTTTTCTATACGCAGTGACTTTAGGTGGATATCTTGGGGATTATAAGCCAGGTGATAGAGCTAATTCACATATATCTCCAACATTTATTTCAAAAGATAACGATGTTATTCTTGCTCTTGGGGCTGCAGGTGGCAGTAGAATTGTTACAGCTATTACTCAAGTCATTTCTAGATATTTTTCAAATTCTTACAATTTAAATGAAGCAGTATCTAAACCTAGGGTATATCCAGACAACGATACTCTTTTGCTAGAAAATCATTCAGGAATAAAATGGGATAAACAAATAGAGGAATATTTAATTGAAAATGATTATCCCTTCAAATTTATTAAATATCCTGCAATGTTTGGTAGAGTATTTGGAATACAATTAGATCAAAAATCAAATCAGTGGATAGGTGTTGCAGATCCAGATTGGGAGGGAACAGTAGAATCAAATTAGTTTTACACAGATTCTATAAACGACAATTCATGTCTGCCCCACAGCACATAGGAGACTTAATTTTACCACTGCAATCAGGGCAAAGAGAGATTTGAATTTTATTTCCGTCTTCAAGTGTAAGGCTATCATTTACAAGGGGTGTATTACAATTGGCACAACTAGCGTTAACTGCCATACCACAAGAAGTACATTCGTATGTTGCCATTTTTTATTTTAAATATAGTGAGAATTATATTAAAGAGTTGTTTTAATCATTAACAAATTAAAAGATTATAAATTCCTTAGTTATAGAGTGATTTTATAAAAAGTTTTTACGCTAATTTTTAGAATTTATAAAATTTATCAAATCGGAAGTTTTCTCACATCCTATCTGGATCATTACTTGATTTAATTGTTTTTTTAACATTTCAAAAGTATGTAATGCTCCATTATTTCCAAGAGCTCCAACACCATACATAAATGTTCTGCCTAGAAAACAAAACTTAGCACCTGAAGCCATTACTCTTGCAACATCTACTCCAGATCTTAATCCACTATCAATCATTATTGTTGTCTTTTTTTCATATTTTTTTACCAAAGACATCATTGAGTTTATTGTGGATGAACCTGCGTCTAGTTGACGACCCCCATGATTAGAAACAATAATTCCATCTATTCCAAGAGAAATAGATTTTTCAATATCAATTTCACTAGCAATTCCTTTTAATACAATTTTTCCCTTCCAAATGTCTCTTATTGGTTTAATTTTCTCTTCATCTAATCTTCCATCAAATGTATCATTCATAAATTTCCCCAACTGTTTAAGATTCATTTTCCCTTTCATATAAGTCTTAAGGGTTTCAAAATTAGGTTTTCCGTTTAATAAGCTTTTAAATGCCCATTCAGGACATTTTAAAATTTGGAGCATATTTTTTAAGGACATTTTTGGCGGCATTGCAAGTCCGTTTTTAATATCTTTTGGTCGGTAACCAAAGGTTGGAACATCACATAGTAGGACTAAAACTTGGCAACCAGAGTTCTTTGCTCTTTCAAGAATATCATGTCTTATTGATTTATTTGATGGGTAATATAGCTGAAACCATGCATTACCATCAGTTATTTTTCCTATAGTCTCAATATCACTGGTAGAAACAGTACTTAAAATAAACGGAAAATTATATTTATTAGAAGCTCTTGCAATTATATTTGGTGAGTTTGGCCATATTAACCCCTGTAAACCAATAGGAGCTACACCAAAAGGGACATCATAGATCTTATCAAATAACTTAGTTTTAAGATTTGGAGTAAAAGATTTTCTGATATAGTTTGGGGTCAATTCAATCTTTCTAATATCAGATGTATTTCTTTTAATATTAACATCTTCGTTACAACCGCCATCTAGATATTCAAAAGCAAATGCGGGTATTTTTTTACTTGCTAAAGACCTGAGATCTTCTGTTGACGGGTATTTAGAGTTGAAGACTTCCATTTTACCTGTTTAAAAATTAAAGTAAAGGTAAAAATAATTTGTGGAGTCGGCGGGAATCGAACCCGCGTCCAAACAAGCCATATAAAAGCTTTCTACAAGTTTAGTTTTCATTTAGTTTTCGAAGAATCAGTGATTGAAAACTACCCTAGATTCTCTTATCATCAAAAATTGGAAAATACGAACGATGAAAACGTATTTCGATGTTGATTTTTATGGTGCCTCTATACCGATTGCCATCAACAAGGGCAATCGTGAGACATCTTGCTTCTTGGCCTTGCCAAGACTTAGCAAAGACTTACTATAATTCAGTCTTATGCAGCTAGAGCGTATTTATTTTCGCCATTTAAATTTGAAATATATGATTTACGAGTTATATCTCAATACTCGACTTGCTTACTCAAACATGTACACCTGCTGTCAAAACCAGTCGACCCCATGATTTCAATGATCTTTTCCTTTATAAAGGAGTGCAAATTTAATAAAATAGGTTAAATATTTATTTTATTTATTGTATCTCTAACCTGACTCAATTTGAGAAGTAGGTTTTTAAGATTATTTATATTAAGCATATTAGCGCCATCACTTTTTGCTAGAGAAGGATCTTCATGAGTTTCAAGAAAAATACCATCAACCCCAGAAGCAATACCTGCTAGAGCAAGAGTTGTAATACTTTCAGGATTTCCTCCTGTTATACCATTTAATTGATTAGGACTTTGAATAGAGTGAGTTATGTCTAAAATTACTGGGCTAAATTTTCTCATAACAGGGATACCTCTATAATCAACTAATAAATCTTGATATCCAAATTGAGATCCACGTTCAGTTATCCAAATATTTTTATTGTTATTATGCTTAACTTTTTCAACTGCAAATTTCATGCTCTCAGGACTCATAAATTGTCCTTTTTTTAAATTTATTATTTTTCCAGTTTTAGCAGCAGAAATAATAATTTCTGTTTGACGAATTAAAAATGCTGGAATTTGGATAATATCAACAAATTCAGCAGCTATTTTTGCATCTTTCGACTCGTGTATATCAGTAAGGACAGGGATTTTAAATGTTGATCGAACTTTATTCAAAATTTTTAAAGCTTTTTCGTCTCCAATTCCTGTGAAACTATCTAATCGACTTCTATTAGCTTTTTTGTAACTCCCTTTAAAGACAAATGGAATTTTTAACTCATTAGTGTATCTCAAAATTTTTTCAGCAATATTTAAAGCCATTTTTTCCCCTTCAATTACACAGGGACCAGCAATTAATATAAATTGATTGCTTTTTGGAAATGAAATATTAGGTATATTAGAGAGTTCCATTTATTTTATAAAATTACAAAGCATTTAAATCAATTTTATTTTTTTGATGACATATTTTAAAAAATTATTTTTTTGTCACAACCTCAAAAACCTTTCCGTCTTCACATTTAAAAATTCTACCTGGAAATTTAACTATCATATTATAATCATGAGTAGCCATTAGTATAGTTATTCCCTGTTTGTGAAGGGATTTAAATAGGCGCATAATTTCTTGACTGGTCTGAGGGTCTAGATTTCCTGTAGGTTCATCTGCAATTATTAGGTTAGGTTTATTTAATAATGCCCTTGCTATTGCTATTCTTTGTTGCTCTCCACCTGAAAGTTCTGATGGGAATTTATTTATATTAACTTTTATTCCAACCATTTCTAAAACCTTTTCAATTCTTGAATCAATTTCTTTAGAATTTTTCCAACCTGTAGCTCTTAAAACAAATTGTAAATTTTTATATATGTTTCTATCAGGAAGTAATTTGAAATCTTGAAAAACTACACCTATGCTTTTTCTTAACATAGAAATTTCTTTATTTTTTATTCTACTTAGATCAAAACCAACAACATGCCCTAATCCTTCTTTTAGTTCAATATCTCCATAAATAGTTTTTATTAGGCTACTTTTTCCTGTTCCAGTTCTTCCAATTAGAAAAACGAATTCTCCAGGTAAAATGTCAATTGAAACCTTGGACAATATGATTTTGCGATTCTGAATTATATCAGCATCACTAAAGGATAAAATAAATTTTGACATAGATCTTTAAAGTTCCATTATTTCAAATGTAAAATCTTTTAATAAGCTATTTAAAATTTGTTAATAAATATACTTAAGCAAGATTATAAACGTTTTAAATATAACTACTATTCTGTTTAAATTTGATATAAATGTTTTTAAGTTTTTTTAACAGGAATAATCTTATATTTTACTTCTTTTTATTAATATCTTTTAGTGAGTCGATTTCACAAATAGATCCAACTCAATTGCTAGAGGAGAGATTCCTTGGAATATATTATCAAGGTCTATATCCTAATGTAATTCAGTCTCTAGTGACTATGGATAATGTAGAAATGAATTCTAATCAAATAGAGAGAATTAATTTTTATAAAAATTCTTCAGCTCTAAGATTAAATGAAATTTCTGCAGAAAAAATGACAGAAAATTTTCAATACAATTATCCTGAGAGTCATTTTCATGAAAGAGTCTACTTTGATGTTGCTAACTATTATTTTGAAAATGAAAAGTATTCCTATGCATACAAGTGGTTTTTAAAAGCTGATAGATCGAAAATTCCTAAGCAATCATTAGCAAAGTATTATTTTAACAAGGGCTACACTTTTTTCCTTAAGAAAAAGTATAATGAAGCAAAAGAGTTATTTGAAAATGTAAAAAATGACCCTAAATATGAATCTGATGCTCATTATTATCTTGGCTATATTTCTTATCAATTAGAAGATTATGAAAGTGTTTCAGATTCTTTCACAAGAGTTACAAAAAGAAATCAGCAAGAAGACTTATCATATTTTCAAGTTGAAATAAATTTTAAACTAGGGCGATTTCAAAAAGCAATTGAATTAGGTTTGGAAGAGTTAAAAAAAACAGACAGAAATCTCTTTTCTCAGATTTCAAAAATAGTTGGGGAAAGCTATTTTAATCTTGGGAAATATCAAGAGTCCGTAAAATATCTTAAAAATTATAATGGAGAAGGAGATAATTGGACAAACATGGACTATTATCAGTTAGGATATGCTTATTATAGTTCTCAAGATTATTCAAATGCAATTAAAAACTTTAATAAAATTATTGGCAAAAAAGATGAACTTTCACAAAATGCATATTTTTATTTAGCCGAATGTTATCTTAATAAAGGCCAAAAATCAGCTTCTTTAAATGCATACAAGAGTGCTTTTGAAATTGATTTTAATCCTCAAATTTCAAAAAATTCATTACTTAATTATGCTCGTCTTAGTTATGAAATTGGAAATCCATATGAAAAAGTGCCTAGTGTATTGACATATTATCTTTCAAAATACCCAGGGAGTTTAGAAGAGAAAGAAATAACCAAATTACTAATAAACTCATATACAAAATCAGGAAATTATGACAGTGCTTTAAATATTTTGAATTCTGGATCATACAAAGATGAAGATTTATTTCAAAAAGTAACTTTTTTAAAGGGGGTTGAATTTTACAATTCAGGCTCATATAAAAAGGCTTACGAGTTTTTTGACAATTCCATAAACTATCCTAATAACAATAGAATTCTTGCTCAAAGTTACTTTTGGAAAGCTCAGTCAGCATATGAATTAAAAGAGTTTAATAGCGCCATTGAAAGTTTTCTAAAATTTCAAAAATTTAATACAGGGGCTTTTTTTGAGGAGTCTTTGTTGTTTGATTATCATTTAGCATATTCATTTTTCAAATTAGATAGATATGGTGAGGCAATTTTAAATTTTAAGAAAACATTAAACAAAAAACAGCTTATTTCTAAAAAAATAATGAATGACAGCTATCTAAGGATTGGAGATGCATACTTTCTGTTAAGTGATTATTTACCAGCTATTGATTATTACGATAAATCAATAACAGTTAGTCCAGAAAGCTCAGAGTATGCTTTATTTCAGAAAGCAATGAGTTATGGTTATTTAGATAGCGATAAAGAAAAGAATGAAGCTCTTATGAAGCTTGTTTCTATGAAATCAGGTTCTTATTTGGTAGATGACTCTTTATATGAATTAGGAAATTATTTTTCAACAATAGGACTTTATGATCTAGCAATTAAGAATTATGATAAGCTAATAGATAATCATAAAAACAGTAAACTTTTTTTAAGAACAAAATTAAATAAGGGTTTAGCTCTTTATAATATGGGGGAAATTAAAGCCTCTGATTCCCTTTTACGAAATCTGGTAATTGATTTAAAAGATAATCCGATAACTCTTCAGGCTTTAAAAACTCTTAAAGAAATAGCAGTTGATCTAGATAACCTTTCTGAATTTACCACATGGGTCAGAACTTTTGATTTTAAAACTTTTAGTGATAATGAGCTTGAAAAATCAGCTTTTGAAGTAGCTGAAAATTATTTTTTGCAAGGCGAAAGAAAAAGAGCTGAAAAGGCAATTAATTTGTATTTACAAAGCTATCCAAATGGAAGATATTCAATTATTTCAATGTTTTACCTGGCTGAAATTTATTTTTTTCAAGAAAAGTGGGATTTAGCATTAAAATCTTATTTAAAGATTATTGATCTTTCAATTAATGATTATACTGAAAGAGCTATAGTTCGTTCAACTCGAATTCTTTTTAATGAAAACAAATTAAAAAAAGCTGTCCCGCTTTGGGAAAAATTAGAAAAAATAGCCTCTTATCCAGAGAACAAGAGATACGCTCAATTTAATTTAATGCGAACCTATTTTAATTGGTCTGAATTTGATAAAGCTATAGCTAAAGCAGATATAGTATTAAGTTATGATAATCTAGAACCAAAAGTAATGTGGGACGCCAGATATTTTTTAGCCAAATCATATCTTGGCAAAAAAGACACTTTAAGTGCTAAAAATATTTTTTTAATAATAGAAGATTCTCCCATTGACTCTCTAGCTGCAGAAGCCTATTACTTCAAAGCGCAATGGAAACATAAAGGCAAGGCTTACAGTGAATCTAATGAGATAATATCAATTATATCTGAAAAGTTTAATGATCAACCCCTTTGGGCTGCAAAAAGCCTTTTTTTAATGGCTAAAAATTTTCATATGCAAAATGATATTTTTCAAGCAACTTATATATTGGAGTCATTGTTAGAGAATTTTGTTCAGTTTCCTATAATTACTTCTGAAGCTAAAAAATATCTATTGATGATAGAAAAAAATAAAACCAAAAAAAATGATGTTGATGAGAAAAATTAGATTAAACATTTCTTTAGCTATACTTTTCACGTTACTTCATTATAGTGTTTACCTTCAGGTGAAAGAAAAAGATAGCATTGAAACCCAGGAGATAACAGTTGTTAAGTCAAATAAGCCGATTATAAGTAATGTTTTTAAGATAAGATCAAATCCAATAATATCTGATTCTTTATTTGAGGAGAAGTTTTATGTAAAATACGATCATATTTCGGCTCCAGTTGTATCAACTTTTATTCCAAATAAAGCAAGTCCCTTAAGGCTTCAAAAGCAAGAATCTTCTTTTCTTTACAACAGTTATTTTTCATGGGGATATGGAAATCAATCTCAGGCTTTGATTGATTTTGCTTCCATGATCTCAATTGATCGTAATCAATCTATGGGGATTGATTTTACTTTCTCTTCCCTGGGCAATCAAGATAATAAAATATTAAAGAGCCAACAGAATTATTTTGCAGCTTCTTTTTTGCATTTATTCAAGTCAAACGATTACAGAGTAGAATCTTCATTTAAATTTGATAGAAGGCACATAAACTTTTACGGGCTTTATCCAGATTATGATTGGACAAATATACCCAGCTTTAGACCATCATTGATTGATCCAGAGCAGAATTTAAATTATTTAAAAATCAATTCAAATTGGGAGTGGTTCAATAGCATTGTTAAAAAAATCGATTTTAATACAGTGCTTACAATTGATTATTTCGATAACACAGAGCAATTAATAAATTTTGATTCTGAATTTAGGCTACCAGTTTTTGATTTTTATCTGGAATTAAAGCCAAATTTCAAGTATGTTAACACAAATTTTGTTAGTTCTTTTAGGGAAAATGTTCCTCTATCTAACCAAACTAGTTTACTAAACTTGGACTTTCAAATTGTTAATCTTGGAGAAAAAACGAATTTTAAGTTTGGGACAAAAGTTTTTTATTTACTTGGAGACTCAATTGAAAAAACAAACATTTATTTTTTTCCAAAGGTTAAATTTTTATACAAACCCTCATCTTCTAGTTTATCATCTTTTTTAGAATTTGATGGAGATTTTAATCTAAATAGTTTCACTTTTTTTTCAAGAATAAATCCTTATGTTTTTCCGTCTTTAAAACTAAGACCAACTAATATTCCTTACAGAGGCAGAGTAGGTATAAAAAATTCTCTTAGTTCAGGTTTGGAATTTTTTCTTGCAGGAATTTATTCTAGATCTGAAAGCCATCCTATGTTTAAAAGATTACCCTATGTTGTTTCTAATAATGATCTATCATATAATATGGCGACTTCTTATGAAGTTGTTTACGACAGATTAGATCAGTTAGGTTTTGAAACTGGCTTTTTAATGAGGTTAAATGAGCACAACAAATTTTCAATAAACACAAAATATGTTAACCTCCTATCGTTTAATGAAATATCTGCTTGGAACTTACCGTCTTTAACAATTGATTTTGAGGCTAATTTTAGATTTTTTAATAAGATATATCTTCAAACAAATGGGAAATATATTGGCAGAAGAGATAGCGCATATCACCCAGTTTTCTTAAATGCAGAATTTTTTGATTCAAAACCTGAAAGTAAATCTTTAGATGCATTTCTTTATTTTTCATCTAGATTACTTTATCAAACTAAATCAAACTGGGCCTTTTTCTTTGAATTTAAAAATAATTTTGGAAACAATTATTCTAGGTGGGCATTCTATCAAGATTATAATAATAATTTTCTCCTGGGACTTCGATATAAGTTTGATATAATTCTTTAAAAGCGGTTTTTTTAAATTTGTTGTCTTTTATAAAATATTTTTAAATTTTTTTGAATTAAATTCGTCATCTATTTGATTCTAATGAGAAAGACAATAATATTACTATTTATAATAATTTTTTCTTTAGCATGTGAGAAAAAGGTTGATCTAATTGTTCATAATGCAAAGGTTTATACCTCAGATGATAATTATAACGATATAACATCTTTTGTAGTAGATGAAGGAAGATTTATAGAGGTTGGCGGTGAAGAGCTAATTGAGAAGTATAAATCTGTTAGTGTTGTAAATGCTAGAGGACTGCCTATTTTTCCTGGTTTTATTGATTCTCATTGCCATCTTTTGAGTCTTGGACTAAAACAATTTGAAGTTGATTTAAAAGGCACAAGGAGCTTTGAAGAGATTATTATTAAATTAAAAAACTATTCTTCAAATAAGAAGCTCTCAGTTTTAAGAGGCGCGGGTTGGGATCAAAATGATTGGGATATAAAAGATCTTCCAAATAAAGATAGTTTGGATATTTTATTCCCAAATATACCTGTTGTTTTATCTCGAATAGATGGCCACGCTATGTTAGTTAACCAGAAGGCGCTTGATATGGCTGGAATTACAATTAAAACAAAATCTACCGGAGGTGAAATTTTAAGAAGAAATGATAAATTAACGGGTCTGATTATTGATAAGCCAATGGAATTAATTGAAGGGATAATTCCTAGATATACTAAAGACGAAAAAATCAAGGCTTTAAAAACTGCTCAAAAAATTTGTTTTGAAAATGGAATTACTACTGTTGATGAAGCAGGTCTTTTAAAATCAGATATTCTATTAATTGACAGTTTACAAAAAAATAAGCTTTTTGATTTAAGAGTTTATGCTATGGTAGCCAATGAAAAAAAGTCACTTGAATATTTCTTTAAAAATGGACCTATGCGAAATGATCGTTTAAATGTAAATTCAATAAAGGTATATGCCGATGGCGCCTTAGGGTCAAGAGGTGCTGCTCTAAAAAATTCGTATAGCGATAAAAAGAATCATAATGGATCCATTATTGTTTCAACGGATTCTATCAAAAAACTTGCAATTAAAGCCTTGAATCATGGTTTTCAAATGAATACTCACGCAATAGGGGACTATGCAAATTCAGAGGTACTAAAAATTTACAACAATATTCTTTCTAATGAATCTGATCCAAGGTGGAGAATTGAGCATGCTCAGGTTATATCTGATGAGGACTTTGCTAATTTTAATGAAAAAATAATTCCTTCAGTACAACCTTTACACGCCACTAGTGACATGTACTGGGCCGAGGAAAGACTTGGAGAGCTTCGTATTAAAGGAGCTTATGCATACAAGGATCTTTTAGATTGGTCTGGTAGATTAGCATTAGGAACTGATTTTCCTGTAGAAGAAGTTAGTCCTATAAGCACCTTCTATGCTGCAGTATCTAGAAAAGATTTAAATCAATATCCTGCAGATGGCTATCAATATGAAAATGCATTAAGCAGACGTGAAGCGCTTTTAGGAATGACAATCTGGGGCGCCTATGCTAATTTTGAGGATAGCCTTAAGGGTAGTATATCTCCAGGAAAGTATGCTGACTTTGTTATACTCGACAGGGATATAATGGAAATAGATACCGATAGAATTCTATCAGCACGAGTTGTTGCTACTGTTTTAAATGGTGAAATTGTATACAGCACTAGATTTAATAATTGATTTTATTTTTTATAAGTTTAATTATTAAACAAAAGGACAATTTTCTTCATATTTAGATTAGTTTTTAAAACTAATTACAAATATTTTATTTATAAATTAAATTAAAATATATTTTTTATTTTAATAAATAAATACTTAAGATATATTTGCATAAAATTTTAAACTCATGTGCGGCATTGTTTGTGTCTTTGATTTTAATAGAAACTTGAAACCTAACAGAACAACTGTTCTTGGGATGTCAAAGAAGTTACGTCACCGCGGGCCAGACTGGAATGGCATATACACATCTAAAAATGCCATTTTAGCGCATGAGCGACTGGCAATTGTTGACCCTACTTCAGGAAAACAGCCTCTATATGGAGGTGAAGGTGAACTAGTTCTTGCAGCAAATGGTGAAATTTATAACCATCTTGAATTAAGAAAGCAATTTAAAAATGATTATGAATTTAAAACCAGTTCTGATTGTGAAATAATCCTTGCTATGTATGAAAAAAAAGGAGTTGATTTTTTGGATGAGTTAAATGGGATTTTTGGTTTTGCAATTTATGATAATAAGAAAAA
>Ga0163108_10000147_pt1 | contig 52006 bp, 32 predicted proteins | sample Fk1155metaG_FD_109644 | JGI IMG/M metagenome (GOLD analysis project Ga0163108, IMG submission 109644) | Marine microbial communities from the Central Pacific Ocean - Fk160115 155m metaG | ecosystem: Environmental > Aquatic > Marine > Oceanic > Photic zone | place: The Central Pacific Ocean...
CCAGTCACGGTAGGGCCAGACGTTTCGATATTGATCTGCCTGGTAACCGTTACTGTCAGCGTAGCGAGCCAGGTCAAGCCATGTCCTTGCCCACTTTTCGCCATAGCGAGGTGAATCCATCAGTTGGTCCACGATCTTCTCGTAAGCTCGTGGATCCTGGCTGGCAGCAAATCGTTCCACGGCCTCCACGGTAGGTGGTAAACCGACCAAATCGAGGTAAACACGTCGAAGAAGCCGACGACGTTCCGCTTCCGGCGAAGGACTTAACTGTTTCTCTTCCATACGTGCCAAGACAAATTGATCAATGCGATTACGAACCCAGTCCGATTTACTGAGCTTCGGCAACTCGGGATTCACCGGTACCTGGTAGGACCAATGCTTTGCCAGGGCGTTCAATTGCACACCAACCCCTGCCGGCCAATGAGCCCCCTGTTCGATCCAACGCCTGAACAATTCCCGCTCAGCGGGACCCAGCGCCGGTTCCTCCAGCGGCATCCGTTCGTCAGCATCGGCGCTAACGATACGCTGGTAAAGGAGACTCTGGAGAGGTTTCCCCAGTTTAATCGCTGGACCCGAGACACCGCCCCTGGTAGCGATCGCCGGGGCATCCAGTCGCAATCGACCTTCCTGTTTCTCGGGACCGTGACAATTGACGCAGCGAGACAGCAGGAGAGGCTGAATCTGTTTTACAAAATCAATCTTCGCCACGGACTGCGGCTGCTCTTCTGCAACCAATCCCTGAACGGCAGCTGCCATCAACAGGAAACAACCGATCATTCGCAGGTAATATTTCATCAGGGATTGCATGATATTGTAAGCACATAAGCCAGCTTGAATCAGCCGTGGAAAAATCTTGTCTGCCTAGGCCAGTAAGTCGTGAACCACTTCTCCATAAATATCCGTAAGTCGGAAATCACGTCCGGCCACCCGGTAGGTCAATCGCATGTGATCCAGCCCCATCAGGTGCAGGATGGTCGCATGAAGATCATGCAGGTGAACCTTGTTGACTGCCGCATAATAACCATAGTCGTCGGTGGCACCATACCGGGTCCCGGCACGTACACCACCACCGGCCAACCACATCGTGTAACCCTGCGGGTTATGATCTCGACCATTATCCCCCTGGGCAACCGGGGTACGACCAAACTCACCTCCCCACAAGACCAGCGTATCTTCCAACAAGCCTCGCATCTTGAGATCCTGCAAGAGCCCGGCGATCGGCTTATCGACTTCCATGGCATTGCGAGAATGGCCATTCCTGAGATCACCATGTTGATCCCACTTGTAACTGTGCGTGACCTGGACAAAGCGAACACCCTGCTCAGCGAAACGTCGCGCCATCAGGCACTGCCGACCGAAATTCTGCGTCTCCTTGCGATCCAATCCATAGAGGCGATGGGTGTCAGCCGTTTCGTCGCTAATATCCTGCAAGTGCGGCGCCGCCGTTTGCATTCGATAGGCCAGCTCAAGGGTGTTGATACGCGATTCCAGGTTCGTGGCTGCCTCTTTTTGAGACAGTTGTTCTCGATTTAAGCGTTGCACGAAATCGAGCTCCAACCGTTGTAGCCTGGCCGACTGGTCTCCCGCTGGTTTGATATAAGGGATATTGATCTTGTCTGCTGGAATACTCGCGTTCCCCAACGGCGTACCATGGTAAACCGCTGGCAGGAATGCCGAACTGTAGGCATTCACTCCACCATGTGTCAGGGTCGGACACATGGTGACGTAGGCAGGCAGATCCTGGTTCTCTGTCCCCAATCCATAGCCAATCCAGGAACCCATGCTCGGTCGCACGAACGTATCGCTGCCGGTATGCAGTTCCAGCAACGCGCCACCGTGTCGCGAATTGGAACCGTGCATGGAGTTGATGATACAGAGATCATCAACGCATTTCGCCACCTCGGGAAACAAAGCACTTACCCAGGCACCACTGTCACCATGCTGGCGAAAGCTCCATGGCGACTTCAGCAGGTTCCCGGTCTGAGAAGAAAATACGCGGGGCTTGGAAAAGGGCAGGGGTTTACCGTGATCTCGCTCCAGCAATGGCTTGTAATCAAACGTATCAACCTGGGACGGACCACCGTGCATGAACAGGAAAATGATACGCTTGGCACGTGCAGGAAAATGAGGCTGCCGAACCGCCAGTGGATCAGCAGCACGTGCCTCATCGTCCAGTAACGAGGCGAGGGCCAGGGAGCCGAATCCGGCTCCACAGGTCCGTAGCATCTCGCGACGGGTAAGAACCGGGGTAAATTGATTGCAACCAGTATTCATGAAACGATTCCAAACACCATTATTCAACGTAAATAAATTCGCTTGCGACCATCAGGGCGTGACAGAGGCTTTGCCAGGCACGCTGTTGCCGCTCTTTTTCCGCAACCTGTTGATCCGCCAACACGCCCTGGTAACGAGCCAGGTAATCCAGCGAATCGTAGAGTTCTGTTTCTCCTGGCGGACGAGCGTAAACAAGTTGAAATAGCTGTTGTACGCGCTGACGGTCTGTCCAGGCTGTCGCTGCCAACAGTTGATTCGCCAACCCCTGGCATTCCTCCACGACCATCTTACTGTTCATCATGAACAGGGCCTGGGGCGCAATCGTGGTACTCTGGCGTTTGCCGTTCAGCACACTCGGATCAGCAAAATCGAACACCTGGAACATTTCAAACAGGGCACTACGCACCACGGGCAGGTAAATCGAACGGCGATTGTTCTGGTAAACCACGGGATTCACGTTTGCCGTGCTGGTCACGTATGCCCGATTCTTACTCAATAATTCAGTACCACCCATGCGACGGTCAAGATTACCACCGATCGCCAGGACAGCATCCCGGATCGCCTCGGCTTCCAGTCTCCGTCGATTCATGCGCCAGTAAAGCTTGTTTTCAGGATCGAGTTCAGCGGCCTCCTTGTTGTTGACGGAACTCATACGATAAGTCGCTGAAAGAACGATCCGGCGATGCAGTGTTTTCAATGACCACTGGTCACGCTTCAATTGCAGCGACAGGTAATCCAGTAGTAATGGGTGAGTGGGCAATTTCCCCAGCCGACCGAAATTATCCGGTGAGCGAACCAACCCCGTCCCAAAATGACCCTGCCAGACACGATTGACCATCACACGTGACGTCAGGGGATGTTCATCAGAAACCAACCAACGAGCCAATTGCAGGCGTCCACTCTCCTTTGCTTCCAGGGGCGGTTGCTCTCGGCCACTAATCACCTGCAGAAACCGTCGCGGCACCTTGCGACCCAACGTAATGTGGCTGCCGCGCAAGTGAACCTGTAGATCCTCCGGTGTCCCTTCCGAGACAGCCATCGCCGTCAGGCTTGTTTTCATGACGGCTTTCAACTGGTCACGGGTTACCACCAATTGGCTCAAACGCTGCCGACGATCCGCCGGCACACCGTAGTTCGTACCGTCCACGATGGCAAAAGGCCCCTGCTCGTCATACAGAACCTGCCGAAATGCCTCCAGCACGGGATCTTCCAGTCCTTTTGCCTGCGTCTTCACTTTTTGCCAACGTGTCTCCGCTAACGTGAATAGTCGCTGGTACTGATGTGCCCACTGCAGTGCAGTGGCAGGTTTCCCCTGATCCACTAGCCGTTGCTGGACCAACTGCGACAGGGGGTTATTTGGCTGATAAGCCTTTCCATCCAGTGCATGAAACCAGGCAGCGAAAATCGAATCCTGGTCTTCTCGCTGCTGCTTCAAGTAATCCTGCCACTGCTGCACGAAACCGGCCGAGGTCGACGCGACCAACCCCGCTGTTTTTTCCATTTGCTGAACGTGATATCCCGGAACAAAGAAAATCCGATCGATATGGGGAATCGGACCATCCCGCTCGATACGAATCGTTGTTTTCCCTTTTGGCAGATGATACGTTCCTTCGATGAACCATTTCTGGGTGTCCGGATACCAACTACCGGTCACCTGGTCCGTCACAGAGGAATTCACCAGCTGGCTATTAACCATCAATCGCGTGGATCTCGCTTCGGCGGCGGCATAGCGGATCGCCAGGTGATAGGCCCCCTCGCTAGGCACGTGGATATCCATTTCGGCCCAGTTCAAACCACCGGGTCCCGCAATGACACCAATACCCACCCCATAACCGGTCGCCAATCGAACCACGTTACCGCGATGAAAGGTCTCGGCTTCCCACGAGATGGCCTGGCCCAGGTCAAGCAACTCGGGCAGAGACTGGCTCGTCTCTGCAACTAGGGATTTCACTTCCTTTGCCGGTGACAACGACGGCGACAATCGCACCAGCATTAACTTATCGATATGAGGAAAGAAGCGAGGCTGTTCCAATCGCAACAGGTGTTTACCCGCCGTGAAATGAAACAGGCCTGCTACGGACCAGGTCTGCGTGTCAGGCAGCCAACTCCCGGTCACTCCTCCAGCCAGGTCCTCTCGTACCAGGGTGCCGTCAATAAACAACTTCGTGGGCCGGGAATCCTCGGCGGCATAACGCACATCCAGCTGATACCAACCTTCCTCGGCCAACTCGATATCATACTCGGTAAAGTTTGGAACCTGGCCCTGGTTCACCAGCACACCAATGGACTTCCCGTATTGCGTGGTATCCTTGAGCACGTTGCCTCGCTGGTATGCCTCGGCCTCAATCAACAGGGAGGATGCTGGTACCGAATCCTCCAGGTGGTTGCCATGGGTGATGTGATCTGGCAGCCACCGTGTCAGCTCTTTCAGTTGCTGACCGGCGACCAGGTAATCGGCCACCTGGCGTCGTGCCTGTCCTCGCTGGGACTGGGCCGCAGTGCGCTTAATTTCCTGGATCTCCGCTTCCGCTTCGACAATCTGGCGTTCACGGGTTTCTCGTTGTTGCATCCCCTGCAGGGATTCCACGGGCCGTTCCTGCCAGCGAGCCACGACCTTGAAATTTTCCATCGTCTTGGTGCTCTTGAGAATTCCAGCCATACCGTAATAATCCGACATCGAGATCGGATCAAATTTGTGATTATGGCAACGAGCACAACCGAGCGAGAGCCCCATGAATGCCTTGCCAATCGCATCCAACTGTTCGTCGATAATATCCATTTGCATCTTGACCGGATCATCCTCGGCCAGCATCTTGGCCCCCAAAACGAGAAAACCGGTAGCGGTAATTCTCTCGCCGAGCGACGCATCAGAATCCTGTTCGGTCAACACGTCACCAGCCAGTTGCTCCATAACAAAATGGTCAAAGGGTTTATCCTTGTTGAATGCCTGTACGACATAATCGCGATAGTGATAGGCGTTGGCATAGGCGAGATTCTCATCCAGCCCGTTGGAATCTGCGTAACGCGCCACGTCCAACCATTGTCGTCCCCAGCGTTCCCCGTAAGCAGGCGCAGCGAGCAATCGATCGACCACGCGTTGCTCGGCATCCGGCAGGTTATCCTGCAGGAATCGTTCCATTTGCGCAACCGTGGGTGGCAGTCCTGTAAGATCAAACGTGACGCGACGCAACCAGGTACGACGACTTGCTGGCGGCGCCGGTTTCAAGCCAGCTTGCTCCAACCTGGACAACACAAAGTAATCGATGGGACTTAGGGGCCAGTCTTTTTGGCGGACGGTCGGCAACGCTGCTAATGCCGGAGGATGAAATGACCAGAATTTTCTGTGTTCGGCGGTAATCTCGATTTCATCAACCGTAGTTCCTACGGCAGGTTCAGCCAGCGGCTTGGCGTTGGGCCAGGGCGCACCCATCTTGACCCAGCGGGTCAGTGCTGCGATTTCTGCAACCGGGAGTTTTTCCTTGGGCGGCATATCCAGCTGGGTGGCATGATTGATCGCAAAAACCAGCAGGCTCTTTTCCGGTTTCCCGGGAACGATGGCAGCACCTCGCTTTCCTCCACGCAGCAAGCCTGCCAGGGAATCCACTCGCAAATCACCCTCGACAGAATCCTCGCTGTGACATTCGTAACAACGCGATACGAAGATCGGACGAACCTGTTTTTCGAAGTACTCAGATTCTGCCGCGGTCGGTTCTGCAGCTGCCGTCCGGGGGCCCACGATCAGCATCGCCAGGGCTACCATCCAGGAATATTTTCTCGCCTGCATCACGGGAAACTCACACTCTCAAACCAAGAATCACCAAGACTTCTATTATCGCGGATGAGACCGGTTCACTTCAATGTTCTTTCCCCCTAAAAAATGCTCCTAGAAAGCGAATTTCGTGGTTCTACAACGATCATAGCGGCAGATGCACGCGCTCTTACTTGCCGGCTTCCGTACTGGGCTGAGCAGGCTCATCGCGGCGTTGTTTATCGACCTGCTTTAGCAGGCCCAGGACGGCTTCCTGGATCTTCGGTTCCGCGTTCACTTCCAGGCAACTGGTACGAGCTCGCCAGGTAGTGTAACCGCCCAAGGCGTGCTGATCCGGGGGAGGAATATAACCTTCACATCCATTGGCCAGCTCAATCGTAAAGGTTTGCTTGAGAGGACTCTTACGCTTGATATCGAGCCCTGTCGAGGCGAATACCTCGTTGGGAATCGCCGTGATCCCCAGGTCTCCCAGTCGCAGAGCCTGCAACTTGAGTTCTCGGGTCGGGGACATTTCATGCAGCAGGACCGCTTCCCGTGCATAGACTTCCTCGTTAGTCATTGGCTTTCGTCCCGCGAAACTCCTGACCACTTTTCGAGCCCGGGCCAGTTCAGCATCATCTGGCAACCGTACATTCAACGTCAACTTCTTCTCTTCCATGACAATGGGTACCCAGTCGTAGTAACGAATCTGCTGGTAGGCCTTCAGGGCAGCCTGGGACACTTCCTTACCGACCGAGAAACGGTCGAATCCCGTCCGTGCCGTCTGCCGGGTATAGTCCTGCAACCAGGCATCACCACTGGTCGCGTTGGCCAACAGCGAAACAAACCGGGGAGCCTCCTGGTTCGGTGCCAGCTGCGCCGTGATCTCCTTACAAAAAACCCCGAAGTAATCCGCGGAAACTGCCGGGGCACTGACGTAATGCAGCGAGTAAGCAGAGAGGAAAGCCAAGGGCTTTCCGGCGCGCGTCTGTAACGCCACCACCGGGACATCCGGATCCACCGGGCCCGTGGCCCGAATCGCATTCGGATTATTATGCCCCGGATGCATCTGGGCCCGATCGTTGCTGGTACCACCAAAAGGATTCGTCGGGGCAACTCCCGGTTTCATCAGCCAACGTCGACAGGCAACGTTTTTCTCGTCACGTCCAAAAGCCCAACCGATTCTTGCTGGCGCCAGGGCCGCATGCGCCTGCACAATTCCCTTGGCGATCTGGCCAGGAAGATACTGGGCATAGTAGGTATCCACGCTTGTTCCCAGGCAACCGTGTACCGAGGGTACAGAATGCGCATGAGTTGCCGAGATAAGCATTCGGTTGGTCGGGATCCCGGTTGCCCGCGATGCCAGTTGCTTGGCATGGTCCAACAGTTTCCGGGGCATCATACAACTATCGACAACCACGATGGCAACCTGGATCGTGCCATCATCCAACACAAGGCAACGAGCATGTAATCGATCAACAATCTTGTCCGCGGTTTTCTCGACCATGGATCCGTTGATAATCACCGGCAGTTTTAATGGCGTCACGTCGATGGAAACAGCGCCAGCCCGCAACACGCGATCCGCTCCCAGACAATGGGCTTGCTCACCAGGGTTCAATAACAGCAATCCCAGAACGGCTATTGTCATTCCAATACGGCTTAGGAGAAACCGATCCGTTGATACCATCATGAGTTATTCCTTTATGGTTCACCTGCAAGTCATGCAGCAATCATTTTTTCTTGACGGTCACCATCGTATCCCCTGGATTTTCAGCGATCAGTAGACCACGAAAGTGAACTTCCTGCGGAACGCGGTTAGAGTGCAACTGCAAACCCACGGGACCTGCCTCGCACAACTCTGGCTTAGGGTCTTCCCAGTCCGCCACGAGTTTTCCATTCACCGCCAGGCGAATACGGTTACCGATGGCAAGGATTTCCATCTGGTTCCAACCACCATTATCCGCTTTCTTGGCCTGGCCCGGGTCCCGGTAAATACTGTTACGTCGATACAGGTCATAGAATCCCCAGTTCGAGGGAAACATCACCAGGTGCCCCTGGTAAGAAAACTTCTCCTGGTTCTTCTCAAACTTCTTTCCCCAGATCGCGATTCCCGAATGCATCTTGGATTGCACCAACCGGCCCTCGAAGACCAGGCGGAAATTCCGATATTTTTTCTTGGTCAGCAGGTAGGTGCTCACGGGAGGTGCATTGTCCTTGGTGTTACGCGCGATGATCACACCGTCCTTGATCGTGAAGTATTTACCGGCATGGCCTTCCCAGCCTGTGAAATCCTTCCCGTTAAACAAGGAGGCTACTTTTTCACCCTTGGCAAACTTGACACCCTGGGTCCAGCTGGCCAGGGTAGGCTCTCCACCCGCCGCGATCTTCTTCTGGAAACTCAAGGGGCCCTTACCGGTTCCAGCGTAACCGGCCAGCGGCTCACCATCCTTGGCCAGTTTGCCACAGCACCAGAGCAAGCCACGTCCCACCGTATCCAGCCACTCATCCGTCAACATGGTTTCATTATGGTGTCCCAGCGTGGTACCAAACACACGGGCCTTTCCGTAGGTATTGGTCCACATGCAAAGATGGTCCTTACCCGTATCCACGCCGTGGGCCGTTGCCAGGGGCCTGGTATTGGGCCAAATATTTTCGATGACATACAACTCCCCGTTGGGACTGGTCCAGTTCTTGGGAAATCCTTTCATGATCGGATCCTGATCCGCGACCCGAGTCACTTTCAACTTGCGACCGCCCTTTTCGTGACGTCGTGACGTGACACCCAGCAGCTTGCGCCATTCGTCGGTCTGGGCAGCTCGATAACTATGCATCGAGCAATGAATCACGAGCGCTGGAACCCCCGTGTTCTTGTGTCCATTGACAATCGTTTCCACGAACTTCACGTCCTGGATCGCGCCGTAGCACTCGTTATGCACTACCACGTCATACCCCTTCGACCAGTCAGGATTGTTGTAAATGGAAACTTTCGTATTCCGATCCTTACCCTCGTAAACCACTTTCCAGCTAATGCTGGCTCGCTGGCTGAGTCCCTCGGTAATGATCTGAATCTGGCGTTCGTAGTCGTGGCAACAACCACCCGTTACCAGCAAACCTTTCAGTTTTGCTTTTGCCTGCGGAGCTGCTGCAGGCACCGCTTCGGCCAACAGACCTACCATCAAAACAACAGCAACCAGGTATTTCATCATGCCGGTCAACATGGAACGGTTTTTCATCAATCGCATCCTTTTACTGGAGAGGAACAGAATCCTCCGTGAATCGACGGTTTCAACTGAAAACCCAGTTTATCCGCCGGAAGAACCGAATGCGAGCAGGAGGAAAGATGTCACGACCCACGAGAAGCCAAAATTAAGGCTTAACGACAGGCACCAAGCGGATTGATTTGAGTACCAACAGCTCTTCGCCAGGTTTATTCCCCGCCTTTACCGACAGGCGATGAACCCCACCTTTCCTGACAACCAGCGTGTACTCGTCAGTGCGAGCAGCGGTCCCCTCGGGGCTGGTCACCGTACAAAGGACCTCCGCCTCATCGTTGACCTGCAGGAAGTAGGTTCCCTGGTTTGCCGCCGCGGTTGCTGCATAGCTGACATAAGCCTTAAAAAAACCGGGTTTGATGACCTTGAATTTCCAACTTACCCAGTCGTCGGGATTCGTCCAGTTTTCAATCTGACCTTCCAGCCCCTGGACCTGGCAAAGAATCGTGTCGCCATGCAACGTGGCTACCGTGGCTGCCAACTCGAGCCCCCCGGTCGCTTCCTGGTTCACCACCACCTCAACCGGCAACTCCTCGGCCAAATTCTCCTTGCGGCTTTTCTCTGCACCTTCATTTTCCTGCTGCGATGTCGATTGGCGGCCGGTCCACCAGCCAAATCCCCAAATGCCACCGGCAATCAAGAGCACACCAACCAAACCGACCACGATTTTCCAGAAACCTCCTCCACGCTCTTCGGTTTCCAATTCCCCGGGTGCAGAAGCGCTCGCCGCTGCCTTCCGCGGTTGCTGCTGGCCAGTCATGACAGGAGCCGGCGGTGGCACCGGCGATCCCGATGGAGGCGCGGGCGGTGGCGACATTCCCAACGGCTTCACGGTCGGTACAGCAGCCCCACCACGTCGCTGGGACTCGTAGGCGATCCGGCTGTCTGTCTGGACCAGGCAAACGCGTGCCGAGGAGATCTCGTTCAGCAACTGCTGGGTATATCGGCCATGCGGCCCCAGCTGATGCAAGCGGACCTCAACCATGCATGCATCCGCTGCCTGGTTAATCAAGTCCACATCGCTCTCAAACTGCTGCAGGCCCAGCAATCGATAGTGATCAACCGGGTGCTCCTGCGGATCAATACCAAGCCATTCTCGGTAGGGGTCAAATACACCTGTCATGAAAACTACGGGTCCTGCCTGGCATTAGTCCTGGCAAATTGAATCACGAAAAAACGATGATCAACCTGTCTCCTACCAGGCTCATACCTGTTCCGGTACCACGAACGGTTTACGGTAAGGTCGCGTCAGCAACTGGTTTGCCTGCGTATCGTTTACAAATTGCTCTGTCTTGGCATCGAATTTCAACTCGCGTCCAAGAGTATACTTAGTGTCTTCCAGGCGAATTTTCACGGCTTGGAGATTATCCGCAACCATGTCAAAAGCATCGTTAACCTGCTGGTTATCACTGCGACTCTTAACGTTGGTACTGAAGGGAACTTCTTTCCCCAGGCGATGAGAAATATTGGCCAGGTGACAGAGGGCGGCCGAGTAGTGTGCCACCTCTGCGTTGCAGTTTACATCTTCCGGACGGCGACTGCGGACGGCCGCGATGAAGCTGCCAAACGGCCCACCCGGTGTAACCTTCGCACTGCCACCAGAAATCGGCTCCGGTTTTCCACCGTTCTTGGGGTAAAAATTCCAACCCTTGATCATTCCCTCGCTAGTGTAGAACTCGTTACTGACATTACGCGGGGGTGAACCCGCTTTCTCCACCAGTCCACGAGTCTCGAAGACAAGCAGGGTTTCCCCGTAATCATAGACAGCCAGCTGCATGTTCGGCGTTTCACCCTGGTCTTTCCCATCCGGCAGGAAACGTCCTCCCAGGCTCCAGACTTTCCTGGGCAGGGTCGCTCCCTTGATAGCCCACAGGGCCACGTCCATTTCATGTACCCCCTGGTTACCTGTATCCCCGTTACCGGTATCCCAGAACCAGTGCCAGTTGTAGGTATGAAGGTTGCCATGAAACGGTTGCATGGGAGCTGGTCCCAACCAGACATTCCAGTCCAGGTGTGCCGGTGGTTTGCTAACAGCCTTGCTGCCAATGGACCAGCGGGGTTTGCAGCAATATCCTTTAGATACCAACAGCTTGCCATATTTTTCTGACTGGATCGTGGCAATCTGTTCAGCTCGTTTCTGGTCGCTGCGTTGCTGGGTCCCGTGCTGCACAATGCGGTTATACTTGCGAGCAGCTTCCACGCATTGACGTCCCTCGAAGACGTTATGACTGATCGGTTTCTCGACATAAACATCCTTACCCGCCTGGCAGGCCCAGACCGTGATCAGGGAATGCCAGTGGTTACAGGTGGCCACCGAAACGGCATCCAGGTTCTTGTCTTCCAGGGCTTCTCGAATATCCTGGACGCACTTGGGGGTATTGCCCCCGGCATCACGTACGCGCTTGCTGCGAGAATCAAACAAGCTGCTATCCGGATCAATCAGGTAGGAAACCTCTACATTTTTCTGCGGGGCAAACCCGGAAATGTGTGATGTCCCTCGTCCGTTGATACCCGCCACGCCGACACGCACGGTATCGTTGGCACCGACCACCTTTCCGGATGATTTGGTTCCGGCAACGGTAAAGAGCGGAAAAACAGCACTGGCCGCTGCAGATCGCTTGAGAAACTTACGTCGATTCAATTGTGACATCACAGATTCTCCCTGGGTCGGTAAGATTTGTGGAGCAGATTTTCACGGACCGGAATCATCTTCCGATCATGCCCCGTATTACAACATGCTGCAGGTGGAAAGTCCAGAGAAACCGACCTCTCCGGGACAGGCTTACTCGCCGATAATCTTGACCAATATTCGCTTTCGCCGTCGCCCGTCAAACTCATAATAAAAAATGTGCTCCCATGGCCCCAGGTGCAACTGCCCATCAGTGATGGCAACGACCACTTCTCGGCCCATCACCTGTCGTTTGTGGTGGGCATCGGCGTTGTCTTCGCCGGTACGATTGTGCAGGTAGCCACCAGCTGCCGGATCGGTACCGGCATCGAAGGGAACGAGTTTTTCCAGCCAACGGTCATAATCGGCATGCAGGCCGGATTCATTATCATTGATGAACACGCTGGCCGTGATGTGCATGGCATTGCAGAGCACCATGCCATCCTGCACGCCACTCTCGGCAACGAGGCTCTCAACTTGCTCGTGGATGGAAACGATCTCCCGTCGCTCGGGCACCTCTATCCAGATTTCCTTGGTTAGCGTCTTCATGCTTTCCTCCCAACGATATTTTCGTTTCCTGTTATCAGCCTGTTATGTGCAGGATCGTACCATATGGTACGATACGCAACAGTGTCAAAAACAACCGCTCTAACCTGTCGAGCAAGGTCCCTTCATGAAACTCAATCCAATCTGGCTAACCCTGTTGACCTGTCTTTTCTCGGGCACCATGGACACGCTTGCCAGGGATCCTGTGGATGGCCCCAAGTACAATCTCGTCTGTGCTGATTTTGCCAAGGGCGAAGTTTGCGTGATTGATCGCAGTGGAAAGATTCGACACACCTTCAAGACGCAAAACCCCAATGACGTCTGGGCCTTACCCAATGGCGAGGTCCTGTTCGCCTGGAGACGAGGCGTCAAGGTCTATGACAAGAGCGGAACGTTGGTATTCCAGTGGACTTCCTCGAAAGAGAAGGATGAGATTCATACTTGCCAACCACTGGAAAACGGCAATATTCTCATTGCGCAGAACGGCCCTTCCCGCCTGATTGAAATCAACCGGTCCGGAAAGATCCTGAAAGAGATCGCGGTCAAGTCGCGAAACGACAACCTGCACATGCGTTTTCGAATGTGTCGCAAGCTGAAAAATGGCAACTATCTGTGCATGGTCTCCTGTGACAATGAAATCCGGGAGATTTCCCCTTCCGGAAAAACGGTCCGCGTGATCAGGGATCTTCCCGGCGTCGCCATGTCCAAGGCCCATGCTGTCATGAGGCTGTCAAACGGTCATACGCTTTTCTCTACCGGCGCCGCTGCCATGGCGGTGGAAGTGGATGAGAATGACAAGATTGTCTGGAAGCTCCAGCGTACAGATCTCCCCGAAATCAAAATGGGATTCATGACAGGGCTGAACCGCCTTCCCAATGGAAATACAATCATCTGTTTTTACCAGGGCAGTCATCATGTGATCGAGGTCACACCTGAGAATCAACTCGTCTGGAAATGGCGACTACCATCACAAAAGACGGTCGTCAGCGTACAGATCCTGGATCAGGCTGGTGATGCTTCCAAAGGACAGATATTCAAGTAAACTGCCAGCAAGTCCCGATCGGGAACACTGGTTAACAACTCTTGCTCGAGTCGTCAATCAAGACCTCTTTGCTTAAAGGTGCCTTCACGATGAAAAACGGTCTTTTCCATTCAGCTTGTATCCTGACGATCTTGCTGACCTGCTCCGCATCCGCTGCTCAGCGGCCCAACATCGTGCTCGTGATGGCTGATGATATGGGATGGGGACAGACGGGCTACTACAACCACCCGGTGCTGAAAACACCTCACCTGGATGCCATGGCACAGAGTGGCCTGCGTCTTGACCGCTTCTACGCTGGGGCTCCCGTCTGTTCGCCGACAAGGGCCAGCGTCCTGACCGGTCGATCCAACATGCGAACCGGGGTGGACAGTCATGGCTATGCACTAAGGCGGCAGGAAAAAACGATTGTGAATGCGTTGAAAAATGCGGGATATGCAACGGGCCACTTCGGCAAGTGGCATCTCAACGGCATGCGCGGTCCCGGGGTTCCCATGTTCTCCCATGACACGCATCACCCTGGTGTCTTCGGTTTCGGCCAGTGGCTGTCCGTTACCAATTTCTTCGATCGTAACCCGATCATGAGTCGGCAGGGGAAGTTCGTGGAATTCAAGGGAGATTCATCCGAGATCATTGTCGACCAGGCACTGGATTTTATCGGTGCCCAGGCCGCCAATCAGAAACCATCATTTACCGTAATCTGGTACGGCACCCCGCATTCACCGTGGATGGCCGCAGATGCTGACAAGAAGGTTTTTGCGAATCTCGACACCGCCTCCCAGGATCACTACGGCGAACTGGTCGCCATGGACCGCAGTATTGGTACCCTCCGCAAGGGACTGCGTGATTTGAAAATTGCGGACAATACGCTGGTCTGGTTTTGCAGCGACAATGGCGGTTTACCCAAGATCACTCCAGAAACCGTGGGGGGTCTGCGCGGTTTCAAGGGCAGCCTCTACGAGGGTGGCCTGCGAGTACCTGCGATCATCGAATGGCCAGCCGGTATTGATAAACCACGGAAAACCGAATTCCCTGCCTGCACGATGGATATCTTTCCCACCATCGCCCAGGTCGTGGGGCTACCCCGGTCCGTCATGCTGCAACCCCAGGATGGCACCAGCCTCAGCGAACTTTTCCAGCGAGAAACAGGTACTCGCAAGCAACCAATTCCATTCAGTTGTTTCGGCAACACAGCCCTCCTCGACAACCATTACAAGCTGCTACAAGTTGGTAAGCGACGCGACAGGGGGACACGAAACTTCGAACTCTATCACCTCGGTGAAGATCCTCGTGAAACCACGAACCTCATGCAGCAACGTCCCGAGATTGCCAAACGCATGCAGGCAGCCATGCAGGCCTGGAATCGGTCGATGGAAGAAAGTGTGGCAGGCAAGGATTACCCGGAAGGCAAGGTCAACGCCGGCGAACCACAACCGCGGTTCTGGATGACCGTGAAAGCTTATGAACCTTACTTCGAGGCCTGGAAAGAACGCCCTGAATACCGCTCGCGTCTGAAACCCAAGCGGAAGGTCAAGTAAGCAGGTCGCTAATGACTTTCCCCTGGTCGGTGATTGGCACAGGACGATCCCCGTCGTAAAGGTTCTGGGCAGGATCGATCTGCAACGTGGCCAGGATGGTAGCAAACGCATCTGGCACCGAGACCGGCTTGTCTGCGATTTTCATTGCCAGTTCATCACTGGTACCGTAGCCACCACAATGGTTGAGTCCCCCGCCAGCAAGGACCATGCTAAAGCATTTCGAGTGATGCCCTCGGCCCCCTCCCGAATCAAACTGGGCAGGTCGTCCAAACTCCGACGAAATAATAATCAGCGTCTTGTCCAGCATCCGACGTGATTCCAGGTCACGTACCAGTGCGCTCAAGCCGCGATCCAGTTCCTGGATCAGCAGATGCTGCTTGAGTTGTCCCTGGTTGTGCGTGTCCCACCCGGTACCGTTGCGGAAATTCATATTGTGTGAGACCTCGATGAATCGAACTCCCGATTCACACAACCTGCGGGCCAGCAAACAACGTTGACCAAATTCGGATCCGTAGCTCTCCCTCACGGCAGTTGACTCGCTGTTCAGATCGAAAACACGCATGAAATTCGGACCGGAAAGGCGAAGGCTCTCGGCCAACGCCGCATCATAATCACGAAACAGGCCATCGTTCTTGAACCTGGCCTTACCAGTGGATCGCACCGAACCCAACAGTTTCTCACGCCTCCGCTGCCGTGTGTCATCTATCGTACCAGGACGAGCCAAACCAGCTGGACCTGTCTTCAAATCCGTCAGGTAAACAAAGCCCGCCTGTTGCCCCAGGAACCCGGGACCGCGTGTCAGGTTCGGGTAACCAATGAGCATGTAAGCTGGCACTCCCTCGCGTGCCGCACCACGCCGGTCGGCCACCATGGATCCCAGCGATGGATACTGGACCGTACCACTGGTCGGACGTCCCGTGTGCATGCGATTGGCGGCGGCAGCATGTTCATCAATCACATGATGGTTCACGGTGCGCAGGGCTGTCACACGGTCCATCAGCTTGGCTGTTTCACCAAGATGTTCACAAACCTGGATACCCGGTACCGCGGTATCGATTGACCGGTAATAAGAACCTGCCTTCTTGGCCTTGGCATCCCCCATCGCCTTGGGATCAAACGTATCGATCTGGGCCATGCCACCTCCCAGCCAGATCATGATACAGTGCTCGGCTTTGCCCATCGGCACGACGGCAGATGAAGTGTCGCCAGCCAGCACTGGCAACGCCAGTGGAGACGCAGCTGCGGCCGTGGAGGCCTGCAGGAAAGTGCGTCGGTTCCAGTCTCGCTTGAATCGTATCCGCGTCATCTTTTCATTTCACCTCTAAAATCAAGGAACCAGAATCATTTCCGGGTTATTGAAGAGTGCCCATACCGCATCTTCCATGCGCTCTCGCCAGGCTGGTCGCAGAAAGCGGGTTGGCAGATCTCCCCGCCGCGCCAGTTCCTGCAACTCGATCTTGATCGAGTTCGCATCGGGGCTCAAATGGTTTGACCAGGAAACATGACGAAATCGTTTCGGTTTCGCCGCTGGCTGAACCTGGTCCTCGGGAATCACGCGATCGGCATATCCGACACTCAGTTCGGATACGAACTGTTCCTTCTCTGCCTCGGTTGGCAAACGGGTCAACAATCGCAAGAACAAATCATCGACCAGGGCTTCAACCGACTGTGACTGCAGTGCCATTTTCGTGATCCCGCTCTCGTCGCTTAACCGTGTCAGCCACACACCAACGGTTCCATTAGCCAGGACGCCAGGCTGTAACAGGTTGGGCGACTCCTCACGCTCGGAGGTTGGCTCGGGACGTGCGTTCCGCCATCCGAAGGCCTTCAAGACATCCGCAATCGCCTGGACGCGGGGAATGGCCAAGCTGGGTCGATCCCGCTCGTTACCCATGGTGGTAAATTCCCAGGCTCGCTGCGGATAACCAAAGTGGAGAAAACGACTCGCGTCATAAGTACCCTCGATGTCCAACGTCAAGGGTTCCGTCTTCATCTGCTGTCCCGCCACGTGAAAGGCACTGTCCACGATTTGTTCTGCGGTCAAGCGTCGTCGATACGGTCCCTGGAAATAGTATCCTCTATCCTGGGGAAGATCGATGGCCTTGCGTTGGTAAACCTGGCTATTAAAGATGACGCGTGCCAGTTCCCTGGCATCATAATCATGGCGAATCAATTCGTCGGCCAGCAATGCTAGTAATTCTGGATGACTGGGTGGGTTGTCTTCCCAGTCATCGACCGGCGAGACCAGACCCTGTCCCATGAAACGTGCCCACAGGCGATTGGCGATCACCTCTGCAAAACGTCGGGAGGCCGTGATTTCAACGGCCAAGCGCTCGCGGCTATCCTTATCCTGGATCAACAGGGCATCCGTCACAGGTGCCTTGATCTTCTCGAAAGGCCAACGTGCTGCCAGTACCGTTCCCGGACGAAGGGTTGCATCAATCAATGGCGTGCGCTGCTGTTTCTCAAAAAAGGCAGCGGGCACCGTGCTACTGCCCGGCAACTTGATCGGCTGACGATCCAGCATGGCGGCCATGTGAAACAGGTCACTTTGCTTCCATTGATGATAGGGCGCATCATGGCACCGTGCACATTTCATGTTGACCCCAAGAAATGCAGAAGCCACGACGTGGGCCTTGGCCGCCATTGGTGCATCGTTCTCCGAGGCAATAGCAAACCCTGCCGAACCGCCTCCCCAGGTGCTGCCTCGCATCAGGATCAACTCGGTCGCAAAGCGATCGATCGACTTGTTATCCACCAGTGCCTCATGAATCCACCACCGGAAAGGCCCGGTATTATTCAATTTAGGTTTTAGCAGATTGGGATTCTCTGCCAGGACATCCTGCCAGTAACCGACCCAGTTATCAGCCCAACGAGGATCCTGGAGTAACCGATCAACCAATCGTGTACGTCGCCCTGCAGACGTATCCTGGAGAAATTGCCTGGTCTCCTGCAAGGTAGGTGGGACTCCCACGGTATCTATGAAGATCCGTCGCAGGAACGTGTAATCATCGGCAAGAGGCTCGAGTTGGACGGTGGTTGAAGCAGACTTAGTCATCACTGCTCCTTCGACAATCCAACGCTTGAGAGTCTCTTGTTCCTTCACGTTGAGCCGATCTCCCCTGGGAGGCATGTGCTGCTGATCTTCAGCAGAAGTCACTAGCTCGAACAGGTAACTCTGGCTAGGTTTTCCTGGCACCACGGCCGGCAATCCTGAAGATCCACCTTGCAACAAATGCTGACGATTTTTCATCGACAGCCCTCCTTTTTGCTTATCGCCATGACAGCGAAAGCAGTGGGAACGCAAGATCGGTTCCACTTTTTCTCGATAAAACTGATCGTCGTCCTGTGGTGTCGATCGCTTGGATACCCGCTGGTTGGCCTGCTCGACTCCTGCCATGATGAGTTGATCAATACTGGATGCCCCTGGCTTGCCCAACAAGGTCTTCCTCGCATGTTCGTGACGTCTATCCCAATAGGCTGCCTGTTGCTGGTTGGCCTGCTGCCGCTGTTGCTGGTCAAGCCTTCTTAACTCATCACGTTGCGTATCGTAAAAAGCAAACCAACCCTGATCCGTTAATGGATACACGAGTTTTTCTGACAGGATATGAAACATTTCGTTCGGTCGCGCGATCGCAACCACCGATTCTCCCAGTTCCAGGCGAAAGCCAGGCCCCCCGACAATCGCTTCAAATAAGACGCGGTGGCGCCCCCCGCTGCTGGTAAACGAAGCCAGGGCCTCCTTATCATTCATCCAGTGTGGTCGCATCCCGGCAATCGAGACCTTCGGTAAATCAGCTACCGTGTTATGGGCACTCCCTCGACTTTTCTGCTGCGCCGTAGTCAGCAAGACCTTACCATCGATCGTCAGCCGCGACTTGCCTCGTGAACGGGCCAGGAACTGGTATTCACCCGCTGCCAGTTCAATTTCCGACCAGGCTTTCACCAGGACCATCTGCCCCCATTCTTCTCGAATACCCCACGAGTCATACTTGCGTGGCAAACCGGCAAAGGCCAATTCCTGCTGTTGCCATTGAAACAAGGGACCTTCCAGGTAACGCGGAAACTCAGCGATACTGTTGATCGATCCAAACAACTGAACAACTACTTTGCCAGGTGGAATTCGTGGCGGCTTTTGCTCAGGAGGATCCCATTGAAAGCGCGACTTCAATTCCTCTGCAGGAACAATCCGCCGATGAATGGCAATATCATCAAGTGATCCGTGAAAGGAAACCGTTCGCAGGCCTCCATAAGCCGAACCAATACGTACTTCATCATTATCAACAACGGGCGGGCGCGTCGTCGCGCCACCCATATCCCACTTTCCCTTCACTTCCTTCCCATCAAGATAGCCACGAATACTCTCAGGTTTCCCAAACTCGTAGCTGATAGCAATATGATGCCAGCGGCTTCCTGATGCCAGGCCGGTGGTAGAAGTCCAGCGGTGCCAATCGGCTGCTATCTTGCCGTCAGCGCGACTCCTAAAAAGAAAATTCAGCGCTACTCTACTACCCTGTTTTCTCAGCCTGAGTGCCCAGTTCTGGTTCACACTCTTCGCACCAGACGAATCGGTTCGTCCCTTGGAAACCAGGTAAACATGTTCACCAGGCATGGAATCCGGCCGCACCCAGGCTTCCAGGGTAATCGCATCGCCATTATCGAAGTCAAAGCGACTGTCCTGTCCCTCATCAGGAATGGCTAACCAGGAAGGTGCCTCTAAAGTCAGGGCCCTGTTATCCTCAGCAAACCCTGGATAAACCGGTGATCGTGGACCGTCCCCATCCAAGCGAACGACTCCCAGGGATTGGACCGTCGGCTGATCGTCGAATGTCCACTGGGCCACCGGTGCTGGTGGCTTGGCAGGTTCTGCCGATGCCAGGGATGCCACGCTCTGCAGCAGCAACATACCTGCCAACAACGTAAAAACCGTCTCTCGGATTCGTATGATCATTCGAACTCCTGCCTGAAAACGAGCCACCGGATCGAGGACAGCATGGTCAACTGTCTTTACGAACCAGACTTTACTTCCCTTGATTCGGCTTACAACTTACCTACTTCGACGGAGCAAACTTGCGCTGACTGATCTTATCTGCCGTGGGAAAATCCTTGGGTAGAGGAAGGGTCACTTTCCCGGTAGCTGCCCATTCGGTTCCACGCTGCAAAGTGGCAATGAATCCGACACATTCCTGGGAGTAGTCACCATGTCCCATCGGTGTATGAAAGACTCTTCCCTTTCCGTAGGTTACTGTAAACAACATCGGTTCATGCCGCCCCGTACCGCCCTTTGCCTTATCGGCATAGGCCGTGGCCAACACATGCATGTTCACCGCGGGACCTCGCAACAGGTCATAAAGCTCATCCTTGACGTGCAACCAGTGATTGGGCATACCCTTGGTGATGGGATGTTCCGCATCTCGAACGATGATAGAAAAAGGATGCTGAGGGCCATGGTGTCCACCACGCCCCTTGGAGGTATCCCGTACCAGCTTGTCACTGTCATTAAAGTAAACGTAGGGTCCGGATTTCTCGCTCCGTCCACCCCAACCACCAAGGCCAATGATCTCGTTGTACTCTTTCCATTTACCAAAGGCATTATTGGCCGCATGGACCACCACAAATCCACCACCCGACTGCATGTACTTAACGAATGCCTGCTGGGTTTCTGCCGGCCAGGCAGCACCATTATAGTTAGACAACACGACATCGTACTTGGAAAAACTGGGTTTAAAATTGGCATCCGTACCACTCTTGGCCGTGGTCGCCACGTCGACCTGGAAACGTTTTGTTTCTTCCAGGTAACGCTTCATCATTTTCGTCGTTTTTGGCCAAACACCATGGTTATTCTGACCTTCCACGATCAGCACCTTGAGGGTCTCGGCTCCCTGTAATCCCGAACCAACCAGGAGGACAGCAGCGCCAATCCAAAGCAGGACAATCGTGCGTAAACTGGTTCGACTCATGATGACTTCTCCTCGTATTGTCTTGAAACGGAATGGGGTCGGGTGTAACCGTGATGGAGTTTCACCAAAACCGTTACAGCCTTCAGTGTAACCAGCCTCCGAGTCCACGAAAAGCTTGTTCGCTAGTGGTACTCATCAGCAAGCGGAAAACGACGGCGAAACGATCGAAAAATACTTATTTCGTTCTGCTTTGAAATGTCTTTTGATGATCCCGTCCCGGAATGGAAACCTGGTAGCTACTTCCTGTGGGATCGACAGACAGCTTGATAAAGTTTGCTCGACAATCTTTCTCCAGGTTCGCGATGTACCCATCGGCCGTGTTGTTGGCAGCACCATCCGGGCGCAGGTTCTTGTGCATCTGGTAAATCGCCTGGATCGAGGCAGTCGCTTTCAAGTTGGCGAATACTTCTGGAGCACATCCCTTGGTAACACCATTGTTCATGATGGCCACGCGAGGTTGCAGACTGCGTAGGACTAGCGGATTGTTACTGCTGTCCAGTCCGTGGTGAGTCACCTGGTAAACATCGACGGTACCCACGAGGTTCACGGGGCACACCAGGCGAGTTTCCTGGTTCCAGGTCAGATCCCCAGCATCGAAAAATCGGAATCCCCCGAAATCCAGCTTCACCACAACACTGTTTGCATTATCTGAACCGTCCCGGTTCTTGGAACGCACGTCAGCACAGATCTCCGCATTGGCTGTTGCCCCGGCTGCGGCGGCGACGAATTTCTTTTGGGCGACCAGGCACTGCAGTTGCAACTTCGTGGCCGACTGTTTCAACGGCACCACATCGCCCGGTCGGATCACCTTGCGATCTTTGCATTTAAAGGTGAAATACGCCTTGCCAGGATCATCCGGCATGTCCTTGAAACGTCCGTTATCGTGAACTGTTCCGATCGGCAAAAGGGTCGCCAGCGTGGCAGCGCCTCCATAGTGGTCACGATGGTAATGCGTCACGATCAGGTGATCAATACTACGAATTTTCGCCACGCGAGTGGCCACCTGGACAATCCGATCAGGGTCACGGATGCCGGGATTGCCAGTATCGATCAGGACCGATTCTCCCTGGGGTGTCACGATCAGCGTGGCGGCGCCACCTTCAACATCCACCCAGTAGATATCGAGTCGCCCGTCCGCCTTCCCAGCCCAGACCGAGGTCACCAGGGTCAGGCTTGCCAACCACATTCCGACAGTAGCAATCACAATACGTTTCATCCGATTCTCTCCCCAGGTAAAATGCGTTTCAGAACCAGCCAGGCCGGACCGGAAAAGATGCGGTAACACCCTGGTTCTCTTAATAGACCATGGGCGGCGCGCAGAGAAAACCAGTTGAATCACGGAAAAGAGACGCCCACGTGCTGGCCTAGACCAATTCCTGCATCGGTTCCACGTCTCCAGGAATCGGATAATAAGGGCGTCCACGCAAATCAAACTCACGGACAGCCCTCAGGTTCAATCCCATGTTGTGATACAACGTGGCCATCACCTCCTGGAAAGTCGTTGGACGATCCGTGGCATATTCACCAAGGCGATTGGTCGCACCGATAACCTGACCGGTACGCATGCCACCACCGGCGACCAGGGCACAGGACACGCGTGGCCAGTGGTCACGACCCGCGTTCTTGTTGATCTTGGGGGTACGACCAAATTCACCCCAGACAACGACCGAAACATCCCGGTCCAAGCCACGATCATGCAGGTCCTGTACCAGGGCAGAAGTTGCCCGATCCAGCATCGGCATATCCTGGCGAGCACGGCTAAAGTTACCGCTATGCCAATCCCAACGACTGAAATTCAATGAGACACAACGTGCACCGGCTTCCACCAGGCGCCGAGCGATGAGAAAGTTCTCGGTCATTTTCGGAGCACCATCGGCACGGAACGTCTTGTCGCCCTTGCCGTATCGCTCGACCAGTTGGGGGTCTTCCTTGCTGATATCAAGGGCCTCAGCCAACTGTGAAGAGGTCAGGATTCCTATCGCCTGCTCGGTAAATGCATCCAATCCATCCATCGCACCCGTGCGATCAATGTCACGCTGGATCTTATCAAGCGAAGCCAGTAACTGATTGCGATTCTGCAGACGATCCAGCGTGATCCCTTTCAGAACCATGTTGTCCGTCTTGCTCGTTTCATTCTTGCCACCGACCAGGCGGAACGGAGCGTGCTTCATACCCAGGAAACCACCATTACCCGGATCGCCCCAGGGAGCATGGCTGGTCTTGTAAAAAAGACTGACATGTGGCGGGATCGTCGGTCGCACCGGACCCTGAACACGTGATACCCAGGCACCCATCGAGGGCCAGCCACCGGCAGGTGGATTGGCAGGACCATACCCGGTCATGGCCTGGAAAGAGGCATGACCACCAGTAGCACCCACGATCGAACGAATGGGAACAAACTTGTCCATCATCGCTGCAATCTTGGGAAACAGTTCGCCGATTTCAATACCCGGCACGTTCGTCTTGATCGGCTGGAACTCTCCACGAATTTCGGCCGGGGCATCCGGCTTGAGGTCCCACATGTCCTGGTGAGGAGGACCACCTGGCAGGAAGATATTGATGATCGCCTTGTGAGATCGACCAAGCCCCGATTGTTTTTCTGCACGCAGCAACTGGGGCAGTGTCAAACCACCCATGGCCATACCGCCAATTTGAAGGAAATCGCGGCGAGACGTTCCATCACAGAACTGGTTGCGGCGTGAAGAGCGACCCAAGATCGTCAACATCATGAAGCTCCTATTGGTAGGTTACCAGCAACTCGTAATTCGATTTCACACGAGTTGCCAGCTACAACCGGTGTGAATGCTCAAATCAGTGGCGTCGATCGTATCAAAACCAGTTGATCTGTACAATCTTATCTTAACTATCGACTAAATCCGAACAAGCAGTCCGGAGAAAAATTTACGACAGACACAATCCGTCGTAACCCGTTTTGATTTTTCGACTTATAACGAATGATACTGTTCTGCAAGCAGGTCGCCTGTCGACCACTAAAGCCATTCATGCTCGCGATACCAAGCGACCGTGCAACGCAACTGCTCCAGCAGAGTCTGCGAAGGATGAAACTGTAATTCATCGCGCAGTGTGGTGGTGGAGCAGGCCCAGGAAGGCACCATCGCATCACGTATCTTGTCGACGCTCAAATGGGCAGGCGTTCCGCGCACCCGGCTGACTACATCCGAGAGCAGGCCCAGGAGCCACGATGTCAACTCGGGGAAGTAAATCGGAATCACACGCGGACGTCCCAGGGCCTGTTGGATCAGGCGTCCCAGTTGCCAGTAATCCGGATATTCATCGGCAGCTGCAAAATAGTAACCGCGCCCGAGTCCACCGAATGCAGAAGCCGGAGCAATCGTTCCGGCAGACTGGCTAGCCAGCAACAAGATCTCAATTAAGTCGTGAATGTATACCAGCGAAAGCTGGGGAGGACAGAACCCTGGAACGACATGGCACCCCAGACGATCGATTGTCTGAAATACCGGCAGCATTTCTCGGTTACCGTCACCGAAGACGACCCCGGGACGAACGATCACGGTTGGTACCCGGTCAGCGACTTTTTCTGCCTCGATCTCTCCCAGTCGCTTGCTATGCCCATAGTAAGAAACCGGGGTACGTTGAACACTGGACGGCCGGGTACCATGAGCTTCACCCGGTCCAACTGCTGAGACGGACGAAACATAGATGTGCCTCGGAGGCTGCGATTGCTCGGCGCAGGCCCTGGCCACGTTCGCCGTTCCGATTTTATTAACAAACAGTTTATGCCGTACGTCCAGGGCCGCAGTGACTCCCGCCACGTGAAATACCAGGTCCATACCATCAACGGCCCGAAGGACCGAGCCATAATCGGTGATATCCCCGTAGGCCAACTCACAGTCCAACTCGCTCAACCTCGCCACCTGGGAAGTCTTGCGCACCAGGCAGCGAACCGGAAGCTTCCTCGCAGCCAGTTCTTCTGCTAACTGGCTACCGATGTAACCACTGGCTCCCGTGATCAACACTTTCGTGGCAGCAGGTATTTCAGACATACGACAAACCTTCAGGTTACCAGCAATTCATCTAAACGTAATCGTTTTCGCAAAACCAGTTCCAACTATCACGTACCAGTGTTTCCAGATCACGTACCTGGTACCCGATCTCCTGTCGCGCACGCTCACTACTAAAACAATGGAACATGGAGGACAACCCAGTGGCCGCTGAGTTTAAATCGGATTCTTTCCCGGTGATCCTGGTGACCAGGTCGCTGATTTTTCCGGTCAGCCTGACGCCCAGGGGACCGGCACGCAACCAGGGCGCCCGGGAACCTGTAATCCGCGCAAACAAGCGCCAGGCATCGAGGTAAGTCAAGTTATGCCCGGCCATGATATAATTGCGTCCGCACGTCCCATGTTCGATGGACTCCAGGATTCCCCGAGCCACGTCCCGCGCATCGCAAAGACTCATACCTCCACGAGGTGCTACGGGGGTAAAGCGGCGAGCAACTTCCAGCAACATGGCACCGGAGGAGGGTTTCCAGTCCCAGGGGCCCAGCATGTAACCAGGTTGCACGATCACCGCATCCAGTCCATCCTGCACACGTTCCTGCACCCTGGCCTCAGCAGCCCGTTTTGATTCAACATAGGGACAAGGGACAATCGGTAAGTTCGTTGACTCTTCGTCAGCCACTTGATTCGCTGCCGCGACCCCCAGGGTATTGACGGTCGAAACATGGATCAATCGCGCCTGTTGCTGTTGAACTGCGGCCGCCACATTCTCGGTACCCTGCACGTTGATCGCATCGTATCGTTCCGGATCCGACCAACCGATCTTCACATAGCCGGCAGCATGCACGGCCACATCGATGCCCTGGCAGGCAGCCTGGACTGCTGCTGAATCACGGATATCTCCACTGAAACGATCGACTTCCAATCCTTCCAGGGGCCGAGAATCACTCGTCTCCCGGATCAAAACCCGTGGGCGAATCTGGCGGTCCAGGAGTTCTCGAACCACGTTGTTACCCAGCAATCCCGTGGCGCCAGTCACCAAAATCCGCATGATCCTTATCCTCGTAAACAGTTGCGCCATACAACATCTTGGCTAGTTATCTTGCCGGCATTCAGCAAGACAGGTTTTCCGTAGTATAATCGGATCATAAAGGCTATGGGGAGTTGTTACCTGGAGGGTTCAGAAGCAGTTTATTTCCAGGGCCCAGTACGCTGTCAATTACTCATCATCGACAGCGTGTTAAACCGATTCCTATTAATAACAAGTATTTTTTCGACCATACTCTTTGTGCTACGTCTGATAAAACCATGTCCAACGTTGAAATCAAGGCCGTCACCACGCGTCGCGACAAAAAGCGATTCCTGGAACTTCCCTGGAAAATCTATCGGGATGATCCTCACTGGGTACCCCCGTTACGGATGAACCAAAAAGAACTGGTCGGATTCAAGCATCATCCGTTCTACGACAACAACGAACGGCAGGCGTTCCTCGCCATGCGTGACGGAGAACCCGTTGGCAGAATACTGGGGCTGATCAATCGCGAACATAACCGGCGTTACAAGGAAAACCGAGGGTTCTTTGGTTTCTTCGAATCGATCGATGAGACAGAAGTCTCTCGTGGACTCTTTGACGCCGTCAAGCAGTGGCTGGAACAGTACGATATCCGGCACATGCGCGGCCCGGTCAACCCATCACTAAACTACGAATGCGGATTACTGGTGGATGGATTCGACAGTTCTCCCTTCTTCATGATGACCTACAACCATCCTTACTACGAAAGCTTGTTCACGAATTACGGTTTCGAGAAGTCCCAGGACCTGTGTGCTTTCTGGGGTCATGTGGACATGCTGGAAACGCTCGATGAAAAACTCGAGATAATTGCCCAGGCGGCAGCGGAACGATTCAACGTCACGATGCGCCGTCTCAATCCAAAAAACTTCAAGAAGGATGTGCACGCATTCCTGGATATCTACAACCAGTCCCTGGTAAACACCTGGGGATTTACTCCGCTGTCTGACGCAGAAATGAAACACCTGAGCCAGGGACTGCGTCAACTGATCGCCCCGGAATTAACCACGATCGCAGAAGTGGACGGACGACCGGTAGCGGCCGCCTTTGGACTGCTGGATTACAACCCACGGGTTCGTCAGATCGATGGAAAGTTGTTTCCCTTCGGATTCATGCGACTGCTTGGAAACCGTAAAGCGATCAAGAACGCACGAATCCTCAGTACCAATGTCATACCGGAGTACCAGCGTTGGGGACTGGGCGTCACCGTCCTGTCTCGATTACGGCAAGACGTACTGGACTGGGGACTCGAAGAAGTTGAGTTCTCCTGGGTACTGGAAACAAATCATCTCTCTTACAAAACCTTGCAGCGTGGAGGAGCAAAACTCTATAAAACGTATCGAATTTTCGATTTGGACCAGTGACAACCCTGATCTTGAAACTGCTTCCCTGACTTCCTGCTAGAGGTCATTTTGACAACTCAGGAACGTTGCAATCGTAAGAGTTTCTCGCCAGACACGCCTTCACTTTCCAGCCAAATCGTGGCACAATCGAATGCTTCTTTGAACCACCAATCGAGCCCCCGTGTTCAATCCTTGCAAATTGGTAACGAATCCTCGTGGCCAGGACCGCACGCTGAACATCCCGGGGACCCAATCGACCAAGATACGTCGCACACCAGGAGTTTCTTACAGACACGATGAACGAACAATGTGAGGTCGTCATTACCGGAATCGGGGTTGTTAGTCCAATCGGCATTGGCAACGATCCCTTCTGCCAGTCCCTGCGGGATGGCACCAGCGGAATCAAACCATTTACCTTTCCAGGCGCCGAATTACTGGCTTCCGGGTTCGGTGGTTCGATCGAGGATTTTGAAGCCAAGGCCTACGTTAAACCTCGAAAAAGTCTCAAGGTCATGTGCCGTGTCATCCAGTTGGGATGCGCCTCGGCCGAACTGGCCATGCAGGACGCTGGACTCGAACCTGGCCAAACCGATCCAGATCGACTGGGCGTGGTCTTCGGTAACGAAATGCTCTACGGGGAGGCCGAGGACCTGGCCGATGCCGTTAAAGCTTGCCAGGATCAAGACCAGTTCCAGTACGAACAGTGGGGCCACGAGGCCATGCACCGCATGTACCCTCTCTGGCTACTCAAGTACCTGCCAAATATGACCGCCTGCCATGTCGGTATCCGACACGACGCTCGCAGTCACAGTAACTCGATCACGATGTCGGATGTTTCCAGCCTCCTCGCCATCATCGAGAGTATCATGGTCATTCAACGTGGACAGGCAGACGTTATGATTGCCGGGGGCGTGGGATCACGGCTGGGCATTACCCAGATGTTGTACCGGGGGGAACAAGGTGTCTCCCAGCGCAAGAGTGATCCACAGGGAGCATCACGTCCGTTTGATCAACAGCGGGACGGAACGGTCAACGGCGAGGGAGGCGCGACCCTGATCCTGGAACGTGGTGAATACGCCCGCGCACGTGGAGCGACGATCCTCGGAAAGATCGTCGGCCACAGTACTAACTTTGCCGGAACTGCCACGCCCGACTCACTGACCAATGCCATCATTGCATCGATTCAAAATGCCCGTAAGCAGTTACCGGAAACTCGGCAAACGATCGGTTATGTGAATGCCCATGGGGCCAGCACGATCGATGGCGACGCCGCGGAAGCACGAGCCATTGAACATTGCCTGGGCCAAGTCCCGGTCACAGGACTAAAAAGCCAGTTTGGCAATCTGGGGGCGGGAAGTGGAGCTGTGGAAATGGCCGCCAGCGTCTTGAACCTGGAATCCGGTCTGATTCCCAGGACGCTGAACTACGAGTTTCCAGACCCAGCCTGCCCAGTGCATGTCATCACCGAACCGGCACAGCAGACTGCCGAACCCACGGTGCTGATGCTCAACCATTCCACCAGTGGCCAGGCGACCTCGGTGATCGTGACCGCGCCGGATTGATTCCGGGCATCCATCCTGCACCAGATACCATTTTAGCGCACCAGTATCTCCGGTTAACTGGGCGGTCCGCGGTGGCCTTTATCACGCCGCAAGTGCAGGGGCTCTCCCTGTTTCGAACGCAGTCCACCATGGGGCGTCGACCCGCTTTCCGTGGACGTTTCCAGGACCGACTCCACCGGATCCTGTACCGGTTCCGTCGCCGCTTTGGATTTTGATCCTTTTGATGGCTTTGGGCAAAAACATTTGCCCAGTGGACTGGCCAGGATAGCGGGCAAAAAGATCAGGTCGCCAACCAGGGCAGCGCCCAGCAGGGTCAGCATCATGACACCGAATCGCTGCGTCGGAGTAAAGGTACTGAAAGCAAACACGCTCAAACCCAGGCCGCCGATCAGGGTCGTCTGGGTCATGGCACCGGCACAACGATCATAGGCCAGCATGATGGCTTCACGACGTGTCTTTCCTTGCAATACTCCACCACGGAACCACGTCAGGAAGTGGATCGTATCGTCCACTGCCACGCCCATGGCAACACTCGCGGTCATCATGGAGCCGATGTCCACCATGATTTTCATGTGACCCATGATGCCAAAAATGACAACAACCGGGAACACATTGGGAAACATGGAAAGCATACCGCCACGGATACTCAACAGGTTACCGACTGACAACTTACCAGATCGCAACAGGATCATCATCACGCCAGCAATCATCACGAATGCCCAACCAATGCTTTCGATGAGGCTGGTAAGCAGCGTCCGTTGTGCTTTGTAGATAATAGGCACCACGCCCGTGTAAACGACATTCAATCCCTGGCTGGGCAGAACCTTCTCCCGGGAGTCCGCGCCGGATTTCCCCAGGGTCTCCCAGTCGATGACCGACCCCGCGGTTCCCGGCAAGTGATGAATGGTCTGCGTTTCCATTTTTGAGATCGAAGCGGACTGAAACGACTGGTCACCCTTTAACTTGAATTGCTGGTCATCGAGAACGATAACCTGGTTAAAACTCTGCAGGTAACGATCCCAGTTCTCGGCCGTCATCCGAGCCAACAGTTCCTGGTGCTGGGCATTATCGGCATCGACCCAAATCAATGGATGCGGCAGTCGTTGGCTGTTACTGAATCCCTTGACCAGCAGTAACTCGTTCAAGGTCCGAGCAAAAATTGTCAGTTGCAAACGTCTCAGCAACTGGGAATCCTCCTGGCCTGCAACCATCTCCGACAGCGGTCGATGGGGGTCAGCACCAAGGACGAGTATCTTGTTGCCTTCAAAAAACACGCTAGGCGACCTGTAGGCAGTCGCTTCTTCCTCAGCAGTTACAATCACCTGGTGTTCCAGGTTTTGCAGGAAGCTGTCACGAAACCGATAGGCGGCCAGGATGGGTTCCACGACCGTTTTTAACTGGTGGAAAAACTGGCCATAATCGACATCATTCAAGGCTCCCAACCGCAAGCCAATCCGCCATAATTCACTATCAGGGGTCGGTTTTCCAGCGACTTCCGCCGCCACACCCTGGGCCAGGCCGATCGACAGGTAATCCTCCTGGAGCAAGCGATCTCGATTGCGTTCCAGCAGCGAATTGGCCGTATAACGCTGCGTTCGTGCAGCCGCCGCTGGAAGATCCGGAGTAAAGGTGACCGCCGACATGCTGTGCCCAATAATATCCTTACCGGTCGGGCCGAACACTTCTTCCACCGTTCGCTGAATCTGGTCTACCAACTCCACACGTTCCAGGAACGTATACTGGTATTTCTCTGCATTACGCTGCTGATCAGAAACTGATTCTCGGTTCCTGACCGTCTCCACGGAAGGAGTCTGTGATGCGGTCGGGACCTGGACGACCATTTCCATGGGCACGAGTTTCCCGAAATTCTCCTCCAGCCAGGCATAGTCCCGGATCACCTTGGCTTCGTCGTCAAACAACTTCAGCAATTGGACGGACGTCGTGATCTTGAACAATCCCATGCCCGCCACGACCAGGAGTACACTACAGCTAACGATTACCAAGCCGTAGTGTTTGGAAACATAGATTCCCACTCGATTCCAGAAGGCAACCACTGCAGCCTGAAGCCAACCCGGGCCTGTTTTTCCGGATTTCTTGGGAGCACGCTGCTTGGGAGGCCACACCTGTAATGCTGCGGGCAGGTAAGTAAACAAGAGCACGGCCGTCGCCAGCACCCCGAGCGCGGAATAAAAACCGAATTTATTGATCGGCAAGATGTTACTTTGACATAACGAAACGAGCCCGAGGGACGTCGTGAAGGCAGCCAGGGCACAGGGAGCCAGGCCATGCATCAGGGCACGTTCCGGCGCACCGGGTAACCCATGATCGCGCACGGCATCCCGGTAGTAATTGACAATATGGACAGCGCCAGATAACCCCAGCACATAGACCAGCGATGGCATGGTCAACAGGACCGAGTCCAATCGTCCTCCACAAAACCAGACGATCGCCAAACTAAAGATCGCACCCACCCCACCAACAAAGAAGAGCAGGGCGGTAATCTTGATACTGCGAAAACAGAGGTAGGAGATTCCAAGTCCAACCAGCAGACTAAATCCGACCAGTCGGACCAGCGTGATCTCTCCCTCCTCGTCGATGGCAACGTTATCGACGGGTGGCCCACCCATCCGCAAGACATTTCCGCCGGGACGTGCTTCTTTGCCCCAGGGGGTGGTCGGCGGTAGCGGAGGTGGCAAAACGCCAGAATCTTTGGCCAGTTGAACCAATTTACCGGGCGGTTTACCCATCAACCCACGACCCATGACCCGTCGCAGGTCGCGCTCGCCCGCCTCGCTGAACGTCACCAGGATACAGGTTTGCCGGGGTGGTGGAGACAACTCCTCGTCCAGGTCAACCAATAGTTCCTGCCAGTGGCGGGCCTGGGCAACATCATCTGCAGTCACCAGTTGATCCCGTTGTCCATTGTATTGCTGTTTGGCAACGTTCTCGACGAATCGATCCAGTTGTTCTTCCCAGTTGGCCGGCAGGGCCTGAAACCTTGCTGCCGACAATCTTGCTCGAAACGCTTCTGCCGTCCAGGCAAAACCGACCTGGGGTGGCTGGAGTTGATTCAGCTGTTCTTCAAAGCGATCACTGAGACTGGCAAAGAAAGCTCGCCAGTGCCGGGCCTGTACCAGGTCCGTGGCAGCCACGAATCGCTTGCGATCTCCGGCGTACTCCTTCTGGACCACCTGGGCCACGAATGTTTCAAGTTGTTGTTTCCAATCGGCCGGCAGGACAGCCAGGCGATCCGCAGGGACACGCGTTTCAAATGACTTGCTGCTCCAGTCAAATCCAGGCGGCAGTGCCGGAGCAAACAATGTTCCGGTAAGACGATCGATGGCAGCTTCCCGCGCCCTTCGCTCGCGATCTTCTGGCGACAGATCCGAGGCCCCTCGCAAACGCAATGGACCTCCCTCACCAGCCAGTTCCTCGACGACCTCGGGACCCGTGCGAACGGAGCTGAAATAACGCGCCGAAAGACGGCGGATGTCATCATGAAAATCGTTGTGCTGATCCTTGCCTGGCTGCCGCTCTCCAAACTGGTCAACGTAGGTCCCGTTCGGGGTAAGATCACCCAAGACCGAACGGTTAAAGGCGCGGCCCAGGAAACCAAACAGGTTACTCTTACCGTTCCAACGATAAAGCTCGCCCTCGGGAGTGAGGTAATACCAACCGTTGTCTGATCCCTTCAACCATTTTTCATCCTGATCAGCCCAGCCACGAAAATCGCTGGCAGCAACATCCAGTCCGAGTTTATCACCCAGTTTCCGGGCCCGCAGACGCTCCGCTAGCTTGGCAGCCGAGAGACCTTGTCCATCCAGGACGACAGGCTCCTTGACATGTCGCGGATCGGGCGACACCTCGGCTTTCAGCTTCTCCACCAGCATGCGAAAACTGGGATCTTCTTCGGTGCAACCTTCCCAGGTCAGAACGACAAACTGCTCGCCCAGAAAATGCTCACCAAACCATTCCAGTTGCTTGGTCTCATCAAAATCGCTGGGCAACCAATCACTGATCTTGTTCTCCATCTGCTCCAGCGAATAGCGTGCTCCGCGCAACCCAAAGGGAACGAGGAAAAACACCATCATCAGGATCAGTAACCCGTTAGGGAGACCCCAGAATCGTGATCGGCGGGCGAGGAAGGATTGTTTCATGAAGGAAAACCAGGAGACGCTAAACGGCGCACTTGTTGACTCAAGTCTTTAAGAGTAACGATCTTGCGAATATCCGTCTATGCCAAACTGGGCTCTACAATCCACGTGACCGGCAAGTTCAAACGGCAAAATTTACCTGCCTTTACCGACCCGACTGGTATGGACACCACGCCCGTTCGACGGGAATCTCCGGCGCCCCTCTTTCACCCTCTCCATGACCGATCATGAAGGGGCCCTGACGACCTAAAATATTGCTGCCTGCAGTCCCGCTTTTGTGAATTGCAGGCAAGGGCTCCCGCTCGCTTATCTGCAGTCGGTCTGTTACCATGCCGGTTTGATCAATCGGTCGTGAAAAACTCTAAAAAGACCGTAATAACCAGGAACCGCCCCGCACGGGGACATTCCTTAACCCCAACTGAGCAAGCTGACCATGCCAATTGAATCCTATGACGCCTGCCCCTGTGGCAGTGGGGAAAAACTCAAGTTTTGTTGCGGTGCTACCGTTGTCGACGAACTGGAATCGATCAGTCGCGCGATGGAAGGCAGCCAGTTCGCTGCTGCCCAACAACAGATTGACAAGCTCATTGAATCGAAAGGATCACTGGCCTGCTTATTGGCCATGAAGGGTATTACCCTGCTGGCCACCAGTCAGCTTGATGCCGCTCGCAAGAATGCCGAGTTGTTCCGGGAAACCGCTCCCGAGAACATGTCAGCCTGGGCGCAAACTGCGCTCATCCAGGCTACCGAGGATGCCGGCCAGGCCATGCAGTCCCTGCAGCGTGCGCTGGAACTGACCAACGTCGAGCAATCCGCCCAGATCCTGGATGCTGCCATCAAGGCCGTCACCGATGCCTTGTTCCAAAGTGGCCAACTAACTGCCGGTTATTGGCACCTGACGCTGCAATCGTCTTTTGCCGTTACCGAGGAAGACCAGCGAACGGCACAGGGTCGCTTTGTTCAAATCGCTCAAAACCGCAACCTGCCCCTGCTTCTGAAACAGCAATTACGATTTCCCGATCCCGCTGAGGATGTCAGCTGGCACGAACCGTTCCAGGCGATCATCGCGTTGGCTAATCGTGGTGCCTGGAATGCAGCGCTGCAGCAAGTTACCACGCTGCTGGAGAAACAGCCCCAGGAACACGATCTCCTGCGTGCCAGGGCCTGCCTACTCACCTACCTTGGTGACAGTGACGAGGGACCTGACGCCTGGCGTGGTTATGCCCGAACCTTCCAGGAAGAATCGGATGACGCCATCGAAGCGGAAGCCTATGCACAACTGCTGGACCAGCAGAACCATCCTGACCAGATCGAACTGGACACTACCGTTTTCCCGGTTGATAATCTCGAGATACTCCAGGAGCAATTGCTCTCTAATCGGCGGCTGAAGTCTGCCCCTCAGCCCCCGGACGAATCTTTTTCCGCTGACGAACCACCTCCCAAGTCGGTTTTCCTGTTACTCAATGACGAGCTACCGGAGAGTGGCGAGGGGTTGACCCTGACACAGGTTCCCCAGGCGATTGCCTCCCTGGTCCTGTTTGGCAAACAAACCGATCGCGATGCCCGCGTGGAATGTTATCCCGTCAAGGCAGACGATGGTGCTTCACTTACGGAGATCACGGCAGCCCTGGGAGATCTCGTGGGAACCCCCGAGACCAAGGAAGAAAAGCGCGTCGTGGGTAAGTTGGCGAACGCGGTCGCCTGGCATCCCATGTTTCCGGAAGACACCTCTCCAGAATTGAGAGCGCAACTTTCCAGGGAACATCGACAACAGGCACTCCTGGAAACCTGGCCCACCCTCTCGCTGAAAATGTTTGGTGACGCCACGGCCTCGGAAGCAGCCGCCGATATGGACGGCCGGCTAAAAGTACTGGCAGCAATCATGCTGCTGGAAATTGACATCCAGAATAACGAGCCGGAGTTCAGCCTGGATGACCTGCGAGAAAAGCTCAGCCTACCCAGGTCAGAAATGCTCAGCCTGGACGGACTGGACCTGAAACAGGTCTCTGAAGTGCAGTTGGGGCGTTTGCCCATGGACCAGTTGAACGACCAGGACCTGTTAACGGTCTACACGCGAAGTGCCCTGTACGGAGCGGCGCGGGCTTTGAAATCATCGGCGCGTGAAGTCGTCGGAAGGCCCGCACTCAGCGACAAGATCGACCTGGCAGGGATCTTCGGAACACTGGCCGATCTCGAGGAAGCAACCGCAGAAAAGCTGAAGTACCTGGACCAGGCTCAGGAAGCGGCCGTGGCACAGGGCCACTCACCTGCCATGTGGTTATTACGAGCCTTGCCGATCCACCTGACCAGTGGAGATTCCGCCACGGCAACCGATATCATCAACCGCATTCAACAGAACCACATCAACGAACCGGGGGTGGCAGACCAGTTCTATGGAATGTTAATGCAATTGGGAATTCTCCGTCCCGACGGTACACCGGCCATGCAAGCGCCCTCGGCGGCAGCTGGCGGCGGTGGAGGACAAATCTGGACACCAGGCGATCCCAATCCTCCACCGGCCAATCAACCCGACCAACAAGAACCCGATAAACCCGGCCTCTGGGTTCCCGGTATGGACTAGCGGGTCCCTCAGCGGCTCGTACCACGATCATGACTACCTGCGAACAAGATCAACACTGGATGCAACGTGCACTGGAACTGGCTCGCAATGGTCAAGGGCACGTCGAGCCAAACCCCCAGGTGGGCTGTGTGATTGTCCAGGAGAACCAGCTGGTTGCAGTTGGCTGGCACCAGCAGTTCGGTGAGGCCCATGCTGAAATTGACGCCCTGCAAAAAGCGGGCAACGCAGCGGCTGGCAGTACTCTCTACGTGACGCTCGAACCCTGCGCTCATCACGGTAAGACACCACCCTGCACGGAAGCAATCATCGCAGCCGGCGTGGCGCGTGTGGTCGTGGGCCAGGTGGATCCCTTTGCACAGGTTAATGGCCAGGGAATCGCCTCGCTCGAAGCTGCCGGGATCCAGGTTGACAGCGGTATTCTACAGAACGCCTGTCGCCAGCTAAATGCACCGTACCTGAAACGCTGCCAGTCCGGAAAACCGTGGGTGCTGGCCAAGTGGGCCATGACACTGGATGGAAAAATTGCCGCCCAGGATGGCAGCAGTCGCTGGATTTCTTCCCCCGCGTCACGACAGATTGTCCACCAGTTACGGGGGCGGATGGATGCCATTATCGTGGGTCGACAAACCGCCCTGTTGGATGACCCCCAATTGACTGCTCGACCTGCCGGCAGCCGCATTGCCACACGCATCGTGATGACAACCAATGCCGATTTACCTGACCACCTGGTCTTGGTCCGAACCGCGAAAGACACCCCGACCCTGGTCGTCTGTGGACCAGATACGCCGGTGGACAGACGGGAACTGCTGGCCGCGGCTGGCTGCCAACTGCTGGTCTGCGACTCGACCGGTCCTCCGGAGATGATCGATACCCTCCTGCAGGAACTCGGTCAACGAGAGATGACTAATGTACTCCTGGAAGGTGGTGGCGAACTGCTGGGAAGCTGGTTTGATGCCGACGCTATCGACGAGGTGCATTGTTTCCTGGCCAATAAGATCATGGGAGGATCTGAAGCTCCCGGTCCTATTGCCGGGACAGGACGAACATCGATGTCTGTTGCCTGTTCGCTTGATGGCTTACACAGCCGACCTGTTGAAAATGATCTCTACCTGTGGGGCCACCTGCAGAAAACAGTCGCTCCACCTACCACCGAGAGCTGACTGCGGTTCCCGCTGGTCAAGAAAGTGGCAGCCAGTGACACATCTTGCGCCCTGTGACACTTAAGGGATAGTTTTCCAGGTCCTGGATAGGAACCCACTGTACATGATCGGCCAGGTTTTCCGGGTCATTGAGAGCCGGATCCCACTGGCTACCATAACAAGCCAGTGTGATGCGATACCGGGTCACGCTGTGCTTGATAACCTGTAAGCGTTGAGGGTTGGAAATACGAATCCCCGTCAACTGGTAGACGTTTTCCTCGAGTTCCCGGACCAACACTTTCCCGCGTTGATGCTGGACCTCGAACCTGGGAAAATCCCACAGTCCGGCCCATCGTTCCCCTGGCGGACAACATCGCAACAACACTCGGGATTGATCCTGCACCATGACCGCCGCTTCCCGGATCGCTGTCACCGCCGGCTTCTTCACGAGAGCCGGAATGACATCCTGCAAGGCGTGCTCATAGGTTGGACACAGTTCCCTGACCGGACAGGCCTGGCAGTCGGGATCCTGGGGCACACAGACCAGGCTGCCCAATTCCATCAGTGCCTGGTTAAAGGTGCCAACCTGTACACGCGGCAGCAACAATTCCGCCAGCTGCCAAAGACGTTGTTGCGAAGCACTGCTTGCCGGGGATTCACGCAACAGTAACAGGCGACTCAGCAGTCGAATCGTATTGGCTTCCAGGATTGGTTCCCGCTGCTCAAAAGCAATCGAGAGGATTGCTCCGGCCGTATAACGACCAATTCCTGGCAAGGCCAGTAGGGCAGCTCGCTCCTGGGGAAACACGCCCTGGTGCTCTTCCACGATCTGCACAGCTGCCCGGTGCAACTGGCGGGCCCGGCGATAATACCCGAGCCCTTCCCACCAGCGCAGCACTTCCTGTTCACCGGCGGCTGCCAAAACCTGTAAGTCGGGGAACCTCTCCAGGAACCGTTCGAAGTAGGGGATCACCGTCGCGACCTGCGTTTGCTGCAGCATGATTTCACTGACCCACACCCGGTATGGGTCAGGATCGCTGCGCCAGGGCATCTCACGGGCATGCTTTCGGTACCAGTTGCGCAGTCGCTGGCGAAAGCGGCGCAGCCACGACGCATCCATTGCGGGCTTCTCGACACGGGACTGATCACTGCGAACCATCATCTTGAAAACTCACCTGGGGACACTCGGCTCAGGGTCTTGGCTTGCGAGGAACAGGCATTTTTGCCAGCGTCTGCGTGCCCGGTACGAAGTGGGGCCAAGTTCCTGTAAATTCGACTCGCAGCCGCTCCCGCTGCTGCTCAGCTGTCCAGCGAAAAAGATAACGAGTAATCGCTGCTTTCAATGGCTCACGTGCTTGTTCCCACGTCCTGGTGCCCACCTTGACCTCGCGACACTCAATGATGTGAAATCCAAACGGACTGCGCACCGGGGCACTGATGTTCCCTTGCTGAAGCTGAAAAGCAGCAGCCGAGAACTCCTCGGACATCGGCTCGTGCCGCTGGATCCACCCCAGGTCACCACCCTGGAGTGCCGTGGCCCCCTGGGAAAACTTACGGACCGCTTCCTGGAATGTCACAGCGCTGTCGGTAATCTGTTGATGAATTTCATCGATGGCACGTCGTTGAGACAACGCATCCTGCTCACTTGCAGCCGGCTTGATCTTCAGCAACAGGTGGGCCACGTGCAACTGCGTACCATCAAATTTCCGCCGGTGCTGCTTGAAATACTCTTGATAATTGCGATCGGTAAGATAACGGTTCAGGTAACGAGACCAGCTAATCTGCCAAGCTACTTTTTGACGCAACTCGACCAGGTTCAATCCGCGTTCGTCAAGATAATCAGCCAGCGTCTGGTTCCGTTGTTCAATCCGTTTCTGCAGGTTTTCGATCGCCAGGTCAATTTCAGCTGTTCTGGCACCCTGGCCGCCATACTCCAGGTGCCGCAAGATCAGCACTTGGTCGATGACCTGCGCCAGTAACTGTGCCTGTAACATCGGCTGAGCTTTTTGTCGCACCTTGCGAGTGCGCTGCAATTGCTTCAATTCATGCTGTAGTCGACTGGTACGGATGGGTTGGCCATCAACACGGGCAGCCACCATGGCATCGGCGATGGGCAGCGACCCCGGAACAACCTGCTGAGCGACCAGTGGCAGGCTGATGAATGCCCCGAGCAAAGCCAGGATCATGGAAGCGGCCCGCAGGCGTGACACACGCCTTGCCAATCGGTCACGGGATATCTCGGGAGTGTTCACTGGTTCTACTCGCACGGCTACCGGGACAACGATAATCTGCAATCCTCGCTGCTGAACATTACACGTCATGGCAGGGGAATATCACGCAGCTGAAATTTTTCCAGCTTGCGGACCATGACCGCCGGTGTCTCGTAAACGAAACGGGGATTCTGTAAGCCTTCATGGCCTTTAAAATGATAGGCCAACGTCACGGAACGAGCGCCCTGGTCCAGCGTCTCGTAGGAACGAAAGCGGACAACCTTACCATCCGCAGCCTGCAGGAATGCCGGGTTCGCAAAAACCCAGCCACGGTGGGACTCAAACGCCTGGTCCGCACGCTCGTAGGCCACTTTTACCTGTACGGTCAAGTCCTCTGAATCTCGAGTGACTTGCTGCAACACGACCGTGACACCTGCTTTTTTCTGGACCTGGTTCTTGTCCTGAAACCGGGTAAACTCAAACCGCTCAGATCGACCAGGCATCAGGGTCACGAGCCTGCCCTTGAGGGATGCAATCCTCTGCACGCCCCGCCCCGGCAACTGGAGAGGCAGCACCAATTCCACCGCGGTGGTCTCTCCCTCGATGGCAGCGGCAATCACGCCACCCAGGTCATCAATAGCTAACGGTTTTCCCTGTTCATCCTCGGCGCTCAATTGGGCCGCCGGAACCGACAGAAAAACAGGAGTCACCCGTGGTTCCCAGGCAACCTGCATGGCTACCTTCAAACCACGGATACTTGGATTTCTCAAATGGCGAGATGCCTCTACTCGCAACGGTTCGAATCGGAAAATACCCGCGTAGCTGGCGGCAGAACTCCGCGAACGTTCCTCCTCGGGACGAGCTCGCAAGCCAAGCAACGTACGGCCTCCCAGGTAAGGATCTACATTCCATTTCACCTGGTCCAGGATACCGTCCAATGCTTCCCAGAAACTTACCTGCCGGTAATCAAGAAGAACTTGTTTCCGCGGTGGCTGCTGTACCTTGAACCGGTTACCGGTCTGTTCTTCAAGGGCCTTCAAGGCCGCCGAAAAATCCATCATCCCTTTTAAATCAACCGTGCTCGCTGCGGTTGCCTGGCGACTTCCCTGCAGTTGCAAGGTCTTGGTCACCCGTTCCAGGCGCTGTCGCACCTCGGGAGAAGTCACCCTGTCGGCAGTCGGAAGATGCCTCAGGATCGAGGGGCCCAGGGTAATCAGTGCGTTTTCAGCCGCCTGCCGCTGAGCTAATTGATCACTGTCCAGTTGTCGCACCCATTGCCGTACCTGGGCGACCAGTGCCTGGTCTGCCTGGTTAATCTCACCCACCTGGGCAGGCGCCGCCAAAACCAGGCTACTCAAAATCAAGTGGATCAACACGTTAACCAATCTTTCCGATTCCCAGGTGCAACAAATTTCCATCGCAGCCGGCGGCGGATGCTCCCGTTCAAACCGTCCTGCACGGATCTCACTCATTGTAGAGTCGGCAGTCATCCCTTGCCAGCAGCAGCCATGCATGAATGCTTGTGGGCCCTGTTTCCCCGGTAGAATTCACGCTTTCAGCTTCCCTGGACAGCCTGGCCACTAAAAGTGATCTTCCGAATGTCGCCGCTCCCCCCCTATAATCCGGCCGTCACGGAGCCGGACCCCCCGGCGACTTCCATCGAAAAATCCTGCTGCTGTCCATAACGTTCAGCACATGAGGGAGATTGCATCATGCGTTTATCCTGGCCTGCCGTCCGTCCTGTCAGACGGTCGCTCTACTGGATCAGTTGCCTGGTGATCCTGGTCAGCTTGGCTGCTGCGGATCAACCTCCGGAACCTGCCAATCAACCGGCTGGCCCTCCAGCAGTGGAAGCGACGCCAGACATACCTCCGCCGGCCATCGTGACCGATATCCTGCGTTTACGAAAACAATTCGGCAACCCACTGTCAGGTACCTTGCTACAGGAACCCTTACCAGCTCCTGCCACGAACGCCCCGGCCGACAAAACGGTTGAGCCCACAGAGCAGTCGTTCATCCAGGCACTCAACCAGGTGCGACAATCCGAAAAGCCCGGTCCCACCAGGGCGATTGCCCCCGAATCAATCCCAGCCAGTCCGGTCATCGCCACCCCATTACACGTGCAACTCAGTCCGCTCCAGCAGGTTCTACGGCAAAGTTGGCATTTACTGGACCAGCGAGCCGCAGAACTGGAAGACCTGGCCAACTACCAGGAAGCGGACCAATTGCGCGAGTTATCTCATAAAATACGTATCCAATCCCGGCAATTAACCTCCCCGCGGAGAGCCTTACAGGCACCGGACCGTCGCTGATTATGCCGGCTATGACCGTCGCCATCTGTTGCAGATTCACAATCAGCCGCCGGCATTCGATTGACAAACCGAAACCTCGTAGTCCAATATAGATGTATTGGTCAGGAGCTTTCCTCCTGACCAGCGGACTGACTTGTATCACCTGAACAGGACCCCACTGCATGGCAACTCAAATGGGAGACTTTGTCGAAATTCTTCTTCGGCGAGGTATCGTCAGTCCAGACCAGGTATCCGAAGCCGAACAAATGGCTCGCAATAACCAGGCCAAGCTGGGTGATTGCCTAGTTCAACTGGGATATGTCACTGGTGAAGACGTTACCCGGGCCATGGCCGAGTTCCACGACCTGGATTATGTCGATCTGAACGAAGTGACCATTCCCGAAGAAGTCGTGGAAATGGTTCCGGAAACGATTGCCCGCGAAAATGCCACGCTCCCCTTAACCGTGACCGGGGAAGAGCTGAAGATCATACTCAGTGATCCCATGGATATTGAAACCGTGGAAAAACTGCGATTTATCCTTAATCGCCAGGTTCAAATTGCACTCGCCCCGCGAGAAAACATTCTCGAGGCCATCAACCGATATTACGGTCAAATCGAAGGTGAAAGTGCTGACTCCATGCTGCAGGAGTTTACCGATACGGCAATCGATTTCACGGAAACCGATACGCAAGTCACGGATATCGGCGATGGAGACATGGACGAAAGCGCAGCTCCTATCGTCCGCCTGGTGCAACTGATGATCAGCGAGGCTGTGCAACTGCGGGCCTCTGACATTCATATCGAACCCTTTGAAGATCGCGTGCGAATTCGCTATCGCATCGACGGTATCCTGATCGAGCGTGACAGCCCCCCACGACGACTGCTGGGCGCTATCATTTCTCGTATCAAGATCCTCGGGCAAATGGACATTGCGGAGCGACGACGTCCCCAGGACGGTCGTATTAAGATTACTGCGGGTGGCAAAGTACTGGATCTGCGTGTCAGTGCGATCCCGACCAATCATGGCCAGTCCGTTGTCATGCGACTACTCGACTCCGATAACATCAAGATCGGGGTTCGCCAGCTCGGACTATCCAGTCAGAATTTCGACCAGTTCCAGGAACTGATTCGCCGTCCCAACGGTATCATCCTGGTGACCGGACCCACCGGTTCCGGTAAAACCACAACCCTTTATGCCGCACTGAACACACTCAATCGACCGGATCGTAAGATCATCACGGCAGAAGATCCCGTCGAGTATTACTTGCCGGGGATCAATCAAGTCGAAGTCAAGCATTCCATTGGACTGGATTTTTCACGCATTATTCGCTCCATGCTGAGGCAGGCGCCCAACATCATCCTGGTCGGTGAAATGCGTGATCAAGAGACCGCTTCGATGGGAATCCAGGCCTCTTTAACTGGACACTTGGTTTTTAGTACTCTACACACGAACGATGCGCCCAGTGCTGTGACACGTATGATCGACATGGGAGTGCCCGGATACCTGGTGGCCAGCAGCGTGATTGGCGTGATGGCCCAGCGTCTAGTCCGTGTCAATTGCGGGCGGTGCAAACAGCCTTTTACTCCCACGGAAGAGGTCCTGGAAGAATTCGGGATCACTCCGGAAATGGCAGCCAAGGCGACGTTCATCAAGAGTAAAGGGTGCTCATACTGCAACCATACGGGTTACCGTGGACGCGTGGGCCTGTTTGAAATGATGATGATTACGGGCAAGATTCGCGAGCTGATTTTCAAGAACGAATCCGCACCCAACATCCGTAAAGTAGCCATGGCACAGGGGATGGCAACCTTGTTTCATGACGGGATCATCAAGATTATGGAAGGGACGACAACCTTCGACGAAGTCTACCGAATTGCCAAGCGGACCGAGCAGGATCAATTCGGCTAAACAAAAATCGAGTTGTTCTTGGTTCTTTTCTCGGGCACACGTCCGCATCACACCCCCCTGATGGAGTGGATCTGTTTACACCAGGTCTATCTTGGTTTATTCTTGATTTACAGGTAAATTACACCGATTCTGGTTACGGGTGTGGCCAGATCCACCTGTCTGCAAACCCTTCTGGAAGGGGGGTAAATGCTCGTCAGGCGTACCGAGCGTAATCCAGGGGCGACTTGAGAACTTGTTTCCTGTAGGAAATAATCATGTATTCGCAGCCACACCCGCACGGAATTCACGGGGTGGCTGGCAGATAAATGCTGTGTATCCCTCATCTTACTTTCGCTTCGCAACGTAATCTTTGTTTTACTTCTCTTGGTTCTTGTTGATCGCGTGATAACTCCATGGCCACGATTCTCATTGATAAACTGCTAGCTGCCTGTGTGAAGCAGGGAGCGAGTGATATCCACATTACTGTCGGACAGCCTCCGGTGTTTCGTTTGCATGGACGTATGCGCAAGCTGGAAACCAAGGTACTGGAGCCTGAAGACACGGTCGCTTTGATGAAAAGTATTGCACCGGAACGTTGTCAACGTGAGCTTCAGGAAGCGGGTACCACGGACTTTGGATTTGCGTTTGAGGACAAGGGGCGTTTTCGAGTTTCGATTTTCAAGCAACGCGGAAACATCGGCATGGTGCTGCGTTTAATCCCCAATGACAAGATGGATCCCGAGGATCTCTTTGGGCCCGAGTTGAAGGATGTCATCACGAGCCTGGTCATGCGGCCACGTGGCCTGTTCCTGGTAACCGGACCGACGGGATCTGGAAAAAGTACCACCCTGGCCAGCCTTGTTGATTTCATCAACAAGAACGTCGATCACCACATTATCACGATTGAAGATCCGATCGAGTTTTATCACGAACACATCAAGTCAACGATTAATCAGCGTGAGATCGGCGTCGATGTCCCCAGTTTCTCGGAAGCCATTCGACGGGCCCTGCGTCAGGATCCGGACGTTATCCTGGTGGGTGAAATGCGTGATCTGGAGACGATCGAAGCTGCCATCACTGCTGCGGAAACCGGTCACGTCGTGTTCGGTACGCTGCATACGAACAGTGCGACCGGCACAGTCAATCGAATCATTGATGCATTTCCTGGCAATCTCCAGGAACAGATTCGCACCCAGTTATCAACGACCATTATCGGGGTCTTATCACAGACTTTGCTACCGAAGATTGGCGGAGGTCGGGTGGCTGCTTACGAGACGCTGGTCGTCACACCTGGCATCGCCAACCTGATTCGGGAAAACAAGACTTTTCGTATTCCGTCAGCCATTCAAACCGGTGCCAAGCATGGCATGAAATTGATGGATGACGCATTGTTCGAATTATGGAGAGACGGAAAGACAACACGCGAAGACGTGCTGTCCAGGGCCCATTCTGTTGATGAATTGGCCAAACGCATCGTCACGACAGAGCAGGGCTCAGCCAGCGACAGTGCCGTGATGGAACGTAGTTCCTAGAACCAATTAGATTAGTTATGAATCAGCCTCTTACGAATTACCTGGAAAGATAGTTTTTCAACTGCTGCATTTGCCCGTTCGACCGCTGTCCTGCTAGAGATCTCCTCGTAGCACCCACACTTTACAGGAAGAAAAGCCACCATGCCCTTACGCCAACTTGGCCAGATCCTCGTCGACATGGGCTTTATCGATGACGATCAGCTTGTGCTGACCCTCGAAGAACAACAACAGCGGCCCGGGGAGCTATTGGGCCACGTGGCAGAAGAACTCGGGTTAATTACCGATGTTCAACTCTCCCAGGCATTGGCTGAGCAAATGGACCTGCAGGTCATCGAGCTCGGGGACGTCAAGATTTCCGCCGAGATTCTTGAGCAGCTAACGGAAACCATGGCGCAGCTCTACCGTGTGATTCCGATTCACCTGGAAAACGAACTGCTGACACTGGCCACATCAGAACCCCAGAACATCACCGTCCAGGACGAATTACGAACGTTCCTGGGAATGGACGTTCAACTCGTCGTTGCCACTGATCGTGAAATCACGCAGCGGCTGGAGCAGCACTACGATTCCGATCGAGACAGCATCGAAAAAATTGTCCAGGACCTTGAATCCGACATGGATCTCAAGGAGCAGGCCGACCTGCTGTCTGGCGACGGCCCGATCGATCTGACCGGTGCCGAAGCGTTGGCCGACAGCGTACCAGTGCGTAAATTATTGAACATGGTCCTCTTGCTGGCCATCAAGGATCACGCCAGTGACATTCATTTCGAGCCCTTCGAAGATGAATTCCGCATCCGCATCAAGGCGGACGGCGTCCTGTACGAAATGGTTCCACCCCCACGACACCTGGCCTTTGCAATCACCACACGCATCAAGGTCATGAGCAACCTCGACATCGCGGAACGGCGGTTACCCCAGGATGGACGTATTGAACTGACGGTAGGTGGCCATCCGATTGATTTGCGTGTGAGTGTTCTTCCTACCATGTTTGGAGAAAGCGTCGTCCTGCGAGTACTAGATCGCAGCGTGGTTTCACTGGACCTGAACAAGGTGGGCATGGACGCGGATACGATGGGTTCTTTTCGTGAAATCATCGAGAAGCCCAATGGAATCGTACTGGTAACCGGACCCACCGGTTCTGGTAAGACCACCACGCTTTATTCTGCGTTGAGCGAGTTGAATACGCTCGAGGACAAGCTGATCACCACCGAAGATCCCGTGGAATATGACATCGACGGCATCATCCAGATCCCCGTCGATCCAGATATCGACGTGACATTTGCTTCCTGCCTGCGAGCGATCCTGAGGCAGGATCCTGACAAGATCCTGGTGGGAGAAATCCGCGATCTTGAGACGGCACAGATTGCAGTCCAGGCCTCGCTGACCGGGCATCTCGTGTTCAGCACGCTACACACGAACGACGCTCCCAGCAGTGTCACGCGACTCAAGGACATGGGAGTTCCTCCGTTCCTGGTGACCGCAACCGTGGAAGCGATCCTGGCCCAACGCCTGGTGCGCCGAATCTGCAGTCAATGCCGTGAAGAAATTGAACCTACAGAAGAGCTCTTATTTCAACTGGACATTACCAAGGAAGAACTCGGAGATCGATCCATGTTCCGTGGCCGTGGTTGCGATGCTTGCAATAACACCGGTTACAAAGGCCGCATTGGGATCTTCGAACTCATGATCATGAACGACGAATTACGGGAAATGATCATGCGTAATTCCTCGGTCGACGAGTTAAGGAAAGTTGCCAAGGAAAACGGAATGTTCCCACTGCGAGAGCGCGGCACACAGTTCATTTTTGACGGCCTTACTTCACCGGAAGAAATCATCCGGGAAACGGTCGTCGAGTCTTAGACGCGAGCTCAATTATTATGCCAGCCAGGATATTACCTGGCACACGAATCAACCTATGAAACATCATCTCCTTATTTTTTCCTTTAAGGGATAACCGTTATGCCCACTTTTCAATTCGAAGCGATGGACGCTACCGGCCAGGAAATCAAGGACGTCATCGACGCTGCCACGGAGGAAGAAGCTCAAACGACTATTCGTCAAATGGGCTACTACGTCACCCGGATTACCGTGAAACGCGCTGGTGCTGACGATGCTCGCTCGGTAAACAAGGGCCGCAAGAGCCGTTTCGTCATGGGCGGTGCCTCGACGAAAGTCCTGACCACCTTTACGCGTCAGCTTTCCATCCTGCAGGACGCCGGGCTACCAATCCTGCGCAGCTTGAAAATCCTCGAGGGACAATGCAAGGGTGGCGCCCTCAAGAACGCCCTGATTGATGTCTGCGACGACATCGAGGCCGGCTCCACGCTATCCGAGGCCATGAGCAAGCAACCCAAGGTATTTGACCGGCTGTACGTCAACATGATCAAGGCAGGTGAAGCTGGTGGTGCCCTGGAAATTATCCTTCAGCGGCTGGCCGAGTTCAAGGAACGAGCGGAATCCCTGAAGCGCAAGGTCAAAGGCGCCATGATCTACCCGGTCGTCGTGGTCCTGGTGGCGGTTGGTATCCTGACTTTCATCATGCTCAAGATCGTACCGGTCTTCCAGGAAATGTTCGATGAATTTGAACTCACCCTGCCACCACCTACCCTGTTACTGATGGCTATCTCGGAAAACGTGGTGCGTTTCTGGTTCCTGATACCAGCCATTCCCGGGGTCTTGTTCCTCTTCATTAAGCTGCTGAGAAAATTCAAATATGGGCGTATGGGATGGGATTTATTCATGCTTAAAACTCCCGTCGTAGGCAAGCTCGTGGAAAAGAACTGTCTGGCGCGAACCACACGAACACTGGGTACGCTGGTTGCCAGTGGTGTTCCGATCCTGGAAGGCCTGACGATTACCAAGGACACCTCTGGTAACGCCATGTTTGAACACTTGTACGGCAAGGTTTCCGATGCAATTCGCGAGGGGGAACCCATTGCGCAGCCTCTCAAGCAACATTCACGGCCTACCTTTCATCCCATGGCACTATTCTTTTATGCATTTTTTGGTGCCTTTCCCGGCATCGTCGTGACCGGTCTGCATGGCGCATCACCGGAAGCCGGCCTGCTGATGATCGGGGGTTACATGGCGCTGGCGGGTGGCGTTTTACTCACGGTCTTTTACCTGGCACGAATGCGCCAACGCGTTGTCGATGATTTGGTCGTCAACATGGTCGACGTGGGCGAAGAAACGGGTGAATTGGACACCATGCTCTACAAGGTGGCCGATCAATACGACGAAGAAGTCAAAGTGCTGACTGACGGTTTGATGGCACTACTGGAACCCCTGCTCATCGTTTTCCTGGGGCTGGCTGTCGGGTTCATCGTGGTTTCGCTCTTCTTACCCCTGGTCGAGTTAATCCAGAAACTGTCCGGTTAACTTGTTTTATTCAACCATCTCCCGGGCGGCGACGGGCCGGCCGGGAACACCTATACCTACTCAAGAGGATCAATGGTTATGAGGACGTCTCATCCACACCGCCGAAGTGCCTTTACACTGGTCGAACTGCTGGTTGTCATGGCGATCATTGGGATCCTGATCGGATTGCTGATCCCCACGATTCGTGGTGTCATGATACGTGCAGAAGTCAGTCGCATCGTGATGGAACTCAAGCAACTCGAAAGTGGCCTCGAGGCTTACAAGAAAAAGTTCGACGACTACCCGCCCGATTTCACGGATCCTGCCCTGGTCGTGCGACATGCTCGCAAGGCATTCCCCAGGATTGCCGATGGGGATCTGAATGCCCTGCTGCTCGTCGCCTACAATGTAAAAACGGTTGCGGATCTGGGTAGCGTCGCGACCTGGAACATTGACCCGGCTGAAGCACTTGTCTTCTGGCTACAGGGATTCAGTGAGGAAGTCACACGCCCGTTTACCGGCCCAGGTGGTCCACTCAACACCGCCACCCGCCGCAACACCGGTATTTATGACTTCGATGGACGAAGGTTGCTCGCTGCGGACGATGGTGATCCTTTCCCGGTCTACCTGCCCAAGGGTTTCGAACTACCCTACGTCTTTTTTGACTCACGGTCTTACGGTTACAAGATGGTTAATGGCAACGTGGACCTGACGGCCCAGTACCCACCGCCCCTTAGCAAGAAACCCTCCAGTTGGCAGAAGCAGGTCACCGGTCGGGCGCGTCCCTACATGTCATCCCTGGCCAACGAGGCCTGGGTCAATGAAAAGACTTTCCAGATCTTCGCCTGTGGTGTCGACTCCGATTTTGGCCAGGAAAATCTAAAGGCCTTGACCAAGAAACCCAAGATCCAATGGAAACGCTATCCCAGCGGGCATAATTTCAGGGACGGTGACAAGAAGAACGTCGGTAACTTCAGCGGAGGTCAACTGGGAGATTCCACGCTATGAACCCACGGCAAAACAAATACTGCGTCCAGCAACGCACTGGCATGCACCGACAGCGATACGGATTCACGCTCATTGAGTTGCTGACCGTGATCTCGGTCATTGGCATCCTGGCCAGCATGGTGTTATTCGCGCTTTTCTCGGTCCAGGAAACAGCTCGCGGAAAACGCACCAAGGCGCAGATTGCCAAGATCCATGAATTGCTCAGTGGACGCTGGGAATCCTACCGTACGCGTCCCCTGCCCATTCGACTGCCTCCGAACGTAACCCCCCGTCGAGCTGCCTGGATCCGTCTGATGGCCCTGCGAGAATTGATGCGGATGGAAATGCCGGATCGTATCAGTGACCTGGCAGTTGGCTCGGTCTACCACCGTTACCAAAACAAGAACAACAGCAACCTGGATATTCGCAGCCTCAACCTGCCCGGGATGAGCAGCCCCCTGTTTACCGCTTACCGGCGTCGGATCGCGCAGGTACTGCCAGGCAACTGGAGAAATCAGATCCTTGATTACGGTGTTCCAGACTTACGTAACACCTCGGGGGCCGCGGGCGGCATGTGGACTCCGCAATATGAAGGCTCGGAATGTCTCTACATGATCCTGGCCACGATCCAGGATGGGGATACCAACGGACTGGATTTTTTCCGGGAGCACGAAACGGGAGATGTCGACGCCGACGGTTTCCCGGAAATCCTGGATGGCTGGGGACAGCCGATTGATTTCATTCGCTGGGCTCCTGGATTCCTGGGAGTAGCTGCCTCCACTATCCAGCTTGGCGACCAGAACCTCGAGACCGACGGCGACTCGGGACAGGGTAACGGAGACGCTTTTGATCCCCTGAAAGTTGACCCGCGCTGGCACGATAAGAAACCGCTCAATGACCCCTTTGCTATCTTTCCCCTGGTTTACTCGATGGGAGCCGATGGTACGGGAGGCATTGCAAGCCACGGCAAGATCAATAACGACGCCTCCAAGCGCGTGGTTGGCAACGGTGGAGATCCGGCCAAGAACCATTTTTGCGTGACCCAACATGCCGCCTATCCCAATGACCCTTTCCACCATCATGGTGGCCAATACGGTACCGACACGACCATGATTCCACTCGGTTCTATCACGGTTCCCAAGAATTTCGTTGACAATATTTCCAACCACATGCTGGAAGCCCGATAACCCATGCATCGTTATTCTATCCCTGATCGGACGAGCCGCTTGCGGCGGGGTTTGACCTTGGTCGAACTGCTCGCCGTGATTGCCATCATGGCGATCTTGCTCTCCGTGGCAATTCCCGTGATCCGCCCGGCGCTCAAGGATCGTAAGCTGCGCGAGGCGGCAAGACTGCTCAATGCCTACGTGGCCGGGGTCCAGGCCCGTGCTGCCGAACTGGGACGACCGGTGGGAATTGTCCTGGTACGAGGAAAAACCAACGCCCAGGATGTCTACCAGTGCACCGAGATTTTCACTGCCGAGGTCCCGCGACCCTATGCAGGTGACCTGGTCGGCTCACGAGCTCGTATCTCACAGAACGGTGGCAACTGGAGCGTGAGCTTCGCGGGAAACCCGTTCTTCAATACGATCCTTACTCCCAACGAGTTGTTTGCCCTCCGATTAGATTACAAGGATCCGCTTTACCCCTGTCGTCGAACAGGAGACCAGGTTGCCATGATCCAGACAGCTGGACTCGACCTGGCTGGGCCACCACGTCAATACGTGAACTCGGACGGAACGGCCAAGCGAGCTGTCCCCTTCCAGGTCTACCGAACCCCGGCACGATCCAGCGCATCACCCCTGCAGTTACCCAACGGAGTGGCGATTGACCTCTCGGTTTCCGGGATGGGATTCCAGGGAAATCATTTCAGTCCTGACAGCAAGCTAGGTTCCGGAAACATCACGATCATGTTCAGTGCCAATGGTAGCGTCGACAGCGTGTTTATCGGCGGACAACCGCTTCCCCAGGCATCGAAAATTTACCTGCTCGTGGGCCGGGTCAACCAGATCAATGCCACGAATCCGTTCAAGCGTCCCACGCAGAGTGACCGTGATGGAGCAAATCTACCGGACGCCGCAAACACGTGGTTCACGATCAATCCCAAGACGGGCCAGATTCGCAACTCGGCTAATCGCGCGGACCTGGTCGGCACTCCCCCGGACGACCTGGCCACGGGAATCCAACAGGCACGCCAGGATGCCATCGAGGGTATCGGCGTGGGAGGACGCTAATCTCATGAAACACCACAATTACCACCGCTACCGGCACCCCCAGGGCATTACCTTGATCGAGGTTATGTTTGCGTCCGGCATTGCGCTCTTTGGTCTGCTGGTCGTTGTCGCCTTGATTCCCCTGGCAGGCAACGAGGTGCGCGTGGGCTTACAGACTGATCGCATGGCTTCCCTGGGACGCAATGCGGTCAAGGAATTCGATATCCGTGGGATGCGTGATCCAAACCAATGGAGCCTGCAGGACGGTAGTGCTGTTTTCGTGGATACCACGCCGGGGCACCTGGGCTGGTTCACGGGGATGGTGGATGGCAAAGCCCAGTACCTGCCCCAGCCGCAGGCCTACGCCATCGACCCCCGATTTGTCACGAGACACGGGAACGTACCCTTCCCCTACTCGGGCAATGCCAAGTGGAAGATACCTCGCATTTCCCTACGCACCAGGAATCCCTTACCGGCAGCCAACGGCAACCCGGTATTTACACCTCTAACTCAATTAACGGCAGACCAGTTATTCATGGCTCGAGATGACCTGGTCCTGAATTTCCCCGACGATCGGACCCTGATGTCGCGACCGAACTTCGGTCTTCCCAGCCGCAAACGGCAATCCCGGGGAGAACTCTCCTGGATGGCGAC